>PDWJ01000906.1_pt1 | contig 39951 bp, 31 predicted proteins | sample 1430881 | NCBI WGS metagenome assembly PDWJ01 (sample SAMN01162460, study PRJNA174530) | Oral metagenome, whole genome shotgun sequencing project. | biome: Marine environment; feature: Marine mammal; material: Swab sample of the gingival sulcus; isolation source: swab sample of gingival sulcus...
ACCTCCTGATAGAAAATCTGTCAGCTAAACCTTTAAACCCTATGAAAAATCTTTAAACTATATGGAAAATCTGTAAACTCCTGTGGAAAATCCGTAAACTCCTGTGGAAAATCTGTAAACCTTACCTCCAGCCTCGGGGGTTTAATACAGCTATCCAGCTTGGATACCACTGAATACTTGACAGAGCGCCAGCACATCTGCAACTATAAACAGTTGATATTTCATTTAAAGGCTACGTAGCTCAGGCGGTTAGAGCACGGCACTCATAATGCCGGTGTCGGTGGTTCAAGTCCACCCGTAGCCACCAAAAAATCAATAAGTTAGCCCCCTTGCTTGTGATCATACCAACGTGATATTGGGAGATTCTTGGTACGTTAATACCCAAGATCGGGTTTGTTCGCCAAACATCGTTGTAGCTTGACTAGCGCTCGACCACGATGGCTTAAACGGTTCTTGGTGTCCATGTCTAATTGGGCGGCGGTGCAATTTTCTTCCGGCACGAAGAAAACAGGATCGTAGCCAAAACCAAGATGTCCTTGTGGACGTTCAGTTATCAGTCCTTCCCACATTTCCAGACAGATCAGTGGTATGGGGTCAGTAGCGTGGCACAATAATGCTAGGGCACATACGAAGCGGGCTGTGCGTTGGTGTGTTGCAACGCCTTGTAAATTTTTAAGCAGCTTGTCGATATTTGCATGATCATTAGTATTAGGGCTGGCATAGCGGGCCGAGTAGATACCAGGTGCTCCATTCAGCGCGTCGACCACCAGCCCGGAATCATCAGCCAGCGCCGCTAAGCCGGTATGTTGTGCGGCATTGCGCGCTTTCAAGATAGCATTCTCAACAAAACTTAACCCCGTCTCTTCTGCATCGGGTATGTTGAATGTAGATTGCGAAACACTATCAATCTCCAGCTTTGCCAGGATTGCACCGAACTCGCGAATCTTGCCTGCATTATTGGTTGCTAATACGACTTTGGAGATCATTTTAGTTTCTTCAAACCCAAGGCATTACGTTGATGATCCAGCAGTTGCATAATTCCGCCATGCGCCAATTCCAACATTGCCTGTAGTTCATTCATATGGAAGGCATGTCCTTCAGCAGTGCCCTGTACTTCAATGAATGCTCCAGCATCATTCATTACCACATTCATATCAGTTTCTGCTTCGGAATCCTCAGCGTAGTCTAAATCCAGTACGGGTGTCCCCTGATAAATACCGACTGACACCGATGCAACCTGTCCATGCAAAGGATTCAGTCTGATCAGTTTCCGGGCCATCAAATGGTATACCGCATCGGCTAGCGCCACGAAGCTTCCAGTGATTGCCGCTGTACGTGTGCCACCATCAGCCTGGATAACATCGCAATCCAGCGTGATAGTGCGCTCGCCTAATGCTTCCATATCCATTACCGCGCGCAGAGCGCGTCCAATGAGTCGCTGGATTTCCATGGTGCGTCCATCTTGGCGGCCACGGCTGGCTTCACGATTCATGCGGGTGTGAGTGGCACGTGGTAGCATTCCATACTCAGCCGTTACCCAACCAAGCCCTTTCCCTTTTAAAAAGGGAGGCACTCTTTCTGCCACACTAGCGGTACAAATTACACGGGTATCCCCAAATGCTACCAGCACCGAGCCTTCAGCATGTTTGGTGAATTGGCGGTTGATCTGAATAGGACGCAGCTCATCAAGAGCACGGTGGCTAGGACGCATGATACGGTTTCCTGAAATACTACAGAAATAGCGAATTGTATGAGTTTAAGAATCACTGATGCTATCAGGATACTTTGGTGAAGGTGGTTTATTATAGCGGCCAGGGGTGTGATTCAAAATGGTGCAAGCCTGAATAAGGCTGGATAAGTAAGTGCTACTATCCAAAGGTTCGTTGCCGTTGCAACAGGCTATGATGGATTTTGGCGTGGATCACGCATTTGGGCAAGTACCGGGCAAATTGCAGGAACACTACGGAATTGAAATGCCAGTGAGCATGATCCAGCGGATCTATGATCACGCTGCGGCGCAGGAGATACCCCCCCCGGCAGCGGGCGAAGCTTTTCTCGGTGAGCTGGATGGATTGATCGGCAGCAAGCATGGAATTTTATACCCCAATGATAATGATTCCACTGTAAGATTAGAGGCGCAATCAAGATTAGGGAGTATGTTAGATGTTACGCAGCATGACTGCTTTCGCACGAAGCGAGCAACCCAGTCGTTGGGGTGCAGTAGCCTGGGAATTGCGCTCAGTAAATCATCGTTATCTGGAGATCAGTCTCCGTCTACCAGAAGCGTTTCGTAGCCTGGAGCCGCTCGTCCGTGAACATATCAGTGCTGTACTTAGCCGAGGTAAAGTGGAGTGTCAGTTTAAGTTGCAAGCCTCTAAAGATACAGCGACCGCCACGATTGCCCTGAATCAACCACTTGTTGAGCGTGTATTGGCCGTTGCAAACGACCTGGAACATATCATTGGGTCGGGTACAGGTTTGCGTTTAATAGACGTGTTGCGTTGGCCTGGGGTGATTGATGAGCCAGAACCGCATCTTGATGAGATTAAATCCGTTATTCTCGATACCCTGGATAGCGCCTTGGCAGATCTGGTCACGACTCGTGAGCGAGAGGGGCAGCGTATTGCTGAATTTCTAATACAACGTGACCATGCGATGTCGGATCAAGTGCAACGAGTACGGGCATGCCGGCCTAAAGTGCTGGTTCGTTGGCGTGAAAAATTGCTGGCTCGACTCTCTGATATCCCGGTTGATGCCGATACAGGTCGGGTAGAACAGGAATTGGTGTTGATAGCACAGCGTTTGGACGTTGAGGAGGAACTGGACCGGCTGAATACCCATCTTGAAACGATCAAGGATGTACTAACTCGTAATGAACCGGTCGGTCGTCGGCTGGACTTTTTGATGCAAGAACTGAATCGTGAAGCGAATACGCTGTCATCAAAATCAGCCGATGCTGATACCACCAATGCTGCAGTTGAGATGAAGGTACTGATTGAACAGATGCGTGAGCAAATACAAAATATTGAATAAAATCAGTTTTGGCATGAGCCAATAATGCATGAATGACCAATCAGGTGATCCCCCACGCTAAACGTGCCAGGTAATGCTATCAGTTGGTTGCGCCCGATTAACCGCACTGTCCTTAACTATAACATTATCCTTAGCTTATGGTGTATCCATATCATAAGCGCAGCAACAGATCGACTCGCTTCAACAGCGTATTTAATGCACCTCGGTGGCATTCCACAACAGCCTGGCCACGTTTGCCTATGTGTTGGCACAATTCAGGGTTGGCCAGCAGTCGCCCGACAGTAGCAGCCAGTTCCGCTGAGTCCTTGACCTGCCAGGCTGCCTTTGCAGCGAGTAGTCGCTGGCCGATTTCTGAAAAATTAAACATATGGTTACCGAACAGCACAGGCAATCCCAGTAACGCCGGTTCCAATACATTATGCCCTCCCTTGGCAACCAGGCTTCCACCAACAAAAGCCAAATCAGATGCCGCATAAAACAACAATAATTCGCCCATGCTATCTCCAAGAAAGATAGCGATATCCAACGAACAGGGGCGCTGTTCACTACGTCGAGCCACTTTAAAGCCACGCTGCTGGCAAAGTGTGGCGACCTTGTTAAATCGTTCTGGATGACGTGGAACCAGCAAAAACAATACATCAGGTTGATTTTTGCGAACCTGTGCGAGGGCATCCAATAGTTGTTCGTCTTCACCTGCATGAGTGCTGGCAGCAATCCAGACTGGCCTGCTTTTACCTAAAAACTCCTGACGCAATGTCTGTCCTTGTTCAAATAGATCACCGGGTAAGGTCAGGTCATATTTAATATTACCCACGACTTCAACCTTAACCCCTGAAGCTCCCAGCGTACGAAAACGCTCAGCATCGGCATCAGTTTGAGCCGCGATCAGGCTAATATCCTGAAGCATAGAAGCGGTTAATGTCCCCACCATTCGGGAATAGTTACGCGCTGAGCGCTCCGATAGCCGCGCATTGGCCAATAAAATGGGAATTTTTGCATGAGCAGACTGGCGCAACAGGTTAGGCCAGAGTTCGGTTTCCATTATGATCGCTATGCGAGGCTGTGTTTGTTGCAGAAAACGTTGTACTGCGCCCGGCAGATCATAAGGCACATAAACATGATGAACGTGTGCTCCTAAAGCCTCACGTACTTGGCGTGAACCGGTTAAGGTGGTAGTCGTCACCAGCAGTGGGTAATCAGGGTAGCGAGCACGTAAGGCACGAATCAGCGGTAAGGCAGCGCGGGCTTCACCTACTGAAACCGCATGAATCCATAAACAGCCCGATGGTAATGGCGCAACATACCCTAATCGCTCTCGCCAGCGGTGGCGATGTTCAGGATCTTGATAGCCGCGCCAATACAGTCTTAATAGAGCCAGCGGTACGATCAAATAGGTCAGGAGGTTATAAAGCAGGCGGCGCATAGTTCAGGTTTGGCCAGCATCCGGCATTTCCCGCGTCCACATTAATGTGGCTCCAATCACCGCTGAAGGCATCGCCAGGAAATTGAGTATTGGAATCAAGGTTAGCAACAGTGTCATGCCACCAAAACCCAATACCAGTAACCTGTTTTTACGCAATAAAAAACGCTGCTTGCGGAAAGGGATACCATGATTACCCAGCGGATAATCCGCATACTCCAATGCCAGCATCCACGCACCTAATACTAACCACAAGGCTGGCGTAATCACATTAACCACCGGAACAAATGACAACAGCAACAACGGAATCACCCATCCGGCAAAGTATAAAAGCTTTTTTACCTCTGTCAGTGGGCTGAGGATCAGGTCCTTGATATTTGTATTCGTTGTTGAGCGTGCAGCGGGAGCTACCATTTTTTCAACGCGCTCAGACAGCAAACTATTGAATGGTGAAGCAATTACATTGGCAAAGACAGTAAAGGTGTAGAAAATCACGATCAGTACGGTTACCAGAAACAGCGGCCACAATAGCCAATGCAGCCAGTGTAGCCAGCCTGGCAGGTAGCTTTGCATATACAGATCAAGCCGTTCAAGCTGATCTGCGCCCCAATAGATACCGATGCTGAACAGTATTGAGTTAATTAGCAATGGAATCGCTACGAAACCACGGATTCCGCGTTTGGGTAGCCAGCGCAGGCCGGTTAGCACATAACTGGCACCTTTGACCAAGGGTATACTCATTAGTTTGGGAAAACCTCTTAGGAAAATAGCTACGTTCATTTTTAAAAAACGGCAATCTACGTTACTATTTTTGGGTCGGATAAGCAGGCGTCGTCATGACCAAGCGGCGCTCCAGACTATAAAAACCTGTCGCTGCGACTCAATGACCCACTTAGGGCTATCCGGTTGCTTGGTAGCGACTGTGCCATCTTGGAGTATGGTGATTTATAACATTTGCTACAGTTTTGGCACTATGACATTGTTGTCTATATGGTTGCCAATATCCTGTGTAATGGCACAATCTTCTGATTGTCGTCAGCGTATATTCATACTTGGATTGATCCTTGCCGAAAATCTGTCTACACCCTGCTATGGTATTTCCACCGCCGATATCTCGATGCCCAAGGCAATACGGTTTATTGCTTTGGGTGTTTCCCATCACTTCCATGGTATCAATTGCATCAAAGGAGCATAATTCATGAAACAACCCGTCCGCGTTGTGATTACTGGCGCTGCTGGCAATATTGGTTACGCGATGGCTTTCCGCATTGCGTCGGGCAGTATGCTCGGCCCCGATCAGCCCGTTATCCTGCAACTGCTGGAAATTACGCCGGCATTACAAGCACTACAAGGTGTAGTGATGGAGCTGAATGACTGCGCTTTCCCTCTGCTGGCTGATATCGTTGCCACCGATGATCTTAACACTGGATTCGCTGATGCCAACTTTGCCATGCTGGTTGGGGCACGCCCACGTGGGCCGGGCATGGAACGCAAGGATCTCCTGACGGCTAATGGCGCTATCTTTGGCCCGCAGGGCAAGGCCATTAATGATCACGCTGCTCGCGATATAAGAGTACTGGTCGTTGGTAATCCAGCCAATACCAATGCCCTGATTGCGGCTAACAGTGCTCCGGATCTCAGCCCACGCCAATTCCATGCCATGACCCGTCTGGATCATAATCGCGCGCTGAGCCAGCTTGGTGAGAAGACTGGCAGTCATATCAATGACATTAAGAAGATGACAATTTGGGGCAATCATTCTGCAACCCAATATCCTGATATCAGCCAATGTACCATCGAGGGCGCTGCCGCGACCTCGCAAATTCAACAGGACTGGTATCGTGATACCTTCATTCCTGTCGTGCAGCAGCGCGGGGCAGCCATCATCAAGGCGCGTGGCGCCTCCTCAGCCGCGTCGGCTGCTTCCTCAGCTATCGATCATATGCGCGATTGGGTGCTAGGTACTGCTGATGGTGATTGGGTCAGCATGGCCATTCCTTCTGATGGTTCCTATGGCATCAGTGAAGGCGTGGTTTATTCCTACCCTTGTGTCTGCAAAAACGGCGACTACGAGATCGTACAAGGCTTACCAATCGACGATTTTAGCCGTGAGAAGATGGATGCGACTTATAATGAATTGCGTGAAGAGCGCGATAGCATTAAAGATTTACTAAAGTAATTAATTAATTTATTTAATATTTTATATTATTGTGCCGTCGCTCTCTGTAGTGTCTGGAGGCGACGGCACAGCAATTTCTAAGTAAGCGGCTACACTTTGGCATGGCAATAATTAACGCCGCATTCTTAATTCAAACTACCAAAGTGAAGGAACCTCATATATGAGCTATGAAGAATTTTATCGCCGTTCAATCGATGATAAGGAAGGTTTCTGGGGTGAACAGGCCGAGCTGGTCTATTGGAATAAACAGCCGGACAAGGTGTTGGACTACAGCAACCCGCCCTTCGCCAAATGGTTTGCCGGCGGTGAAACCAATCTGTGCTACAACGCTGTGGATCGGCATTTGGCAGATCGTGCGGATCAGCCTGCGCTGGTCTACATCTCCACCGAAACTGATGAAGAGGTGGTTTATACCTATGCGGATCTGCATCGTGAAGTAAACCGTTTTGCTGCTGTGCTGCAATCACAAGGCCTAGAAAAAGGTGATCGGGTAATCATTTACATGCCGATGGTTCCCGAGGCAGCATTTGCCATGCTGGCCTGTACCCGTCTGGGGGCTATCCACTCGGTGGTCTTCGGTGGCTTTGCTGCGTATAACCTTGCTGTCCGTATCGACGATGCCAAGCCCAAGCTGATGGTGACCTCGGATGCCGGTATGCGGGGCGGCAAAGCAGTCCCCTACAAGCATCTGGTGGATGAATCGCTCAGCCTTGCCAAATTCCCGCCAGAGAAGGTGATTCTGGTCAATCGCGGTCTGGACAAGGATATGGCGCTGATTGAAGGGCGTGACCTGGATTATGCCACGCTGCGCTCACAGCATATGGACGCAGATGTGCCGGTCGCCTGGGTGGAATCCACCGAGCCAAGCTACATTCTCTACACCTCCGGCACGACGGGTATTCCCAAAGGGGTGCAGCGTGATACCGGTGGTTACACTGTTGCGCTGGCAGCGAGCATGAAGCACATCTATGACCTGAATCCGGGCGAAGCGATGTTTACCACCTCCGACATCGGTTGGGTGGTGGGTCACTCCTACATCGTCTACGGCCCATTGATTAACGGTTCTCCCACTGTATTTTATGAAGGTCTGCCCACCCGTCCCGATGCAGGTATCTGGTGGAAAATTGTCAGTAAATACCAGATTCGGTCGATGTTCTCTTCACCGACAGCGATTCGTGTGCTGAAGTCGCAAGATCCGAAGTACATGAAGGAACACGATATTTCCTGTCTGCGCTACCTGTTCCTGGCCGGCGAGCCCCTGGATGAGCCAACCTCTCGCTGGATCAACGATTCCTTGCAGATTCCGGTGATTGATCATTACTGGCAGACCGAAACGGGTTGGTCGATACTATCATACTTGCCTGGCGTCGACCTCAAGCCCAATCGCTTCGGCTCACCCGGCTTCCCGGCATACGGCTATGACATCAAGGTTATCGACGAAGGTACCGGTAATGAAGTCGGTGCAGACGACAAAGGCGTATTGGTTGTTCGACCGCCGTTGCCGCCGGGCTGTTTGAGTACGATCTGGGGCGATGACGAGCGTTTCATCAAGAGCTATTTCTCCAACTTCAAGGAGATGCTGTACACATCGTCTGACTGGGCAGTACACGATGCAGATGGCTATTTCTTCATTCTGGGGCGCACGGATGATGTGATTAACGTGGCAGGGCATCGTCTGGGAACCCGTGAAATCGAGGAAGCCGTCCAGTCCCATAGCGACGTCGCCGAAGTGGCTGTCATTGGCGTGGCGGACAAGGTGAAGGGTCAGGTTCCCGTCGGTTTTTGCCGCCTGAAAGATCCAGGCCAACTGGATACCGATGGTGTAGCCGAGACGATCGAAAAGGAAATTGCCGCCAAGGTGCAATCATTGCTCGGCCCGGTTGCCAAGCTGCATAAATTGCATTTTGTCAGTGCCTTGCCCAAGACCCGCTCTGGCAAGTTGCTGCGTCGTTCGATTCAGGCACTGGCGGAAGGGCGTGATCCAGGCGATCTGTCCACGCTGGATGACCCCAGTTCACTGGAAGAGGTGCGTCAGGCGATTGAATCTGACTAGCTGAAGCACTTACTGGCTGGTGGGTTGTATCACCAGGCCAGTGAGTGATCATCGCAAGTGTCGTGTTGATTAAGTCCCTTTTCTTGATTACGGAAAAAAGAAAAGGGGCTATTTTTACTGCTTCTGTGAATGGCCGGGTTAACCTTTTAATGGCCCCTTCGGGAGGCTTGAAATCCCTTTATCAATGCACAGGGAGGCGAGCTAGTCCATGACGATAGTCTCAATTTCAAAGTGCCCCGGATGGATTGTTAACGCATTGATTTATAATCGAAGGTTATACGGTTGAAGTGCCGGTCATGTTACTTGCTGGTCGCGGGTATTGTTATGTGTAGCCGTGAGTGGTACAGGAAGGGATTGGTTTCGCCTTAATTGGTTTCGCCTTAAATGTATGGTCAGGTGAATTCAATCTCTGGTCAGTACAGCGATAGACTCAACATGGGCCGTGTGCGGGAACATATCCAGTACCCCCGTGCTGTCCAGGTGATAACCAAACGTATGAACCAGCTCACCCACATCCCGCGCTAATGTCGCCGGATGACAGGAAACATACACGATGCGCCGGGCTTTCAATGCGGCAATTTTTGGCATCATCTCCAGCGCACCGGAGCGCGGCGGATCCAGCAAAATCTTGTCAAAACCCTGCTGCAACCAGGCGGCTCCTGTCAGCTCCCCGGTCAAATCAGCAACATGGAATTCGGCATGAGCTACACCATTACGCTGGGCATTGTGGCGTGCCCATTCAACCAGACTGACATCACCTTCCACACCAACGGCCTGTTGCGCTTGTCGGGCTAGCGCCAGAGTGAAGTTACCCAGACCGCAAAACAAATCAAGTACACGATCCTGTGCGGTAATCTCCAGTAATTCCGCTGCATGTTTGACCAGTTGCTGGTTGATACCAGCATTAATCTGGATAAAATGCCACGGCTGAAAGGCTAAATCCAAATGAGCATGTGATAACCGGTAACTCAGTTCCGGATGCTCTGGATAGAGCGGTCGTACGCTGTCTGGGCCTGCGGGTTGCAGATAAATCACAACGCCCTGTTGCTCGCCAAAGCGTTGCAATTGCACTAAATCGGTTTTAGTGGGTGGATGCAGCACCCTGAAGCTCAAAGCCACCGCTGTATCACCACCGGCGACTTCAATTTGTGGCAAACGGTCACGAATCGAGAGTGACTCAATCAGTTGTGCCAAGGGCTCCAGCACATGACCAACCCGAGCATCCAGCACGTCACAACGACGCAAATCAGCCACGAACGAACTACGGCGCTCACGAAACCCTATCAGCACCCGTTCTTTTTTGGCCACATATTTAACCGCCAGTCGCGCCCGTCGCCGATAGCCCCATAATGAGCCGGTCGTGGGGGCCATGATTTTCTCGGGTTGTACCTTGCCGATATGTGCCAAACTGTCGATTAACCAGTGCTGTTTCATTTCAATCTGGTGGCTCGGTGCCAAATGCTGTAAGGCACAACCACCACAGACACCAAAGTGGGCGCAACGTGGTTCAACCCGCTCAGGTGCAGCGGACAATACCTCAAGGGTTCGAGCGCCATCGTGACGACCTCGACGAAACGTGTAAGCACAGACAACATCCTCGTTTGGCAATGCGTCTTCAACAAACACGACCTTGCCATTGTGTCGTGCGACACCCTTGCCTTCATGGGTAAGAGTTTCAATATGAACAGCGAAGGGTTCTGCTGGCAGTTTGGATTTTTTTGCCATTAGCGTGTCGGCTCCATCATCTGTTGCCATGCGGCTAAAAACTCACCAAGATGAGGCCTTTTTTCGGCATCGGCACGCAACACACCTCGCAAGCGCTGGTATTCGCGTTCGCCGTCTTCAAATGATAAACGACCTCGTAAGACTTCAAAACGCAGATAAACCAGATAAGTATTCAGCACATCGGTTTCGCAGTAATTACGAATACCGTCAATATCACCGGCTTGAAAGGCAGCCCAGACTTTAGAGCCATCCATACCGAGCTTGCCGGGAAAGCCCAACAGGGTGGCAATTTCATGTAATGGCGCAATAGCACGAGGTTGATAGGCGGCCAATACATCCATCAAATCCAGATGGCGCCAGTGAAAGCGATTTAGATAGTTATTCCAGCGAAAGTGCGAATCCTGATCGCCGGTTTCCCAATACAGTGGGGCGCTGACCCCTTGTAACAGGGCGCGATAATGCAACACTGGCAAATCGAAGTTACCACCATTCCACGATACCAATGTCGGTCGGTATTTGCCGATACCGTCGAAAAACCGCTGGATCAATTCCCGTTCGCTGGATTGCACATCGCCTAGCGACCAGACAACAAGTCGTTGAGTCGAGCGTAGTACCACGGAAATAGCGACGATCCGTTGTAAATGATGGCGAAGAAAGTCATGGCCTGTTTCCTGGCGACGCTTGGCGAACATAACCTCGGCGACTTGGGTGTCACTTAACCCTTCCAGTTCGTACACGCGACGACCGCCGATCACATCAGGTATTGTTTCAATATCGAATATAAATAGCGTATCGGGTAATCCGTTGGGTGTTCCATTCATCGTGTCGCTATCGAAAAATTATATTGATCCAAGCGTTACGCAGTTCAGAATATCGGGGGATGCAGAACAAGATGCAAAGGATCGGGTAGCACAGTTTATGTACAATAAATGAGCAGCGGAGCACCTTTTGCAACGCAGTTATGCACCGTGTAGCGCCGAAGTGCGTAACGCCTATGATCATCAGTCAGTCGCCTTCTGTACCCAGCAAATGATCCACCTGCGCTACCCAGCGGGTGAGTAATTGATTTACCGGTCGTTCTTCACACAAATGGCAGCCTTGTCCTGCCCATAGCGCCATAAAGTCGGGGATGTTTTCTTCAGCAGCAGCCTGTCGTAATTCCTGGGTCAGCAGCAACTGCAACGGAAAGCCAGGAAGCTCGGTTTGATGCGGTCGTAGCGCTTCAGTCAGGCGGTTTCGTAATACCCGTCCATAACGACCGGTAAACACGCGACTCAGTGTGGTCGCAACTTCGTTACCTTCCAGCAGTAGTGCTTTATAGGCGGGATGCGTACCACTTTCCGGACAGGCTAGAAATGCTGTACCCATTTGTACACCGGCTGCACCCAACATCAGTGCAGCGGCAATACCGCGTCCATCCATGATGCCACCTGTAGCGATAATCGGGGTTGCCACATGTTTAGCAATGAGTGGTGTCAAGACCATGGTGCCAATCAACCCCTGTTCAGGATGGCCAATAAACGTACTGCGATGCCCTCCAGCCTCGGCGCCTTGAGCGATAATAAAATCGACACCGCTTTCTTCCAAAACAATCGCTTCCAGCAGGTGGGTTGCCATCCCTATCACCACGATGCCCGCTTCTTGCAATATTGCCTGGTATTCAGGCTCTGGAAGACCGAAGCTGAAAATAACAACCGGAATCTGTGCTGCCAGTATCACCTCCAGGGATTCAGCCAGATCGGGGAAAGCGAGTGGAGTGAAGATTTTTTCCGACAGACCTAACTCGCTACGAAAAGGTGCAAGAAGCGCCTGACCATGCTCAAAACGGTTGTGGTCAACACGTGTGGATACCGTTGCCGCCAGATTGATTGCAAAGGGTTGGCTGGTCAATGCCCGGACTTCGGTGATCGCTTGCTGCAATGATTCTACAGAGAGGTGTACGCCTGACAGACAGCCCAGGCCGCCTGCATTGCTTATCGCTGCTGTGAGTTCAGGTTTGCCGCTATTCTCAACGATTGGCGCCTGAATAATCGGGTAACGAATACCCACTCGCTTGCTCAATACAGTATCTGACCAGTTCATAATCAATGATAATTTTTGGTTAATGAGATGGGAGCATTCTTGACCGCCTCAAGTCATCTGCTCAAATGCTACCTGAAATGGGGATATATTAAATGATGAAATGGGTTTTGCCTCAATAGCGGGTTATCAGGATAGTTATTCACCAACGCTGTGTGATGATTGACTACATGCTTGTCACAAGGTTAAATTTTTACCAGGTTCTGTCCAGGCTCAATGTGGCACGGCTTTCGGTATAATCAAGCGATGGTGAACTCGAATCTCTATCGAGGTATCTGAGATCAAATGATGCTTTGGTTTTTTTGCTCAACTGCCGTGTAATACGTGCCAATATTCTCCATTGATTATCATCAGTGGTATCGATGTTGTTAGTCGCATCAGGATCCGTTTTAAGTTTTTCCAGAAAAAAATTGATATTTGCTTGAGTCCTTCTGTTTAATCGTCTGGACCAGGTAATATTGATACCACGATAGGTCTCATCCCGTTGATTAAGCTGATAATTACGCGATGAATAGTAGGCTTTTATACCGAGCTTTGTTCTATGGCCGATTGAATGTTCATAGCCTGCAAGTATGCGGTTTAATACATAAACCTCATTGTCTATGGCCGCACCATCCGGGTTGATGCCAATGGGATCACCATTATTGGAGTTATCAATTTCATTGCCAAAATTGTCGATCTGTTGAAAAACTTGCTGGTTAAGTACCTCACTTCTTGCACTGCTAATATCATGTGTCAGATTAACCGTAAATACACCACGTTTTCGTTTGTAACCCAAATCAAGATACCAGTGATCCCCAAAAAAACGATGGCCGTAAGCGAGATCAAGTGACAATCTTGGGTTTGGAGTCCATTTAACGCCTACTCCATAAATGGCGCCTTCAGATGTATTGGTAGTCGTGTCAAAATCATTATTTTCATAACCAAAAAATAAACCGGGCATCCATTTGCGATTAATGAAATAACCTGCTTTTGCCAGGATGATTCTGAATCGATCATTGCGACCAGAGCCAGATGAGTCGTTCTGCCGGTCATAGTTAATCCATCTATAACTTCCAGTAATACCCCATGGTACTTTTTGAAATTTTTTGCCACTGTTTACGGTAAATTTTATACCGTTACCGTAACTGTTTTCATCGCTATCATCAGAATAAATAACTTGATCATAAGTATAGCGTAGTTCCATATCAGCATAGCGACCGAGGTGATGTTTTGTGTAAGGGCTGATGGAGTATGAGAATGTTTGTGTTGTATTATTGGTTACATTAAAATCATCACCACCGTTAAGACCGGAATTTGATATTAATTTCTGATCGGCATTGGCAGAAATATCCATGAAAAGGACATTTTCATAAAGCTCCGAGTTCCAGTCAGCAGTCAGGAAATGCTTGAAATTACGCTCCCCTGTTGCATTGAGATAATATAAATAATTGAGCCGGTATTGAAAAAATAACCTGTTGCGTTTTGTATCACGCTTTATCCCGAATCTTGGCGAGATTATGACACCGATATCGCTTTTAGGGTTGTCGGTGTCAAGATTCAGGTTATCAGTGGCAATTGTTTGCACACCTAAACCGGCAGTGATATCCCAGCCTTTTGCTGCCAGAATGACTTTGGAATATGCGCCAAAAAGAGCAAGCAACACTATCCATTGAATGGCAGCTTTACTACTATTCATGAGTTATTGATCTCCCTTATGCACTACCTTTTACCGAAGGTTGTGTTGTAGCCTCATCTTGTTTAACAGCAATGTAAAAATTACTTTCCGCAATGGAAGCAGTGTATTTTTTACTAATGCATCCATCATGGATATGATCAAGCAATTTGGATATATTGTGCCATCTTATCTCGATTCAGCAGGGTTTAGGCAAGCCTAACTTGATTTTGAGATAGCGCTGTCAAAATAATAGTGCTGTAAGCGTGCAATTCCATTCACCGATAAACCGATTATCAACACAAAGCGTGCCAGAATATCAAATCTTCTACAATCTTGTCTTGAAATCAATCATGATACGGCACTGAGTTTTGTACCGCGCTGTTGGGACGATTTCTATACATCAAACAGTATAGTGTTGCCCAAAAACCTCCCGATGCAATAACGTGTTCGGTAGTTTCGAAATGTACCTGCTCATTCATAGAGTAAACTAAGGGTATATCCAGTATGCAAAAAAACGCCTCATCTTCGCCTGAGCGCGAATAAAGGATCAAGTATGCATCCTTCTCAATCTGCAAACCCGTTGTATGGCCTCGAGCAGCTCCATGAAATTGGTATCGCTCTTTCCAGGGAGTCGGATACACCAAAATTACTGGAGACTATCCTGCTGGCGGCCAAAAAATTACTCAATGCCGATGCAGGAACGTTGTACCTCTTTGATGAGGAGCAACAACAGCTTCGTTTTGAGGTACTGCGTAATGATTCCTTGAAGTTGTATATGGGAGGAACGACCGGGGATGCCATCCCCTTTCCACCCATTCCCTTATATGACGAAGCAGGACGCCCCAATAGCAGTATGGTGGTCACGTATGCACTGCTAAATGACACTACAGTGGTCATTAACGATGCGTATAATGATCAAAATTTCGATTTGTCCGGAACACATTGCTTTGATCAGTCAACCGGCTATCGCTCTCACTCCTTCCTGACAGTACCGATGAAAAATCACGAAGGAACGATTATCGGTATTTTTCAGCTTATTAATGCCCTCGACCCAAAAACCGGCGAGATTCGTACCTTCTCAACATCCGATCAACAACTTGCAGAATCGCTGGCATCACAAGCGGCTATTGCGCTGACGAAGCATCATCTGATTGAGCAACTTCAAACGTTGTTTGAAGCATTGATTAATCTGATTAATATCGCTATTGATCACAAGTCGTCATATACCGGTGGGCATTGTCAGCGTGTACCGATTCTGACCATGATGATCGCTGAGGCCGCCTGCCGTTCCGAACGCGGTAAGCTAAAGGACTTCCAGCCGAATGCTGAGGAACTCTATGAACTCAAGATTGCCGGGCTATTGCATGACTGTGGCAAAATCACCACGCCTGTTCATATCGTTGATAAATCGACCAAGCTAGAGGCGTTGCTGGATCGGATTGATCTGATTGATACTCGTTTTGAAGTACTCAAGCGAGATGCTGAAATTGAGTTGCTAAAGGACAAGATTGATGCGATTGAATGTGGTGATCGGGCAAAAGTTCCTGCTATTGAGCAGCGTTTCCGTGAACGGCTGAATACACTGGATGATGACCGTGAGCACTTGCGCCGCAGCAATATTGGCGGTGAATGTATGGATGCCGATGCCCAGGCGCGGGTGCGACATATTGCAACCTACCGTTGGGTTGGTGTGGATGGCCAGTCGTGTAATTTTTTATCGGAGGATGAAGTTAACAATCTTTGCATCCCGAAGGGTACATTAAACGATAGCGACCGGCAGATTATCCAGGAACATGTTGTATTAACGATGCGGATGCTGGAGACCTTACCCTGGCCAAAATCGTTGCGTAACGTGCCTGAATACGCCGGTAGCCATCATGAGAAACTGGATGGGCGCGGTTATCACCGTGGCCTGGAGGGGTCAGCGCTTTCACTGCCAGCACGAATTATCTGTCTCGCTGATGTTTTTGAGGCGCTGACAGCTCGTGATCGTCCTTACAAGCCCGGTAAAGCGCTCAGCGAAGTATTAACGATTCTCGGTCGAATGGTAGAAAATTACGAAATAGACCCGGATTTGTTTGATATGTTTGTCCGTGACGGTATCTGGCTGGATTATGCTCGCCAATATTTGCAGCCTGAGCAAATCGATGATGTGAACCTCAATCAATTACCAGGCTATACACCGTAGCTTAAGTGGTCATATCACATTGGCTTTTTTATAAATAACCACGGCCTGATAAGCACTATGCAGAATTATTTGATTGCACCTTCGATTCTTTCCGCCGATTTCGCCCGGCTTGGCGAAGAAGTCAGTGCAGTTCTGGCAGCAGGTGCAGATCTCATTCATTTTGATGTTATGGACAATCACTATGTCCCTAATCTGACTGTAGGGCCATTAGTTTGCGAAGCATTACGGAACTATGGTGTGACCGCACCGATTGATGTGCATCTGATGGTTACGCCCGTAGATCGTATGATTTCTGATTTTGCCAGTGCAGGGGCGACCTATATCAGCTTTCATCCTGAAGCCAGTGGCCATATTGACCGTAGCTTGCAACTGATTCACGATCATGGCTGCCAATCAGGTTTGGCCTTTAATCCCGCCACCTCGCTGGAATATGTGAAATATGTGATCGGCAAGGTGGATATGATCTTGTTGATGGCGGTCAATCCTGGTTTCGGTGGCCAGACTTTTATCCAGGGGACGTTGAATAAATTACGCGAGGCGCGACGCTTGATCGACGATAGCGGTTATGCCATTCGGCTAGAAGTGGACGGTGGTGTTAAGATTGATAATATTCGTATGATCGCTACAGCGGGTGCCGATACTTTTGTGGCCGGTTCCGCGATCTTTAATACCCCTGATTACCACGATACTATCGCTGCAATGCGTGCTGAATTGGGTCAGGTAAACGGGTTAGAAAAATAATGTTCAAGAATGTTGCTGCGCTTTTCTTTGATCTGGATGGCACGTTGGTAGATAGTGTGCCGGATTTAACAGCTGCTATTAACATTATGCTGGCGCAACTGGATTTGCCATCACGCCAAGAAGTACAGATACGTACCTGGGTGGGCAATGGCATGAATAATTTGATTCATCGTGCGCTGACCAACGATATAAATGGACAAGCAGATTCTGAACTGTTTAGTCGCGCTAAAACGCTGTATCGTGCCGCTTATGCCGATCATATCAGCGTCCATAGCAAACTTTATCCTGGCGTGCTTGAAGGATTAAATACGCTACAGGCCGCTGCGGTGCCGATGGCCTGTGTGACCAATAAACCCGTAGAATTCGCCCGACCGCTGCTTCAGCTTCTCAATATCGATACTTTTTTTGCTGCCGTCGTCGGTGGTGAGTGTGTGACTCATCCCAAACCCGCACCAGATGCCTTGTTACTGAGCGCCGAGCGTTTGGGTGTCGCCATTTACCAGGGACTCATGGTTGGCGACTCACTGAACGATGTCGGTGCGGCACGACATGCAGGCTGTCCGGTCGTGTGCGTACCTTATGGCTACAATCATGGTTACGATATCCGCGATGCGCAGCCTGATGCGGTCATTAACTCTATTGCGGAACTGCCTACCCTATTAGGTCACTGATGTTTGGAATCTCGTTCCTTGTACGGTACGACGATGTGCTGAAACCGGCCTTGGATTTTCGATGGCATCGCCAGCCAGCCCGACAGCCATGTAATAAATGGGTACTGTTTTTCCAGTTTTTCCACGTCCATTGGTTTTAATAAGGCTATCTGTGCGATGAATCTGAATGAATTTCAATATCTGGTTAAACAAGGTTTTAATCGCATTCCCATTACCCGCGAGGTATTAGCTGACCTTGATACCCCATTGAGTACTTATCTCAAGCTGGCTGATGCACCCTATAGCTATCTGCTGGAATCAGTACAAGGCGGTGAGAAATGGGGGCGTTATTCCATCATCGGGTTACCTTGTTGCAAGATTATTCGAGTACGTGGTCAACAGATTACGGTTGAGTACAAGGGTGAGATTATCGAATCGCTCATCGCGGATGATCCTCTTGCCTGGATTCAGGCATTTCAAGGCCGCTATCAGGTACCTCGCTTTAGCGGGTGTGGGGGTGTACTGCGCTTTACCGGTGGATTGGTTGGGTATTTTGGCTATGACACCATTCGCTACATTGAGCCGAGATTGGCACAATGCCCAAACCCTGATCCACTGGATAATCCTGATATCTTGTTGCTGGTATCCGAAGATGTTGTGGTCTTTGATAATCTGGCAGGGCGGCTTTATTTGATTACGCTGATTGATCCAGCGGTAGATCGTGCCTACGACCGCGCCCAGCAACAATTGGATAGCTGGGTGGAAAAGCTCCGTGCGCCGCACACGCTCTACACGCCTAAAAAGCATCGTATAGAAGAAGCACGCAACATTAAGTTTGTATCCGGCTTTACTCAGCAGGCGTATGAGAATGCGGTCGAGCGAATCAAAGCCTATATTCTTGCCGGTGATTGTATGCAAGTGGTGCCATCACAACGACTGAGCGCGCCCTTTCATGCGGCACCGCTGGATTTATATCGGGCATTGCGTGGCCTTAATCCCTCGCCGTACATGTATTTCCTGCATATTGGCGATTTTTATATTGTGGGTTCTTCTCCAGAAATACTGACTCGATTGGACGATCGATTACTGACCGTTCGACCGATTGCAGGTACCCGTCATCGTGGTGCTACCGAGGCTCAGGATAAGGTGCTGGAAGCGGAATTATTGGCAGATCCCAAAGAGTTGGCCGAACACCTGATGCTGATTGATCTGGGGCGCAATGACGTTGGTCGGGTTAGCGAAATTGGTAGTGTTCAGCTGACCGATAAAATGGTGATCGAGCGCTACTCACACGTGATGCATATTGTGTCCAATGTCACCGGTCAGTTGCGTCCTGGCTTCACAGCGATTGATGCACTCCGCGCCACTTTTCCAGCGGGAACAGTCAGTGGCGCACCTAAAATCCGTGCCATGGAAATTATCGATGAACTGGAACCCGTTAAACGCGGCGTTTACGCGGGTGCTGTTGGCTATCTGTCATGGTCAGGCAACATGGATACCGCAATAGCCATCCGGACGGCCGTACTCAAGAACGGCATGTTATATATCCAGGCTGGAGGTGGTGTTGTGGCTGATTCTGTGCCTGAAAAGGAATGGGAAGAAACCATGAATAAAGGTCGAGCGCTATTCCGTGCAGCGGCTCTCGCGGAGCATGGTCTGGACGAACGGCCCGCGACAGAATGATAAACGTGAACGCGATGCTGTTTCTGCCATAATGAAACCTGTTGCGTATTAAAGCTGAGAACTTTTAATCGAGGCTAGACACTTCAGCCATATTCGGATAAAAAACTATGAAAAGCCAGCCATGAGCCAATCACAATCCTTTCCTTTAGCAACATGCCCATGCGCCCATGTTTTTCGCGATCCGGTCCACTTTTTGGCACTTGGTTTTGGCTCAGGCTGTGCCCCTAAAGCACCGGGTACATTGGGTACGCTGGCGGCTATTCCTCTCTATCTATTAATACAGCCGTTACCGTTATGGACGTATTTGTTGCTAACGGGGATCGGTTTTTTATTCGGCATCTGGATTTGTGGTCGTGTCACTGATGATCTCGGTGTTCATGACCATTCGGCAATCGTTTGGGATGAGATTATTGGTTATCTTATTACCATGATTGCTGCACCCTCCGGTTGGCTATGGATTGTCGTTGGGTTCGTGTCGTTCCGGCTATTCGATATCCTCAAGCCCTGGCCGATTCGACAGGCTGACCGGCAAATCGGTGGTGGTTTTGGCATTATGTTTGATGATCTGCTCGCAGCGATTTATGCGTGGATAGTGCTACAGTTACTCGCTTTCAGCATCGCTTAGCTGGACAGAAGCGGGTTACAGCGTCCAGACTTTAGTATTGTGCATATTTTTCCCGATCACCAACGGAATCATTAAACAATGAAAATTGAAACCATTGCAGTTCATGGTGGCTATCAACCAGAATCGACAACCAAGGCTGTTGCAGTTCCGATTTATCAAACAAGTTCCTATGCCTTTGATAATACCCAACATGGTGCGGATTTATTCGATTTGAAAGTGCCGGGTAATATCTATACCCGTATCATGAATCCGACCACGGCTGTGTTGGAACAACGGGTTGCAGCGATGGAAGGTGGTGTCGGTGCATTAGGTGTTGCCTCGGGTATGGCAGCTATCACCTATAGTATTATGACGATTGCCGAGGCTGGCGATAATATTGTGACCACGGCGACATTATATGGTGGCACCTATAATCTTTTTGCTCATACGCTACCGCGCTATGGTATTGAGGTACGCTTTGCTAACCATACCGATATCGAGGGTATGGCACAGCTGATTGATGACAACACCAAAGCGGTATTCTGTGAATCTATCGGCAATCCGGCTGCAAACGTGGTGGATTTTGGCAAGCTGGCTGACATGGCGCATAGCCATGGTGTTCCGCTAATTGTGGATAATACAGTACCAACCCCCTATTTGTGTCGACCGTTCGAGCATGGTGCAGATATTGTGGTTCATGCGCTGACCAAATATATGGGTGGTCATGGCACTAGCATCGGCGGCATCATCATTGATTCCGGGCGCTTTCCCTGGGAGCAGCACAAGAAGCGCTTTGCCCGCCTGAACGAACCTGATCCATCCTATCATGGCGTGATCTACGTTGAGGCATTGGGGCCGGCGGCATTCATCGGTCGGGCACGGGTTGTACCGCTTCGTAATACAGGTGCAGCGATTTCACCTTTTAACAGCTTCCTGATTTTGCAAGGCATCGAGACATTGCCGGTGCGTATGGATCGCCACTGTGAAAATGCACTCAAGGTGGCCGAATATTTGCGTAATCATACTCAAGTACAGTGGGTCAATTATCCAGCACTACCAGGTTGTCCAGAAAAAGCGTTGATTGATAAATATATGGGCGGACGAGGCGCCAGTATTCTCAGTTTTGGCATTCAGGGTGGTCGTGAGGCGGGGGGCAAATTCATTGATGCACTGCGACTTGTGATGCGTTTGGTCAATATTGGCGATGCTAAGTCACTAGCGTGTCATCCTGCTACGACTACTCATCGACAACTTTCTCCCGATGAGCTTGCTACTGCGGGTGTTAGCGAAGATTTAGTGCGGCTATCGATTGGTATTGAACATATCGATGATATTATTGAAGACCTGGATCAAGCGCTTAAAGCCGCAGCAGCTTAGTTGGCACATGCTTGGCGTATACTCATCCTGAGAATTAATGAAATTTTTTTCTATGGGTATATTTAGTTGTTTGCTTTTTATACGATGATAGATAGAAGGTTGCGATATGCTTGTTGCCGGCGGCTGCGCCGCCGGCAATCGCGGAGCTGAGCTTACGTTCCAGTCACCTGGCGGCTTGCGCCGCAACACGTCACTGGAGCCGGCTGCGGTGTTTCTGCTTCGCTAGCACGCTTGCTCCGCTTCAACATCCTCGCAGCCCAGCTCCGCGATTATTGTCAAGTTCGTTTTATGGATAACGATGATAAGCACTACTTTTATATAGTGTGACTAATAAAGTGGAGAGTTAAGCTAATAATAACCATACGTTTTTATTATATTGCATTATATATTTACTGGCTTTTACAGCTTCATTCTACGTTTTTTTGGGTGTATGGGTGTATGGGTGTAGTAGATGAGTTATCTTGGCTGATTAAGGGTAGTCAAGTTATTCTATAATTATGGCTAAATTCAGCTCGTGAATTGACTGGCATCATGATTGATTATGGTTGTTTAATATGGCCGAAATTATTTTCTGGATATCAATTGCATTAGTTTTTTATGTCTATGCTGGTTATCCACTAACTGTATTAATTTTGGGAAAGATATTTTCTGTACCTAGAAAGCAGGGGGAGTTTGAACCAAAGGTCACTGTGTTAATAGCAGCATATAACGAAGAAAGTGTCATAGCAGCTACAGTACAGAATAAGCTAGAGCAGAATTATCCAGCAGACAAGATTGAAGTGTTAATTATATCAGATGGTTCCGTTGATCGAACAGATGAGATCGTTAGAGCATTTAACGATCCGCGTGTCCGACTCTTGCGACAAGAACCTCGGGCAGGTAAAACCAGTGCTCTTAACCAGGCTGTCCCCCAGGCACGTGGGGATATTATTGTTTTTTCTGATGCTAATTCCATTTATTCCCCTGAAGCACTGCGTCATTTAGTGGTTAATTTTTCGGATAGCCAGGTTGGCTATGTGACCGGAAAAATGATTTACGCCAATCCTGATGGTAGCCTGATCGGGGATGGTTGCTCAGGTTACATGAAATATGAAAATGTCTTACGTGCTGGAGAAACTTGCATCAGCTCTGTAGTAGGAGTTGATGGTGGCATTGATGCTGTACGTAAAGAGCTTTATGTACACATGAATCCAGATCAGCTCCCTGATTTTGTTTTGCCCCTGAAAGTTGTTAGACAAGGTTTTCGGGTTGTTTATGAGCCTCTCGCTGTGCTGTGGGAGCCTTCTTTAAAAAGGAGTAGTGACGAGTATCGTATGCGAGTTAGAGTTGCATTACGTGCATTTTGGGCACTATTCGATATGAGGCAACTTTTAAGTTTCAGGCAAAACCCATTATTTGCCTGGCAGCTATGGTCACATAAAGTATTAAGATATCTTTGTTTTATTTTTTTAGCATCGGCTTTGATTAGTAATATCCTGCTATTAAACCAGGAAGCTTTTTATCAATTGACTTTTCTAATACAGATTATGGGTTACTTATCGGCATTAATTATGCCTTTAATTGAACGCCAAGGGATTCATTCAAAGCTCGTTAGTTTTGCACACTATTTTGTGCTTCTTAATCTTGCTTCTGCCCATGCGTTTATAAAGTTTCTCCTGGGACGAAAACAAGTTTTCTGGACACCCAGGAAGGGTTAAGTATGCACATTTTGCATATTATTGACAGTGGAGGACTATATGGTGCCGAAATTATGTTACTGCATCTTATGGAGGCTCAGGTAAAGCTTGGCCTTAAGCCAATTCTGGCAAGCATCGGTGCTTTTAACTGTGGCGATAAACCGATTGAAATAGAGTGCCGTAAACGCAAGTTGCAAGTTGAGATTTTCCGTATGCGAGCCGGGCTAAATTGGTACGGTGCTTTTGATATTTTAAAATTTGCACGCAGGCAGGGTGTTCAGCTACTTCATTCACATGGCTATAAGGGTAATATTTTATTTGGTTTATTACCAAGAGGACTAAGGCAATTCCCACTGATATCTACAGCGCATGGCTGGACATCGACAGGTGAGTGGAATCGTATGCGGGTATACGAATGGTTTGATGGTCTAAGTCTCCGCTTTGTTGATACCATTGTTCTGGTAAATAGCGCTATGAAATCGCATCCGCGCGTTGCGAAGCTACGAGATGGCAAAGTTGCTGTAATTCCTAATGGTATTCCAAGTAATCAGGTTAAACCTGATAGTACTATGCTTCACGCTAGCGTTCTCCAGTTTGCTAAAAAAGGATTTTCAATTGTTGCCGTTGGGAGGCTTTCTATAGAAAAGGGCTACACATATTTAATCCAGGCAGTCGCTGAGTTGGTGAAAGAAGGGTATAATATACGACTGGCTATTTTGGGACAAGGGCAGTTACAAGGCGAACTTGAGCAGCAAGTTAAGGCTTTAAATTTATCTGATTATATTTTTTTCTCTGGTTATATAGAAAATGCTAGAAATTATCTGGAATATTTTGACCTTCTATGTATGCCATCTTTAACAGAAGGGCTACCAATAGTACTACTTGAAGCTATGGACGCTGGTGTACCTATTATCGCTAGTCAAGTAGGCGGTATCCCTGAAGCTATTAATAATGGAAATGCTGGCTTGTTAGTTCCACCTGGGGATACAAGCGCATTAAAAGCTGCAATTATTAATGTTATAAAGCATCCAGATACTGCTGAACAACGATCAAGACTAGCTGTTAGCAAAGTAAGGAATATTTACTCTAGTGAGCAGATGGCTAAAAGTTATCTTGCTACTTATCAAGCGCTGGTAAAATAAGCGATGGAAGACAACACATTGAGGACGTAGGGTTAGTATAGTATGCCTATAAATATTTTGTATATCATCGATAGCCTGACTCATGGGGGAACAGAAAAACAGCTTGTTCAACTTATTCAAGGTTTAGGCTCTGATAGATTTTGTCCTCATCTATGTACACTGAAAGCATCTGAAGATTTGTATGATGAAATTAACGTACCTAAAATTTGCTTAGGCTTTGTTAGTTTTAGCCATTTTTCCATTATAAAAAATATTGCTCAACTAACCTTTTTTATTAGAAAGAATAATATTCAGATTGTTCAAACTTTTTTTCAGGACCCTTTTCTTATTGGAGCAATGGTTAAGCTCTTTAGTAAAATTAAACTTATTGGCTCTTTTCGAGATTTAGGATTCTGGAGAACGAAGGCAGAGACGCGAAAAATGCGTATTTCTTATCCATTTTTTTCGGGGTTTATTGCTAATTCTGCAGCAGTTAAAGAGCATTTTGTACAAACGGATAAAATTAATCCTGATAAAATTGAAGTTATTTATAACGGAATAAAGTTAGAGGGGCTCCACTCCAAAAATGTTGAGAGTTTTGATGAAAAGCCAGCGCTGGTTGGCATCGTAGCTAATATGAACAGGCCGGTTAAACGAGTCCATGATTTCATTTATGCTGCAGCAATAATTTATAAAGAAAAACCCGATACAAAGTTTATTGTTGTTGGTGATGGATATTTACGTAAAGATTTAGAACTGCTGAGTGAGTCTCTAGGGTTAAGTAAAGTGTTGCATTTTACCGGCCGACTCTCTGACCCTTTGAAGATAATACAGCAGCTCCATGTTGGGGTGATTACTTCAGAAACTGAGGGCTTCTGTAACGTTATTCTGGAATATATGGCACATGGCCTTCCTGTTGTGGCTACAAATAGTGGTGGTAACTCTGAGTTAGTAAAACAAGAAGAGAATGGCTTTTTATATCCTGTTGGTAATGTGGATGCGCTTGCAGCAAAAATATTGCAGATACTGAAAGATAAACAGCTAATAAGTAAAATAAGAGAAAATAATATACAGCTAGTTAGCTCAAAATATAGTTACACTTCTTTTATTGAAAATCAGTGTTCTTTTTATGAAAGGATTTAGATAGTGGCTTTTCATAATAAAAAAAAAGTAGTCGTTATTGTGGGTGCAGATCATCCAACTGGATTAGGTGTTGCGAGAGCGGTTCATGATAAAAAGTGTTGGATAGTAGGGCTTTATAACACGAGTTCGCCTTGCTGCAAATCAAAATACTGGGATGTGCTCATTCATATAGATAGTTACGATGAGATGGTTGAAGTTCTAATTAAATATCAATCAAATAAGAAAGAAAAAGCAGCTCTTTTTGTGGCTTCAGACAACGCTGTTAAGCTTGTTTCGGAGCATAGAGATAAATTAAAAAGTTACTATTCCTTTTTATTACCTGAGAAGCAAATAGTAAATTGTTTTTTGGATAAGGCTGAATTTCATCAATGGGCTTCTAATAATAGTTTTAAAGTGCCCGTATCATATATTTGCAGCTCTAATAAAGAACTTGAAGAGTGCTTAAAGTCTGCTCCATTTCCAGTTGTAGTTAAACCTTTTGAGAAAACTGTTAAATGGAATAAGATGAGTCCAATCCATAAAGCGTTTTGGTTAAAGGGTGAAAATGATTTAGAGAAAATACATTTTGATTTGTTTTCTTGTGCATCAAAAGTTATTGTGCAGCAATGGATACCGGGCGGTGATCGAAATGTTTATTTTTGTCTTGTAGCTTATGATAAATGTGGAAATAAAATTGCAGATTATACTGGTAGAAAATTTTTTCAGTGGCCAATATTAAATGGTTCTACGGCTGCTGCTATCGGAGAACATAATATAGAAGTAAGTCAGACTGCTGAAAAAATATTTAACCTGGTTAAGTATCAGGGTCTTGGCTCAATTGAATTTAAAAAAAGTGATCTTGATGGACAATTTTATCTTATAGAGCCGACGGTTGGAAGGTGTGACTTTCAGTCTAATCTTGCTTTGGCAGGCGGTGTGAATTTAGCTGACATGGCGTTGTCAGAAATGTTTGGCTTAAACATTTCAAAAAGCAGAAGAAAATCTGCTGTGTGGATACATGAAGAGGGGTTTATTGACTCAATCCGTGCGTGGTATCGAGTAGGTAGTTTGAGAAAAAAAGATCTACTTCATTTGCTAAAACCAAATGTATATTTCTCATATTTATCAATACTTGATCCAAAACCAGGATTAGAGCTTATTAAAAATAAAAGCCTGAAAAAAAAGTACCGAGATCAGTAGATTTTTAGAATGGCCTAGGATTGTTAAGTAAAAGTAAACTTCAAGTATTTGCTGGGTAGATAGCTGGGATCTAAGAGCAGTAGGGAATATATAATTATTATCTATCTAGTAAACAATCATAAAATATTTTTTAGGTTAAGTATATTAACTATAAATTTAGAATTTTTTGCAGATAGAGTAAAAGAGACTGGTTGCAAACATCAAAGGTGTTTGTGATCTATATTTTTAAATATACAGGAAATATTCTGATGCCAAATTGGGATTTTAAATCGATACAACAACTTGATAAATCTCATGCAGTAGGTGTGGTCCTTGGTCTTTCAGAAACAGGGCTAGCCGTTGCGCGTAGCCTTGGTAGAAAAGGAGTTAAAGTTGTTGGTGTTCATTTTGGAGATGAGCGTACTCCAGCTGAATTGAGTAGATATATACATTTTATTAGAGGACCTGAGGGAATTGGTGATTCAGATAAAGTTGATTTTTTATTAGCTTTATCAGAATGTTTTTTAACAGCCCCCGTGCTTTTGCCAACGGGCGATCAGTATGTTTTACTTATTCATAAAAATCGCACTTTACTTGAAAAAAACTACAAATTTTATATTTGGGATTCTCAAAACTTGGAGCATCTCATATCAAAGCGGGATATATTTCAGCTTGCTAAACAAGCTGAAATACCGCTTCCGAAAACAGCGTTTACCGATAATTGGGAATCGCTTATGGCTGAAGTCAAAGCACTTGAGTATCCATTCATATTAAAGCCGGAGTATACACATCTTTGGTTAGAAGATGCCGCTAGAGGAACACCTTTTTATGGAAAAAAAGCACTCCCAATAGCCTCTCAAGAGGAGCTTGAAAGTATTTATGCACTTTCACGGAATATTGATCCCAGGTTTATCGTACAGGAATTAGTTGTTGGTCCAGATGAAAACCATATCGAATATGGGGTGATTGTTACAAAAACAGGAAGATTTATTAGTGAGTTTGTTGGAAGAAAGCTTCGACTTACACCACCATATTATGGAATGGGTTGCTTTGTAGTTTCAGACAAAGATGCCGAGGTGGTAAAAACGAGTAGAAATATTCTGCAAAAGCTAGGTTACAAGGGAATTGCGCAGTGCGATTATAAACGCGATAGCCGTAATGGAAAACTGTATTTTTTTGAGATAAATCCACGCTTTACAGTTTGGACATCACTGCAAACTCACTGTGGTATGGATTTGCCATATTTTTACTACCAGTTATGCACAGAATGTGAGCCACAAGTACCAACAGATTATAAAACAGGTGTTTATTGGCTAAATCATCAGCGGGATATTAATTCATTCCCAAAATATTGGCGTAATAAAACCTGGACAATATGGCGTTGGCTAAAATCTTTACTATTAGTTCATGTTGAAGCATACTATTGTAAAGGTGATTTACGCCCAGGTTTCTTTGTATCAAGAAATGTTGTTTATCAGCTTCTTAATAAAATAAAGCAAATTATATTTCGATAAATTTTTTGTATATATGAATTGTGTGAAAGAGCCAAATGGCTTGTGTATTATTTTCAGCTTAAATATACTCAGCGAAGCTGAGCCGCGAGGATGTTGAAGCGGAGCAAGTGTGCTTGCGAGGCAGAAACACCGCAGTCGGCTCCAGTGACTTGTTGCGGCATAAGCCGCCAGGTGACTGGAGCGTAGCTCAGCTCCGCGATTGCTGGTGGCGTAGCCGCCGGTAACTAGTGAATGGTCTGTATGGATTTTAATCTTTATGTCGATATTCTTGAGAGAGTTGCCTTGAAAAAGTTATCTTCTTACATAGATAATGTTAAGACTCTTTTTGGTATTATAAAAGTGGTACATAGAGCCAATAAATATAATAATCTATCTTATATTGATGGATTTAGACGGCTTATCGATCTTGTTAAAAATTGGAAATACAATCCTGAAGAAGCTTATATAAATGGTTTATTAAAGAAACCATTTGATGATCCTAAGAAAGGTATAAGTAAACGTGAATTATCCAGGATGCAGCATAGTGTTAATATAAATGACTGGTATTATATGGTAGAAGATAAATCATTCTTTTATCAAATTTGTGAAGCGCGAGCTATACCTATCCCAAAGGTCTTCGGTGTTTGTTATAAAGGTCAACAAGGTTATTGGGATAATATCAGGGTTACTACATTAGATTGTTGGCATCAGATTTTTTCCGATTTAAAAAAGGATATCATTATTAAGCCTACTCGTTCCAATTATGGTCGAGATGTTTATGTTTTTCGTTGTAACGGAGCTTTTTTTGAAAAATCAGTTATTAAAGAAATCATTAGTTTACTAAAATCCGGTAACTTTATTATTCAAGAACTTTTAGAGTCACATAGTCAAATTGCAGAAATGACCTGCACGAAAACTTTACAATCAGCTAGGATGATGACTGTATTAAAAGGGTCAGGTGAAGTGGAGGTTATTGATGCAGCATTTATTAAATTCGTAGCAAATGATTCAATAATAGATAATTTTCACCATGGGACTACCGGGAATTTAGTAGCACAAGTGGATAGTAAAACCGGATTGATTACTCAAATGATTAGTGAGGCTTTACCAGGTGGTGGATTTGGCTCAATATCTACACATCCAGTTTCAGGTATAAATCTTATTGGTCTTGAAATTCCGCTGTGGAATGAGGCTATCATAATCTTGAAAAAGGCCGCTAAATGCTTTCCAGCATTAGGTACTTTAGGGTGGGATGTCGCTTTTACCGATCAAGGTGTTAGACTAATCGAAGCTAATTTTCGATACGACCCTTTTGTTAGTGCGATTTTAGGCAAGGGGGACTCAATACGTAGCGCTTTGATAGAATGTGACGGGAATTATTAGAAATAATTCTTGATAGTTTTTGTCAAAGTATTTGTCTGTTAATGTAAGGTAAATGAGGGTCTCGTTTGGGTTAACTACAGGCTAAATAATATTACTTAATATGATTCCTCTGTATTAAAGATTATATCAATTATGTGTCTGTTGATGAATAATGATCAAAATCAAAACCAAAAAAGCACTTCTTAGGATTGCCAGATTTAGCGGTCTTCCTGATTTAATATTTAGCTATTTGCCGAAAGTATTTCTTTATCATCGTTTTTCAGAAACCGGGTCTACGAATTGTTATCGTGTTTCTGCTGATAATTTTAGGTGGCAGCTAGAAACGATTACAAAAAAATATAAGGTTTTATCATTTGGTGAGTGTGTTGAATATTTTCATTTAAATGGTAAATGGCCTAAAAAATGCGCAGTCATTACGGTGGATGACGGCTATCGTGACTTTTATGAGCTAGCATATCCTGAGCTACAACGCCTTTCTCTTCCAGCAACCTTCTTTGTGACGGTTAATTTTGTAGACAAGAAATTATGGCTTTGGCCTGATAGATTATATTTTATTATTCAAGAAACGAGTAAAAATCATTTATATTTAGACATTCTGGATAAGTCCTACAGCTTTCAACTAGATAATGATCACAATAAATATTCTGCATGGAGTGACTTATGTAATTTATGTATTTCTTTGCCTGACAGTACTAAGAATAATTTAATTCGTGAAGTTGAAGCTGCACTTGATATTAATGTTCCGAATATACCTACTGCTGATTATGCACCTGTAACCTGGGATGAGCTTATTGAGATGCAATCCAATGGTATCGAGATTGGGTCTCATACAATGAATCATCCTATTTTATCTCATGTTAATACCCAAGTGCTACAAGAAGAAATAGTGACATCTCGTGACTTTTTGCAGAAAAAGCTTGGTGTGCCAATTCACACTTTTTGTTACCCTAATGGGCAGTTGGGCGATATAAACGATGAAGTTATAGAGACTGTTCGTAATGCCGGTTACATTGGAGCACCCTATTATCTTGATCTTACTAATTGGGAGCCGTTCCTTGTTCCACGAATGGGTGTATCTAACGATAGAGACGATTTTCTTGCGAAACTTTCTGGTTTGGAGCTAGCGGGGCTCAAATTAAAAAAGCTTCTTGGGAGATATTCTTCTTGAAAACCTTAGCTATTCTGACCGGCAGTTTCCCACCTAGTAATATTGTTGGTGCATTACGGCCTTTCCGTTTAGCTAAACATATTGGCCGACGTGGTTGGAACGTACTTGTGCTAACCCACCCTCCCAAACTGGAACTAGACCAGTCCCTGCTTGAGGAATTGGATAGCAATTATAGTATAAAATATATAAGTAAAGTTAAAGCGTTAAGCTCAAGAAAATCAGTGATTAGTAGGCGTATAAATAGTGTTACGAACAATATGTTGCAGAAGTGGATTAGGCCTGATCTGGAAATTATTCATGTGCCTTCATTTGTTCGATATTTTTTAGAGGCACAGCAACATATTGATGTTGTTTTGACAACTTCACCCGCTCACTCTATTCATTTGGCAGGACTCTGGATTAAAAATAGATTTCAATATCCGTGGGTTGTCGATTTCCGCGATCCCTGGGATGATTATCCCAGGACAGGAGTTGCAAATATTAGTAATTTACTTGAACGATATCTTGAAAGAAAAGTAATTCATAGGTCTGACGCTGTAATTTCTACAACTAATAATTATACAGAGATATTACGTAGCAGGCATATTGGTGTTAATGCAGAAAAATTTTATACTATTACGAACTCTTTTGATGCTAAAAAGACATTTAAACCTTTAGAGAAATCAAAGGAGAAATTTATTATTTGCTATACGGGTATTTTTTATCCTTCCAAAGATCCCTATGGTTTTTTTCGTGAACTTCGAAAATGGTTTGATAGGATGGAGCCAGCGGATAAACAGCGTTATAAAGATCGGGTTGAGATACATTTAATTGGCTCTGGAGATCAAACTACACGCCAAGTAATTAATAATTTAAAGCTTGAAGCTAATGTAGTCTTTTTTGATCGAATGGCACATGAAAAAGCAATTGAAAAGACACTTCAATCTGATATGGCGCTTATTAGCACTGGCGTGGGTGAGAAGACACGCATTGGCTGGCTTCCTTCAAAGCTTTTTGAATACTTGGGATGTCATATTCCTATCCTTGCCTTAACTCTTGAAGGCGAGATGGCTCAAATAATACGAACTACCAATAGTGGTTACGTTGTGACATCTCAAGAGCAAGAAAAGATTGGAGTAATTATTGAAGAAATGATAGACCATAAATTTAATAACAATAAAATAGTACAAGAAAGAAAGTTTACCTTTAATGGTACCGATCGTTTTGAAGAAGAAAACGTAATGAGTGAATTTATTTCTATAATTGAGAAATTAACATAAATTTTATGTTAAAAGCTCTTCTTTTAAATTCTAGCACTAATGTTGCACTGCTTGTCCTAAAATTAGCAGTGGCATTTATCCTTACTCCTGTAATTGTACAGGCACTCGGTAATCACGATTATGGTATATATGAGATTGTTATATCTTTGATCGGGTATATGGGGTTGCTAGAAATAGGTTTGCAGCCCGCTGTGACTCGTTTTGTTGCTCGTTATAATGCTGCCGGGGAAGTAGATAAATTACAAAAAATTTTTAGTACAGCAATATCCTTTTCTCTATTAATTGGCGCATTCATAGCTTTAACATTGCTGGTTTGGGCTTTGGTTGCTGATGCAAAAGGATTGCATCCAGAGAATGGAAACAGTACGAAGTATATTTATTTTTTACTAATTATTGCTTGTCAAGTACTAATTAGTTTTCCGGGAAATATTATACAGTGTGTACATCAAGGATATCAACGATATGGTATTATCAATCTTATTTCCGCAATAAACACGATTATTGGTGCCACAGTTATTTACTTATTTTTAACAAACGGCTATGGGCTTATTGCTTTAGCGCTTGGTAATGCTATTGGTATTTCTGCGAAGTTTATTATCTTGGGGTGGTTATTAAGGTACAAGCATTATGGGGGTTATCATTTTTCTATATCTTATTTTGAATGGCGTTATCTTGGTGAACTGCTAAGCTTTGGAGGGAGGAGTTTTATTTTAGGCTTGGCATCAAGTGTTAGTAATAGAGTCAGTCCTATTTTAATAGGTGCTTTTGTTGGGCCATCTATGGTTGTTTTTTATGTTATTCCATCTAACCTTGTTAGGCATTTAAGTAATATTATCTCATCTGCAACGTTAAATTTTATGCCTTATTTTAGTCGGCTTCATGCGCTCGGTGATGTAAAAAAAATCAGAAGTACTTTTCTTATTTCTTCTAGGTACGCAGTAGGGCTATCGCTATTTGGTTTTATAAATGTAGCATTTATAGGTTCAGCTTTTTTAAGCATATGGATAGGGAATGACTATGCTGAGCTAGGTGCAATAATCGTTTATATATTGTCTATCAGATCTATATTTAAAAATATAAATCCTTTCCATGGCCGCGTTTTAACAGGTATGGATCTCCATGGTGCTTTAGCCAAGATTCGTGTGATTGAAGCAGTAGTTTATCTTGTTGTTAGTCTTGCGTTAGTGAATTTTATGGGGATAACAGGTGTAGCACTTGGGGCGCTTATAGCTTCACTTGTTGCTGAGCCTATGATCCTCAAGTTAGTATGCCGTCAAATTAACTATAGTGTTTCTCAATATTTGAAAGTGGTTTTATTTCCATCAGTTTTTCCAGTGACTATCTTGATTACTTTTTTATGGTTCGTACTGCAACAATTTACCCTCGATAGTTACTCTAAATTACTTGGTGTTATTATGACTGGAAGCCTGATTTATTTTGTGATTTTTATAGTAACAGTGGTTCAGAAAGAAGAGCGTCGCTGGCTAGTAGACGTATTAAAAAAATACGTATGATGCTTTGCCTTCCTAATCGCGAAGCTGATCCGCGAGGATGTTGAAGCGGAGCACGTGTGCTTGCGAGGCAGAAAACACCGCAGTCGGCTCCAGTGACTTATTGCGGTGCAAGCCACCAGGCGACCGGAGCGCAGCTCAGATCCGCGATTGCCAGCGGCGCAGCCGCCGGCAACAAAGCTTTATGAGATAAAATGTGAAATCATCGCCTATTTCAAAAGCTGGTTTTGTTTTATTAATAGTTATGATTGTAAGTTATTTCTTGCGTTTAACCGCAAGATACCCAGCTTTTGGCACTATACGCTTTGATTTTATGCTTGGATGCCTGATTTTATTTTTCGTGTTGCTAGCACAGCCTGAAATTAAGGGGCAACAGTCTGTTTTAATTAGTAGAAGACTTAAGCATTTCTTTTTTTATATTTTACTCAGTTTACCGCTTGTAACCTGGCCAGGATCTGTGCTTCGTGAAAACTTGATAGAATGGATAAAAGTGGCATTCTTCTTTATATTTATTGTCACGTTAGTGCGCACACAAAACCAAGTTAAATGGATAATCAATATATTTATGTGTTGCCAAACCATACGAATTATTGAGCCGCTTTATTTACATTTAACTACAGGCTATTGGGGTAGTAGTGCACATTCTATTGTTGATGGCAAGCTTAACACTTTACTTAGACTTAGTGGTGCGCCTTATGATGTTGTTAATCCTAATCAACTGGCTTGGGTTATAGTAAGCATGGTGCCTTTTCTGTTTTATTTGCTTTGGAAAGGAAATATGTGGGGTAAAATAACAGCGCTTACTTTATCACCAGCTTTTATTTACTGTTTGCTTCTTACTGGCTCTCGCAGTGGATTGCTTTGCCTGATTTTTGTATTAATTATTATCGTTTTTCTTTCTAAGAATAAAATTAGAAATTTGATAACTGCGTCTATGATAGCACTGCCTATTGCCATAGTTTTTTTTGGCACTATTGGATCAGATATACAGACGCGCTATCTTTCCCTGATAGATAGTAGCGTTGCCGGTGCTGGTACAGCACAGGGTCGCATTGATGGACTTATTCGTGGAATTGGGTCGATCTCAAATAACCCAATATTTGGTAATGGATTGGGAACCTCGAAAGAAACTAACTTCAATATTGTTGGTGGACGTGCCCAGATTACCCATGATCTATATCTGGAGATTTTTCAAGAGACGGGACTTATTGGTTTTATCCTGTTTGTATTATTTATAATAGCTATATTGAAAGGCCTGGTAGAAGCCAAAAGGTTACTTATTGCCAAAAAAGCTGGTGAAAGTGATTGGTTACTTAGACTTGTTACGGCTATCCAAGCTTGGGTTGTTATGCATATGTTTTATAGTCTATCATGCTTTGGTCTCCGAAGTTGGGAGTGGTATTTTTTTGGTGGCCTAGCTGCTATTTCTCTAAAGTTAGCTATGGAAAAAATAGAACCCGAAACTTTTGATCAAGAATCTCTTTTTAAACTTTCCATGAAGGAGAGTAGAGCATGGAATCATTACCAAAAGTGACTGTAGTTATTCCTTGTTATAATCGAGAAAACTATATTGCTGAAACTGTTGAAAGCGTACTCAATCAAACGTATAAAAATATAGAGTTGATTGTCGTTGATGATGGTTGCACCGATGATTCTCGGAATGTGCTTGAACGATATGCTAGTCGTATTTGTATACTTGAGCATCCTGGGCGAGTTAATAAAGGGCAGTCTGCCGCGCTTAATTTGGGTATAAAATCAAGTCAATGTGACTATATAGCATTTTTAGATAGTGATGATGTTTTTGCTCCAGAAAAAATTGAGAGACAAGTTCATTACTTGGAGAATAATCCACAGTACGGTCTTGTTTATGCAAATGGCTGTACTATAGATAAGGATGGCAATATTATTAATCGAATTTATGGCGATAAGCACCGAGAATACTCTGACCCTAATCGAGTACTTCTTGATTGCTACTTTCTTCTCCCTAGTAACGCATTGATACGACGATATGTGGTTGATAAAGTTGGATTTTTTGATGAAAGCCTACACTCTGCACAAGACCATGATTTCGCTATTCGTGTTGCGGAAGTTACCCGAATTTCCTATTTAAATGAAGAGCTTTTTTTCTATCGGCGGCATCGTGACAGTATAAGTTATCGTAATGCCAAGCTACGCTGGAAAAATGGTTATAAAATTTTAAATAGAGCTCGCTCGCGTCATCACTATCGATTTGCAACGTTACTTGGTCGTTTAGCTGTACTTAATTTTCGTTTAGGTCAGTGCTATTGGGAAGAAGGTAATTACCTAAAATCTTTACCACTTTTTGTTGCGGCAGGTCTTTGCAATCCACTACGATCCTTACGTGTTATTGCAGGGCGTGAAAAAATCACTAGTCATCATTAAAAAGTAACAGCTTATGTGTGGTATAGCGGGTGTTCTCTACGATGATCCTGCTCGATCAGTGGAAAGCCGGTTGATCGATAGTATGTGTGCCGTTATTCATCACCGAGGCCCTGATGAGTGGGGGGTGTGGTGCGATGGTCGCGTAGGTATCGGCATGAAGCGCCTGCGCATTATTGATCTAACTGGTGGTAGCCAGCCAATGGCTAATGCTGATGGTAGTATTAGAATTGTTTTTAATGGTGAGATCTACAATTTTCTAGAGTTACGTTCAGATTTGGAAAAGCGGGGTTACTGTTTCTTCACCCACTCTGATACTGAATCAATTTTACACCTATATGAAGAATATGGTGAGGATTGTGTACAGTATCTGCGAGGTATGTTTGCTTTTGCTATTTGGGATAGTAGAAAACAAAAATTATTTTTGGCTCGTGATCGTTTTGGTAAAAAGCCACTGCATTATTTATATGACGGTAAAAAATTAGTTTTTGGTTCTGAGGTCAAGTCAATTCTTAAACATCCTGACGTACAGGCTGAAGTTTATCGCCCAGCAATTATTAATTATTTAGCTTGTGGCTATGTTCCTGATCCGGATACTATGTTTAGAGGTATTGTTAAATTGCCCCCAGGACATACACTTACTGTGAAGAGAGGGCAGGCAGTTATTCGAAGTTATTGGGATCTGCATTTTAGCCCTGATTTTTCTAAAACAGAAAATGATTTTTTGTCTGAGGCAAGAGAACAGCTCGCTGAAGCGGTTCGTGTCCGACTCATAAGTGATGTGCCACTAGGCGCATTTCTTAGTGGCGGTATTGACTCTAGTTTGGTTGTGGCATTGATGGCACGCCAAATGAGCGAGCCAGTCAAAACATTTTCTATTGGCTTTAAAGAACAGCGCTATAACGAGTTACCCTATGCGCACTTAGTCGCGAAACATTATAACACTGACCATCATGAAGAAATAGTAGAGCCGGATGCTGAAGAGGTTATTCCTTATTTATTACGTGTTTTTGATGAACCGTTTTCCGACTCTTCAGCTATACCTACCTATTATGTATCTCGATTAGCACGGCAACATGTTACTGTTGCGCTCTCCGGGGATGGTGGTGATGAGCTTTTCGGTGGATATGATCGGTATATTGATAGCCGTCTAAGCACTATTACTGATTATATTCCAGCAGTTATTAGAAAAATAACCATAGGGCGTTTAGCTGCATGGTTACCAGATGGTGCACGCGGTGTCAATATGCTCCGCTATTTGGCGGCTGATACTGATGAGCGCTACATTATTAAAATGACAGCAGGACTCTCTCAAAATTTTGACTCTGTATTTAATTATGACTTAATTCGTGCAGCAGGTCACTATGGCCCAGCAAAGCCCTTTATGCAGCATCTTGAGCGCGTAAGAGGGCTGGATAGCTTAAGCCGTCGCCAGTATCTTGATACGAAAATCTATCTGCCTGCAGATATTCTAACTAAGGTGGATCGCACAAGTATGCTTGTTTCTCTGGAGGCTAGAGCACCTTTACTCGATCACAAGCTGGCCGAATTTGCGGCAACTTTGCCACCCTGTTTGAGAGTTAATGGCCATACTTCCAAGTACCTGCTTAAAAAAATAGCAGAGGAATTACTGCCCTTGGAACTGATCCATCGGCCAAAAATGGGGTTCGCTGTGCCTATTGCAGAGTGGATTAAACATGAATGGCTTGAGATGAGTATAGATCTGGTTTTGAGTCAGCGTGCTTTGGAGCGTGGTAACTTTAACAAGCATTTCCTTAAACGTATTATAGATGAGCATCACCGAGGTCGACGTGATCATAGTAGCAAGATATGGGCTTTGATGGTGCTTGAAATGTGGTATCGCACATTCATTGATAGATAGCTGTATGGCAAGCCCTATACGATGGGCCGGGTATTTCAAATACGATGGAAAATAAAAGAAATGTTCTTCTAGTTGTTCGCTGGCCTGTTGGCGGTATTCGTACTTTTTTGCGCTATGTATATCGAAATTTCGATTCCGATAGTTGGCGATTTACTCTCCTTACCCCGGATCTTCCAGAGACACGGATGCTAATGGATGATTTTGCTAGCCTTGATATTAAATATGTCCTGATTGAACCAAAACCCTCAACCATTTTATTTGCTTTAAAAATTGTGGGTCTATTGATGCAACACAGGTTTGATTTAGTGCATTCTCATGGCTTTACTGCCGGTATTTGTGCTGCCTTACCTGCCAGGTTAAGCCATACGGTACACCTCATTACTCTTCATGACGTATTAAATGCCAATCAGTTTTTTGGTATAAAAAATAAATTAAAAAAACGTGGGATGGGTATTATTTTAAGTATGATTGATGTTGTTCACTCTGTTAGTCATGATGCTAAAAGCAATTTGCTAGAACATTTTCCTGGTTTTGCGCATCAAAAAGAAAAGTTGGTTGTTATTCCAAATGGTATTGAGGTTGAGCGGTTTATAGGGGCTGCTCCTCGTGATTTAAAAGGTGAGCTAGGATTAGACCGAGATATTTTTTTAGTTGGTTTTTTGGGGCGCTTTATGCCTCAAAAAGGATTTTGTTATCTGGTCGATGCTATTGAAAAGCTTCACCAATGCCCTTCTAGCTTGTCAAAAAAATGCCTAGTATTGACATTCGGTGAAGGTGGTTTTTTTCGTGAAGAAAAGCAGGCAGCTAAAGCGCGAGGGTTGGAGAAATACTTTCGTTTTATGCCTTTTACCTCTAATGTGGCTAGCACCATTAAGGGGCTTGATATTATTATTATGCCCTCTCTTTGGGAGGCATGCCCCTTGCAGCCTATGGAAGCCCTTGTTTGTGGTACACCGATTATTGGTACTAACTGTATTGGGTTGCGCGAAGTATTGCGTGATACTCCAGCGAAGGTTATCCCTACAGCTAATGCAGACGCATTGGCTCAAGCGCTGTTTCAGGAGATGCAGACAGGTAGTATAGAGCCGTTTATATCTTTTAGAGAGGAGGCAATAAAAAGATTTGATGTTAAAAAACAGGCTACTTCATTGCAGGCACTTTATAAGAAAATAATGGTTTAGCTTTTTAGTTTGATTAGTAATAATATAATGAACAAGCCTTTTTTATTTACCCTGGTTATTCTTACATATAATCGGCCTGAGCGTGTTCAGATTCATCTGGAATATCTGGATAAAATTGCAATAGAAAATCTTGAAGTTATTTTTGTGGATAACTGCTCAGAGACTCATGTTTCTGAGCTTATGTCAGGATACCCATATATAGTAATCAGGAATGAGGAGAATCTTGGTGCTGTTGGGCGCAATAAAGGAATTGAAGCTGCACAGGGTGAGATCATAATTACACTCGATGATGATGTGTATGGTATCACTAATAAAGATTTAGAGCACATACAAGATATTATGCAGCAATCCGATATTGCAGCTGTGAATTTCTGTATTCGGGAAGAGGGGACAGAGCGTATTGCGAATTGGTGTCATCCTTTTGATGAGGATTTTTTCGTTTGCCAGAATTTTGAGACTAATAGCATAAGTGAAGGTGCGGTTGCCTTACGTCGTTCAGCATTGGCTCAAGTGGGTTTATATCCTGAATATTTTTTTATCAGCCATGAAGGCCCCGATTTAGCTATGCGCCTTATTAATGCAGGTTGGCGTCTAGTTTATAGCCCTGAAATTGTTGTAACACATGCTTATGAACAGAGAGGCCGAAAGAGCTGGCGAAGATATTATTATGATACTCGAAATCAGTTGTGGTTTGTTTCACGTAACTGCTCATTTTTTTACGGGCTTAAGCTATTATTTATCAGTTGGGGTTCGATGTTTATTTATTCTATTCGAGATGGCTATTTACGTTACTGGTTCAAAGCAGTTTGGGATGCTTTGCGTGGAGTAAGAAGAGCTTTACAGGACCGTACCCCTCCAACAAGCGCTGCACGAAAAAAATGGCATCAACTTGAGCGACAAAAGCCCAGCTTTTGGAAAATGGCACGTAAGAGGCTCTTTAATCGTGGTGAAGTCAAGATTTAGGCGTAATGATTCAGCTGATTTAGTCGTCCGTTAAAAACCGACGATTGCAATGACTCTCCCAGTCTACGCTGCCAGTCTAGCATTGGTTGAAATCGGCATCGAGGTTTTGATCTCGGCTCTTAGGGGAGCCCTAAGAGCTAACACGGCCAATTTTAGTGTCAGGCCAAGCCATTTTAGGCGCAAATAAAGCCGCCTGAACCACTTCAGCAGCAACCGGAAGTTGT
>PDWJ01002108.1_pt1 | contig 39904 bp, 27 predicted proteins | sample 1430881 | NCBI WGS metagenome assembly PDWJ01 (sample SAMN01162460, study PRJNA174530) | Oral metagenome, whole genome shotgun sequencing project. | biome: Marine environment; feature: Marine mammal; material: Swab sample of the gingival sulcus; isolation source: swab sample of gingival sulcus...
TTTTTAGGTTTGTTTCTATGTTTTTGTTATCTTTGAGCTTTTGAGTAAATAATGTAGAATAGTGGCTTGATACAGAAACCAACAAAACAAAATAATATGAAAAGAAAAATTACAATTGCTTTAATCATTTTTGCAGCACCTTTTATGCTGCATGCACAGGTTACTTATCGTCAGTTTTTTGATGGAGCAGATACATCTGTTAATAATTCATTATTTGTAAAAATCGACACTTCATCTTCCAACGTTTGGCAAATTGGTTCGCCACAAAAGGATATTTTTGATGTTGCAGCAACGATTCCCAATGCTATCGTTACAGATACGCTAAACTATTATCCCGTGAATAATACTTCAAGTTTTTCGCTTGGAATACTTCCGGAATTGTTTGGGCGTGGAATATTTGCGCTTCAATGGAAACAAAAGTTAGACTTCGATTCGCAACATGATGGTGGAATTGTAGAATTTTCCACGGATAATGGTGTTACTTGGGATAACGTATTTGGCAATCCTTACGTTTATGATTACTATGGTTATAACATCGAAAATATAGATACACTTCCGAGTGGTGAATATGCCTTTAGTGGTACAGATACCCTTTGGAAAGATATTTGGCTTTGTTTTGATGCTTCTTGGATGTTGTCGTTGGGGGATTCTGTTTTCTTCCGTTATACGTTAAAATCGGATTCTATTGATAACAGTAAAGAAGGCTGGTTGATTGATAATTTTCTTGCTCATTTAACTATTATTCATACGGTTGATAATAATGCTGAGCAAGAAGCGTATATAAAAGTATATCCTAATCCAACAACGGGAAAGGTGAATATTTCTGTTAAGAAAAAGGAGGGTTTTCATATTATCGAGAAAATAGAACTTGTTGATGTGAAAGGGAAGGTTGTTCAGAAGTGGGGTGAGAGTCCGACAAAGTTTTTTGTTGATATTAGTGATCACCCGAATGGAGTTTATTTCCTTAATATTAAAACCAATAAAGGTTTTGAAACTTTTAAAGTTGTACTTGAACGTTAATAATTGATGAAGGTGCGCGGTAGGAGTAATATATTAGTTTATAGTACCTTATTGTTTGTAGCTTTATTGCTTTTAAATTTTGATAAGGTATTAACGCCTGTGGCATACCAATTTCCGGAGTTGAAACTGTTTCCGGAGATGCCAACAACAGACAATCCCCCAACCATTGAAGGTGTGGCACTTGGACGGTTTTTGTTTTACGATACCATTCTTAGTGCAAACAAAACATTTTCATGTGCAAGTTGTCATAAACAGGAAGTAGCTTTTTCTGATTCCCCAAGGCGTTTTAGTGTCGGTGTCAATGGTGATTTGCTGAGGCGAAATACAATGCCTTTGTATAACCTTGCTTGGTATCCTTCGTTTCATTGGGGTGGAAAGGCTGAAAGTATAGAGAGTCAAGCTTTGCTTCCTGTTAGGGCGCATGATGAAATGAATTTGGACTGGTCGATAGCCGTGGAAAGAGTGCGTAGCAGTGATTTTTACCGTCCAAAATTTAGGGCAGCTTTTGGTGATTCCGAAATTGACAGCTTACTTATTTGTAAGGCAATTGCACAATTTGAACGTACATTGATTTCAAACAACTCTAAGTATGATCAAGTGATAAGAGGGGAGGCTCGTTTTACTTCTGATGAGTTTGCCGGTTTTGAAATTATGAATGATCAAACCAAAGGTGATTGTCTGCATTGCCATACAACCGATGCTGATGCTTTGGGAACAACAACGTTGTTTAGTAACAACGGGCTGACTGCCGCGGCTAAGCCAAGTGATTATCCGGACAAAGGGCTGGCAGAAATAACAGGTGAAGCTTCCGATGTTGGTCGTTTTAGAATCCCTTCGTTGCGAAATATTGCCGTAACAGCGCCTTATATGCATGATGGGCGATTTCAAACATTGGAGGAGGTAATTGACTTTTATAGTGATCACGTTGAGAATAGTTTTAATGTCGATTCAAAAATGGGATTTGCTCGTCAAGGTGGTGCAAAGTTGTCCGAAGACGAGAAAAGAAAAATCATTGTGTTTCTCCATACTTTAACAGACTCTGTCTTCTTAACAAACCCCGAATTTTCCAATCCTTTTCGAGAAAACAATCAACGTTAGAATAAATGCAAACTGCATTTTTTGAGTCTTGCGAAGCATAAAAAAGGCTGTCTGAAAAACTACTTTTCGGACAGCCTCATTCTTACCGAACCTAACGAAAGAAAGTCGGGTGCAGACAAATGCTAGTGTTTGATAAATTTTTGCGTTTTGTTATTTATTGTTATGAAATATATTCCTGATGCTAACTTTTTCACATTTACCATATTGCCACTAGCTTTTATTAGGGTTTCTCCCATTGCATTTGTTATGGTATAATCTTCATGTTTATCACTTTCTAAGTAAAGGACATCACACGTAGGGTTCGGGTAAATTGCAGGCTTTTCTTGTGTGTTTGAATTATTTTCAACGGCAATGTTTCCTGTTACTCCTGTTCTCGGGTCGTTGATGACTACATCCCAAGCGACCTCTTTAAAAATATTCGCAATGTTGGCAGGTACTCCATTCGTTTCGGGTAAGTGAATAGGATTGTCTTGATAGATAACGCTGTAATGAACCAAACCATTGAGGTACACAAGAACATTGCTTGGGTGTATGTCGTCAATCGGGTCTGAGGGGTGTACGGTGGTTGTGAGATCATCAGGGAAATTGATCAATGGGTTTGCGAAAAAATCAATATCCTTTAAAACATCGCCATTGTATGACCAGTCATCAGTAGCTAAGTTTTCATTTAGTCTATCCAGTACGGCAACCAGAACTTGACCGGTTGGAATTATTTTTATATCTAAAGTTTCATCTCCCAAGCCGGGGTCAACAGGGTTTATCTCAGTTCCCTGATAAATATAATTTGGATCATTTCCCGCAGTAGCATCCGTTGAAGCTTCATCTATAATATTTTCCCAAACTTCGCGAATATCAATCATGTATTGTCTCCAGTCGAAGCTCTCCATCGGTCCGTAGTAACTGCCAAAATCTTGGTCGGAAGCATTGTAGTGATGCCAACTTTCGTACATGAACAGACGTGTATTGGGGTTTGCATTTATGGCTGCATTGTAAAATTTTCGTGCATAAAAAGCAGGATGCCACCAGTCGTACGTGGATTGAAGGTTGATTCCTTCCGTAATTACCATCACGTCAAAACTGCCGTATTCATTATTTGACTGGTTGATTAATGGATCAATTAAATCTGACACATCAGCCCAAGCATCAGGGTTTGCACCCCAATTCCAACCTAAAGGAGCTCCCGGTGTGGTGTGCTTGTGGTATGCGTAGGTTTTCCCTTGCGAAGCAGCAAAGTCATTCATCAATAGTATAAGGTTTTCAGTGTCGGGATTGTAACTGTCTGTGTGTGATATTAAACTGTGTCCTACCCAATAGACCTTTGCGTCATTAAACTGAGCCTTTGTAAGGTGCATAAAGCTTAAAAAAGCAATTGTTAGTAATGTTTGTTTCATGTGTTTAGAGTTTTGTGATTAAATCTGAGATGTGACGCGAATTTTTTATCATTCATTCGCGTATTTACTATTTATCATTAACTCTTACTGATAAAAATAAGAGTATGTTGAAAGGGTGGTTTTAGAAAAAAAAACACTTCTTATAAAGTAAAACCACCCGTTTCATCAAAGGTAATGAATATATTCAATCCGTCAATACAATGGAGAAATATTTAACAAAAAATTACAATTTTTTTCGAGTATACTTTGTTTCTAATTTTGATAATTGCAAAATATGTTCCGGTTGATAAATTCTTCGTTGGAACTTTGATTAATTCATTCTGTACGTTTCGGAATTCTTTCCCTAAAACATATTCACCTTTTATGTTAAATATTTTGACACTAACATTTTCTTTCTTTTCAAGGTTTATTTCTATGTTGATTGCACCGTTTTTTATCGGGTTCGGGAATATGTTGATGTTGGGAGCATGTTTTAGTTTCTCAACATTTATTGGGAACTGGAGTGAGTCCGTGCCATCCGTCAGCCAATCGAGAGAAAAGCGAGCAAAGCGAATTTCTTTGTAGTCGTTTGCTTCGTACAATAGCCCGATGGTGTAATCGTCAAGAATTGTAAGGCTTGAATATGCAGCACTTCCCGGAAATATTACTTTACCGTTGTTCCATGTTTCACCTTCGTCATAGCTAAGTCGTACTTTCATATTTACTCGTGCTTGTGTTGATGCAGGATTGGAGAATAACAAACGACTTTTTTCAAAACCATCCAAAGCCGATGTGTAGCGAATGATGCTTGCATTGCATTTGGGTTCAATCAAGGTGTTGTCGTAGTGGATGTTGTACCATGAGTCGCCATCGTTGTTCGTTTGACCTATTAAGCGTTTGTTTGTACTTTTTTGTCTACAGTTCATCATTAGCGAACCATCATCAAGTTGTACCAACTTTGCTTCGTCCGAATTGGATGAAATCGGGTTTTTTACGGAATACCAAGTTTCGCCGTGGTCGTCGCTGCCAAATATTAAAGCACCACCGAGATCGCCTTGTACCACATTTACCACATGACGAAGAGAGCCGTCTGATTTTTGGATGCCTCTGCCTGATGTTACGAAAGCCCATGTCCATGAAGGATTGTATAAATCATTGTTCAAGTTTTTGTGTTCCGACCATGTTAAACCATCATCTGAAGATTTAATCATGAACGGCCATTGGAAATCATCTGTTTCATCTGCATAGTTGTAAAACATAAAAATTTCTTCTGTGTCTTTATCAACGATCATTGAACAATCCGAAGCTCCTTCCACTCCGGGAAAATCAGCCGCAGTTAGGGGTTCTGACCAAGTGACTCCGTTGTTGGTACTTCTTTTGTATACAATATCAATATTTCCAACCCCGCCGAGGTCGCCACTATTGTCAATTCTGGCGTCCGTAGCAGCAATCAGTGTTCCTTTTGTGCTAGTAACCATTGCAGGGATTCTAAAAGTGTGAACACCTTCCGTTCCGCTGATAAACAGTGTTTTGTGTGCTAAGATGATGGGCTTGTTTCCATTGGGTGAGGCATTGTCGGGGGTGTATATGCTGGTCTGATTGCCATCAATGCTAATTGATACACACTCGGCATCCAACACATTGCGCTCTGTTGCATTCGCGTTTATGTCGCAGACAATCCAAAAATTGTTATTGCCGTGCGATAGGCTTTGAGAAATGTTGAAAGTTATATTCTCGTTATTCGCTGCAACAGCCGGATATTTCACCTGATAAAGGTTGCTGAGGTCTTGATTTAATCCTGTGTAAATGAGCCTGACAGAATCAATGTCGTTTATGTTCGTTGTGCCTTCAAGGTTTATGGTGATGGCGTTTATGTTGATGGGGTTGTACGTTCCTTGTGTTTGGACTTTTAGTCGCAATAATGCTTCATCCGTGTTGCCTCTACCTGCCGGGAAAAGCATATTCTCTTGATCGCATTCTGAGGAGATGTATTCCATCTCGGTAAAGAAATTATTGTTATTTTCCACATATTGTGCACCGTTTATTGTTCCGTTGTATCCGTTGGTGGAATAATCGGTCGCAACGGTTGCCTGATCGTTAAACCGCCAGTAGCCTTTTAGTCCGGCTTCATTTCCCGTAAGGCTATTGTTCATCACTTCTTGGATTTCCGATTCGGATAAGGCTGTTTTCCAAATGCTCACTTCGTCCAGTAAACCATTCAGGTAGTAATCGAGGATGGTGCGAGCTCCCAATACGAAGTTTGCATTATTGCTGACCCCTTGCCCCAGAGCTTCACCACTATTTTCAGCGGATAAAAAACCGTCAAAATATATCTTTGAATTTTTTTCTTGGGTGTTGATTACAAGGGAAATAAAATGCCAATCATTGTCATTGGCGTAGCTGTTCGACCAGTATGACATGTCCTCCATGCCCGAAGTCCTAATGTTTACTGCTAATTTTCCTTCGTTGTTAAGCCATATTTCATAGCCCGGATTGCCACCGTCACGCTTACACATAATCCGTTGATTATTAGGTGTCGCATTTAGTTTGAACCACGCGCAAAAAGTAAAGTTGTCGCCGGGTTCAATGTTATATTCATCCACATCACCCATAGACACATAATCATTAATGCCGTCAAAAGTCAGTGAATAATCATCCTGTGCATGTCCAACATTTAAGAAAATGAGCAGGAAAATGAATGGTAAAAAGATTGTTTTCATTTTTTTTAAGTTTGTTATTGTATTAAAAGTGCTTTATTTTTTTAAATAAACTATTGGTTTTTATGTTTTTAATTCGGGTGTTGTAGCCAAATTATTTGCTAATTTCCGAGTTTGTGGGCAGGCATTAAATAATGATGTGTTAGTAGACTGAGGAAAAAACAGAGCTTGCCCGACTAATATAAGTGGCAAGCTCCGTCTTTTTCTTTTGGACAAAAGAAAAAGCTTATTTTTGTTTAAAATGAACGTTTTTATAATGACGAATAAGTTTGCTTATATCGATGTCGCGCTCTTCAACAGCTTTATAGTAGGTGTCACGCAAAAGAGCCATCATGTCATTAATATTATCAAGTGTTTGTTGACGGGATATTAGCAATCGGATACCGGAACTGTTGTATGGAACAGCAGGGAAAACTCCTCCGGTAATATGAAATCCGCCTTTGAGCATTTGTTGACAAATCTGCGATGTCATGTCCGGTTGACCGCTTGCGATATATACTATTGGGGTTTCATTACCGTGAACAATCGGTAAGTGGTATTCATCCGCCAATTTTTTTACGAGGTCAACACGTTCTTGTTGTTGGTTTTGATATGTAACAATGTCGTTTGAGGTGTGAATTTTATACGATGCCGAAATTGCTCCTAAAGTTCCTGGTGCGATTGGAGACGAAAACATTATTGGAGCTCCAAGAATTTCTATTTCGTCACGTGTTTCTTTATCAGGGCAAACAAGGCAGCCGCCACCCGAACCGAAACCTTTACCTAAAGATGCTGAAAGATACATCTTAGGGTGTAGTTTCATTTTGGATAAGGCATAACCCGTTCCATTTATCCCTGTCCAACTCATGCCGTGAGAGTCGTCAATGTAAGCGTAAAAATTATCGTATCGATTTAAGAAAGTTTCGATCATTTCATGGTTAAAAACATCACCGTACATAGAATAGACACCATCACCCAAGTACCAAATCTTACGATACTTATCCTTAGATAGTCGTATAATCTGTTCTAATTTTTCCATGTCGTTGTGGCGAATGGTTTTTATTGTGGCTCCGTTGGCTTTTGTGCTATCAATAGCGATGCGGACTGTTGTGTGAACTTGGTGATCCAAAATGACCATGTCATCCTTGCTGATAATGACCGGTAAGATGGATAAATGTCCAAGGGATGTTTTTGGAACAACCAAAGTAGGACGTCCCATCAATTCAGACATCATTTCTTCGGCTTCCAGGAGAGGTTTGAACTTCACGTATGTTCTCGACACAGTTATGCACGAACCAAAATCCATGATAGCTTTGGCAGCAGCTTCTTTAATTCTTTGATCTGTGGCTAGTCCTAAATAATCACATAAGGAAAAGCTAACTTTCGGACCTTCAATATCATCGATGTTTAAACCGTCAAAGTTATTCTTAACTGTAGGAATATGAGCAACACCAATGCTACGCGAGTAGCGAACTACGTCTAAAATTTGTTTCTGATAATTGTCCATTTTTATTATTTGCGTGTTATTAAATTTTTTAAACTTTGTATGAAAATTATCATCTTTAATTCACCAATTTACATATCTGTATTGTGTGTAAACCAATGGTTTAAAGATTATTTATTTGTTTTTTATGAAAACATTCTCAATAGCTGTTTTTATACTCCTTGCTTGATTAATTAATAATCGATAAATAAAAAATCAAAAGATTACCCCTTCTAAATCAGGTCAAAGTTAATAAAATATTAGTACAATCATACGATTAATTCATATATTGCCTATTTCGATGTGATCGAAGGTGTTGTTGCTCTTTTTGAATGTTATTTCAAGTTCCTTATGATTAGTGAGTTATTGTCGGTGTTGGGAGCTTGATAGTTGATCAAATTTTTTGTTTCCGTTGCTTGTGAAGTCAGACTTTTTTGTCGTACTTGACTCGAAAATGACTCTTGTCCTGATCTTATGGGTGTAAATTCGTTTTTTGCTGATCTGCCATGTATTTTTGGCGAGGATGATGCTGTTTGTTTATTTTAAGTTGTTGTTTATGAGTTTGTTGTGTGTGTTTTTTTTAAACTAAAAAAAAAGTGTTATCTTTGTCATGTTAATGTTTTAAGCGAATTATTATATTCTTTAAAACTTATAAAAGTTATATGGGAAAGAGCGAGAATAATGTAATTTCAGTGAATGAGCTGAGCGGAAAACAACTATATTATAGTTTTATAGCAGGAGCTCAAAGTTTATTGGCAAATCAGAATCTCATTAATAAGATTAATGTGTTTCCTGTGAAGGATGGTGATACCGGAACTAATTTGGCTTCTACTTTCAGAAGTATTATAGATTCTGATATTCCGACCTTAAATGTAAAAACTACGGCCGATGCGATTGCAGAAGCTGCTCTTATTGGTGCCAGAGGTAATTCAGGAATTATCTTTGCCCAATTTCTTTATGGTTTTAGTGAAGGTATTCAAGGGCAAGAAGAATTGCGCGTGCGAGATTTTTCGGAAGCTCTGAAAAAGGCAGTCAAGTATTCTTACGATGCAATTGCGAATCCTGTAGAGGGTACAATCATTACGGTACTTCGTGAGTGGGCAGAGACAATTGACAGTCTTAAAGATGCGATGGATGATTTTGTAAAGTTGATTACGGTTTCGTATGATGCTGCCGTAAAATCATTGGCTAATACACCAAACAAATTGGAGGTACTTGCTAAAGCCGATGTGGTGGATGCAGGTGGAAAAGCTTTTGTTTTGTTCCTCGAAGGTATGGTAGAATTCTTACAGCACGGAGAACTGAAGTCAATAGCGCAATCTCGTAACAACGTTAAGATTGCTCCTATTGAATTTGAAGATGATCATACTGTTATTACTTTCAGATATTGTACTGAAGGTCTGGTGAAAATTAAGGATGATATTGATTATTCAAAAAGAGATATTCGTTCTTTATTACAAGAATATGGTGACTCTGTTGTTGTTGCCGGTTCTGATAAGCGTGTTCGTTTTCATGTTCACACCGATAAGCCCAAAGATTTGTTTGTCGAAATAGGGCAGAAGGGCATCGTATCCTTCCAAAAGGTTGATGATATGGTGATGCAGAGTGCCATTGTTAGGGCTAAGAAAGCAAAAATTGCCATTGTGTCTGATTCTACCTGTGACCTCCCGCAAGAGATTATTGAAAGACACCAAATCAATGTTGTGCCGCTTAGTTTGCATTTTGGAGAACAGTTTTATTTGGATAATGTAACAATTGCCCCTGAGCAGTTTTATGACCTGATTGAGAATGGCGATATTTATCCAACAACAGCACAGCCAACCTACAAGGAGTTTACCAACAAGTATGAGTACTTGGCATCTCAATACGATGATGTCCTTGCTTTGAATATGACAAGTGGGATGAGTGGAACGTGGTCCAACAGTTTTCGAGCGGCAACTTCTGTTTCCGGACGAACAGGGAAACGTATCGAAGTGGTTGATACAAAGCATGTAGCTGCCAGCCTTGGTTTAATGGTTGTTCGTGCTGCAAAGCTTATTGAGTCAGGTGAAAGCATGGATAAAGTGCTTGAAGCTGTTGAATCTTGGAAGTCGAAAACAGAGGAATGGGTTACTTCTACAACTGTTAAATATATGGTTCGAAGTGGTCGTGTCACAGGATCAAAGGCTTTCTTTACAAGATTGTTAGACATCAAGCCTGTGATTAGGATGAGTAACGGTAAGCCGGATTTATTTGCTAAACCGCGTAATACCCAGAAAAGTATGAAACTTGTTTATCAAGATATTCTCAAAAAATGTGAAGGTCGAAAGATTCATAGTTATGCAATTACTCATGCTAACAATATGAAAGATGCAGAGTGGTATATTGATAAGTTGCGTGCAATTTCAGGAAAAGAACCGGAGTTTGTAAGCAATGCTTCTCCTGTACTTTCAACCAATACGGGAGTTGGTACTATTGCTGTCGGTCTTATGTTTGAATAAAAATTAATTCTTCTTTTTTGAAGCTGAAAATACCTCATACGTTTGTGTGAGGTATTTTTTTGCTCCTAAAAACTCCAATACAATCGAAAATTCATCTGCTTCAACGTATCCCCCAATAACTGTTAAAATTTGTAAATTTTCATTTAAAAATACCAATGATGGAAAGCTCATTTTGTTGTTTAATAACGCTTTTGCAAGTTCGTGTTTTGGTCGGCGACCATTTCCCTTGTTTTCATATACTTGATTGTTGAATTGAATTGATTCAAAGCTTTCAGCATCAAATTTTATAGCATAAAAATAGGTGTTCATAAAAGCAACTACGGTCGTGTCACGAAGTGTAGTTTTATCTAGTTTTTTGCACCAACCGCACCTATCGGTGTAGACATCAATAAAAAAAGGCTTCGGATCTTTTTGATTTAGTTCTTGCGCTTCCTTGAAGGATAGCCACTTGATGTCGTTATCTTGTGCTGATGCAAAGGTTTGTAAACCAATGAGTATTGTTGTAAACAAAACGATTTTCATCTGTTTGTTGATTTTTAAAGATATAATCATTTTTCCGTGTGCTTACTGTTTGTTTGAGATATGGTCTGTTTTAATGAATAAGCTTCCTTTTTCTTAGTGTGTTTGTCTAAAAAAAGATAAGATAGTAAAAGTATGAGTTATGTTTGTTTTAATAAACAAGCAATATGTTTTGTTAGTGTTTTCTATACTTTCTGTCAATTTCTCTTTGGGTGTCTTTTTCTTTTAAACTTTCCCTCTTGTCATACATTTTCTTACCTCTGGCAAGCCCTATCCGTAGTTTTGCCAAACCTTTCTCATTGATGAAAAGATTTAGAGGAATAATAGCATAGCCTCTTTCTTTGATTTTTATTCCTAATTTTTTGAGTTCTTTTTTGTTGAGTAGTAGTTTGCGATCTGTTTTAGGTTCGTGGTTGTTGTGTGTGCCAAACTTGTATTCGCTGATATGGAGGTTGATAGCGTATAAATCATTCCCGATAAATGAACAATAAGATTCGGATAAACTGACCTTTCCTGATCGAATGGATTTTATTTCTGTACCAACCAGTACCATTCCGGCAATAAACTCTTCATCAATAAAGTAGTCGTGCCAAGCTTTTTTATTTCGGATATTTATATTTGAACTTTTCATAATAATTGTCTGCAAAGATAGGGAAATAATGGCTGATAATTGAGCTTTCAAATTATAATCATTGGAGTGAAAAGAAGAGGGGTAATAAAACAAAAGCTGTCCGAACACCTGTCGGACAGCCTTTGTAAGCAGCTAACTAAGGCTGCTTGTTTTTAGGATATTACAATTTGATATTTAAACCTGCCAAGAAGTTAAATCCTGCTTGTGGGTAATATCCATAAAAAGCACCGTATTCTCCACCGGTATAATATCTGTAAACCCATGCGTTTGTTTCATACTCATGGTTAAGCACATTGTTTAATGCCAGTGATAGTTTGATTTCCTTAAAGAATACATCTTTGATTGCATATTCGAAACGTACATCATTTACAAAATAAGCATCTAATTTTCTTTCTTCATTCATTGTATTGTCAATGTATTGATCACTAACATATTTAGAAATAAGGCTAACATTGAAGTTGTTGAATGGCGTAAATTTAAACTCATTATCAGCAACAATCGCCGGAGAGAATGCAATGTCCACTTCGCCAAGGTTTTCAATAATTTGTTCACCCCAATGATCCCAATCATCTACGTATGCCGTAAAGTCTTTAATCTTATTTACGCTGTACGCAATGTTGGTATTCATTTCAAAGAAAGTTACAGGTTTCATGCCGAAGCTCAATTCGATTCCGGTTCTGAATGATTTTGGTGCGTTGGTCATCATTGCAGCACCCACATCATTGATTTCGCCTGTTAATATTAGTTGATCTTTGTAATCCATATAGAAAGCATTGGCAGCAACTGATAGCATATTGTTTCTGAAAACGTATCCGGCTTCATAGTCCATTAATCGTTCAGGTCGAGGCATTTTGTCATCATCAGCATCGCGGAAAGCTGAGCGGCTTGGTTCGCGGTTGCCAATTGCAAATGAAAGATATACATTTTGTCTGTCGTCAAGTTTGTAGTGAACACCGGCTTTCGGGTTAACAAACTTGTATGTATGTTCTTGGGTGAGGTCTCTAAGGTCGTCATGAATACCGTCAATATCGTAGAAAATTTGACGATACTGAAGGTCTCCGTATAAACTTAACGCATTTGTTAAGTGATAATTCATTTTTCCATATACGTTAAAGTCGGTTTTAATTCCTTGGTTTCTGTACCATTCATAATTTTTGTCAGCTGTCGAAGTGTAGTCCATCCAGATTACCTCTCCAAAGTGGTCACCGATATACTTGTTCCAAGAACCACCTGCGATAATGTTTACTCGGTCATCTTCGTAGTTCAAAGAGTAGGTAGTACCGAAGAAATGATTGTCTAACCACTTTTGTTGGATGAGGTCTGTTTCGGTAATGGTGCTGTCGCCAATTACAAAATTAGGGAGTTGATAATCTTCGAAGGATCTTCCTTCTTTGAATTGTTCGTAATACCCGCGACCACGTGTGTAGTGACCTGCTAAGTTGAGTAGTAGTTTGTCCATCAGTTGATTGGAATATGTCAGCTGATAGTGGTCTTGTTGGTAATTGTCCGTTTCATTTTCGTAGGTGTACGGATTGTAGGTTCTGTCTGTTTCAAGCTTATCTTTAGGAACACCTCCCCACGCTTGGTAGGTGTGTTCTTTACCGGAGAAGATGTTAAGCTTTGTGATGCTTTTCTTGCCATAATATCCGGCAGAAACATAGAAAGACTTCAAGTCAGACCAAGCTCTGTCGATAAAACCGTCAGAGTTCATTTTTGAAAGACGCGCATCAATGGCAAACTTATTGTTAATTAATCCTGTACCGAAGGATAATGCGTTTTTCAATGTGTTGAAAGAACCAAATATTGTAGAACTCTCCATGTAAGCTTTTTCACGAAGTCCTGTTGTTTGGATGTTGATGGATGCACCAAAGGCAGCCTGACCGTTTGTTGATGTGCCAACACCTCGCTGAATTTGGATATGGTCGATCGAAGTTGCAAGATCCGGCATATTTACCCAGAAAACACCGTGAGACTCAGGGTCGTTGATGGGAATACCATTTACGGTTACGTTGATGCGTGTAATATCCGTTCCGCGAATCCTCATGCCTGTGTATCCAATTCCGGCTCCGGCATCAGAAGTAACAACCATTGATGGTGTGCGCGACATAATGAATGGCAGGTCTTGACCTTGGTTTTCGCTTTCAATTTTTTTCTTGTTCAAGTTTGTGTATGTCGAAGCTTGCGTTTCTTTTGCACGAATTGCGCTAATAATTACTTCTTCTTGCATAATCATACTTGGACTAAGTTTTATGGTAATTCTCTGATCCGATGTAATACGAATTGTTTGCTTGTAGTCGTTGTAGCCGACAAAGCTTACTTTCAGTGTGTAGTTGCCGCTTTTTACATTGTTCAGAACAAATTGTCCTTGATCATTCGTTGCATCACCATGCTTTGTGTTTAGCAGTTGTACGTTGGCATCTTGCAAAAGAACGCCGTCTGTTTCACTGATCACTGTTCCACTTAGTTTGTGCTGTGCACCTGCAAATAGTGGAAACACCATGAAAAGTGCAATAATTACTGTTTTGAAATTCCTACATTGTTTCATATTGTTTAAAATTTTGTGACCAAATCTGAGATGTGGGATGGAACTTTGCTCATCCTACTGAGTGTCTTACTAGTTTGTCTCAGACCTTGTCTGTTTTTTACAATAAATTTTTAGTATTTATTTAATGTAGGGTACCTATAAAAATGTCTGATTACTCAATATCCCTACGACAGCATTACCTGTACAGGTTCATTGGGTGTGATCTCAGCCCGTAATTTTGGGGCACCCCTGTTTTTTGAAGCTGCAAATGTACATGATAATTTTTGATTCCCATGCAGATTTTTTCAGAAAGTTTACCGAGCTTTTTTGTTGTTTTCTTTTCTGTCAATGGATAATGTCTGAGATAAATATTGGTTGGATCTTTGGATAATCACTTTGTCTTTAAACTCTTAAATCTAAAACCTTATACCATTGATCGGGTGAGAAATTCACAAAAAAGTCGATTAAATAAGAAGAAATAGAGGTTTTGTAATAAAAATAAGTAAAGTGACTGGCAAAAGTTGAGTGCTTAAAAAAAACTTTTAACTTTTTTGAGGCATTGATGTTTACCTTTCTAAATAACTTAAACACTTTGTAATGGAAGAATTAAATATTAAAAAAGTAGTAAGTGTTGCGGTGCTTGTCGCAGCAGCTTTATTTATTTTGATTTTTGGAAGTAGGATGACTGTAACCATTGAAGCCGGGCATGGTGGTGTGCTATATCGTCTTTTTGGTGGTGGTATTGATACAGTAAAATCATACAGTGAAGGTTTTCATTTTATTGCTCCTTGGAATAAAATGTACGAATATGAGACTCGTCAACAAGAAGTTGCAGAAGAAATGAATGTGCTTTCATCAAATGGTCTTGAAATTAAAGTTGATGTTTCTGTTTGGTATCAGCCTGATTTTGAAAAATTGGGAAATCTACATGCAAAAATTGGTCAGGAATATTTGCGAAGAGTTGTAATTCCTAGTTTGCGATCGTCAGCACGTAGTGTGATTGGTCGTTATACTCCCGAGCAGATTTACTCTACCAAGAGAGATGTTATTCAAGATGAGATATTTGTTGAAACAAAAAAATTATTGGACGAAAAATATGTGAAGACCAATCAAATTTTGATTCGTTCGATTATTCTTCCTCCAACCATTAAAACGGCGATAGAAAGCAAACTACGTCAGGAGCAGGAAGCTTTGGAGTATGAATTTAAACTTCAAAAAGCACAGAAAGAAGCTGAAAGACAACGAATAGAAGCTAAGGGTAAGGCGAAGGCGAACGAAATTATCTCAGCCAGTTTAACAGATAAAATCCTGAGAGAAAAAGGTATTGAAGCAACATTGCGTTTGTCGGAATCTAACAATTCTAAAGTGGTTGTCATAGGTAGTGGCAAAGATGGTTTACCCATTATTTTAGGAGATTCTAAATAGTTTTTATTTGGAGAAATCTTGTTTAATTGAATAGTTAACAGAAAAGGCTGTCTTTTTTAGATAGCCTTTTCTGTGTTGTATATTTTTGTTTTATAACCATTTAACAGATAGGTCAGGAGTTTTCATATCCTTGTCGAGAGGGAACATTGGTCGTTGGATATTCTTGTACGGTAAGCGTTCCAAATCTTGATCCACACCCCCCGGTGTTAGCGCCATAATCCAGTCTGCTCTCATATTGTACAATTCCGGAACTAAATAACCGATTTTTACAACTACGATGTCTGTTTTTCTAGGGTTGAGTCCCAGCTCTGTAAAATCTTTTTCGAAATGATACGGTTTACGTTTTTTTGTAACAATAACATATACCGATCCGGACTGAATTACAACCTCTGTTTCGGCATGACGGTCGCCATGTTTTATGGCAATCACTTTACCTTCAATCTTAACCGGAGGAGCATAACGGCTATCCACTTTTGCTCCGGCTGTACCTTTCACTTTAGCACCAACACCTGCTTTAACCGCTTTTGCCACGAGTTCCGGTCCGGGAATAGAAGCGTAGATAAGTTTTGGACCTTTTGCTTTTTTAAATTCTTTTCTTTTCAATATTTCGGTGAGTGTCCACGTAACATCACCGGCACCCCCTGCCGTTGGGTTATCACCCATGTCGCTGATGATGAATGGTTTTTTCTTGCTTGCGACAGCCATGTCCAAACATTCATCCAGTTGAGCAACCGGAGCAACAAAGGCAAATTCGTTCCGTACATCCCAGAAGCTTTTAGCTAAAGTTTCGGCAGCGCGCTGAACATTTGCTTCATTGTCGCCGACAGCCATAACACAAGCATGGTTTCGCGGAGCATCTGCCCATGCGTAACCTACCCAAATACCGGCATCAATAACACCTTCCAGTTCTGTTAATGGTTCTACTTGCGCATATAAACTCTTGCCCGGCTCGATACGTGTGCTTGTTTTTTCGCCCGGTAGAAGAATTGGAACAGCAATCCTTGCTTTATATTTTGGTTTTCCTTTGCCACTATCAAGACGTTCGATAAGGTTGTCAACTGCTCTTTGGCGCGAAATCCATGCGTCTTCATGCGGTGCTAATCGGAAACAAGTCATCAAATCGGTATTTGCAGCCAAAGCTTCTGATACATTTCCATGCAAGTCCATGCAGGTTGATATTAATGTTTCATTACCAATAACTTTTCTGATTTTTTGGATGAAATCAGCTTCGGGGTCATCAAGACCTTCAACACTCATTGCCCCATGAATATCAAGAAATAAGCCATCATAAGGCAGGTCTTTTTTTAATAAACGAAGTGTTTGATTTACTAGTGAATCATAAGCTTCACGAGTGACAATTCCTCCCGGCAAGGCATGTCCCTTTAGTGTGGGAAACCATTGAGCCTTTTTGAAGTATGAAGAATCTTTGAAAAAAGGATATATTGAAAAAATATCCTCACCGGTTTTGGAATGAAAAGCTTCGTAGTTGGTCTTTGCCGGAGAGAATGTGCTCGATTCGATGGCTATTCCGGCAATGGCAATACGCGGTAGCTCTTTGTCTTTTTTCATGGATGTGCACCCAAATAATAATGATGTGCAAATCATTAATGTACAGAATTTTAGTAATCTCATATTTGTTTATGTTTGATGTGTTTAAACGATGCAATAAAAGTAACGAAAGGTGTTTTATTTTCCAAGGAATACGTGCATTGTAAATGATGATATTTTACTCTGAAATTCGAGTAAAACTTTTTGATCGGATTCGTGGGGATTTGTAAAAAACGAACGTTCCTGAATTGCTTGCAATTCAGGAACGTAAGTCATGAAAAAGAATGTTGACAAGAAAATTTTTATTCCGCAGAATATTTATTCAATTCTTTAACAGTACCAATTTCAATAAAATTTGCTCCCATTTTTGATGTGAAGTTTCCTGCAATAACAAGAATCATATTGTTTTTATGAAAGACTCTTTTATTCTTGTAGCGTTGCAATGCTTTCTTTAGGAATTTTAGAGAGTTTTTTCGAGTTTTCATGTAATCAACATAAACACCGTAAGAAAGCGCAAGTTTACGCATCGTTTGTTTGTCGTAGCATTGTGCGTAGATGGTTGTTCTGCCTCTGTATGCTGCAAGGGCGCGAATGGTTCTACCTGTTGTGGTGTCTGCAATAATTGCTTTTATGGGCAGTTCTTCCGCAGCATTAACGGCTACACGAACATTGTAGGCAGTAATGTCGTTAGAAAGAATGAGGTTTGGCAAATCTTTGAGTGCATGTTTTCTTTTTTCAACTTCACGCGCTACGCGTGTCATTACTTTCACTGCTTCAACGGGATAAGCACCATACGCGGTTTCGCCACTAAGCATAATCGCGTCGACACCATCATACACCGAATTGGCAACATCGCTCACTTCGGCACGGGTCGGGCGTGGGTTGTGAATCATGGAGTGAAGCATTTGTGTTGCAACAATTACAGGCTTGCGTCGTTCGATACAAGTTTTTACTATTGCTTTTTGAATCGTGGGAATTTTTTCGGCAGGAATTTCAATGGCTAAGTCGCCCCGAGCAATCATTATTCCATAGCAATTGTCCAGAATTTCATCCAAATTGTCTACACCTTCCTGATTTTCAATTTTTGAGATAATCTCAATAGTACTGTTTCGTTCGTCCAGAATCTTTTGTATGGCAAAAAGATCTTCCTTGTTTCGGACAAAGGAGTGCGCAATAAAGTCCAAATCGTTGTCAATAGCAAAGTTTACGTAGTCAATGTCTTTTTGTGTTAAAGATGGAAGTTTCAGCTGAATGGACGGGGTATTTACGCTTTTTCGTCCTTCGATAATGCCATCATTCAAAACTTCGCAAATAAGTGTCGAGTTTTTCTTTTCTCTAACAGCAAAGTCAATGCTTCCATCGTCAATGAGTATATGCGCATCAATTTCTAAATCTTCAACAAAATTTTCATAGTTTACGTAGAAGGTCTTCATTTCAGGCAATTCATCATCCTGTCGTCCTTTGACAGCTATTAATTCACCTTCTTTAACTTCAAGGGCTTCGTCCATTTCGATGGTGCGTACTTCCGGTCCTTTGGTGTCGATAAGAATGGCAATTTTATCCGAAACTTCACGGATATTGTTGATGAGCTTTAAGCTACCTTCAAAGTTTTGATGTGCAGTGTTTATTCGTACTACATTCATCCCGTTATTGAATAAGTCAGCAATAAAAGAGGGTTCACAATTTCTATCTGAAATGGTGGTTATAATTTTGGTTTTTTTTCTCATTTCTTAGTTTTAAAGTAGTTTGTCAATTATGGTAAAAATTATACATGCAAATTAACGATGCGAAAGTTACTTGATTGTTAAGGCAAGGTTACTTTTGTAATCGAGTCATTACATCTGATCTTGTGTTTATTTTGAAAATCGTTCTTTTTCCAATTGTGGGAAAGTGTTTCTTCTTTTCACAAAATGCTCAAGCACAATATTTCCTTGGAAGATCATGCTTACATTTTTGTGGTGTATTTTTTTTCTTTTGTTGTTGAGTTTATTCAGGTTTTTGTAGAAATAAAAATGTGCTTTAAATACAGCGATGAAGTTGCTTATACCCCCTGAGAAGAAGAATTTTATTGCTGCAATTCCATCAAGGACTAATCTTGATAAAATGATTTTAAAAAGTTGATTTTTGGGAAGGTTCTTATATACCATGCAGAGGTTGTTTCGCATATTAAGGTAGGTTTTAAATGCGGAATTATTAGGTAGTGTACCTCCTCCAACGTGGTAAACTTTTGATTCGGGGATGCAATAAATTTGTTTTCCTTTTTGTTTCAATCGCCAGCACAGATCAATTTCTTCCATGTGGGCAAAATAATCTTCATCGAAGCCGCCAACATCATGGAACTCTTTTGCTCGAATGAAAAGGCAGGCACCACTCGCCCAAAACACCTCTTGTTTTTGGTCGTACTGTTTGTTGTCTTCTTCGAGGTGTTGAAAAATCCTGCCTCGACAAAAGGGGTAACCGTAACTGTCGATAAATCCTCCTCCGGCTCCGGCATATTCGAAAAGCTTGGGTTCGTTGTACGATAATATTTTTGGTTGGCAAGCAGCCACTTCGTGATGTTTGTCCATAAATGTGATGATGGGTGATATCCATGATTCTCCAACTTCAATGTCAGAGTTTAAGATGATGTAATATTCCGCATCAATCTGTTTTAATCCTGTGTTGTAGCCTCCGGCAAAACCAAAGTTTTTCTCATTCAAGATCAATCGAATGTCAGGATGTTCTTGTTGCATAAACTCAATGGAGCTGTCCGTTGAAGCATTGTCAATCACAATTATTTCAGTTTGATTTTTGCTCGTTTCAATCACTTTGGGTAAAAAGCGTTCAAGAAAATGAACTCCATTCCAGTTAAGTATTACAATAGCTATTTTTGACAAAACAATGATTTTATTTTTGAACGTGCAAAGCTACTATTTTTATCGGTTTTTATATTCTTAAATTTATTTTTTTATGTACGCAAAAGGTCGCCTCCGGCATTTGGAGACAACCTTTTATCACATTTTTGTTTTGTTGGTTTTTGCTTAATGCAGGTCTTACAAGTTTTCCAAATTTTTCCAGTTTTCATCAACCTTACCGCCAAAGTAAAGTGGTGCAGAAAAATTATCTATTTCTTGTGACAAATCGCTACCCATTGTTCGTTTTATCAGCAATCGTTTCCACTTAGGGTTGTTTACAAATCCTACGGCATTGGAGTGCAACAATTCAAAATTATTCGATCCGGCATTGTTTGCGTAAAAAACAAACTTTCTGTTGCGTTGTGATCCAATTTGATAATAATGCCACATAATGTAAGGGTAGGAGTGCGGATCATTTAATTCTTCGATTACAGTGTTTGGCGGACCGTAGCGTAAGTATAGTCTTCCGCGGTCAGTTTCAAATCCGTGTTTGTGTCCTGTGCCAAATGCTTCTTCTGTTTTTCTTACTTCTGCCGCATAATTCAGCCATGCAGTGTTCGGGTCAATGTTGTCTCGTTTTTCCCAAAATGCGTACAAATATTTCCGCATGAGATGTTCATCATTGTTATTGGCGAGTAGTTTGTTGATGAAAGAGATTTCCAATTGATCAGCAATCGGTATAAGACTGTTTAGAGAATATTTTAAGCTGTCAACCGTTTTAATGCCATCCACAAATGAGTTTTCGATAATTAAATTCCTATAATAGTCGGCTGTAAGTTGTATTGAAGGGTTTGATCTTTGGAAGAAAATCTTTTTTGAAGCAACAATTGTATTTTCTTTATCAATAAGTTCCATGATTAAATAGTAGTTGCCACTTGGCAATTTTTCAATGTTAATCGTATTTAACAATGGGTTTATATTCGCTGCTTTGATTTTTCTAATGCTACCAAATTCATTCATTGGTATTCCTGAGTTGAATGCTGTTACGTACGTTTTTGCTATGCAATTTGTTCCGCTGCCTAATTTTTTGTCGAGGTTGTAAATTTCGTTGTAGAATGCAATTTCGTCTTCATTTTGACCAAAAAAAGCACTAACCTTTGGAATTAAGTTGTACCCGTGTTTTGTTGCCGAATTTTCTATTTCACTTTTTTCGTAATCCTCCAATAGTTGGAATCCACTAATTTTTGCAATATCCTGAGGGTAGTCGATCGTTATTTTCTGTGAGGCATAAAGTGGTTTGCTGTTGGCATTTTTATCAGAAATAATAAGGTCAAAAGAAAATGTTCCGTTTGGAAGTGCGAAACGTTTAATGTCCAAAAAGTTTTTGTTGATAAAAGTAGTGTCCTCAATCACTGAAGAAAGAAGTTCATATTTTTCAAAATTAAGAATCGCATCATCTTCTTTAAACATCATGGTAACCTCAACAGCTCCTTGAAATTTTCCCGGTTCTATTTCTTTGTATACAAGGCTGTTCCCGTCAATAGAAAGGTAGGTTTCGATATAGGGACCATCTTGCGGTGAATTGAAAGTGGAGTGTAACAAATACGCTTTAAGGTTTTTAGACTCTGCGCCAAATGCTATTAAAACGAATAATACGATCAGTACGTTTTTGTAATGTTTCATAAGTTTTAAATTTTATAAGCAAACCTGAGATGTAACAAAGCTTTAATTATTCCGCTGTATGTTTTACTTTATCTCAGACATTGTCTGTTTCATAATCATTAATATTCCGAATTGTCGCACAAAGGTAATTCGATTACTTGATTTGGCAACTATAAATCAGTTTTCGGTACGTTATAACAGTTTGTGGAATTGTGCGTGCAGTGATTTTTTTGAAAGTAGTGCGTATTTTTCGGTTGAAGATTGGTGAACAGCGAGTTTGTTATCAGTTTCAATGCAAAGTTATTATACCTTTGTCAAAAAATAAAATGATGGAATTTGAAGTTCAAGGTGATTTTATAACCCTTAGTCAGTTGTTGAAAGTATTAAATGTTGCTGAGTCCGGTGCTCATGCTTTTCAGATGATTGATGATGGTGTTGTTAAGTTAAATAATGAAGTGGAAATGCGTAGAAGGAAAAAGTTGCGTAGGGGTGATGTTGTGGAGCTGTTTGGGGAGCGCATATTGTTGAAATGACCTTTGTTTGTTTAAAATTTTGTACGAATCCGACTGTTAGGTGAAAGAATTTAGGACATTATCTAAATGTTTAGATAAATTTTTTTTGGTTTTAAATATTTGTTTTTAAGTTCTTTACATGTTAGGTTGGATTTTTTTTTGTCATAGTGCTTGTGAAATCCAAAAAAAATGTACTTTTGCCCACGGAGAAATGGCAGAGTGGTCGAATGCGGCGGTCTTGAAAACCGTTGAGGGTCACACCTCCGGGGGTTCGAATCCCTCTTTCTCCCTAATGGTCAGATGGTTGTGAATAATGCTCATTTTTACACTTACAGGGTGTGGATTTGAGCATTTTCGTTTTTAGGGAGCAAGGATTAATGACTGTCTAAAGCTGTAAGCTCAGACTCTCCATTGGGGATGTGAAATTTTTTTATGTTTCTAGTGTTTGATTATCAGTTTTTAAAAGTGTGTGTTTTCTTGTTATTATTAATAAATTTGAATGCATCCTTGCTGCGAATCGATTCTTTTTTATCTTTGCAACCGCTTAGGGGCTGTTGTCTGATAGGATTCAGTCCATATTTTGCGAAACACGGGAATAGCTCAGTTGGTAGAGCTCTGGTCTCCAAAACCAGGAGTCGTGGGTTCAAGTCCTACTTCCCGTGCATCAGAAAAGAGGTAATTCGTTGAGTTATCTCTTTTTTTATTTTCGAATCTGTTTCTCGTCTTTTGTCCGAATTGTTTTTCTGTGTGTACTTTATCGCTTACGGGTGTTGAAAAAATGTCAATAACTTTGTTTAAATGTTTTGATGATCTATGGTTTTGTTTTTTTTGTTGTGAATTATCTTTGTCTTGGGTCTGATAATTATAGGTAATTATTCCGGTTAATCATTGATTTTTTTGTGGTGATAAACGTCTCTTTCGATGAGAAAATATTTCCAATATAAGAAAATATTTCCTATTTGGGACATTTTTTTGTTTTAGAGCGAGCTTGTCTTTTTTTTGTAAAATTCATTTTGTTTTGATAATCAGTGGTTTGTGATTTTTTTAGGTTTTTTTTCTTATTCAGGAATAAGCTTTGCACTTATACCATCAAAGCCAAAAAAATAGACCTATGAAAAATTTATTATTAACGGTATTGGTTGCACTAATGGTTTTGTTTGTTTCGTGCAACAAGCAAGAAGAAGAACCGACAACCACAATGCCAACCTCAACAGAAGATCTTAAAGTGCCGCAAGACTTTAAGTGGAAGACAACTAAGGACATTCAGTTAACTCTAAAAGGAGCTGCTGATGATATGGTGGAAATACTATCTCCAAAAGGAGTGACTTATTGGAAAGTGTTTGTGAAAGCAAATGAAACTGCAACATCTTATTTTAGTATTCCAAGTTATGAAACAGCTTTGCAATTGAAATATCAAGGACAAACTGTTGATTTAAAGGTTAATTCTGAAAAATTGAGCTATGAGTTTCAATAAAAGTTTGTAAAAAAAGAATTTAACCAAAGCACATTTAAATTTAATTAAATATAAAAAAATACGATTATGAAAAAGAATAAAGCAACACCGTATAGGAAAAATGTTCTTAAAGATGTCTTACCTTTGGTATTGATGTTTTTAGTATTCCTATCCCAAGTAGGGATGAACAGTGCACAAGCACAACAGAATGTTCAGATATTAATTAGTCCTCCGACTGTATTAGCGTCGGATGCTACGGGAGGTACATTAATTACAGAAACTTTTGAGTCCTTTGCAGCTGTACCTGATTATAATTGGGCACCACTTCCACATGGATACACATCGCCAATCGGTCTTTATAAGCAAGAGTCGGGGCAATCCAAGATTCTCGCAGATAATCAGTATGGAACAAATACACCACGCTATCTGGCTGTGAAACCAACTGGAGTGGTATCCATAGAATTTAATCAGTCTGTTCGTTATTTTGGATTTGCATGGCCTGCGGGTGATCCGAATAATAAGCTTCAAGTATTTAGACAGGGTCAAGTAATAGCAACATTTACAACGGCTGATGTTATTAATCTGATTCCGAATACTCCGGGTGTACAAGTAAATACTATTAATGGAGGATCTTATAATACAGAGGATTATTACGGAAAACCAGTGACAGGGCAGGTTCCTCACGAGCCTTATGCTTATATTCATTTGGTATCAACTCCGGGATTGTCTTTTGATAGAATAGAAATATCAACAATAGGTGGAGGCGGTTACTTTGAAACTGATAACCATAGTATATTGATTGGGAATCCTGTAGTAGATGATGATTGGGTTCTTGTATCAAGTGTTGACACACCAACTGCTAATGATGATTATGGTTCTGGAACTCCGGGACAAGCTGTACAGTTAGATGTACTGGCAAATGATATTCAGGGTGATGCAGCTTTAGCCCCTGCAACTGTTCAAATTTTGGGAACTGCAAATTTTGGAGACCCTCTAGTGGTTGCAGGAGAAGGAACATGGACTGTAAACCAAGTGACGGGAGCGATTACTTTTACTCCTGAGCCGGGATTTACGGGAAATCCAACGCCGATTAAGTATTCAGTAGGTGATGTGGATGGCTATGCGTCAAACTTGGCAACGGTACATGTTGACTATCTTCAAGGACCAACAGCAGTAGCTGATTATGTTATTACAGATATTAATCTTCCGGTTACATCGTCCGTGTTAGATAATGACATACAAGGTACTGACCCAATTGATCCGTCAAGCTTAACATTATTACCGGGTACCGGTCCGGATCCGTTGACGATAGGTACTTTTTCTATCACCAACCAGGGAGAGATAACTTTTGTTCCTGTTAATGGTTTCGTTGGAAATGCAAGCATTATGTATGAAATTTGTGATGTAAATGGTTTGTGTTCTACATCAAGCCTTACTGTAGCAGTAGTAGATAACGTTGTGAATGTGTATCCTGCAACAGGACCTGGAACATTAGGATTTGAAGACCTGTGGCCAAACAAAGGGGATTATGACTTTAATGATTTGGTAATTGATTATCAGTTTCATGTAGAAATAACGAATAGTAATTATGTAGAAAAGATAACGGCAACATTTACGATTCAGGCATTTGGTGCATCGTATGAGAATGGTTTTGGATTCCAGTTTTCGGATGTTGTAAACGTAAATGACGTAACAGTATCGGGATATGAGTTGACTGATAACTATATCACTTTGAATCCGAATGGTACAGAAGCCGGACAAAGCAAGCCAACGATTATTGTTTATGATAACAGTTATTCACAAATGGGTCACCCTGGTGTAGGTATTGGTGTAAATACAGAATTAGGAGCACCGTATGTTCAGCCAAAGACTTTGACCATTACAATTGATTTCAAACCTTATACATATACCTTGAATCAATTGGATATTGCACAGTTTAACCCGTTCTTGATTGTGGATAAGGACAGAAGTGTTGAAGTACACTTACCATATTATGAACCAACAGATTTGGCAAACTTAAGTTTATTAGGAACAGGTGAGGATGCAAGTAACCCGAGTGCTAATAAGTATTATGTGACTGCAACAAATTTACCATGGGCAATTAATATTTATGAGAAATTTGATTATCCGATAGAGAAGCAAGACATCGTGAACGTTCATTTGAAGTTTGCTGAATGGGCAACCAGTGGAGGTGTGATGTTCCCGAATTGGTATCAAAACCTAAGCGGCTATCGCAATAGTTCATTAATATATACAGCCCCATAACATTTTAATTTTACCTTAAACAAAAAAAGCTGCTCATTTGAGCAGCTTTTTTCTTTGGTGGCGTTGCGATACTACTTTAACCCATTTTCTGAAAGTAATATTTTCCAATCCATTTTCTCAATATTTGATAACATTGAATAGTTAATAGCTTTTACAAGTGTGTCCGGAAGTTGTTTGTTTAAACCAAAGGCATAAAACTGTGGATTGTATTTAATATTAATCAATTGATAGTTCGAAAGTGAATCATCTTTCATTACAGATTGTAGCAATGCTCTGCTGTATGCTATTGCATCTATTTCTTTTTCATCAAGAGCGTGCAATGCAGCATCCATTGTTGCGTATTCTTTCTTTTTAGTAAAGAAGTTGTTTTTCAACCATTCGTTTGTTGCCGAACCCTCTATTGTTCCTAATTTTTGATTTTTAAAATCTGAGATTTTATTGGATGTAGAGCTAATGTTGTTGACGGTTAGTGATGATGCTATACCTGCGGTAAAACCTGAAATAATAATAATTGCTGTAAACATCCAAATAAGAGAAACAATTCTGCCTCCTATTGTTTTGGGTGATTTATCACCATAGCCCACAGTAGTCATTGTTACAGCCGACCACCAAAAACCTTCCCAAATACCTCTGATTCCGCCATGAAACTCTTCATTGTTTTTCTTTCTTTCAAAAACCCAAATAAGAATACCGAATACAAAAATCACGAAAGCAAGTGCACCCAAAGCTCGCAAAAAATTGATAGAGAAAAAAGATTTTACAAATTGCAACGATTTTTGATAGGATGATGTGTTTCGCATCAATATAGAGGCGTGTTCTATGTGGTATGGAGAGGTGAAGTCCATTAGCTTGTAGCGTTCAGAAGTTATTGTCAGAGGTGATAGGCTTGCGTCTACCTTGTTGTTTTTCAATCCATCCAATAGTTCTTCCAAGGGCAATTCTACATACTTGTATGCCAACTTGTTTTCTTTTGCAATGTTTTCCCACAACCACACCGAAGGTCCGGAGAGTTTGCCGTCTTTTGACTTTACAACAAAGGGTGCTTCGATACTGTAGGCAACCCTGAGTGTGTCATTTGAAAAAACTGAACCAAATGAGAAAAAAAGTAATAATAAGGTAAGTGTAATTTTTTTTTGCATTTTTAATTTTTTTTGAAATTATTTGCAAAAGTAACTAAAAATGCTTGATGCTTAATTATTGTGTGGGTATATTGTATGGCAAAACATATTTATCCCCGCCTTCTTTCGTTGACAGAAAAACGGATTAGTGATGGTTGTTTTACCGTCACTAACCCGTTCGGTGTGTAGTGCCTCGGTTGTTTAAGATTCACAGCTGCTGCATGTTACCATGTTGGTAACAAATTCTTTAGAAACGCTTTGACTTCGTTGGTAATACAAGGTTTTAATGCCGAGTTTCCATGCTTCTATCATTAGTTTATTTACTTCTTTTATTGCTAAATTCGATGGAATATTTAGGTTTAAACTTTGTGATTGGTCAATATGTTTTTGTCGTACAGCTGCTTGTTGGATAATCTCCAGTTGGCTAATTTCTTTAAAAGTTTTGAATATGGCTTTTTCGTCATTCGTCAGTTCTTTTAAATGTTGTACGCTACCGTGTTTGAGCATTATGCTTCGCCAAGTATCTTCATTGTTGATGCCTTTTTCTTCGAGTAATTTTGTTAAATACTTATTTTTTCGCATGAAATTACCTTTTGATAATCCTGCTTTATAATAATTACTACTGAAAGGTTCAATTCCGGGAGAGGCTTGACCCAAAATAGCAGATGAAGACGTTGTGGGAGCAATGGCCAGTAAGGTAGCGTTTCTAAGCCCATATTCTTGCAACAATTTCGGTTCACCATAGATGTGAGCCAGCTCCTTACTTGCTTTTACGGCTTCATCATTAATGTGTGAAAATATTGAGTTGGTAAGTTGTTTTGCTTCGATTCCTTCAAAAGGAATACTGTTTTTTTGTAGGTAAGAATGCCAACCTAGAGCTCCTAAGCCGAGGGCACGATGATTTTTTGCAAATTCATTGGCTGACTTCAAATAATAATTACCTTCCGTTTTTACAATAAATTCTTGCAAAACAGCATCTAAAAAGAAAATGGCTAATTGTACGGCATTGGTGTCCTTCCATTCATCGTAGAGTTCCAAATTCATGGAAGATAAGCAGCAGATAAAAGATTCATTTAAGGTAGAAGGAAGCATGATTTCAGAACACAAATTGCTTGCATTTATTTGTAAACCTTTGTCTTTGTATACCTGAGGTTTGTTTCGGTTTACATTGTCTGTGTAGAAAATGTAAGGCAAGCCTTTGTCCTGACGACTTTCCAGTACTTTTGCCCAGACTTCTCGTTTGTCCATGTCGCCATCAATCATGTCTTGCATCCAGTAGTCCGGTACGCATACTCCAAAAAATAGGTTTTGCAGATCGTTACCAATATTTTTAATTTTTAGAAATTCTAAAATATCAGGATGGTCAATGTCCAGATATGCGGCAAAAGCACCTCGGCGAACACCTCCTTGCGAAATGGTGTCCATTGCTGTGTCAAATAATTTCATAAAAGAAACAGCACCACTACTTCGACCATTGTCGGTTACTGCTGAACCACGACCTCGTAACTCTCCAAAATATCCCGAAGTACCGCCACCAATCTTTGTTTGCATAATTACTTCCCCCAATTTGTGTGTGATGCCTTCAATGTCATCCGGTATGTGAACATTGAAACAAGATATCGGTAATCCTCTTTCCGTTCCCATGTTTGCCCAAATTGGTGAGCTTAAACTCATCCAACCGTTTTCAATTATTTCGATAAACGATTCTTTTAATTCCGGTTTGAATAAGCGTTTTGCTGCTGCTGTTGCTATTCTGTCGATAGCACCTTGAACGGTTTCGCCCTTCAATAAATATCCTCTGTTTAATATTTGCTCACTCTCTTCGTTGAGCCACCATAGTCTTTCCATAAGTTCTTAAAAAATTCTTTGATACTATTGTTTGCAAGAAAATCCTTGATCTATTGAAGCTTCTGATAGCAAAACCTCAAAAACGAGGCTTGCTAAAATAAATCTGCCGCAGTAATACTTTTATCATGTTTCGTGTAATCTACCGGGCGTTTTGCAAAAAAATCATCGTTGGAATCTGCAAACACTTCTTCTTCAAACCATGTCATAGGTTTGTATTGCTCGTTAGAAATATTGAAAATTTTGTCCATTTCTAATTCAGAAATACTGTCGTCTGCACGATATTTCATAAAGTCGATCAAGTTCGTCTTGCTGATATTGTCAATTTCTCCTTGCTCAAAAATCCAATCTAAAATTTCGGCTTCAACATCAATAGATTTTTTAATCATTTCCACGATGGTTGATTGCGTTTTTTCATCGAAGAACTCCGGAAATTCTTTTTTGATTTGATTGATGACATAAATTCCGGCATTTGCGTGAACTTGCTCGTCTACGGAAGTCCAAGCAATAATGTTGCTTACATTTTTCATGTAGCCTTTAAATCTTGTAAACGAAAGAATGATGGCAAATTGACTGAATAACGAAACATTTTCTATTAAAATGGAAAAGAGAATTAGTGAAAAGACATATTTTTTATTATCATCTGAGTGTGTATACTCCAATGCTTCATTTAAGTATTCAATTCGTTTTTTGATAACAGGTTCTTCGATGATGTTTTCAAACTCATCATCGTACCCCAAAACCGTTAATAATCGCGAATAAGCTTCGGAATGGCGAAACTCACATTCTGCAAATGTACTGCCCAGACCGTTAAATTCAGGCTTTGGCAGATGGTGATACAAGTTTCCCCAAAAAGACTTAACGGCTACTTCAATTTGCGCAATAGCAAGCAAACTTTTCTTGATTGCTTCTTTTTCGTGCGGTTTCAAATGCGAATGAAAGTCCTGTATATCTGCCGTGAAATCTAATTCGGAGTGCACCCAAAATGAACTGTTTATCAATTCCGTGAATTGCAAAACACCGGGGTATTCAAAAGGTTTGTAGTTGGTTCTTTTATCAAAAATACTCATAATCCAAATTTTTATACATTTATTACATTAACACAAAAGGCTATATCGAAAAAGACTGTAACGTTAACTTTTTCGGATTTGCTTTTTATGCGAAAACAAATCTCAAATCATTTCAGTAGCTTGTCTGAGCTATTCGCCATGACAGACGAATTTACAGCTAGGCAACAACTCGTGACTCTTACACAATTACCCCGCTTTTAACCAAAATAAATTATCTAAATCCTTAAATAGTTGAAGACGCCACAAAATTAGAAAATAGTAATCCTAGTTGTGAAAACTACTTATTATTACTTTTCAACAGCTTGTTCGAGATAATGTTTTCGTTATCTTTGCGGCTTCAAAAAATGTCAAAAATTATTACTTATGGCTCTTAAATGCGGAATTATCGGACTGGCAAATACAGGAAAGACAACGATTTTTAATTGTATGTCGAATGCTAAGGCTGAAACCACGGCTTATGCTTTTGCTGCGAATAAATCGAATATTGGTGTTGTACCTGTTGAAGATCCTCGATTGGGTGAAATTAACAAGTTTATCGGATCAAAGAAAGTTACTCCTGCAACTGTTGATATTGTTGATATTCCCGGGCTTGCTAAGGGTTCCAGTAAGGGGGAAGGTGTAGGGAATCAATTTCTTGCTGATGTGCAACAGACGGATGCCTTAATTCATGTATTGCGATGTTTTGATGATGAGCAGTTGCCGCATATTGAAGGTTCTGTTGATCCTTCTCGCGACATTGAGATTGTTGACTTTGAACTTCAAGCGCGCGACCTTGATTTGATTCAGCGAAAAATACTTCGTATGGAAAAGCTCATTAAGATAGGTGATAAAGATGCGCGTCGAGCTAAAGAGGTGCTTAGCGGACTTGCCGCTCATGTTGAAAACTTTGGCAATGTGCGTGATTATGAAATGGATGAGAAGGAAAAAGAAGCTTTTGTCAAGGATATGTACTTGCTTACCGACAAGCCGATGATGTATGTTTGTAATGTGGATGATGCCTCAGCAGTTTCCGGAAACGACTATGTGGCGGCGGTTAAGGAGTGCTTAAAGGATGTTGAAACAGAGATTTTGGTTATTGCAGGAGCTTTGGAAGCTGAAATTAGTGAACTGGAGGAAGAGGAAGAGCGCATGGAGTTTCTTGCTGATGCCGGACTTACTGAGCCGGGAGTAAATAAACTGACCCGTTCGGCATATTCCATGCTTAACCTGATGTCGTTCTTTACGGCGGGCGAAAAAGAAGTTAGAGCTTGGACTATTCGTAAAGGTACAGCAGCTCCGGGAGCAGCAGGTGCTATTCACTCCGATTTGGAACGTGGCTTTATTCGTGCCGAAGTGATGAAATATGATGACTTTATCGAATTTGAAGGTTCTGAGGCAAAGGTTAAAGAGGTCGGGCGTTTTGGTGTTGAAGGAAAAAATTATATCGTTCAGGATGGAGATATTATGAATATACGTTTCAATGTATAGATTTTTAATATTGTTTTTAAGATAAGCTTTTGGATTTTTAAAATAAATATGCCTTTAAAATAAAAACCCGAAACTAGTTGATTATTAGTAGTTTCGGGGTTTTTTGTTGGTTTTGTAACCTTTCGAAATGTTAATGTCTTTTAGTCGAAGTCTTTACCTTTTCAATAATAGGCAATGCTTCTTCAGAAAGTAAAAAGCGTTGAGTGCTTTCCGGCAATCGGTCGAGAACACTTTCAAGTCGATCTTCTCGGATTGCATCTCGTATTCGTGATGCACTGATGCACGATCCGCAACTTTCCATTTTTTTACGTTCTATTTCAAAAACATCCACACCATATTGCGGCAGTATTTTGTGCATGGCTCTGTTGTAGGCTGCTGTTGTCTGACAGTCTCTTTCCGTACCAACAAAACGACAATTGATCCCTAGGGTTTTGACCACATATTTACAGAAAATGCGAATGTCCAGTTCTGCTTGATTTTCAATTATGGCATCTGTTTTTGCAGATTTTAGGAAATATGAAGGGAACGTAGCTCCCGAAACGACATAATGACCACCTTTTACCATAATGATATTGTCTAAATGGCTAATGCCTTCTTTGATCAGTTCCCAGCGAATATTGAAAGGAAATACCGACAAATCTTCTTCCACCACTATGAGGTAGAGCAAGTCACTTTCCGCAGCGGCTTTTTCAATCAAGTAGAGATGTCCTTTGGTGAAAGGGTTACAATTTACTACGATTGCGGCTACTTTATCGTAGTTGTTTTTGGATCGAATTACTTCCAAATAGCTAACATAATCTCTAACTGATTCAACACCAAACTCTAACATGCAAAACAAAGGAGGGGCTTTCTCAACCAATCTGAAGCCCAGACCTTCGAATAAGGTGATTAATTCGGGTTTGGTATAAACAAAAATATGACGATGCTTTTCAAGCACTTTGGTGATTAAGTGCGTTGTTATTTGCGCAAAAGCTTTGCTTTCACGGTAGTTTTTATCTACTAACACATATTTTAGCGTGTTGCCCGAATATGAACCTGTGCCAATTAATTCTTCATTTTCGTTAAACAAACCAATGGTGTGTTTCACATCTCTTTTATCGAAATTGAAGCCGTTAGCATCCGTGAAATTTTTTATAAGATTTAGATCCGTTTTGAGATCGAGATCCATTTCTTCTATGGTAAAGTTGGTGAATTCATTTGATGATAAATCCATGTTTAAAAGTTGTTTTGAAGTTGATAAATAAATATGACGGCGGATAATAAATCTGCCGATCCTCCCGGTGAAATGTGATGTTTGGAACAAAATGTACAAAGTTCCTCATAATGTTTATCAAAACTGTTGTTGTCCTCTAAACATTTTGCTGATTTTTGTTTGAGTTGTGCCAAAATCTTGTCATCGGAACGATGTAAAATGGTACTGTCGTTATTGTGAGCCATAATTTGTACCAAACAACGCATTAAAACTTTTTGCAAGCTACGCTCTTTAAGCATAAAGTTTTTGTAGGGTTGTGCTTTTAAAATAGGCAATGCGTGATCAAAAACAATAGGAAGCCCCAGAGTCATTTCTTTTCGTATGCCTCCGCCCAAGTCCTTGCCATATTTTCGGAATATTTGTTGTCCATTGGATAACTTCTCTGTATGTTTCAAATAAGCATCATTCATGGTGTCGGTATTCAATTGCCGCAGCATTCTACGGATATTTTCGGAGCTTAACTCTTTGTTTTCAAAGAGCAATCGACTTGATGCGTATACCAACATTCCGATGATAAATATGGCTCCTTTGTGAGTGTTGACATTATGGGTGAAATCAAACATTTTCTCTTCCATTTCTATGCCGAGCAATCGAATTTTTCTGAGTTCTCCTTCTCCTTTTTGTTCGCTATTGGTTTTAGCCAATGCTATCAGTTTCGACCAATAGCTTGATAAAATGGCTGTAGAATTAAGAAAACTAAAGAAATCCATATCATTGTGTGAGCCACTGCTAATTTTATCTACCAATCCGGGTTTAGGGCTTAGCGATAATTCGTAGAGCAGGGCTTGTGTGGCATAGGCAGGGATTTTCGTAAAAATATCTTCTGAAATTTTTTGTTCGAGAAAAGCATTTATGCGATTTCCAATAAAATCAACCAAGTCTTGTTGACTGTGTTTTTGTGTTTTCATGCACCGAACAGCCGCTTCGTTGCAAATAAAACATTTTTTCTGCTTGCCCGAAGAAATCATTTTTCCATTTTGGTCGAGAAGATCCACATCAATGATTCGTCCCAGAAAATGTTGTTGTTCAAATTCTTCGCAATAGGATTTTATTTCTTTAACTGTAAAATCAGTATTTGAAATTGGTGCAATATAAAAATCGCCGGCAGCGTCAATGCGCTGCCGACGGTTATTTTTTTGTATAAAAATGCGTCCTGCCAAAAGAAAACGTTCCAGATCAAGTACGGTGTGCTTGAAAGCTTTATTAATTTCCGGATTGCTCTTAACGGTTCCGGGAATATTAAAACTCAGACTGATGCTTATCGTTTTGTTTTTTGAAAAAGCCAGTCGCAGAGCCGTTCTTTCTTCGCGCGCCTCCAGTATTTTAGCAAGTTGACTCATCTTATTTAATAGTGCTTTATACGTTTACAAAAGGTTTAGTTTCTCGTATAGCGCATTGAGGTCGCCCGAAGTTTGTTTGATAACATCAATGACTGTTCCGTCACGATATTCAATCACTCCGATAATATTATCTTTAAACTCAATCTCTTCCGGCACACCGGTTAACGCTTCCACTTCTTTTGCAAGGTCTTCAATTTTTACAACCCACAAACCAGCATCAATAAGAGCTTGTTCCAATTCAGGGCGTAGCGGGTTCACGCAAATACCTCGTTCGGTAACAATCAAATCAACGCTTTCACCCGGAGTTACAACGTTCAGAACTTTTTCCTTAACAATAGGAAGACGACCGCGGAATGAAGGACAAACCACTACAGTAAGGTTTGCTCCCGAAGCAGTGTCAGAGTGTCCGCCCGATGCACCTCGAAGGTTACCGTCATTACCTGTAATAACGTTAACATTGAAATTATAGTCAACTTCCAAAGCTCCCAGAACTACAATGTCTAACTTATTGGTCATACATCCGCAGTTGTAAGGGTTGGCATACAGTCCTGATGGAATTTCAATGTGGTAGGTATTGTTCAGAATGGAAGAACTTACCGCAGCATCGAATGATTGAACATCAAAAATAGATTTAAACAAACCCTCTTCCAACATATCAACCAACACGGAAGTAACACCGCCAAGAAGGAAACTACCTTTTATGTCTCGTTTTTTCATTTCCTTACGGATAAAACGAGCAACAGCCAATGATGCACCACCGGCACCTACTTGGAAAGACATTCCTTCTTTGAAATATCCTGAATGGATAATTGCGTCTGCTGCCAATTGTGCAATTCGTAAATCTAAAGGCGATTTTGTAATACGTGTAGTTCCTGAAGCAATTTTAGTAGCATCGCCGATGCTGTCTATTTCCACAACGTGGTCGACATAGTTCTGACGGATTGATGGCGGAACACAAGGGTACTCCACAATGTTGTCAGTAACCACAATTACTTGCTTTGCATACCAAGTGTCTATCATCGCATAACCGATAGAGCCAAAAGCACTCTTACCGTGCGACCCGGTAGCGTTACCTTCTTCGTCAGCAGCAGAAGCTCCAACAATGGCGAGGTCAATTTTTATTTCTCCGGTTTGTATTGCTCTCACACGACCACCGTGAGAGTGAATAACTACAGGTTTTTCGAGGATGCCGCTGGAGATTGCTTCACCCAATTTACCTCTAATTCCTGAAGAGAAAATACGAGTGATGGTTTTATCTTTTAGGTAAGGAATCAAGCCTTCGTGAGCTGTAGTCAGCGACGAAGAAGCAAGGGTGATGTCTTTAATGCCCATTTTACCAAGAATCTCAACGGTCTTAATCAGCAGGTAGTCGCCACCTCTCAGGTGATGGTGAAAAGAGATCACCATACCATCGTGAGGGTTGCATTTTTTTATGGCTTCTTCCAGCGATTCAGAACGCTTATTGAAGTGAGGTTTGCTCGCTTTAACAGGAGGAGGAGTGGTGTGCTCGTTTATCCATCCTTTGTTTAATTTCGTCCAGGCACCTTGATACAATTCAGTTTTGCCGTAGCCTTCTATATATTCCGGAATTTCTATTCCTAAACTATTTTTCATTTCTTTTAGATCTAATAATTAAAAAAAACTAAGCATCCAAGCTTTCCAAGTCATATTCTGCCAACATGAGGATATGTTCAGCACGTTGCATTACAGGCTTGTCAATCATCTTTCCGTCCACGGCAAATACACCGATACCTTCTTTTTTATTTTTGAGGAATGCTTTGTATATTTTCAATGATTTTCTGATTTCCTGTTCTGTAGGCTGATACACATCGTGTATGATCTCTATCTGTCGAGGGTTGATCACGGCTTTTCCCGTAAAACCGATTTTTTTCGAATATTCGGTATCTTTCTTTAAGCCTTCGTGGTCATCTACGTCAATATAAACAGTATCAATAGCATCAATACCGTTTGCTTTGGCAGCCATCACAATACGCTTACGAGCAAAATCAATACCTGCGGCATCTTTTGTGCTGGCAATGTTCATGTCGGCAGTCAGATCCTGACCACCAATAGTAATTGCATCAATTCTTTTGTCGACACTTGCCAGATCAAATACATTTTGTACACCCAAGGCTGTTTCGATCATAAGATGTACCTTCATTTGGTCGTGCGGTAAGCCGTGCTTGTCTTCAATTTCTTCAATTACTTCTAAAAGTTCTTGAACCTCTTCCACAGTTTCAGCCTTAGGAACCCTAATGGAATGAGGTTGCAACGGAACAATGGTTTCTAAGTCAGTACGTCCGAAAGGAGTACTTAGAGTGTTGATTCTAACACTAACCTCTGCTCCATAGAAATCTACGAACTTCAGCATATTTCTAACCAAGATACGTGCTGCGTCTTTTTGGTTTAGTGCCACTGCATCTTCTAAGTCGAGTAAAACAGAATCAGCACCATAAACACCAGCTTGTTGAAGCATGGCCGGATTGTTACCGGGCACATACAACATACTTCTACGTTTTCTATTTATGTTCACTTGATAATTTTTTAATTGTTTACACAAAAGGAGAGTTATACCCCGATTAGTTCGTTGGCATTGTTCCCTCTTCCATTTCCATTGATCTTTTGAGCGCAGTTTCTATTCTGGCACAAATAGTAGGCTTCAATGCTCCTTTGTCTTGAGCAATGATCTTGATATCATCGATTTGGTATTCATCAAGGAAATTGACAATCTCTTCCATGATGCTATTTCCAAACTGCTGCTTAACAATCGAATTCATTTCAATGATTCGACCGCTCGATGCTTCAACCGGTTCAACAACAACTAAGATGTCGCTTGACTCAAAACTGCCGGCCTGAGCTCTTTTTTTTATTTTCATAGAATCGTTTTTGTTTTTATGAGTAGTTTTAATAACTACTTTTAACCTTATTCAATAAAATAACAATACCTGATTTGTCGATGGTCTTTCACCAACAAATACTGTTACAAAACTAACAAATGATTATATTCTGCCATGCTAAAACAAAGAATTTTATAGGAAAATTATCGAATTCTTGATTTTGGGAGTGTTGGTGTTATTATGTGTTGGTTTTTAGTGGTTTATGGTTTGTGGTTTGTGTCTTTAAAAGTGGAGTAGAGGAGAAAATTTTGTTTTTTATCAAAAAAATAGTAAGAAATAGCCGCAATACGACTGAAAAACTCCTCGCAGAAAGCTGCTTTAAGCCAACTCAAACCAATCGTAATCCTTGTTCAATTTTTTGAGGGCACGAAATTAAATTCTTTCCATTGCCTCTTCAATTAACTTAGACACTTTTCTGTTAAAATTCTTTTCGTTGATGCCTGTTACTTCTTCCAGTATCTGAAAAAACTCATCTCGGTTTTTATACATATTGCCGCTTGCCAAAAGTTTTTTAACAGCCGAGAAACCTTGCTCTTTCTCAACTTTTTGAATAATTAAGGCGTTTACAAATTGTGTAACCAACAGATGTCTTTTTTTACTTACGCCAAAGTTGTAGCGTTCAAAATATAATTGCAACCAATCTTTCTCATTTTTATAATCAACGGTTTCTTTAAATCTTTTTTGAATATCCTCCCAGCTGATAAGCCAACTGCCACAATAGATATACGCACAACCACAAATCATAAATCTGTTGCGTTTCTCTTTTGGAATAACCGAGTATGCTCGCGAATGAAACGTATCGTGAGGGTCAATAATTCCACTTTCAAAAAAACGCTTAGGGTAGAAACAAAAATTATGCTCCTTAGTGGAAAAATCTATCATACTCCAATTTTTACCACTATATAACTCACTGTATATTACACCCATTAATCGCAATAAGTCTGACATATTATTGCACGACCTGCAATAATAATTTGTAGTAGCCGAGGACCCACCCAACATTTTATCAAATTGTTTAATGTATTTCATTCTTTGTTGCGCATAATTTTTATCGGTTTCATCTTGATAAAAGGCTGTGAGATAACCGTCTTCTATGCTGTGCCAACCCTTTGTATTATATTGCAAAGGACCGGAAAATAAAAACGCTTTATCTTCGGGTGTTGCCATAAAATTAACGATTGCGTGTAAAGTCGGTTGCTCGTTTTTTACCCCCATAAATGAAAGTTCAAGCAAATAATCTGTTTTGCCAATGGGGATAAGGTTTGTCAAATAGGGTTTTATATTGTCCTCTTGTTTGTGGCGTTTTTGTACGTTTTTTATCTCGCTTAGCAGAATTGCGGTTTCTTCTTTCGCTTCCGGCTTTACAAACTTACTGTACAAGGTTGTATCTTGTAAAAAACGGTCTAAACTTTTAGTCAAATTTTGACGTTCGATACTGTCTTTGGGCAATTTTACATCTTGTCCAATTTGTAAATAACTTGTCTGTGCTTGCAGGGTGAAACTAATTATCGCACAGGTGATTAATAAATTAAATTTTCTTTTCATGTCTTTTTTATTTTACATCTTGACTTTTATAGTTTGTTTCATGAAATTAGAATGTTCCTGCATCTGTATCTTTATTCCTTAATTTACGTTTTATCGTATAGGAATCTCCTTTGCTGAAATTCCAACTGACACCAAAAACAAACATCGTTTTATTATCCCAAATTTTAACATCTGAAGTATAGTCAACCAAGCTCCCCTCTAAAGTTTCCGTATGATACTTGGAAGGTGTCCCTATCCAATAAACACCTGTTGAAAAGCTGAAATTTTTGTAATGATAACGAGACATTAAAAATGAATGGTTTTCATCTCTATTTAAATAAGCTCCGGACGGTCTTTTAGCCGGCAATTGATAGCTATAAGAAATCGTTAAATTCTTGTGCTTAAATAATCCTTGAAGATATAGAGGGATATACCAATTTGAAATATTTCCAACTAAATCACTTTTTACATTTTGTTTTAAAATTTGAGAACTTACTTTTAATGTGAAAATATTTGTTCCAAACGGTTTAATTACACCTCCAATATGTACTCCACAGTAACGAGCACTATTAGCATTTTCTTTTGTTAGTGTAATATATGTATTGTTAGATTTATGACTAAAATATTCGTTAATCGCATTATCAACATAAGAATAAAACGCAGTCATATTTAAGTTGAAATATTTATTTTTTTGAGAATAAATTAAAGTTGCACTTGATTCTGTTTCATTGTTCAACATAGGATTTCCTACACTTATAATATCAGGTGTTAAAAGTTCTGCATTCGTGCTTAAATCTGAAACTGAGGGTAAATTTGTAGTACGTTCAGCCATAATACGAAGAGAATGTTTTGGCGTAAAATTATAGCCAAACATCAATTGAGGAGTAAACACAAATTTGTTATATCTGTTTGAATAGCTATTGTTGTGGATTAAAGTTCCTCCCAAACTTAACCGATAAAGCAAATTATCTTTCTTTCCCGAAAATTCACTATATAAATACTGCTCGCTGTAACGAGAATCATAATTATAATTCCCAAGAACATTAGAAATATCGGAATTTAACCAGCTTGAGTTTATTTTGTATCCTGCACTAAGTTTGCCAATATTCATATTTTTTGAATAAGCAAGCTCTCCGATTAAAGACTCTTTGCGATTTTCCAAATGCATCACGTCTGTCAAACTTTCTGCCATATTTGGCAATTCAAATTCATGGTTATCTTTTTCCACTTCTGTTCTAAACATTGTTCCTACTACGTTCAATGAAATATCAGCGGTTTTGGTTAACCTTTTCCAAAAATATACATCAACAACAGGGCTTATAACTTTTGTGTTATTATTAAATCTTCCCGAATAATTTTTCTTTATTGTTCCAAAATTGTTGAAAATATTTTTTGTTCCCTCAGAAAACCTTGTGTGAAAATTGGGCTGTAAACCTACTTGAAAAACGTACTTATCTTGAGCCTGATTGGTGAACTTCAAACCAATTGTGTGTGTCGTATAGCCAAAAGCTTCATTTTTTAAATACTGACTTTCTCTATCTTCATTATTCAATCTATACCTATAAATTTGATTTTTCTCACGCTCTTTGTAATCACGATAATTGATGGCATATTCCATTATAAACTGGTTGCGATTTTTATTGTATTTGAAGTACGCATTGTCGTTGGCAAAACCTGTTGTAATTGCGTGCGATAAATCAATGCCGCCACTGTAACCATAACGAAGCGTTTTAGTTATAATGTTTACAACACTGCCGTTTTTAGCATAACGTGCAGGAGGAATATCATAATATTCTACTTTTAATATTTGATTAGGGGGCAAAAGTTTAAGTTCATTATCAGTAGCACGTACGCCATTTATCAAAATCTGC
>PDWJ01002533.1_pt1 | contig 39884 bp, 30 predicted proteins | sample 1430881 | NCBI WGS metagenome assembly PDWJ01 (sample SAMN01162460, study PRJNA174530) | Oral metagenome, whole genome shotgun sequencing project. | biome: Marine environment; feature: Marine mammal; material: Swab sample of the gingival sulcus; isolation source: swab sample of gingival sulcus...
TATGAGACTAAAAGGATTATAAATATCGGGACTGTTTTCGCTGAAATGATAACCGTCATAACTCTTTTTTAAATGATTAACAGCCTCTTGATATGTTTCATTATTGTGGTCGGCAAGTTTTTGTATTCCGTCTTGCAATTGAGAAAGTAATTCGTCTTCCGTTATTCCGCAAATACCCGCATATTTATCTTGCATACTTATATTGTGCAAGTTATTAAGTTCGCTGAAAATACTAAGTTGACTAAATTTGGTAATTCCCGTAAGAAATAAAAAGCGTAAATATTTACCTGTATATTTTAACGGACTGAAAAATTTACGTAATTCCCCACGTAAAGCATTTTGTAAGTCCGAATTAGTATTGGTATCTAAAAGAGGAGAATCATATTCATCTACCAATACAACAACCTGTTTGCCCGTTTGTTCATAGGCACGTTGTATTAAACCTCGAAAACGAAGTGTAGTACTAGTTTCATCACTATCTTTACCATAAATCTTTTCCCATTGTCCAAGATAATATTCAAGTAAAGATGTTAAATCTTCAAGTTCAAGATAGGTTGTTATACTAAAATCTATATGAAAAACAGGATACGTTTCCCATTCGTCTTCTACTTTGCTTATGTAAAGTCCGTCAAATAACGCTTTTTTGCCCAGAAAATAGGCTTCAAGAGTGGAAACCAAAAGGCTTTTGCCAAAACGACGAGGTCGTGAGAGAAAGTAGACTTTCCCCTCGCTTACCATTTTATGTATAATCTTTGTTTTATCAACATATACAAAGTTATTATTTCTTAAATCTTCAAAATCCTGTATGCCTACGGGATAATATTGCGGCTTTTTTGTTTTCATTTGTTTTTTAATTTTTAACTTTTATCTTCGGAGTTATTGTCTGTGTTTTGCGGTTTATAAGGCGTAGAGTTCAGGTAAAGCACAACTTCGTCTAATGTCTTTTTCCAAATTGCGCCGTTTTCTTCTATTTTTTTTCCTATATTTTGCAATGCTTCTATCTGATAGGCAGAAAATTTGCGGTCTCCGTCTTCTTCAAGGTAACAATAAATGGTTTTTTCGGTTTTTTTATGCGAATCTTCAACTACCTCTGCCAAGGAATAAAAGCCTTCCATTCTCGGCGTAATGACATACAAACAATAATCGGCATGTTCGCGTTCGTAGATTTCGCGTTCGTAAGCCTCTTGATTCCAATTTTCAACAACAGGATTGAAATATTCAATCTTCAATTTGGGCATTATGCGGTCGCGCCATTTCGAATCATTCACCGTTCCTCCTAAGAATACTTTCATGATAGTTCCTTGATTTTTTCAAAATGTTTACTGCCTTTGATTTTTTTTATGCTCGAATTGCACTGAACGGAAAAATGCGAGCATTGCATTTACGTCTTCAAAGCACCTTGCCTTATTGTTTACAACCATTTTTCCGGTAGTAAGCAACGATTTTTTTTGGTGCTTAGAAAACGATTTCTTGTCGCAAACGTCGTTCAGGCAAAATAAGGTTTTCTCCGGATATTTTATGGCATCGTCAATCAACTCGGCAATGGAAAAAAGATTGTCGAACAAAGGATCGAAAATATAAAGCAAAAAATCGCAAGCATATTTTTTCTCTCTAAACCATTGCGCGTTGTAGTCATGTGGTTTGCCATTAAATTTCTCTATTTCAAGTTTTAAACCGGTAAAAAGCTCTTCGTAATGTGTTCCCGAACCAGTATTTGCTAAATATATTTTCATGCGTTTATATTTTGGCTCTTGGCTTTTTGTCCTTAGCCTTTCGTCTTTTTTTAGCGCAAAGTGCGCAAATTTTGTCTTAATTTCCGTTTAAAATCTTCTAAAGTTAGGAGTATTCCATGAATAATACAAAAGATTTTTTTCTATAAAACATGTTTTTAAATATAAATACCTATCTTTGTTGAAATATTGCAAATTAAAAAAATATCAATTATGGAAAAACAAAATCCTTTAGAATGGAGCAAGAATTTGACCATGTACGAAGTTAATCTACGCCAATATTCGGAAAAAGGCGATTTCAAGTCATTTGAAGACGATTTGCCTCGCCTGAAAAAACTGGGTGTCGGGATTATTTGGTTTATGCCCATATTTCCGGTCGGAAAGAAAAATAGAAAAGGGAAACTCGGAAGTCAATACTCTGTACGAAATTACCATAAAATATATTCAGGCTACGGCACTTTAGCGGCATTCAAACGGCTTGTGAAAAAGATTCACAAAGAGGGAATGTACGTGCTGATGGACTGGGTTGCAAATCACACTGCTTGGGATCATCACTGGACAAAAGAAAAGCCTGAGTTTTATGTGAAAGACGAAGACGGAAACATTGTTTCGCCGAATCAAGATTGGACTGATGTGGCAAAACTTGACTTTGAAAATCGCGATTTGTGGGAAGCGATGGCAGACGAAATGCTTTATTGGATTAAAAACACAGGCATCGACGGCTTCAGATGCGATATGGCTCATTTAGTACCAACGGAATTTTGGAATTTCATACGCGAAAAATTAGACGAAGAGAAAAAAGTGTTGATGCTTGCCGAATCGGAAAATCGAGATTTGCTTGAAAAAGCATTTGATATGGAATACAACTGGAATCTTCATCACCTGTTCAATGCAATTGCGAAAAACGAAAAGTGTGTATGGGACATTGATCACGCTTTGCAAAACGAGATTTATGATTTCCCGACAGAAAAAAGCCAATTGCTGTTTACCAGCAATCACGACGAAAATTCGTGGCAAGGAGCTGCTGTTCAGCGTTTAGGTCTCGGACTCGAACCCTTGAATGTTTTGGCTTTCACAATGGACGGAATGCCTCTGATATACAACGGACAGGAAGCCGGACTTTATAAAAAATTAAGTTTCTTTGAAAAAGATCCAATTCCATGGCAAGAGGATAAAATGTTTGCTTTTTACCAAAAATTGATTCAGCTTAGAAAGAAAAATCCGGCTTTATGGTCAGGAGTTTACGGCGGAAAACTGCAACGGGTTTATACGGAAGTCGGACATGCTATTTTTGCTTTTGTAAGAAAAAAAGAGGGCGAAAAAGTTGTTGTAATAACAAATCTATCGCACGATTATCATGAATTTACCCTTCAGGGGGACGCTTATAACGGAATATTTACAGATGTATTTGCCGAAACAGAAATCGCACTTCACGAAAATTTCAGAATGGGATTACAGCCCTGGGAATACAAGGTTTATTCCACAAAATAAACACAATACAGAAAGGCTTTGAAATGATGAATTTCAGAGCTTTTTTTTCTTTGAGGAATTTGGTTTTCAAGGAAACACAAACAGGAAAATGTATTTTTGGCACTCAAGCGATTCAATCGTTTACTGTTTTTTCGGTAGAACAATTTTAACTTCTTTTATGCGCCTGTTATCAACGCTTACAACTTCAAATTTAAATCCTTGACTTTTTATGTTCTGATTTTTTTGAGGAATTTCGCCTTTTATCTCTAAAAAAAGTCCGGCAAGGGTTTCGGCATCGCCTTTTATCTCATCAAATGTGTGCGAAGCAATATCAGTTATTTTATAGAAATCGTTTAAAAGTGTTTTTCCCTCAAAAATATATGTTCGGTTGTCGATTTTTTTGTAGATAATTTCTTTTTCGGTATCAAACTCGTCGCTTATTTCGCCCAAAACTTCTTCAAGAACATTTTCAAGGGTTACAATTCCGGCAGCTCCTCCGTATTCGTCCACCACAATTGCCATATGAATTTTATTCTGTTGAAACTCTTTCAAGAGGTCGTCTATTTTTTTTGTTTCAGGTATGATGTATGCTTCTCGTATCAGGCTTTGCCATTCAAAATTTTTTTCGCCTATATGGTTCAGCAAGTCTTTTACAAACAAAACGCCTTTGATATTGTCAAATGTTTTATGATAGACAGGGATTCGCGAATATCCGCTTTCGACAATGAGCGATAGCAAGTCGGAAAATGAAGAATCTGTGTCTGCCGCAACAACATCGACCCTTGGCGTGAGAATGGCTTTTGCTTCGATATTGGTAAAATTGACAATTCCCTCCAAAATATCTTTATCTTCCTCAATTTGCCCTTCTGTCAGCGTCAGGGCTTCGGACAAATCATCAATGGAAATATTTTGTTTATTTTCGCTAAATAATTTATTAACAGTTGAGGTAGAATAGATTAAAAAATTACCGGGAATTTTAAAAATCCAAAGTTTCATCAGCAAAGCCAAGGGATAAACCATAAAATTGGCAAAGCGCATTGAATTGTACGAGGCATAAACTTTGGGCAGTATTTCGCCAAAAAGGAGCAGTATGAAAGTAACAACAATAGCCTGAAACGCTATTCCCAGCCACGCCGGCGATTGTGAAAAATCAAAAAGCGAGTCTGTAATAAAGGTCGATAAAATAATTATTGCAATGTTCACTAAGTTGTTTGCAATAAGTATGGTTGCCAACAATTCTTCTGCTTTATTCAGCAAATCGACAATGAGCGTGTGTCTTTTGATTTTGCTGCTTCTGAGTTTGTTAATTTGTGAAGGATTCAGCGCAAAAAATGCAACTTCCGAGCCTGAGACAAGTGCAGAAGTTGCCAACAGAAGTATCATCATCAGAAAAGCAAGAACAACTCCGCCGGTTAAGGGAATTATCTCAATGCTTATCTCTGAAAAAGAAAGTAGAAAGGAGGGTTCTGTTTCCAAACTGTAAATTTTATAGTTCGAATTTGTTGTGTTTTATCAGAACGGCAGATCGTCTTCTTCTCCAACATCATAAGTGTCTTGTTCAGGTTTTGATGTCGGTTCTTCTTTGCGCACTTGTGTTGGTTCTTCTTTTCGCTCGAAGCTTCCTGCTGCTGCTTTTCCTAACATTTGCATGTTATTTACAACAATTTCCGTGAAATATTTTGTTACTCCGTCTTTGTCGTAAGAGCGGGTGGTTATTTTTCCTTCGATATACAAAGGGTCGCCTTTTTTTACATATTGTTCAACCACTTTTGCCAATCCGCGCCAAACGACAATATTGTGCCATTCGGTATTCGTGATTTTTTCGCCGTTTTTATCGCGGTATGTTTCACTCGTCGCTAAAGTAAAGCGCGCAACCGGAACGTCTTCTTTTACGTATTGTACTTCCGGATCGCGTCCTACATTTCCGATTAAAATTGCTTTATTGATTCCCATTTTGTTATATATTTTGGTTTGCCAAAAGTAAGAATTTTTAGTTACTCAACAAATATACTCGATAATTTTTAATTGCCACACAGCGAACTAAAAGTTAAGGACAAGCTCTAAAAATAGTGAAATTCAAGGCGCAAAAAATTTAAAGTCTGAGTTTACTGCTGTAAATAAGCTTAAAGCTGTTTTTTCTTATACTCTCCAATTTTTGTTTCGCGAAAAGGCTTTTCGTAAAGGTATAAAAACAAGAAAGCGAGCTTCTTCAAGAAAAAAAGCCCGCTCTACATTGCCTATTTATATTTACCTTTTATTTTTACCTACAAACGATAATATACCTACGGCACAACCTTTTTTCTCTTTACGTCCTTCTTTGTAAGAGATGAAGACATAATAAGTGGCTGTTTTTCTACAAATAAAGTCAAATTGTTTGTAATCTTTATTCTTTGCTTTGTTGTATGTACTTGCCAAGAGTTTGTTCGAGCTGTATAAATAAAGAACAGATCGATTTTCAAATCCGATAGGATCGCATAGTCTGAACCGATAATGAGTTCCTTTGTTTAATACTACTGAGAACTTAGCGATAGGAGGCGGTCCTGTCTTTTTTGATTTTTTAAGTTTTGCATTAAAGTCTCTCAGGTAAATTGCACCTTGAACGTCGGTTGCGCATTTATATACAACTTTTTGATTACACTGCGCTTGAATTCCGGAATTTATTAATAGCAACGCAAAAATAAAAACTGAGGATACTATTATTCTTTTCATATTATTGGTTAATTATTTTGTTACGTACTTTTTCTGCTACTTTAATTATATTATCCAACTGTTCTTCTGTAATATCAACAATACTTTCGTCAGTTTGGATGATTTTTAATTTGCCATCTACTTCTACGGCTTGTGGTTCGCCAACACGATAGGAAATTTGTACTCCATCGTATTCTTTTTTGATCTCTTCAAGTTGTTCTATCAAGGCTTGGAATTGTTTGTCGCCTTTAAAATTTTTCAGAACAATCAAGAGTTCATTTAGAATTATTTTCTGCTCGCCAAGTCTTTCGCCGATTTCTTCATTGCGACTTTCTTTGTACACTTGTGTTCCGAGATACAAACCCTCGATAAACACGCCGGTAACAATCAGTGAGCTCATATTGCTTCTGCCATGTTCGCGCAGGTGGTTGTCCATCTGGTTGAAACTTGCTACCGATTCATACATGAGTCTTTCCAGATTTTCGTTGGTCGTGGCAAGGCGTTTCAACGTCTGAAAATCAAAGAATTGCCCGATTCTCAAATCGTCAGCCATTCTTTTTATGACCTGAATATAGGCTACAATGGAGGAGGTTTTTTCGTAAATGTTCAGATATCCTAAATCTGTACTTAACAATCCCAATCCTAAAGCCTTTTGAAAGTCTGTATTAAATTGATCAAATCGTTCTGTCGGACATAGGTAATCTAAGGAAAACGCTGTTCCGACAGATTTTACCAAAGCCGCCATTTCAATCGGATTTGAAAAACTTTTTACAATATCTTTCATCACCTCCTCGTCGATAAGGATTGTTTCTGTCTGATTGTCATCAACTACGAACTTATCGTCTGCATCTGCTTTATCTTCTGTTGTGTTACATGAAGTAATGATGAAAATAAGTAGGCATAAATAAAAAATTTTTTTATACATAATAGTTATTGTTTGTTAGAAACCGTACTACCTTTGACAAATTTATTAATTTTTTTTTGTAAAAAAAATTAATAATCATTTTTTGGATTTTCTTTTTCCTTTTTTATCATCAGTTTTGTCCAATTTTTTTTGTTTTTTAGGGATTTTTAGCTTAATCCGTGCAAAAAATGCCGGAGGTTTTATATTTCCAAAAAATAGTAAGAGTTTCGATAAAGCATCGTAATACAATGTGATATACAGAATGAGGGTCATAATCCATATCATTATTATATTAAAATGAAAGGTATCGAAATATCTGCCCATAAAATATTTACGCGGTGCATAGAAATGTGCGCGAAAATCGAAATAACCATAATTTATCGGGTCAAGATAAATGGGATCTACTTGCTGAATCAACTGATCTTCGTATCTTAGTATTTTATGTTTTTCATATACTTTGCGTACATAGTCTGATGTGGCTTCGTTGTGAAAAGCATTTTTCTTTGCATTATACAAACGTGGTTGATGTTCGTTGATGTAATTGATTGTTTTTTGTCGTTTTGTATTTGCAATTGAGAATATTTTTGAGTGATATTTTTCTATTTTCGCAAGGTATCCTTTTAATTGTGCAATAAAGCTGTAAGTAAAGTCGTTTATTTTCCGACTCAGTCCTCTCTGAATGAGTTCATTGTAGCGAGTCATCATAATAAAAGAGTTTTGCAAAGCCTCTCGTATTACAAGCAAATCTTTTTCTACGTTTTGTTTTGTTTCCTCGTTTGGATCGCCGAGCAATGAGTTTGCTGCTGCTTTTACAAGGGTTTCAAGTTCTTTGAGCGATATTTTTTCTTCCGGCATATTAAGTTCTACAACTTCTAAAACGTGAACTTCACCTTCTTCATCATTTTCTGTTTCTTCGTTTGTTATATTGTCTTCTTCGTTTTCAATGTTTTCATCGTCTTGCGTGTCTGTCGTATCTTCCGAGTAGCCCAGTTGTTGAAGCAAATCGGCAGGAATTTCGTCCATGCCTAATTCTTCTTCTTTTTCAAAATTTTTCCCGTAGATGCTTTCGCGTGCAATTTTAAAGAAGGTCAGCAATTCATCTCCGACATCGCCATTGAATTCTTCTACATTAATTTTTCCCAGCAGTGTATTTCCCAGTTTGAGTATATTTAAATGTTCTTTGGCTAATTCGCGTTTCAAAAGGGCTACGTCAATGCGTATTGCTTCTTGTTCTTCGGGTTCTAAATTGTTGAAATCGACTTTTTCTACTTTTTCGATGTTTCCGTCAAAACCAACTTCAGGGATTTCATTTATGTTTAATGTTTTTGAGAAGGCATCAACCCTGTCTTTCAAGTCAGGCAGAAAATGCACGATTTTAAAATCTGCGTTGCTTTCTCGTTTTTCCAGCTCAAAGAATGTTTTTTCAAATTCATTGTCTTTAAACTGATGGACAATCAGTGCTTCGTATGCCCATCGTGAAGCCATAATTTCGGCTATGATAGGCACTTTATCGACCGAACCTATCACTCTGTTCAGTTTATCAAAGCTAAACATGGCTCCGCCCAATGCCATTTGCGGAATCATCAGTAAAGGAATCAAGATATAGATTGTTACGGCAGAGTTGAATGATGCGGAAATATTCAATCCGAGCATGTTGGCAAAGGCAAATGTGGCAAAAAGCACATACCAGTATTCAAACCACATGCCTTTCAGCACCAAAATCGAATTGCCGATCAGTACAAACAAAAGTGCTTGTAATGCAGAAATCGAGAACAGTATCATTACTTTTGACATCAGATAACTCGAACGGCTTAAATTCAGGAATGCCTCTCTTTTTAATATCTTCCTATCGCGAAATATCTCTTCGGCACTTACCGTCAGTCCCAGAAACAAGGCAACGACAATGCTCATGAAAATGTAAGGAGGAATATTTTCGTTTTCAAAAAAGATATATTCCGAAGAATGCGGATCTGCTATATAATGAATTATAAATGAAAGTATAAACGCTAACAATGGCGATTCTATCAATGTTAGTGTTACATATTGTGTGTTTGCTATTTTCGAGAATAAGTCTCGGAGGCTATATATTTTAAATTGTTGCAACCAACCGGGTATTTTCAATGTACGAGGCGGGTCTTCTTTCTCGTCTTTGTATTTTTCCGCCGGAATATTTTTAACAAAACGTTCTTCCCATTGGTTGGGTTGTACTTTTCGTTGGTCGGTATATTGTCCAAATTCATCAACAACCTGTGCTTCAATAATGTTAAAAATCAATTCAGGCGTTATGTTTCCGCAGTACGGACATTCGCCTTCGTCTGAGTTGATTTGGTTGTCCAATTTTTTGAAATACATCACTCCTTCGACCGGGTTTCCATAATAAATCATGTAGCCTCCCGTGTCGAGGATTACCATTTTGTCAAACATTTTATAAATATCTGACGAGGGCTGATGAATTACCACAAATATCAGTTTTCCTTTTAGGGTCAATTCGCTGAGGAGATCCATCACGTTTTCTGAATCACGCGATGAAAGTCCTGAGGTTGGTTCATCTACAAAGAGAATCGAGGGTTCACGAATCAACTCTAAGGCAATATTGAGGCGTTTTCTTTGTCCGCCGCTAATCATTTTGTTCAAGGGCGAACCTACTTTCAAATCTTTGCGCTCGAACAAACCCAGATTTTTCAGGGTTTTGTGAACCAAGGCAACGATTTCTTCCTCTGTTTTATCTCGAAAACATTGTTTCGCACTAAAATACAGGTTTTGAAAAACGGTCAGTTCTTCAATCAACAAATCATCTTGCGGGATATAACCAATTACGCCTTCGAGTTTGTCGGCTTCGTGATGCATGTCGATTCCGTTTATCAATACATTTCCCGAAGAGGGTTTTTCCATTCCGCTCAAGACGTTCAATAGGGTTGTTTTCCCGGCTCCGCTGGCACCCATGATGCCAATCAGCTTCCCGTGATTTTCCGAAAGGGAAATATTGCGCAAGCCCAAATTGCCTGTTTTAAACCTAAAACTAATATTATTTACGTTGAATGATATTTTCGTTTTGGTTTGGTCTGCCATAAAGTGGGCAACCACGTCGCTGTAATAAATTGGTTTTCCTTTGGGCAGTTTTAATGAGCTTCCGCTGGCAAACAAATATATTCTTCTGTTATTGACACCTAAGCCATTGAGGTAAACCGTTTGGTTTCCTGTGTATTTAAGGAAGTAAAGCTCTGAACTTTTTATTTGCAGAATATAAATGTTTCCGTCGATTTCTTCCGATTCTATTTGTTTGCAATTCTCACAAATGTTTTCTTTGTTGTTTATTATGAGTATGTGAGCATCGTCAAGTTCGGAGGGTGTATTTTTTATAACAAAGCTTTCTATACTTTTGTATTCTTCTTTGCTTATATTAAATACTTCGGCAACCGTATTGATGATTGCCATGCGTTGTGCTGTAAATTTTCTGTCGGCATTTACCAGTTCGAATAAGCGGACTAAGGTTACTATTTTTTGTCCCTGATTCAGGGTTCTGTTAATTTTTCGGCAGATACTGAGTGTGCGGACAGAATCAATTACAGCTACTTTTTTTGAATCTTTCTCTTTATCGCCTTCTTTATCGCGTTTTCTTTTTCGTTCTTTTTTCCCTGAAAGGAAATCATGAAATAGAGCCATATATTCCTTAACAGCTTCAGGGTTAAGTTGCTGTTTCAGGAATTGCTCTACATAAATTATTTCTTTGGCTTCAATGCCTTCGTCTTGTTTTGCAATTATTGCAAACAGTTGCATCAAAGCTCGAAGAATTTGTTCACTCATTCTGTTTCAGTATGGTATATTTTATCGGCAAAATGTATTTGTGATACCTTTGCAGACAAAAAAGAAATATACGATTAGTAAATCTTATTCAATAATTAATATCCTAAAATATAGGTCGAAATTTTGAGCAATAAGTTTTGCTCAAAAGCTCAAGGTTTTTGTTCTAAATTTTAATCAACCGTGTATGACACTTGTTCAAACGGGACATCTACAATGTCGGCATATTCTTCGCCTGCTTCTTCCATATCCTCGTCATCGTCAGGGTAATGCCATTTTACGAGCACGTCTTTTCCGTCATCGACCATATCTTCAAGTAAATTGTTTTTTCATTTGGGCTTTCTGCATATTCGTCTAACCAGTCGATGATGGGTTCGTAGAATGCAGCTACGTCTTCCGGTAATGATCTTCCTGAGATTTCAAAAATTCCGTTTGCAGCGTCAAGAATTACATTAGGAGTATCGTCTGAACCTTTTATTTTTATCACTTCCATGTTTTCTTTTTATTTAAGCCTACAAAATATTTTTTTGTAGAGAAATTGAAATAATTGTCTTTGTTTAAAATAGATTTGGTTTTTTATTTGCGATCGATAGTTGAAATCAATACAAAAAACGAATTTTCCTCGTCGATGGGTAAAAATTCAAAAATTAATTTTCGTCCGGTTTTGCGGGCAATATCTATAAATCCCAATCCTGCACCGTCTTTTATCGACAAGCGTCCTTCTTTGATTTGTTGTTTATAAATCTTTTTTAAACCGTCTTTGTCTAAACTGTTAATGTTTTCAAGCATTCGGCGAAGACCTTCTATTTTTTCATTTTTGATAACATTTCCTGTCGTTACGTTGTATTCGTCTTCGCATTTGCTTACCAGAAATAAGCCCCGACCGTCTTTTGATGTTGCAATGTCATTTTGTCGGTCGGCGTGCTTACTGATGTTTTGCAAGCATTCAACCATAACATGAAAAACTTTTTTCTGGACAGAATTGTTATCGTCTTCTTTAGCCATATTGCTTTCCGTAAGAGATGTGAAGGCTTTGGTTATTTGGTGCGTTATTTCACCTTCGTAAGCCAAGTTCACACTGTTTTTTTTCATCTTCTCATACAGTTCGTACACAAAGTCCAGCGATTCTTGTTTGTCTATTATTGCCATAACTTTATTGTATTGTAGGATATTAATAAATTCTTTTTTCCTAATTCTGTTTTTTGGGGGAACTTCCGAAAAATCAGATTCTTCATTTTTTGCCTCAAAAATAAAAAATCTTCATTGATAACACCAAGTTCCGGTATTTTTTTATTTATTTCGTCTTGAATTTTAGTGTTTCTATAACTCTTTTTTATATGATTAATGTGGGTTTTATTGTTTACTCTACAATTTTCATTCCACCTTTTAAAATTCGATCCCGATTAATATTACATCGTCTATTTGTTTGTTTTCTCCTTTCCATTGCGAGAAGTCGCGGACAAAGTATCTGGAGTATTCTATCATTGATGCTTCTGAATTTTCTTCTATGATTTGTCTAATTCTCGATGCTTGATATTTTCGTCCTTTTGCTCCTCCGATTTGGTCAGGCAATCCGTCTGAGAAGAAAAATATTTTATCTCCGATGTCAAACGGGATTGTATGATTTGTAAATTTTTTCTCTGCTCTTCTTGGGTTTGGAATTCCGCCGATTGCCTTTGGATTTCCTCGATATTGTTTTATTTTTCCGTTTTTCAAAAAATACAGTGGTCTGTGCGCTCCTGAATATTGCAATTCTCTTTTTTGTACGTTTATTTTGCAGAATGCTATATCCATACCGTCGCGCGCCGAAGCGTCCGGACGGTCTTGTTTTAGTGTTTTTCGCACGCTTTGATGCAGAATATCAAGTATCTCTGCTGCTGTTTGATTTTCGTCATGATCTACAATATTATTCAACAAAAAATAAGCAATAACCGAAAGCAATGCTCCCGGAACGCCATGTCCCGTACAATCTACCGCTGCAATATAAATAAAATTTTCCTTTACAAAAAACCAAGGAAAGTCGCCACTGACAACATCGCGAGGTTTGTAAAAAATAAATGAATTGGGCAAATGTTCCCGTATCTGCTGATTGTCAGGCAAAATTGCCGACTGAATCCTTTGTGCGTAGTTTATACTGTCGTTAATTGCCTTATTTTTTGCTCCTAATTCTTTTTCAAAATTTTTGCGTTCGGTTATATCGTGGGCAACAAACAATACCGATTCGAGTTCTCCATCGTCATTTAGTTCCGGAATGGCGCTGACATACATCACGCGTTCTTCGGGCGAGGTCGGAAAGTTTGTTTCGGTTTCGTGTTTTTCTTTTGTTTCTTTTACGTTTTCGAGCATTCCGGCAAAGAAATTTATGATTTTCTGGTTGATACGGACTTCTCCGAGTGTTTTGCCGATGATTTCGTTTGTGATGACTCCTGTAAATTTTTCTACTATCGGGTTTACATAGTAAAACTTGCCGTTTGTTCCAATCCTGATAATCATATCGGGCGAGTTTTCTGACAATGCTTGCATTTCTCCGCTCATGCGTTGGGCTTTTTCGGCTATTTTCCGCAATGTAATGTCGCGCGTGTTGAAAATCACTCCGTTGATAGCCGGATCGTTCAGCATGTTTCGTCCGGTTGTTTCCAGCCACAAAACATTTCCTGTATCTTTTTTATATTGAAACTCAACAGTTCGCGGCACAGACGGATCTTCAAGAAGCAAGGAAAATATCCTTTTTAATTTATCTGTGGCAAGTGTATGTACTTCTTCAAAGGCATTTTTCCCAACGATTTCTTCGGGGGCGTAACCTAAAATTCGTTTTACCGAAGGGCTTTCGTAGGTTACAAGTTCATTTTCGTTGTAAATCGAGATGATTTCCGAGGCGTTTTCGAGCAAGGAATACAGACGTTTTTGGGCATTTTCTACTTCCTTTATCTGCGATTCGAGATTTCTGTTCGATTTTTCCAACTCTTCTTGGGTAATTTTCATCTCAACCGCATTTTTCCGCAATGCTTCTTCGTTTTGTTTCAGTTCTTCGGTCATCACCTGTGCGTCGAGCAGTAGTTTTTCGGTTTTTGTGTTTACTTTCAGGTTGAAAATTGTTTGCCCGATTATTTCGCTTAATTCTTTCACAAATTTAAGTGTAAGTTCAGGTATATCTTCGTGTAGTGCGGCAAATTCAATAATGGCTTGAAGTTTTTCATCGCTTATCAAGGGAACAATCAGCAGTGTCTTTGGTTTTTGATCGCCAAGTATTCCGGAAGATATGGTCAGGTAATTGTCCGGCACTTCTTTTCTGTAGATGATGTCAAGTTCGTATGCTGCTTGCCCAATCAGTCCTTCGCCAATCTTAAATTCTTGGCTTACATATTTTTTCCGATTGTAGGCGTAAGCTGCGACGTTTGACATTATTTTTCGGTCTTCGTCGAAGATATAAAATGCTCCTTGCGTTGCATCTATGTAGTCGATAAGTGCTATGAGGGTTTCGTAGGCAAGTTCTTCTATAACGTTGTATTGCCTCAAGACGTTGGAAATTTTGTCTTTTCCTCTGGCAATCCAGTTGAGTTCTTCTTCTTTTTCGCTTGTTTCAATAAGGTTGTTTCTCATTTTCAACAATGCGCGCCCGAGTGCATCGTCTTCTTCAATGCTGTCAATGTCAAGGGTGAAATTTTTTTCTCCAATCATTTGAGCCAATCGGGCATTTCGCGTAATGTTTTCTTTTTCTTCTTTTAAGTTTGCTTGCAGTTCGGTTTTTATTCGTTCTTCTTTAAACGCAAATATGTAGGCAAAGACTGCCAAAAAAAACGGAAACAAATCTATCATGAAAAGCAGTGGAAATTCCGTATGCATTTCGCCAATTTCCGACATGATAGTCCCTTCTTCATGAAACAGCAAGCGAATTCCCCATGCGATGAGAGGAAAAATCAAGCCGATGAAAAATCCGCGAACGACATATGTTGTAATAAATTCGCTCCCGAATAAGCTGAACAATCGTTTTGTTTTTGCGTTATTTTTGGTATTTGTAAAAATCATTTATATTCAATATTGATATATATCGATAAATTTTCAGTCTGTTTGTTTTCTTAGAATTATTGGGTTTCTTGATGAAAATTAATTTCTTTCTCTATTCTATCTATAAGCAAAAAAAGTGTTTTTGTTGTATTCTCAATTTTATTGTATGTTTTTTTTGCTTCTTCATAGTCGTCTGACATAAAATTTATTATATTCTTCGCATAGACATGTGTGTCTTCGTGGGTTGCTATCAATTGTTTCACCTCCGGAATCGTTGAGTATTCTAAAATCAGGTTTTTGTTTATCCACTTACACACTTCGCAAGCTCGTTTGCCGGAAAATTTCTCTTTTTTTATATCTTCCAATCCCAACATATAGGCATATAGGTTGATATTAAAAAGCTCAATTTTATGTTTTAGATAGAAGAAATTTAAGTCCATTTATACAGTTCAATTCGATTCCTAAATTTATAAAGTTTTTTTATTATAGAAAAATTCTTTCAAGATTTTATTGCTTATCCAAATCATCAAGCCATTTTTTGTATAAGTCGTCCATTTCTGACGGTTTTATTTTTGCCGGAGCTTCTGTTGTTTTTCTGCTTTTTGTGTTTTCTAACTCTTTTTGTATTTTTCTAATTGTTTTCTTACTTTTTTCTACAATACTATTTTTTTCGTTTGCTTCTTTTTTATATTTGAGCATGTCTGTTTTTAGGTTTTCGGCTTTTTTCAGGTTTCCTTTCCAGCTTGCATAAACTCCTTTTAGTTCATATTCGTATTGTTCTTTAATGTTTTTCAGTTTTTCGACTTTTTGATTCAGCTTACGTGCATTTTTCTCATAATTTTTTTTCAGTTCTGCTTGTTGAGTTTCAAGTTTTTCAACTCTGCGCTTTGCTTCTTCTTTTTTCCCGATGTATTCCGTAATGTCGTTTGCGAGAAACAAGATTTTAAACACTTCGCCATCTTTATTTTTCACAGGGGTGTACGAGATAAACAACCAACGAATTTCTCCGGAGCTTGTTTTCCGGTTGATGATTCCCTGATATGGTATTCCTTTACATAAATTTTGCCAATATTGTGTAAATTTTTCTAATTTTTCGTCCGGAATAAACATTCTCACGTTTTTTCCCTGCACTTTGTCCAGTCTGTATTCCATCAGATGGAGGTATTTTGCATTTGCCGACAGCAATGTTCCGTTAATATCGTATTCGCATTTGATGAGCGTATTATCAACTGCCGATATGATTCCTTGCATTTCTATTTCTCTCCGGATTGCGTCTTCCTGAGTAATTCTCATATCCTCAAGATTTTTCCTCATCTCTTCTTCCTGTCTTGCCAATTCCTCCGATTGTCGTTTCGACTCTTCATACAGATATATGGTGCGGGCATTGATTTTGGCTGTTGAAAGCGAAACGGCAATATTCTCTGCAAGTCGCTCGATAAATTCTATTTTATGGGCTTCAAAATCTTCAAAGCCGGCAATTTCTATCACGCCGAGAATCGTATCTTCAATTTTCAATGGGACAATCAGTATGGCTTTGGGTTTTGACCTGCCTAATCCGGAGCTTATTTCAAGATAATTTTCAGGAATTTCCGTAAGATAGATTGTCTCTTTTTCCAAAGCGCATGTTCCCACAAGCCCGTCTCCCAAGTTTACTCTTTTGGAAATAAATTTCTTACGGTTAAACGCATAAGAAGCCAAAAGTTCAAGGTATATATTTTCTTTGTCGTTGTCGTTGTACGAGAAAATTCCGCCCTGATTTGCCTCAATATAATCAATACAATTGCGCAATATCGTATCGGACAATACATTTATATTGTCGGCATTTTGCCTGAGAATTTCGGAAAATTTTTCCAGTCCTTTGGCTATCCAGTTTCGGTGTGTGTCTTCCACGCGGCGTTGTTGTTCTGCATTTTTCGCATTCAGCAGGTTGTCGCGCAGGTTTAACAAACGGTTGCCTAAGATGTCTTTTTTACTTAATGGCGTGAACGAATAAGCGTAGTTTCCGTCTTTTATTTGTGTTGCAAAATTCCCTAAATAAGACAAATTATCAGACAAAAGATTGCTTACAACAGCCATTTCGCCGATTTCGTCTTTAAATTCGGCAACCTTTTGCTTCGGAATTTCTCCTCGTCCTAATATTTTCAGGTTTTCTTTCAGTGCTTCTATTGATTCCGTAATGTCTTTTATCACCGTATAGCCGATAAGAAATGCAATGGCAATAATAATTGCTACTAAAACATAAATGCGTTGAATCGTAGCTTTTTTCAATGCAATAGTTTCTTCGAGCCGCAAATTGGCATCGGCAAGGGTTTCTTGCATTATTTTATTAATAATATGCTGTATTCTTCTGAAACATGCCAACTCTGCTGTTGAGCTTAGTTTAAGCGCAAGGTAGTCTTTATTTTCTTCCGAAAGAGTGATTATTTCCCTGTTTATCTTTTTATAGCGGTCGTATTCGTCTAACAATTGATTAAAAAGACGGATTGATTTTTTACTGTCCAAACTTTCGCTATATTTTTCTAAAAACGCATCTGCCTCGTCAATATATTTATTGATAAAATCGTCGGCTTGTTTTTTTACTTCCGGCTCAACGGCTAAAATGTGATTTTTCCCTTCAATGACAATGGAATACAACTTTTCTGTCAGCCCAAACAGCTCGGTTATTCTTGTCAGGTAGTTTTGATTAATGGTAATCCCCGTAATGGTCATTTTCGAGATACCGTTAATACTGAAAAAACTCAAAAAAGAAATAAGTACCACAACCAAAAGAACCAGAGCGCGCAGCCTGATTTTGATTTTTATATCTCTTCGTATGTTTGTAATGCGCGACATGTTTATGTTAATCGGTTAAGTATATATGCTGTGGCGGTTTTGAAACACGAACCTTCAAAATACGCAATGCCGTGAGTCATATTTGTTAGATTCTGCAAATTTAATCTTTTCAATCAAAATATGGCAAATATGGCGGAAGGAATGCGTAAATGTTCAAAATTAGCATGTTGCCCGACATTGCATATATATCTTTTTTGTAACCAGTTGTATATGTCTCATATATTTGTTTCAATAGTTTTATTTATGACATTATTTGAATAGAATTGAAATTTCTGAACAGTCCTAAATTCTTTATTATCAAAGCATATCAACATCTGCTGAATTTAGCAATGATTAAGATTTATTATCTTTTCTTAATTTAATTATCAATTAATTCCACCTTCAAAAGGTCTTCATCCAATTCTATTATCCTAAATTTGTATAAAACTTCTGATTTTAAATTCCTAATTTCTAAAATATTATTATCTGTATTTAAATTCCATTTGCCGTTTTCACCATAATGAGCATCATTAGCAGCACAAACGCTATATGAACAAATGTTATTATCTTTAAATGTAAAAAATTGTCTGTACCTACTGCCAGTAAAATTCTGATAATCAATCGGTCTATAAATATTGAAAGACTCTTCATATGAGTGAAGCCAAGTTTGTTTTAATAATGAAACTTGAGTATTTTTAATTTCATTATCTTTTTCGCAACTTATAAACAAAAAAGATAAAATTATTAGAAGTAATTTAAGTGTTTTCATAACTTTTTTTAATTAAACAACATTGTGTATATTCTTTTTGTGTAAACTTGGTTACAAGCTCTGACATTATCCCCATATATCAAACATCATTCCTTTTTGTTCGTATTTGAGAATTTCAAATTTATAAAAAAAACTTTGGCTAAACAAGTAAAATAAAATTCACACAAAAAAATGACCTCTTTGACACAAGTTTTAAACTTCTATTTGTATCATTCATCAAAATAATTTTGTTTTAGAATATTAAATCTTTTAAATTTATGCAAAATGAATGTATAATATTATTGTTTTCACTTTATAATCTTCATTTAAATTGCTAACTTTGTAAAGTTATGAATACCTAATGTTATATTTTCTTGGATTTTAAGAAAAAAATTATTTTTAACGAATACAAGCCCCAATATGGCTTAATTCTTGCTTAAATAAAAAAAATACATAAAGTAAATTTAGAAGACATTTTACAATTTGTAATCATAATATAATATATATTTTTGTAATGCCCAATAGCATTATCCATAGAATATAAACATAAGAAAAAAGATAATTTTAATATAATACTTTACCAGCATGAACACAAAGCTTGTTTCTTTCGTAATAGCAATAGTTTTGTTTTTCGGACAGAATGCAGTATTTGCTCAATTATTGTCGCAGCAGGAATTAGAGGAACAAAAAGAATACACCTCGCTATCCGAAGCTCTTGCTGAGCCTGATAAGGTTATTGTTCTTGATTTGCTAACCAGCGATTTGGATCAATTGCCAAAGGATATTATAAAGTTGAAAAACCTTCAGGTTTTGTATCTTTACGAAAACCGCCTGAAAACCCTTCCGCCGGAAATCGGGCAGCTGAAAAATCTTCAAGTTTTGTTTTTAGATGAAAACCAAATAACTTCGCTTCCGCCGGAAATAGGCGATTTGCAAAACTTGAGAACACTCGGACTGCACAAAAATAAACTAAAAACCCTTCCGCCGGAAATCGGGAAATTAAAAAAACTGCAAACTTTATATCTCTCAGAAAACGAATTAACAAGTTTGCCGGAAGAAATCGGACAGCTTAAGAACCTGAAAGAATTGGATTTGGCATACAATAAATTATCAAAATTGCCAAAAGTCATTGGAAATTTGAAGAAATTGGTCGATTTGTTTTTGGCACACAATCAAATTTCATCTTTGCCAAGCGAAATCCTGCAACTTCCTAATTTAAAGGAATTTTATCTTGATGACAATCGACTCAAGGGAATCCCCGAACAAGGGAACAAGCTTGGCAACCTCTTAAATCTGGGCTTGGCAAACAACCAACTCACAAGCTTGCCCGGAGCAATTGGCAGCATGAAAAAGTTGGAAAATCTATACCTAAGCAACAACAAACTTGAGAAACTGCCTGCATCAATCGGGCAGATGAAAAGCCTCGTATTTTTAGACCTTTCTGACAATAAACTGGTGGTGCTGCCCGACGAAATTACACAATTGAGCAATCTCGAAGAGCTAAACCTCTATAACAACCGTTTGAACAAATTGCCGCGAGAAATGGTGAAAATGCAAAGTCTAAAAGGGCTTGGAATCGGACAAAATGATATACAAGTTGTAGATTTGAACCTAAAAGAAGGTATAGATATTTATTAAAATGCTCAGGACTCCTAAGAAATGTAAACATCTTTTTTATTTCAAAAAAAGCAGAAAATCTTCCCGTATAACAAACTTCGGATAAGATATACATTGATAAAACGAGGAACTCTGCCGGAGTTCCTCGTTTTGTTTCATACGTTTTAAATTGCAAAAAGTCCTTTATTCCCCGATTTATTTTAATCATGCTTGCGTATGGCTTATAATAAATCACTCATAACCTTAATTTATAGTTTCATCAAAAATAAATTTGATTTTATTTTTTTTATAGTTAAACTAAACATCTTAAAAAAAGACAATGAAACAATTTTAATAAATATTTTACAATAATTTTTGAATGTTAGGTATAGTTATTGTTAGAAATAAAACTAAACTATACTATTTTAAAATAAAAATTATACTCAAAAGATTAATTGATTCGATTATACGTTTTTTAAAACAAGAGATAATGATGAATATAAATCCAATGAAATACCAAAGAATAACACTTTCGATATTTTTTGTGTTTGCCACAATATTTTTTGTATCTGCACACGAGATGCCTAAACAAAATGCCGACTTCTGTAAAGCAGAAAAACCCGAAAAAAGCCATTTGAAAAGTCCGAAAGAAGATCCTTTGGCTTTTTTCACAAGCGTAGATCAGGCGTGTACGAACGATACCCTTGTTTTCACAAACGAATCGAGCGGCGACTATACTTCCATATATTGGAACTTTGGCGATGGTTACGATACGCACGCATGGGAAACGCCGTTTCATATCTATGATTCTGCCGGTGTTTTTACGGTTACCTTAAAACTGACTTTGGAAAGAGAGGGAGCAAGTCCGGTAGTTGATAGTATAACAAAAGAAATAACAATACTTCCGTCGCCCGTAGCCGACATACATCTTGCCGACTCGCTTATTTACGAAGGTGCATCAACAGAAATCTCTGTCTTTGGCGATTTTACAAGCGTCGTTTGGGACACGGGCGAAACCTCAGAAACCATAAACGCACACGAAGGAAGAGTATATTCCGTAACTGTTACCGACGACAGCGGCTGCTCAACAACACTGAAAAGCCCTGAAATAAAAATTGAAAGCGTAAGCATTGAAGACGGAATTGTTGTTCTTAACAACATTCTTACGCCAAACGGAGATGGAATAAACGATTTTTTACTGATAAAAGACTTGTCGGCATATAAAAATCCGATTGAGGTTACTATATATAATACTTGGGGATTAAAAGTTTTTGAAACCGCAGACTATCGAAACACAGAAAGTTGGAAAGCGACAGATGTTGATGCCGGAACTTTTTATTACCACATCAGAAGCGAAGGCATGAAAGGAGTAACCGGATTTGTAGATGTTATAAAATAGAACACCTGCAAACGGCTGTTTCTTTTTTCCGTAAGAAAAAATAAAATAACCCAATGAATGAAATTTAGATACACCGTGAGATGATTATTAAATGTGGCGGATACTTAAAATCACCAATCATTAATCAGCTATCACTCATAAAATATTAAACTATGAAAAAACAGGTTTTTACTCTGATATTTATCTTTAACTGCTTCATTAGCTTTGCACAACAATTGCCCATCGACAATCATTATGTGATAAATAAATATTCGCTGTCGCCGGCGTACAGCGGAGCCACCAAAAACATGGAAGCACTGATCGGCTATCGCCAAAATTGGGTTGGAATTGATGGCGCGCCCGAAAAACAGGCAATCAGCCTGAATGGTCCGATAAGCGAAACTTCCGGCTGGGGAATTAATTTCACGCACGAACAAACAGGAAACTTTTCTCATTTCTACGGTGCTTTTTCTTATGCTTACCACATGGAAATGAGCAAAAGCAGCCATATAAGTTTCGGATTGGCAGGCGAGGTCTATCGTAACCAGATTGAACTGAAAAAAGTAAGAGGACAAATTGAAGATCCTGCCCTTATGCAAAACGAGGTCTTAGCCGGAACTACTTTTAACGCAAGTTTTGGCATTGCTTATCGGAGCGGCGGATTGAATATCGGTTGGGTTGTGCCTCGAATTTTAGAATCAAAAATGAATTACACCGCGAGCAATAATTTTACTATGGCTCGCGAATTTTTGTTTCACGCTTCATACTGGACAAAAACAGGCGGCAGACGTTCCAAAGTAGATATTGAGCCTTACGTGATTGTACGAATGACACAAAACAGCGGATTGCATTACGAAGCAGCCGCGCGCATCAGGTATTTGCAGCGAATTTGGATTGCGCCCGGATACAGAAATAGTGCCGTAATTTTAAATGCAGGAGCCGCTTTGGGCGCAAATATTGTAATGAACTATTCCTATGAATACGGCTTGAGCGGAATTGCCGGATTGGCATCGGGAACGCACGAAGTTGCTCTTGGTTTTCTGATAAATCGCCATCGAAGAGGAAGAAGAGGAGAACTGTCGATATTTGTGCCGGACAAAAGAACCCCTGTGCAAACAGAAGAAAAAAAAGACAATCCTGAAGTTAAAAAAATGGCAGCCCAATTGGATTCTACCAATAAAAAACTTGCAGAATTGGAGAAAAAACTTGAGGAGAAAGAAAAAGAATTGGCAGAAAAACAGGACGAAGAAAAACCAAAGCCGGAGGCTGATTACGGAAACCCGTTTGTTCTTAAAAATATTAAATTTTCCAATAATAGCGAAAGATTGTATTCATCGTCCTTTCCGACGCTCAATAAACTTGCCGCTAAGATGATTCGAAATCCAAAAATGAAAATAAAAATTACGGGGCATACAGACAATAAAGGCTCCACTCAATATAATTTAAAATTGTCGAAGCGAAGAGCAGAGGCGGTGAAAAAATACCTTGTGGAACGAAGAAGAATTGATCCAAGCAGAATTGTTACAGAAGGAAAAGGTGAAACAGAACCTCTTGCTCCAAATACTACCGAACAAGGAAGAGCTAAAAACAGGAGAATAGAAGGTAGGTTTAAAAAAAGTTAAAAAAAAGACCGAAGACATAAACCAAGACTTCGTTAAAATTAAAACGTAAAAAAAATAAAAGCCAAAAGTTAAGAACAAAAAATAAACAGATGAGATATTTTTTTATTATATTGAGTTTAATAAGTTGTGTATTTTTTACAAAAGCCCAACAATTGACACCTGTCTTGTATGCTGTGGCATCTGCAACAGCAAATTCAAACGGAAACAGCATGGCTATTTCTGTCGGACAGGTTTTCGCTTGCGGAAAAAAGAACAGCAAACTGCAATATTTTGTCGGATACCAAGAACAAAACAATATGTTTTTCAAAACACGTCGTGAAGAAAAGAAAAGGTTTAAAATTAAAATATATCCGAATCCGACGAAAGATTTTGTCAAAATACAAACAAAGGGAGAGGAAAAAATAATAAAATACGAAATTTACAACCTGAGTGGACAAATGCTCAAAGCCGAAGAAACTAATTTTATGCTCGAAACAAACTATTTATCGCTTGATATACGTTCATATAAACCCGGACATTACTTTGTAAAGTGCTATTTTAAAAACAGGATAAACAACACAACATTGAAAATAGTGAAGCTCTAACTCAAAAAAAATATTTTGCATTATGATAAGATCAAAACAAACTATCCGAATATTTTTGCTTACAGCAATATTCGCGTGTGCTATTTTGCAGGACAATTTTGCACAAAAAGTTCCGCAGAGCATAAATTATCAGGCTATTGCGCGCGATGATAACGACAATCCGATAATCAATCAGGAAATTGTTGTTGAGATTACAATTTTATCCGAAATGACCGGCGGAGAAATAATTTGGCAAGAAGTACACAAAACAGAAACAAACAATTTTGGTATTTTTACATTGCTTATCGGCAAAGGAACATCAACCACAAGAGGGAAAGCTCCTCATTTTTCTTCAATTTGGTGGGCAAAAGGTGAATATTACCTGCAAACACGAGTCGATTTCGGGAAAAAAGAGTTCGGAAACGGGCTTGTCGATATGGGAATTGTGCAACTTCAATCCGTGCCGTATGCGCTTGTTGCCGATAGTGCCATTCACGTAAACATGAAAATGGACGAGATAAGCGATGTAAACATTTCGGGCTTGAATAAGAAAAACGGGCTGAATTGGGACGGTTCAAAATGGACTCCGACCATGTTTGTAAATGCCGACGGAACTACCGACTTGACCGGCGATTGGAAAATCAGCTCGAACAATATAACGCTGAACGGCGGAAAACTGACAACCCGAAAATTTCAGATAGGAAACAGTACGGAAATATCAAGCATTGTAACAAGTATCAATGCAGACAATCCGAGCAACAATAAATTTGTAACCGAAAAAGCCGTTGCCGAATTTGCCGGCGGAGGCGGAGGCGTTTGGATTGAGGCTTTTCCGGCTCTGTACGACTTAAACCACAACATTGGCATTGGCACAAGTGCGCCGGAAGCAAAATTCCATGCCGACGTAACCGATGACCAATTTCTTATCACCGGCACATACGAAAGCACAGGAAAAGGACGCTGGTTCTTTAATCCGAGAAAAGCCGTAGTTCGTGGCGGTTTTGTCAGTTCGGGAAGTGTCGCTTGGAACGAATCGTATCTCGGAAATTTCTCGGCAGCATTCGGGAAAGACAATCAGGCTTCCGGAGATTTCTCTTTTTCAATGGGAGAATCAAACGCATCTAAAGGCGAAGGTTCGTTTACTATGGGAAAAGGAAATGAAGTAACAAAAAAATATGCAGTTGCCTTTGGCGAAAATAACAAAGTGGTAAACTTCAGGGCTTTCGCATTAGGACAAAACAACGAAGTCGGCGGCGTTGCCGCTTCTGCTTTCGGATATGGAAATACTTGCAACGGACCATTTTCAATGACACTTGGCGAATCAAACACAACACAAAACCTTGCAACAGGCTCTGCGGCAATCGGCAAAGAAAACCAAGCCTATGGAAAAGGCTCTATGGCTTTGGGCGAACAAACCAACACAAACGGCGACTGCTCTTTGGCATTCGGCTCGCTGACAATGACCGAAGGAAGTGCCGACGGCTCTATTGCCGGCGGATTGTACAGCTATACTATCGGTATGTATTCTTCGGCATTTGGAATTGGCACGAACGCTTCTTCGTATGGCGAGTTTGCAATCGGGCAATTTAACACCTTGCAAGAAAACGCAAGCAAAAGCTCATGGAACACAGCAGACAGGGCGTTTGTCGTCGGGAACGGAACAAGCTCCGGAGCGGCATCTGATGCTTTTGTTGTTATGAAAAGCGGATATGTCGGCATTCGGAAATCAAAACCTTCGCAAGCATTAGATGTTAATGGAAGTATTGTCGCTTCGGGAAGCATCTCGGGAAGCTCTGATCGCAGATTCAAGAAAAAACTATCGCCTTTGCAAAATTCTTTGAGAAAAATAGAAAAACTTGATGCCTTTTATTATTTCTGGAAAACAAAACAGTTTCCGAAAAGAGATTTCTCTGAAAATCGCCAAATAGGAATGATTGCGCAAGATGTAGAAAAAGTTTTTCCCGAATTGGTTGTTACCGGAACAGACGGATATAAAGCAATTGATTACGGAAAACTCAGCGTTGTATTGCTCGATGCGCTGAAAGAACAACAAAAAGAAATAGAAAAACTTAAAAAACAGAACAACAACTTAAAAAATCAACTCACAGGTGCAGATAAAAAATATTCGGAATTAAACAAACGACTCAAAAAAATTGAAGCCTTGTTAGAAACAAATGCCAAGAAATAGGAAAAACAACAAATGCACATTCGGCTCTCTGCAATTCAACATTCAGGCAGCTTTTTTATTTATAAAAACATTATTTAGCACAGACAAAAGAATATACACACAAATTATCAGCGGAAAGGCAATTGTTTTTAGCGTTATCAGCAAAACAATAAGCAAACCGATGAAGATATAGCGAATTTTATTGTCGCGCACTCTGAGATTTTTAAATTTCAGAGAAAACATTGGAATTTCGGAAATCAACAATAAAGACAGCACAACAACAAGCGGAATCAGCAGGTAGAAATTTAAAATCAAGCTGCTTAACCACTTAATTTCCGGATTAAACGCCAAAGCAACAGGCAAAGAAGAGATTAAAAGCGCGTTGGCAGGCGTTGCCAAGCCGATAAATGATTCGCTTTGGCGCGTGTCGATATTGAATTTTGCCAAACGCAATGCCGAAAAAACAGGAACGATAAAAGCCGTACACAAAACCAGTGCTTGCAGAAAATTTATTTTATCCAACGAGAAATCCGGATTAGAAATGCTGAAAGTGCTTGCCAACAATTGAAAAACTATCATTCCCGGTGCCAAACCGAAAGTTATCATATCTGCCAGAGAATCAAGATCTTTTCCTATTGACGAGAAAGATTTTGTCAGGCGGGCGAGCATTCCGTCAAGAAAATCAAAAACAGAACCGATAAGAATAAACAGCGCACTATACGCCATTCTTTCGGGCATTGATAAGCTTATGATTACGGCAATTGTGCCGCAAACAATATTCATGGAAGTTAAAATATTCGGAAGCGAAAAGAGTTTGAAATCCGGTGTTGTCATTGTTTTAATCTTAAAAAAAATGGAAAATCTGGCACAAATCGTTTGATAATATTATGGATTTTGTTTTTACTTTGCAATATTACATCAGAAAAAAAGTTTTACAAACGAAGAAACAGAACTTCGAGGCATAAAAGTAAAGATTCTTTGTTTTTGAAACAAGGAAAAAAAGTTGCATTTTTAGCACTCCGGATACGTTAAACAATAAGATTATGAATCAGCGGGCAGGTTTTACAATTGTTTTTATATTTTTCATGCTAAATGCTTTTAGTCAGAATTTTGCAAAATACAGCAACGAATTTTTGGACATCGGCGTTGGAGCGAGAGCATTATCCTTATCCAAGGCAGTTGTGGCTGGTGTCGATGATGTCAGCGCAGGATATTGGAATCCGGCAGGACTGTTGGCAATAGAAACAAAATATCAGCTCGCCGGCATGCACGCCGGCATGTTTGCCCGGATTGCAAAGTTTGATTATTTGGGCGCGTCGTACAAATGGAACGATTCGAGTGTTTGCGCACTTTCCCTGCTTCGTTATGGCGTTGATGACATTCCCAATACCCTTGATTTGATTGATGAAAACGGAAATTTTGATTACGAAAGAATAAAATATTTTTCGGTTGCCGACTATGCTTTCATTTTTTCATTTGCACGCAAACTCGGCATTCCGGGCTTGTCGCTTGGCGGAAACGCAAAACTTATTTATCGAAAACAGGGCGACTTTGCCAATGCGCTCGGATTTGGCTTTGATCTTGGCGCACAATATCGCTACAAAACATGGAAAATTGGCGCAATGGCAAAGGATATTACCTCAACGTTTAATATCTGGACTTTTCATGAAGATGAATTGCAGCTTGCTTTCCAAAACGATACGATTCGCAACCCGATACCGAACAATTCTTTGGAACTGACCGCTCCGCAACTCATTGTTGGTGTTTCCGGAGACTTTTCGCTGTCCGAAAAAATGACGCTTACGACGGAAGCCAATTTAGATTTTACGTTCGACGGAAAACGAAACGTGCTGCTAAAAACCAATTTTGCGAGCATCAACCCGCGAATTGGCTTGCAGCTCGGATATTCAAAAATGATTTTTCTCAGGGCAGGAATCGGGGAAATTCATCAGGAAAAAGATTTTGGAAACAAAAAAAACTATTCCTTGAAGCCAACTTTTGGAATCGGTTTGAAATACAACAGGTTTGTCTTGGATTACGCCCTGACGGATATTGGCAACAAAAATTTTTATTCCAATATTTTTTCCTTATCTTATGCAATACAGCAGTAAGCCTCTCAAAAAAAAACAAAAGCGCAAACAAAAATATATATGAGAGTAACGGAAAAAAAATATTTAGAAAAATATAAAGAAACAATTGGAGATGAAATTCCGGCATTGATTAAAAATCTTGATTTTTCGGAAAGTCGTGGAGGATTTGAATATTTGACAAAATCGTCGGCTGTTTATTCGTCAAATATAGAAGGAAATAGCATTGATTTGAATTCTTTCATGAATTATGAAATAAACCGAGACAAATTCAAAGCAGGAAAAGAAATCGAGGAGATTCAGGATTTGGTTCAGGCTTATGAATTTGCACAAAACAACAAACTGAATGAAAAAAATTTGTTGAACTGTCATAAAATATTTTCAAAAACGCTGTTGATCAAAAGCAAAAGAGGGAAATACCGAATTGAGCCGGTGGGCGTGTTTGGGAAATCCGGATTGGCATATATGGCAGTAGAACCGGAATTTGTTGAGAACGAGATGAAAACGTTTTTTCAGGATATAAACGACTTGCTTTTATCGGAGCTTAACGAAATGGAAGTGTTTTATTTTGCTTCGTTTATTCACTTGAGGTTGGCACACATTCATCCGTTTAGAGACGGAAACGGACGAGCGGCAAGATTGTTGGAAAAATGGTTTGTTGCCGAAAAAATAGGACGAGATTTTTGGAAAATGCCGTCAGAGGAATTTTACAAGAAGAATCAAGCAAAATATTACGAAAATATTCATCTTGGCGTTAATTTTTATGAACTGAATTACGACAACTGCCTTGCCTTTTTGGAAATGTTGCCAAGCAGTCTGAAATAAAGCAGGAATACATCATATTCTTTTTGTAAGCATCTAAAAATCAGATAAATAGAAACGGGGGGGGGTATTTTTTTATATTTTTTTTTGTAATTATTGCACGAAAATACTAAAAAAAATGTAAATTCGTTTAAAATAAACCTGATTGAGTACATCATAAATGAATGACTTGAATTCAAATACAGCTTTAAATAACGAAAATACAGCATTAAAAAAGCAAATTGCACAGCTTGAAAAACAAAACCAAGACTTGAGAGAACAGTTGTTTCTTTTTAGCAAACGCCTGAATTTCTTTTTTCACGGAACCGAACGAGGCTATTGGGAGAGAAATGTTCATAACAAAAGCATGTTTCTGTCTAAGAAACTAATCGCATTGCTCGGCTCTCATGAAAATATCCTCACTTCTAAAGATTACAGCAGCCTTTGGAACGAGATTATCTACCCCGAAGATGTGCCTACGGTTGATAAATATCTTAAAAAATTGTGTTCCTCCGAAATACAATCGTATAGTCTTGATTATAGAGTTATAACAAGGCGCAAACAGTTGCTTTGGCTGCACGAAAAAGCGTATATATTCAAAAAAAATGAGCAGGGAGACGCGGAAACAATACTTGGAATCGTGTCAGCAATTGACGATAAGAAAAATCTGGAGACAATCTTAAACGAAAGCGAAAAGAAATTTATTGATCTGCTGGAAACAATGCTCGACGGCTTTATTCTGTTTGAAATTATCGAATCTGATGACGAAGATGCTCAAATCGACTATTTCCTGATTGACATAAACAAAGCCGTAGAAAACCTCACGGCTTTGAAACGCATCAACTTTGTTGATAATTCGTTCCATACGATTCATGGCGGAAATTATGCTTTTTTAGAAGATTTGTTGAAAAAAACTTACTGCATAAAAAGACCTCAGAAAACCGAGTTTTATGATAAAATTGTAGATAGATATTTTGAGATAAATACTTACCTTCCCGAACAAGAACAAGTGATTATTACGTTTAACGACATTACAGAGCGCAAAATTGCAGAAAATAAATTACGGGAAAGTAAAAACCTCTTACAAGATATAATTGATAATTCTAAAAATATTTTACTGTATATAACAGATATTCAGGGAAAATTTTTATTAGTTAATAACTCCTATGCAAAAGTTTACGGCAACACTAAAGACGAATTACTCGATAAAAACATTGAAGAGATTGCTTGCCCGAAATGTGCAAAAAAACACAAAGAACTGATTCAAACCCTAATCCAAACCAAGCAACTCATCAGCAATGAAGAATCTTACACGATAAGAGGACGGGAATATAACTTCCTCTCGACAAAGTTTTTATTGTTTGATAACAAAAATATACCATTTGCCGTTTGTTCCGTTGATACCGAAATTTCTGAGCTGAAAAAAGTAGAACAACAGTTGTATATCGAGATGCAAAAGATGGAAATGTATGCACAAACAGCTCCTGTTATGATTTTGGTGCTTAATTTAAGCAACGAAGTTTTGCTGATAAACGAAAAAGGTTGCGAAATTATGGAATACGAAGTGCATGAAGTTGTAGGAAAAGAATGGTTTGGTAAATTTGTAACGCAAGAAGATTGTGGGAAACACAAATATCGACCGAATGCAACATATTTACGAAAAGCGGAAAGAAAAAATTAATAGCATGGAATTATTCTGTCATAAAAAACGAAGCAGGGAAAATCATAAACATCATTGCATCGGGAAACGATATAACAGAACTTCGCCGCACGGAAATACAATTGATTAATGCCAAAGAAAAAGCCGAAGAATCAGATAAATTAAAATCAGCTTTTTTGGCAAACATGTCGCACGAAATAAGAACCCCGCTGAATTCTATCATTGGCTTTGTTCAGGTGCTGAAATCTCTTGTGAAAGATGAACAAATGCTTGAATTTTTGAATATTATCAATAAAAGTGGAAATCAACTGCTGCGTTTAATAAGCGATGTTCTTGACATATCAAAAATGGAATCGGGGCAAATAAAATTGCGCAACTTCAAATGTTCGCTCAATGCGATATTCAAGGATTTGTATTCGTACTTTATCATTGAGCTTCAGGCGCAGAAAGAAAAAAAGATAAAACTCGAATATTCATGCGGTTTAGACGATGATAATTGTCATATAGAAACAGACGACATCCGCTTGAAGCAAATTTTAACAAACCTGATTGAAAATGCCATAAAATTTTCCGATAAGGGGACGATTGCTTTTAGCTACGAAATAGATAACTCGCAAGGAATATCATCAATAAAGTTCCACGTAAAAGATCAAGGAATTGGAATGACCCAAGAACAAAGCCAAAAAGTATTTGAGCGCTTCATTCAAGGCGACGGAACGCTTACCCGAAAATACGAAGGAACAGGCATCGGGTTGGCTATTTCTAAAAAATTGGTTGAACTCTTTGGCGGACAAATTGGAGTAAAGTCGGAACTTGGCAAAGGTTCTGACTTTTATTTTACTATTCCGTATAAAATATTAAACCAAAATGCGCCCAATGTTCCCGGCATTTTTAACGAATTGCTTGATTTTTCGCATTGGGAAGATAAAATTATCATGATTATTGAAGAGAGCATATCAAATTATAACTTTCTGCGCAATTACTTGAAAAAGTGGAGTGTGAACATGCTTTTTACCCAAAAGTTAGAAGAGGCTTTAGACTTGTGCAAATTAATCCAAAACATAGACATGCTTCTTGTTGATTTAGATATTGCAGGCAATTTTGAAGTAATAAATCAAATCAAGCAGCTTCGAGGATTGAAAATTATAGGTTTCCATTCCGATAAAACAAGTTGCGCAGCTTTCGGCTTGGATTACTGTCTGCCCAAACCGCTGAATTATCAATCGCTTTTTAATGCCATAAATACGTTTTTTTCGTAAGGAACACTTCGTGAGATTACGCATTGTTTGGGTTTGAGTTTTGCAAGGCGGAACAAAAACTGTCCGAAAAAATATCGGACAGCTTTTGTTTTTTGCATATTTTCCGCGCAATGCGAGAAAAGTTATTTAGAAAAATCCATTTGTGTCAATCTGCGGTAGCTGTTGTATCGCCATTTGGCGTTTTCTTCGGCAGCTTTGAACAATTCTTTTGCCTCTTCGGGGAATCCCAGTTTTAAAGATGTATAGCGCACCTCAGAAGACAAGAAATCTTGGAATTTTGACCAATCCGGCTCTTTAGAATCTAAAGAGAAAGGATTTTTTCCTTGTTCTTCGAGCATCGGGTTGTATCTGTAAAGATGCCAGTATCCGGAAGCTACTGCATTTTTCTCTTGCAACTGCGATTTGCCCATGCCTTTGCGCAATCCGTGATTGATACAAGGAGCATATGCAATAATCAGCGACGGACCGGGATATGCTTCGGCTTCTTTCAGTGCTTTGAAATATTGGGCTTGGTTTGAACCCATTGCAACCTGTGCTACATATACATATCCATACGTCATTGCCATCATGCCGAGATCTTTCTTGCGTATTTTCTTTCCTGATGCGGCAAATTTAGCAACAGCACCTATCGGAGTTGATTTTGACGATTGTCCGCCGGTGTTTGAATAAACTTCTGTATCTAACACCAAAACGTTTACATCTTCTCCCGAAGCAAGTACATGGTCTAATCCGCCATATCCGATGTCATAAGCCCAGCCGTCGCCGCCAAAAATCCATACCGATTTTTTGACCAAGTACTGCTGAAGCGAAAGAATTTCTTTGGCAAAAGGTGTATTTTCTTTTTCCAACAAAGGAAGGAGTTTTTTCGTTGCTTCTTCTGAGGCTTTTGCCTGATCTTTTCCTTCAAGCCATTCTTTACAGGCTTCTTTGAGCGTTTCAGACACTCCGTTGTTGAGTGCATTGTTCATGCGTAAAGCAATGCGTTCTCTTAGTTTATCAACGCCCAATGCCATTCCCAAACCGTATTCTGCATTGTCTTCAAAAAGCGAATTTGCCCACGCCGGACCTCTTCCTTCTTTGTTCGGACAGTATGGTGTGGCAGGTGCAGAGCCTCCGTAAATGGAAGAACAGCCTGTGGCATTTGCAACCATCATTCTCTCGCCGTAAAGTTGGGTAATCAGTTTTATGTATGGCGTTTCGCCACAGCCGGCACATGCTCCCGAAAACTCAAACAATGGTTGTGCAAATTGGCTGTTTTTCGTGGTTTTAAATTTATCTGATAGATTATCTTTGTACGAAACATTTTTCTCGAAGTATTCCCAGCGTTTTACTTCTTCCATTTGTGTGCCAAGCGGTTGAAGTTCCAATGCTTTTGTCTTCGCCGGACAAACATCAACACAGTTTCCGCAGCCTGTACAGTCTAAAACACTGATTTGCATTCTAAACCGCATTCCGGCAAAGTCTTTTCCTTTTGCCGATAATGTTGTTGTATTTTCAGGTGCATTTGCCACTTCGTTTTCGTCCATAAGGAACGGGCGAATAACAGCGTGAGGACAAACATACGAGCATTGGTTGCATTGAATGCAGTTTTCGGCAATCCAAACCGGCACATTGACCGCAATACCGCGCTTTTCGTATGCCGTAGTTCCGGCAGGGAACGAACCGTCTTCGCGATCAAGAAATGCACTTACAGGCAAATTGTCGCCTTCAAGTTTATTGATCGGGTTCATCACTTTTTTTATGAAATCCGGAACATCTGCCTCAAGCACAACATCAACGCCATCGTTGTTTTTCCACTCTTCGGGAATTTCAACTTTGAGCAATTTTTTCGAGCCGCACTCAACAGCGGCATAGTTCATATTAACAATCTTTTCTCCTTTTTTTCCAAAACTCTTGACAATGAACTCTTTCATCTTTTTCACAGCCAATTCAAACGGAATAACATTTGAAATTTTGAAGAATGCCGACTGCATTATTGTGTTTGTGCGGTTGCCCAAACCGATTTCTTCTGCAAGTTTTGTTGCATTAATAATATAAAACTGAATATCATTCTCAGCCATATATTTTTTGTAAGAATTCGGAAGTCTCTTTTGGGTTTCCTTTTCGTCCCAAATGCTGTTGAGAAGGAATGTTCCGCCCGGTTTTAAGCCTTTGAGCATGTCGTATTTGTTGATGTATGCCGGAACGTGGCAAGCAACAAAGTCCGGAGTGTTTACAAGATAAGGCGAGCGAATAGGCTTGTCTCCAAAACGCAAGTGCGAGGTGGTAATTCCGCCCGATTTTTTCGAGTCGTATGCAAAATATGCTTGACAGTATTTGTCTGTATTTTCTCCGATAATTTTAATCGAGTTTTTATTCGCCCCAACTGTTCCGTCAGAACCCAATCCGTAGAATTTCGCTTGGAACGTGCCTTTGTCGCCCAAATCTATTTCAGGGAGCAATGGTAATGACTTGAAAGTTACATCATCAACAATTCCTACTGTAAATTGGTTTTTCGGTTCGTTGCGTTTCATGTTTTCAAAAACCGAAAGAATCATCGCCGGCGTTGTGTCTTTTGAGCTAAGTCCGTATCTTCCGCCGACAATCAAAGGTTGATTTTCTTTTTCGTAGAACAAATCCCGAACATCAAGATATAAAGGATCGCCATTTGCGCCCAATTCTTTTGTGCGGTCAAGAACAGATATTCTTTTCACACTTTCGGGGAATACTTTAAAGAAATATTTTTCCGAGAATGGTCTGTAAAGATGCACTGTAAGCAAACCTACTTTTTCGCCTTTTGCGACAAGGTCATCAACAACTTCTTTTATGGTTTCTGTAACAGAACCCATTGCAATAATAATATTCTCGGCATCTTCAGCTCCGTAGAATGTGTAAGGGTGATATTCTCTTCCTGTTATTTTTGTGATTTCCTGCATGTATTCTTCGATAACATCGGCAATAGGTTCGTAGAATTTGTTTACAGCTTCTTTTGCTTGGAAGAAAATGTCGGGATTTTGTGCCGTTCCTCGTGTAACAGGGTGTTCGGGGTTCAAGGCGTTGTCTCTGAATCTCTGCAGAGCTTCGCGGTCGATCAGCGGAGCAAGATCTTCATTCGCTAAGATTTCAATTTTTTGGATTTCATGCGAAGAGCGGAATCCGTCGAAGAAATGAAGGAAAGGCAAACGTAGTTTGATTGCCGTTAAATGGGCTACTCCTGCCAAATCCATAATTTCTTGGACACTTCCACTTGCCAACATGCCAAAGCCTGTTTGACGGGTTGCGTAAATGTCGCTGTGGTCGCCGAAAATCGAAAGAGCGTGAGCAGCAATACTTCGCGCGCTCACATGGAAAACCGCCGGAAGCAATTCCCCTGCCATTTTGTACATGTTCGGAATCATCAGCAACAAACCCTGCGAGGCGGTATATGTTGTGGTCAATGCGCCTGCCTGAAGCGAACCGTGAACAGCTCCCGATGCGCCTCCTTCTGATTGCATCTCAACAACTTTGACCTCTTCGCCAAAAATATTTTTACGACCGTGTGCTGCCCATTCGTCAACGTTTTCCGCCATGTTTGATGAGGGGGTAATCGGATAAATTGCAGCGACTTCGCTAAACATATAAGCAATATGCGAAGCGGCATGGTTACCATCACATGTGATGAATTTTTTTTCTTTTGCCATTTTAATTTTGGTTTTATTAATGCCTTGTAATTTAGTTAAATTATTTTTCGTATTTTGAATAAAAAATGCAAGCAATAGCATTGCTTTTTTAGAGGATTCGGCCTGATGTTATTTTCAGGCTATAAAATTTGTATTTTTTTTGCAATTAGTTAGTCTATTTTGCTGTTTTTTCTATAATTTATATTTATTATAAATTATGGCAGGTGATTGATTTATTGCTTTTTTGCTTTGACAAATCCGCTTATTGTCAAAACAATTTGAGAAGCAGACGGAGCATTTGAAATTACAGTAACTGTTTTGTATTGTCTTTTTTGCTTGTAGGTTGAGTCAAACGTAACTTTTAACACTTCCTTTCTTCCCGGAGGGATTGCTGTTTTTTTTATGCTGGTTGCCGTGCAACCACAGCCGGCAATTACTTTTCTGATGAACAAATCGCTTTTTCCTGTATTTTCAAAAATAAATTCTTTCGTTATTTTTTCGCCTTGCGTAATGGTGTCAAAATCAAATTTCTCAGTCTCGAAAGCAATTCCCGGCGCATTTTTTATGGTTTCGCTTGTCCATTTTGAGAAATCCTCCTCAATGCTTGCCCCGACTGTTATCCTGCTGTTTCGTATCAGGCTGTCGTTTAGCGTGATGAAAAATTTATCGACCCTTCTTCCCCAGTCGTTTACGAGTTTTGAATCGTAGTTCAATACAATTTCAGCCTCTTCATGCGGCGCAATTTTTTTCGGGTTCGATTGTATGTTTATATGTTTTTGTACGCTATGAAATTTCACAAGTACCGAATCTTGTGAAGCGTTGTAAATTGGAGTTGTTATTTTTTTTGTTTTGTCTTTTAATACTTTCCCCACATTTATATATCCGGATTTTAGTCGAACAGTGTGAATCTTGTGCGGAAGTTTTTTCTCAACAGTTATTTCTGCAACAATATTTCCTTTAATATACAATTTGAGGGGCGATTTTTCAACATTCGCATAAACACCAATGGTTTTGTTAAAATTTCCGTTTCTGTTTGTCGGGTCGAATGTTATGTTTATTGAGCCGTGTTCGCCGGCTTGTACGGGTGTTTTTGTATATTCTGTGCTTGTACAACCGCATGATGCGGTTATTTTTTGTATGATAAGTGGTATTTTTCCTACATTTTTGAAACGAAAAGTATAATTTACCTTGCCTGATTTTTCGTATATCGTACCAAAATCATGCACGCTTTGTTCAAAAACAATGGCAGTATGTTGCCCTGTCAGACTAAAAAAATATGTCGCAAAGAATAAAAATAAAACTGTTTTTTTGAGCATTCCGAGAATTGACGTTGTTATAAAACTTTGATAATTTCTTTTATCAAACTGAAAAATTGCAAGTATTTTAGTTTTCAATGCAGAAAAATCGCACAAAAGTAGAATTATTTGAATCAAACTAAAAATTTTGTTCTTTAAAAATATGTTAAAGATCGCCAATTAACACTTTGCTGTTTTTTTGATTTAGCAATAATTGCCCTTCCTTCGTAGAGACAAGGCATGCCTTGTCTCTACGGGTAAACACATTATATTGATGGGCAAATACGTGGGGTTTGCCCGTACGATTGTAGGGGCATAAGATTTTATGCCCCTACGTTGATATACGGTTCTTTGCCTGCAAATATAATCACTAATTTAATAATTTTTTCTGCTTTTATGCCATTTTCTAATATTTCGGAATAATATTTATTTGTTTCAATTTGTTGCAATGCTTCGTTGATTGATTTTTTTATTCGGTTTGTGAATTGTTTGTCTTCTTCGTTAGGTTTGCGTTTTTCTACGCTTTTTATTTCTATGACTATTCCGTAGGCGGTTTTATCGTTCGGAATAAGCATTATATCATAACGACCTTCGCCGCTTTCACGGTTGGATTTTACAACGAAATCATCTTTTAAAATTGCCAACAACCCAAGCGTGTAAACATGGTAAATCTGCTCAGTACGGATAAGTTTTTCGCCGTATTTATCGGTTACTTCAGCGGTATCGTAATAGCTGAATGTATCGCCTACAAGTCGCTTGAAGCCTTTGGCAAATTCGGTAATGCGGTTGTTTATTAAATGTTCAGAAGTTGAAATCAGTAAATCTCTTGTGATTTTAACTTCTTCGTTCAACCAGCCTAATATTATGTCGGTAAATACAATTTTTACTTCGTCGTTTGGGACACGCAACTTATAATTTCCGTATTTTGATGCTTCTACTTGTGTAAGATAGCCGTTATCTGTCAATAAAGACCATAAAAGCTCCATATTACGCTCAAAATCTTGAAAAACAAAATTCTCTTTCAGTTCTTTATCAATATTTTTTCCTTGAATTAATTCATGAATGGTTTCTTTTACGCCGGATTCTGTTATTCGGCTTTTTATCAAAGAATAATTACCCGAATTTACCCAATAAGGTTTAAAACCGTCTTTGCTTTTTGCAATATAATTTACTATTGACCATGGATTATAAATGTTTTCAACTTTTCCAAATTTATAACCATCGTACCATTTTTTCACTTCACATATTCTGTCTTCTAAATCAAAATAAGTTAATAATTTTTCTGTTTCTTCTTTCGTAAAGCCAAAGCTATCAGAAAAATAATTTGAAGTTACTCCAAAAACATCAAAATTATTCCACTCCGAAAAAATGCTTTCTTTTCCTACCCGCATAACGCCGGTCAAAAGTCCTTTTTTCAAATAAGAATTGCCTTTGTAGGCTTTGCCAAGAAAAGTTTGCATAAAAGAAATAACTTGTTCGTAGTAAGTGCTTTTTCCTTTGTCGGACGATTTTATTGGCGGATTGGTGTTGTTGAAAGCGTTAATTATCGGTGCATCGTACTCATCTACAAGGATTATTGTTTTTTGTCCAAAATGCTTTGTCAAGAACATACTCAAAGCTGCAAGTGAATCTTGATATTCTGCTTCGTTGGCAGTTTTGTAAATTATTTTTTCAAATATTTGTTTTTCGCCGCGTTTTAAACTGTCTGTTTCTAATAAAAAATCAAAGTTATCATATAATTCTGATATTATAGTTTTAAAACTCTCAAAACAATTTTCCCAATTTTTCTCCTTTACGTCCTTCAATGTTATATTTATGACAGGATACTGATTTTGATGCTTTTCGCAAAAATCCGTGTGTTTTGATATTTCAAATTCTGAAAATAGCTCTCGACTTTCGGGTTTTTGAATATCAAAAAAATGCTCAATCATTGATAAATTCAATGTTTTGCCGAAACGCTTCGGACGAGGAATTAATAAAATATCATTTGTGTTATTGTAGAAATCGTATATTAACATTGTTTTATCTACAAAATAATGATTTTCTCTTACAATTAGACCAAAATCTGAACGTCCTATTTTTAATGTTTTTTTTGTGCTCATTTGTGTAATTTTTATTTGTGAATTTTTGTAATTGATGATAACATTTCATTGCCAACCACATCACCGTAGAGACAATTCATGAATTGTCTCTACAACGACACCCAAACCCGACATTTCCACCCTCAAAACATATTATTTTTTTTATCGACATCGAACAACAAAAAACAATATATTTTTGTGGCGGAAATTTGTGCATGGCATATTAACATTAATGAAATTAATCCCACGTACGGGCAATCCCACGTGTTTGCCCAACACCACTACCGCATGCAACGTCTCTACATAAATTATAACATTAATTAAATGATAAAACGATGAAAAAAAACACCTTAACAACAATTTTATTGCTAACATTATTGCAATTTAGCCTTGTAGCACAGAAAAAGCATGTTTTAATCGTAGGAATAGCCGATTATTTGCACGACATTCCCGATTTGCATTACAGCGACGACGACGCTTACCGATTTTACGCATACATGAAAAGCACCAAAGGCGGCAGCGTACCCGACGAAAACATTGCCATACTCATTGATGAAGCAGCCACAAGGGCAAATATACTAAGAACAATGGACAAAATTTTCTCAAAAGCCGGCAAAGACGATATTCTATTGTTTTATTTTTCGGGACACGGTGGCGAAGGTTTTTTCTGTCCGTATGAAACAAGCAATGATCCAAAGTCGTTGCTGCTTCACGAAGACATAAAAAAGGTGTTTAAACGACACAAAGTAAAGAATAAAATTGTTTTGGGCGATGCTTGTCATGCCGGAAGCATATACGAAGGAACAAACCACAGCACACCTTCGGCAAACGCTATAAAAACAAATGTAGTTATCATTATGTCGTCGAAATATGACCAAACATCTCAAGAAAACCCAAAACTGCGTCAAGGAACATTCTCGTATTATCTACTACGCGGATTGCAAGGAAAAGCCGATGCCAACAAAGACAAATACATCACGCTCGAAGAGCTGTTTCCATACATCAAAGCAAACGTGATGAATTTTACACAAAACAGACAAACACCGTTTATCGAAGGAAAAGCACCCAAAAATATGATTATCGGACGATTAAAATAATTAACAATGGTTAATGTGAAACCCATGTACGGGCAAACCCACGTGTTTGCCCGTAGAGACAAGGCATGCCTTGTCTCTACAAAATCGCACGTAGGGGCGAAAAATTTTTCGCCCCTATAAAGCTAGTATCTCATAAAGTGTGTCATTTTTTATCGTAAAGAATTTATCTCTTGGTCTGATAATCCTGTTGATTTCTTTATAGATTCTATTTCTATCCCTAATTTTAATAAATTCTTTGCAATTTCAATCTTACTTTTTTCAATTCCTTCTTTTAACCCTTCTTCTCGTCCTTCTTCTCGTCCTTCTTCTCGTCCTTCTTCTCGTCCTTCTTTTAACCCTTCTTCTCGTCCTTCTTTTAACCCTTCTTCTCGTCCTTCTTTTAACCCTTCTTCTTTGTATTTTATTTTTAATGAAAAAGCTTCGCTTGCTTTTAAATGCAAACTATCCAAATAACGATTATATCCATAACGTCCTTTTTCATTT
>PDWJ01003902.1_pt1 | contig 39884 bp, 39 predicted proteins | sample 1430881 | NCBI WGS metagenome assembly PDWJ01 (sample SAMN01162460, study PRJNA174530) | Oral metagenome, whole genome shotgun sequencing project. | biome: Marine environment; feature: Marine mammal; material: Swab sample of the gingival sulcus; isolation source: swab sample of gingival sulcus...
TGCTTACGCGAAAAATTGCCGCTCAAATTTCGTCCTTATAATCATGCCCTGCGTGTGTTCGAGAATTGAGAATTGCTGATTATTAGAAATATAACTCTTGATTCTTAACTTTTAACTCTTAACTCTTACTTTCATTCGTTTATATTTTTAGTTAGAAATAGCCGTTAGTTTTTATCCGAAATCTTACTCGTAGAGTAAAGACTCGACAGGATTTGCATTTGCCGCAGAAACAGCCTGAAAACTCACGCTCAGGATTGCAATAGTAAACGAGATGGTCGTAGCGGTCACAAATATCAGAATGCCGATATTTGTGCGATAGGCAAAATTTTCTAACCACTTGTCCATTGCAAACCATGCAACAGGGCAAGCCAAAACGTTGGCAATAAGCACCCATTTTGAAAATTCTGTCGATAAAAGAACAACGATCTCGCTGACCGAAGAACCAAGCACTTTCCGAAGTCCGATTTCTTTTGTGCGTTGTTCAACTAAAAATGACGATAAGCCAAACAAACCCAGACATGCAATAAAAACAGCCAACAGCGAGAAAGCGTTTACCAGAGAACTCATTTTTTCTTCGGCTTTGTATTGTCGGTCGAGGGTTTTGTTTAGAAAGAAAAAATCAAATGGTTTCTTTGGCGAAACTTTATTCCACGCTTGTTGTATGAAATGCAGTGTTTTTTTTACATTTTCTGTGTTGATTTTGAGTGATATGCTGTTGTAGAAAATGTTTGCAGGCGCAATTTCCATAACCAGCGGTTCAATGTTGTAGTGCAACGAGCGATAATGAAAATCTTTAATTACTCCGATGATTTCTCCGTCTTTTGTTTCCAGTTTTTTCCCGTTGAATTCTACTAAAGTAAATTTTTTACCAATTGGATTTTTCCACCCAAATGTTTTGACTGCAGTTTCGTTCAAGATAAATGCTTTATTTTTGTCGGTATCGTTTTGTACAAAGTTGCGTCCTTCGATGAGTTGCAAGCCATAAATGTCAATAAAGTTATAATCGACAGGAAAGGTTAAAATATTTGGAAACGAATCATCAATTTTCATTCCTTCGATTTTATAAGGAAATTCCGAATTGTTTGGTTTTCCCGGAACGCCGCAAGAGATGGTAACTCCTTTGATGTTTTTGTTCGAGAGAAACAGCTTTTTCAGTGCTGCAAAGTCGTTTTTCACCTCCTTGTCTTTTATGGGAATGACAATAATCTGTTCTTTATCAAACCCTAAGTTGGCATTTTGCATAAAATCTAATTGTTTCGAGACCAATAGCGTGAAACAGATGAGGAAAGTAGAAATTGCAAATTCGATGATGACAAGGAATTTTCGCGCTGCAACATTTCCTTTTTTCTGCATGGTTTTTCCTTTGAAAAAATCAATTGCTTTAGTGTTTGATAGATGCAATGCCGGATAAGCACCGGAGAGCAAACCCACGACAAATGCAAAAAAGAAGAAGAACAGCACAAGCGCAAAGCCATTGAATTTGGTTATGCTTAGTTCTTTGCCCGTGAGTGTGTTAAACCAAGGGAGCAGTATTTCTATCAGCGCAAAGGCAAGCAAGAGCGAAAGGAAGGAGAATATCAGCGATTCGCTTAAAAATTGCACGATTAGTTCTCGTCGTTTTACACCTACGATTTTGCGCACGGCAACTTCTTTTGCGCGTTTTGCCGATTTTGCGGTCGATAGATTCATGAAATTCAAGCAAGCGATGAGCAAGATAAAGATTGCTACTGCCGAGAAGATATAAATCATTGCCATGCTGCTGTTTGCTTCAAGTTCGCCCTCAAGGCGCGAGTGCAAATGTATTTTCGTCAATGCTTGCAGTTTGAAATGCCGCTTATCTTGCATCCACTCTTTTATGTGCTCGTTTACGTATGTTGTGAAATGCGCTTTAAAGCCTTCTATGTCATATTTTTCGGGAAACAGCATGTAGGTGTAAATTTGCGGTGCCCACCATGCTTCGCGCGACATGGCTGCCTTGCCTAAAATGCTGCTTATGGTTGAAAACGAAGCAAGAAAATCGAATTTTATATGCGAATTTAGGGGCGGTTGTGCTACAATTCCCGTAACTTTGAAAGGAAGCCGACTGTCCACCATAAGCATTTTTCCTATCGGATTTTTATCGCCGAAATATTTTTTTGCCATTTTTGTGGTGATAACAATGCTAAAGGGCGCAGCCAAAGCCGTTTTCGGATTTCCAAGCAGGAGTTTGAAGTCAAATACATCAAAAATGCTTGAATCGGCATACAAAAAATTCTTTTCGTCAAACAGATTTGCTGCGCCATGACTGACCGAGCCTTCAAACTTTGAAAAGCGTACCGTTTTAATTTGCGGATAGTCTTTGTTCAACAATTTTGATATGGGAATATAGCTTGTTGCAAAGTGTCGGGGAACATCGGTGAAATATCTGGTTTCTGTTACACGATAAATCCTGTCGGCATTTTTATGAAATTTATCATATCCGATTTCATCTTCAACAAAAAGAATAATTAAAATACAACTTACAATGCCAATGCTTAATCCTGAGATATTTATAAAAGTGTACACCTTTTGGCTTTTGATATTCCGAAATGCTACTTTTATATAATTTTCTAAAATGCTTCTCATTTACTTGTCATATTTTATTCCGCCAAACAAAAGTACGAATAATTTGCACCAAGCAGTGAAAGATTTTCATTATAAAAAATAAATTGTAAAAAAAACATAAAAAGAATTTTCGCAACAAATATCATAGTTTTATATTTGTTGATCCAAAAAAAAGGACTTAAAAATCAGCACAAGCTGGTTTAAATTTAATTAATAAAAGACTTGAGAATCATGCTTCGTGCTTTAATACTGCATGATTTTGTCTGAAAATACGTTTAATTTTTTTATTATGGATCTTAAAGGAATATTATCAATTTCAGGACATAGCGGTTTATTCAAATTAGTTTCGCAAGCCAGAAACGGAATCATTGTCGAATCTCTTGACACAAAAAAAAGAATGCCGGCTTATGCCACTTCAAAAATCATCAAAAAAGAAGATGGCAAACAAGCAATCAGTCATAAATCCGATGCAAGCGAGCTTAAAAAATACTTTGCTGAGATTTTGCCAGACTATGATCGCGATCGTGTTTATGTATCAGATATAAAGCGTGTTTTAAGCTGGTACAATATTCTTCAAAAACATCAGCTTGTGGATTTAGACGAAGAACAGCAAGAAAAACCAAATCCGGAAACTGACGAGGAAAGTAAAAAAACAACAGACAAGGAATAGTTTTGTTTGAAAACGCAATAAATTTCCCTGAATCGTGAAAAGGTGTTGGGGAAATTTATTTTCTCTTTTCCGGAGAAAATATTCAAAACAACAGAAATGAGTTTTTCCTTTTGGCACAGTGCCGAAAAAAATAGGATTATTCATAAATATCCAACAAACCTTTCGGGAGGTTTACGCGGATAGTTTCCTGCTCTTCATCAATCTTATCAATAATATTTCTGTGAAAAGGAATCAGGAATATTTTTCCCTCTGTTGAGGCAACTTCAAGCACCGCATTTTGCGGATACCTGATTATTTTATTTAAAATGCCTGTTTTGCCAATATTTTTGTCTTCAACGGCAAAACCAATATATTTTTCAAAAGCAAAAAATTCGTCCCTGATTTGCACATCTGAAGGAAGATAAACATCGCAAGCAATCAGTCTTTTAAGCTCATGAATGTCGTCATAATCTTCAAATTGTACCAGCAGATCTTTGTCGGTTTTAAAGCGAATACCGTCTTCTGCAACAAAAAAAGGAACTAATCCTCCGTCGATATCAACGAGGAAAAGTTCCTGATTTCTCATTTGTTCGTCTAAAACAATGCCGCATTTCAGAAGCAATTCATTGTATTTGCCATGAATTTTTGTAAAAATTCCTAATTTTTGGCATTGAGTTTTTTTCACCTATTTAACAAAAATTATGAGACATCTTTTTTTTGTCGTCTGTGCATTTCTATTTCTCTACGTTTGGCGGTGTGAAATAAAAAGCTTGTCGGCTGACTTCGTTTTTATTCATCCTTTTCTTCGGGAGCTTCTCCTTCAGCCTCCGGAGTTTCTTCTTGAGTATTTTCGCCCTCTTCTTTGGCTATTAGTTGCGCTTTTTTCTTGGCAATAGCAGCAGCTTTTTCCTTATTTATTTTCATTTCTGCTTCAAGGCGTTTTTTCTCGTCTTTTTCATTTGCAGCTTTGATAGAATCCACTTTCTTCTGCAATTTCAATTCTTTGTCTTTTTTCCAGATTTCAAATCGTCTTTCAGCTTCTTCTTCGTCAAAAGCTCCTTTTCGCACTCCTTCTAATAAATGTTTTTTAAGCATTACACCCTGTTTTGATAAGATAGAACGGCATGTATCTGTCGGAACAGCTCCTTTAGAAAGCCAATCTAATGCTTGGTCAAAATCTAATTCAATACTGGCCGGATCAGTGTTTGGGTTGTATGTACCCAATTTCTTGATAAATCGACCATCTCGTGGTGCTCTGCTATCAGCGACTACAATGTGGTAAAATGCGTAATTTTTTTTACCGCGTCTTGCTAATCTGATCTTTAATGGCATGAGAATAATGTATTAATTAATAATAAAAATGTTATAAAGCGGCGCAAAAATAGAATTTTTATGATTAATTCACAATTAACTCTCTATTTTTTTTGAAAAATATTCTATCGCTAATTCCTTGAAAAATAATAGTATTTACAATTACGACATTTAATCCTCAAAACCGAACATCTTTCCTTTGTCTTTTCGGCTCGTCTTTTCCTCCGACAAAAAAAGCAAGGCTAAAAGTCATAATCCTTTGTCCTTCGCAGAAAAAAACGGCAAAAATTTTCCCCTTAATTGCCTTTTTTGTATCATTATTGAATATTTATTTTTTCAAAAAAGAATAATGATGCAACTTTGTTTGCATTTTGTTGTTATTATAATAGAGAAAAGATGCTTTTGTGCGCGAGTATATGTTCATAAAACAAATATTAAAAATCGTTATTATCATGAAAAACAATAAAAAATCGTTCTTATTTCTGATATTATCAGGAATTATTTTTATGACTTTCTTGGCAATTCCGTCAAATTCGTTCGGGCAAGAAAAATTGGTTATCGCTTGGCCATACAAGCTCGACGAGGTAAAACCACTTTGCAATTACATTGGGAAAAAAACAGGGAAAAAAGTAGAAGTTGTTCAGTTGAAAAAAATAAAAGAAATCAGAAATGCGTTTAAAAACGGAACGCTTGATTTGTGTTTCATGAACGGTTTTGGATATGTTTTACTGGAAGGCTACAAACAAATTAAAATAGAGCCATTGACCGTTTTAGGGAAACGAGACGGCACTCCGAATGCCTACCATAGCTGCATTATTGCACATTCAAAAACGAGTGTTTCTACAATCAACGAATTGCGGAAAAATGCTGCAAGCCTTCGGCTTTTGTTTGTGAAACCCACCTCAACCTCCGGACATTTAGCACCTCGACTTGCTTTTACGGCTTTGGGGCTTAACTCGGCAGAGAAAGATTTTCAGAGCGTAGAGTTTGCCGGAAGCCATAAAAAAGTAATCGTAGGCATAAGAAATCGAAAGGCTGATGTGGGCGCATGTGCCAGAGGCGAACTCGACTTTGCAATCCAGCGAGGCGATGTGTCTGCAAGCGAAATTAAAATCATCTGGACATCAGGAAATATTGCAGAAGGACCGCTTGTTGCAAGAGAAAACCTCGACCCAAAAACCAAAGAATCTGTGAAAAAAATATTGATAAACCTAAATGAAGAAAATCCGAAACTTTGGACAGAAATACACAAAAACTGGTCGGGCGCAGTGGAAGCCTACGGTTTTGTAGAAGCAAAAGACAGTTTTTACAATCCGATAAGAAGAACCACAAAAAGCTTAAAACAACTTCTTGAAGTACTTGATTATTACATTAATTAAAATATTTTTTATTGGAAACATTAAGAAAAGAGCGAGGACTGTCATTAATTTTGACAGCCTCGCTGCAACCAGAAATTAACCACTAAAAAAACACTTAGAAAAATACTTAAAAAAACAATAAAGAATTTTACTTTGTTATTTTATGAACATAAAATTAGAAAACTCTGTTTGAAATAAAGAAAAAGTTTTGAGATAGATTTTTGTTCCTTTTTTTTGTGCTTCTTAATTAATGTTTTGTATTAGAGGTTTTTATGTTTGTTTTTTTGGGTTTAAACTCAAATATTTTTATTTTTCAATTATGACGAATTATTCATTTTGTTTGACGAATGATGTTGCGACGATTTTTTGAAAATAAAAAGTGAAAAAAAAACAAAAAAATTTGTAAAATCATAAAAAACAACTTACGTTTGCAGCGCATCTTTCAAAAAAGCGAGAATAGCTCAGTTGGTAGAGCATAACCTTGCCAAGGTTAGGGTCGCGGGTTCGAGTCCCGTTTCTCGCTCCACTCAGGTTGCCCGGATGGCGGAATTGGTAGACGCGCAGGACTTAAAATCCTGTGACCATTTTAGGTCGTGCCGGTTCGATCCCGGCTCCGGGTACGACACTATCCCTAAAAGTGTGTAAGTTTCTGCTTTTGTCTGTATGTGTTTATCAGGAGATACGAATCCCTCATAAGGTTTCCGGAAATCAGAACAATAGCTATTTACTGAAATATTTTTTATTTGCTCCCATAATTTTAGTCCTGTTTTGGTACCTCTGTCTCCACAGACAAAAGAGATAAACCTTTTTCCAAGTCTATTAACAGCAATGGCAAAACACAACATTCTCTACTTCAACCCTAAATCCTTTGCATCATATTCATTTGAACCTCTTTGGGAACTTTTTAACTTCCAAAATTTCATAGCATCTTTACTTGATAAGTTCGGATTATCTTTCAAAAATGCTCTCATAAAAAATTCCTCACGTTTTCTCCGTTTTTATAGCTGTCTGTAATCACAGTGTTTTTGGTCAAAACCTCATTCGCCCAATCAAACTTTGATTTAATCTTATGTGTCTTTTTTACTTGCTTGACAATTTCACCGGTCGATAAATAAGTACGAATTCTATTCGATATTTCAATTTTTCCTCCTGTACTTGAAATTCCTATTGTTCGACAAAAGTAAACCAACTCCTTTTTCAGCCAATAAAAATCGTTAAAATCTTCTAATGAAATTTCCTTGTCTAAAATTGGTTTATCCATTTTCATTTCAATCTCCTGTATGTTCGTTTTACAACGCCGTACAACGACCCTAATGGGCAAATTAGCAAACGTTTTTCTTATGTTTTTTCAACTTCTTTATTGCCCAATCATAATGACTTGATGTAGCAGAAACACAATAACTTCCTACGCTTGTTGTACCGGTCCAAGCAAAATATTTATTTGTAAATAATTCCTCATTACTAAATGTTTCTATGATTTTCATCACTTCATTATGACTTTTCTTTAACATTTTAACCGCTTTTTCATAAGATGTATCCTGATGTTTTTCCCAAAACTTTACATTCATTTCCGCTATATTCTTAAATGTGTAGGGTTTCGGTAAAAAAGAAACACCATCTCCTGCTTTATTTTTAGTAATCCAATTTATCAATAATTGATGCCATTCATATAAATGAATTAGCACATCTTTTAGATTTTTGTCTCGCTTCCAATGAGCTTCTTTCAATTTTGGATTTGCCGAGAAATCAAATTCTGTCGAAAATTCTTTTTCGGTAAAAGAATCAATAATCTCCCAAAGTTTGTCAAAATTCAAATTTGACGCTTCGATTAAGTCTTTTTTTGTCTTTGGTCTTGCCATAATTTTTCTTCTTTAATGTTTGCTAATTCCAATATATTATAAATTAAACATTTATTTTTACTACGACTATTTTGAACTCTCTTTACAATGTTTATTTTGTAAAGTATCGTTACCAAATAATCTAATTCCAATTGATAATTGTATGCCTCTTGACAATATGCCTTCATAAGCAAATCTTTCATAATATTCTACTGCGTCGGAGTTATATACCTCCCTTGTTCCATCAACAACAAAATCATAATTATATATCAAACTCCCTCTAAAAACAAATCTATTATATGTTAAAATGAGGGAAATATGTAATCCGGCTCGTAATAAATCAAATTTATCTTGTCCGTTAACATCATGATTATTTGATGAAAATAAATTAAATGAATATTTTTCCCATTTGTCTGTTTCTTTTCCGTAAGCGATGTATGGAGATAACTCAATAGAAAAAGGTTTCTTTAAATCAAAAAGGGTAATGTTATTCTTGATACCCCAATAATAAATCTTAGATTTTAAATCAGACCCTAAAAATTGTTCCTTTGCATTTATTTTTTTCTCGACCAAACAAGCAATACCAAACTTATTGGTTAATTTATATTCTATTTCACAACTAATTTGTCGTGGAAAAGCAATCAAGGGTGAAGGGTTGTTATAAGGATAAACCAAAGCTCCGGAATTACTCTCAGCACCTACATTTAGGTAAGCATTAATTTGTCCATTAAGTGAATTTGTAATACAAATTGCAATTATAAATATTATTTTTTTCATATATAAGCTCCTTAAATCACTTGGCATTGTTTTAAATATGTATAGTTTTTAAAACACATGGAAGTGTAATGTTATGTACTTGTTTTTCTTTTTGTTATAATAATAAAAAGTATTTCAATGGAATAATTACAATATCATTATGAAGCTCTATTTTTTCTGTTTTTGAATTAATAATCATTCCGTATTTATATTTTATTCTGCTTTTTGAAATCTGCTTTGTTGTGTTTTTGTTTATTCCTATTTCTAGCAATATCGACTTATCAGTTGTTTCAATTATTATATCCGGATTTTTTTGACCTTTTGTTGAAGAAAAAGATAAAATATTACTGTCTTTAAATACTCTGTTTAGGTAAAATACTACAATATCTTCTAAGAATTTTGCAAATAAATTATTATCATTATTAGAAATGACAAATGGATTTAAAAGCACTCTTCTTATTGAAGGCGACATGAAAAAATATTTATGTGTTTTGTTTATTTTTGTATCAATTCCGCCAAAAGGATACAAAACATTAAGAAGTTCTGATTTTACAAGAATATCAAGGTTTTCATTTATTTCTTTTTGCGATATGCCGATAGATTGACTTAATGTTTGCAAATTTATTTCATCGGAAGCTGCTATACGTTGCAAAATTTTCTCCGAAAAATGAATATTTACTTTTTCAGACATTTTAGGTATATCTTCATAAATAACTCGTCTTACCAGATCAGTTATAAGTTTGTTTATTTGGGATTTACTCTCAATAAATGCAAAACGTGTAATGTTTTTATATAAAATATACTTTATTATTTCGTCTTCTAAGTTATTTGTTTGCGAAAAATAATCAGTAAATAGTTTTTGTTTACTTTCTAATTTATGGAATAAATCATCAGCACTTTCTGCTGCAAATAAAATATGTTTCAACTCTTCTTTCTGACAAAAGTCTTGTTTTACTTTTGGATTTGAAATATTAAGGAACTCGGTAAAACTTAAAGGGAAAATATGTTGAATATACATTCGCGTAACCAAATCGGCTGTTGATTGCAATAAAAGAGCCGAACTACCTGTTGCAATTACAAAAGCAGAGGGAAATAAATCATACAAAACTTTTAAATCTCTTGCCCAATTTTTATCTTCATGAACTTCATCGAAAAGCAATACTATTTCTTTTTTATACGATGAAAGTCTGCCGTTTGCTAATTCTTCTTCAATAATTTCGTGTATTTCTGTTATTCCAATATCATATTTTTGCAGATTCCCAATATGAAAAAAGTAAATGTTGTGTGTATAGTTTTTATAAATATAATCGGCAGTTTGCCAAAGCAATGTAGTTTTTCCTGTTCCACGCAAACCTGCAAGACCTACCATTCTTGCTGTTCGTCGAGTGGTGAAAAAAGTGTCTGAGATTTCTTTCAGTTCATCAAAAACTTCTCTTGGTCTGTAATCAAGTGTTTGTAGAATAGGGTGTAGTAAACTGTCATTTATGCTTTCTGCGCTAAGTTTCGATTTCTCTAATATTTGTTGAAGTTCTTTCACTATTATCTATGTAATTGAGTTCATCAAAAAAATTGAGCTATTTTCTTAACAAAACTATTAAAATTATTTCTCTTAACGGCACTAATTCTCAATTTATTAAATGCCTTGCAGCTGTTGTATTTTAGCAATAGCTTTCAGCTTCATTATCATTTTGCTTGGCTGCTCGTGCGAAAAAACGGCATTTCCGGCAACCAGAATATCGGCTCCGGCAGAGACGAGTTTTTTTGCATTCTTGCTGTTTACGCCTCCATCAACCTCAATCATTGTTTTCGCATTTGTTTTCGCGATAAGCTGTTTGAGTTTTTTAATTTTTGAATAAGAGTTTTCAATAAATTTCTGTCCGCCAAATCCGGGATTTACAGACATGATCAAAACCAAATCAAGTTCGGAAATGATCTCTTCAAGTAATGCTACGGGCGTATGCGGATTTAATGAAACGCCGGCTTTTGCTCCCAACGACTTTATCAGCGAAACGGTTCTGTGCAAATGCGTACAAGCCTCGTAATGCACTGTAAGTATTTTTGCGCCGTACTCGACAAATTGTTTTACGTATCTGTCGGGTTCGACAATCATCAAATGCACGTCTAAAGGCTTTGCCGTGTGCGCTTTTATTGTTTTGATAACAGGAAAGCCAAACGAAATGTTCGGGACAAAAACACCGTCCATCACGTCAATATGAATCCAGTCGGCAGTGCTTTTGTCAAGCATTTTTATGTCTCTTGCAAGGTTTCCAAAATCTGCCGACAAAACAGAAGGGGAAAGTAAAACAGTTGAAGCCATTTTTTTTATTTTTTACAAAAATAGTAAAACGAGCTTCCTTTTCTAAACTTTTCCGGACATAATTTATTCAATTCTTCGTATTTTTTTCTCGTGTCTTCAGCTTTTCCTGCTTGTTATTTTCAGCTAATGTTTAATAAAACAAACACATTTTCGTCCAAATCTTTCTTTTGGCACAACTATTGCTTTTATTAAACAAAAGTAATAGGAACTTTAAACTCAAGGGAAAATGAAAGGAAAAATGAATCGAACAATAAAAATAAAACTTCCGTTTGCTCCGGAAACTGCAAGAGAAAAAAGATGTGAGGATTTGATAAAATGGGCAATTTTGTTGTCGAAAGAAAACAATCCTTGCGTTCTTGAAGAGAAACATTACTGCAACATGAGTTATATCATCGTAAAAAACGCCGGATAAAGTTCACGACGAAAGTCAAAATTCCCCCTTCAAAATTCAAGCTTTAACTTTCGCCGTGAATAAAATGCTGCGTAGTTTTCGTTACATTTACGGCAGATTTTTATTGCGAGAGCAATTCTGCAATTTTAATCATTTTTATAAACTCTGCCCGATATCCGTCGTTGTCTGCACCTTTTGCTTTTTTTGCCAATTGAATCAATTCGGAATAATTTGCATTTCCTTTGAACTCAGAATCTCGCAGTAAAAGCCCAAATTCGGCAACAGCCGCTGCAAATTGATAATTGTTCGACAATTCTTGTTCGTCAAAATCGCCTGCTTTCAACTGTTTTTCAATCAACTTGCTGTTTGTTTCGTCCGGCAGTTTATACCGCAATTTCAAAGTAAGGAGTTCCTTGCTTTTTACCACATTGTTTGTTTGGTATTTCAGTTTATCCACTCCGGGAATCTTCTCGTCCGATTCTGCGGGAATTATCTCGTACAAAGCCGTTACGGTATGTCCTGCGCCAATATCTCCGGCATCTTTTTTATCGTCATTAAAATCTTCGGCTTTCAGCATTCTGTTTTCGTACCCGATTAGTCTGTATGCTTTTACCTTTGCCGGATTAAATTCGATTTGCAGTTTCACATCTTTCGCTATGGTAAAGAGCGTTCCCCATATTTCTTTTCCGAGTGTTTTTTTGGCTTCAAACACATTGTCGATATAGGCATAATTTCCATTTCCGGCATTGGATAGTTTTTCCATTTTCGCATCTTTGTAGTTTCCCATTCCAAAACCAAGAATTGTCAGGAAAACTCCGTCATTGCGTTTTTTTTCAATCATTCTTTCCAAATCTCCGTCGCTGCTTACCCCAAGGTTGAAATCGCCATCAGTAGCAAGAATTACGCGATTGTTTCCGCCGGCGATAAAGTTTTCCTTTGCTATTTTGTAGGCAAGTTTAATGCCTTCGCCTCCGGCAGTTGAGCCTCCGGCGGATAAGTTGTCTAATGCTGCAATAATTTTTGCCTTCTCGCTGCAAGGTGTAGATTCCAACACAACTCCCGTAGCACTTGCATATACCACAATGGCAACACGGTCGTTTTTTCGCAGTTTTTCAAGCAAAATCTTGAATGCCGATTTTAGCAAAGGCAATTTGTTTGGCGCAGCCATTGAGCCGGAAACATCAATCAAAAACACCAGATTGCTCGAAGGAATATTCTCTACGGGAATATCTTTGCCTTGAAGCCCGATATGAAGCAAGTAGTGTTTGTTGTTCCAATAACATTTTCCGGCTTCCAAATGAATTGCAAAGGGGTGTTCTCCTGTGGGGTGTGCATAATCGTAATCAAAATAATTGATCATCTCCTCGATTCGGACAGCATCGGGCGGAGGCAGTTGATTGGAGTTCAAAAACCGTCGCACATTCGCATAAGATGCCCTATCGACATCAACAGAAAAGGTGGAAAGCGGATTGGTCAACGGACTCACAAAGGCATTTTCGCGAATCCTGTCGTATTCCTCTGTGTTGTGAGCAAGTACTGCTTCCTCCTTAGTGTCTCTTTTTTTCAACTCCCGAACGTTTTTTTGTTTAGCAGACAAGGCTAAAGCCCCTGATTCTGCAGCCGGATCATGCTGTTTGTTGTTTCCCATTTTGCTTTGTGTACACGAAAAAACAAAAAAGAAAAAAAACATTACAAGCAAAAAATTTTGGATATTTGAGCGTTTAAAAATCATAATTCTAAGTTTTTTAAGTTTAAAAAATGAAAAGTAGGGAAAGTAAAGATAAGAAAAAAAACGTTAAAAGTTTTAATTTTGTATAAAATAGAATGGTTTATGACTTTTAGTATGAACAAAATAATTCGTTATTTACTTATAATTGCAGGAATTTCAAGCCTAATATTCCTGCTTTGGTATTTGCGTTCAATCGTGTTGTATATTTTAATTTCGGGATTGATTTCGCTAATCGGGATTCCGCTCACGAATTTTATTTGCAAACTTAAAATAAGAAACTTTCGTATTCCCCGAAGTTTTGCCGCCGCGCTAACACTGCTGTTTTTCTGGTTGATAATATTTTTTACCATAAGCATAATTGTTCCGGAAGTAGCAAAGCAAGCAAACGAAATATCAAAGATCAACATTTACAGTGTTGTGGAAAATTTAAACGAGCCGATAAAGAAAATTGAAGATTTTGCCGTAAAAAACAACCTTTCGAGCGAAGATTTTGCCGTAAAAAAATATTTGAGAGAAAAATTAGCTCCTATTTTCAACGTATCATACGTATCTAACTTTTTCGCCTCCTTTGCCGGAATGCTCGGAGATATATTTGTGGCATTTTTTTCAATTTCGTTTATATCTTTCTTTTTCTTGAAAGACAATGGCATTTTCCCTGGCACAATCATCTTACTGATACCTCAAAAATACATCGAAAGCGTGGAACATATTTTCAAGAGCATAAATAAATTTTTGGTTCGCTATTTTGTCGGGATTATTGTTGAAGTATCCTTGGTCATGTTTCTGAATACCATTGGGCTTACCATAATCGGATTAAGGTTTAGCAACGCCTTGGTCATAGGAATGATTGCCGGAATTATGAACGTGATTCCATACATCGGACCTATTATCGGCGCATCTATCGGGCTTGTTTTTGGCGTTGCCACACATTTGAACTCAGAATTTTACACCGACTTGCTTCCCTTGTTAGGCTTAATGGTTTTGGTTTTCGGAACTGTACAAATTATTGACAATGTAGTATTTCAACCCCTGATTTATTCCAGCAGCGTAAAAGCCCACCCGCTTGAGGTTTTTTTAGTTATACTTATAGCAGCCAATGTTGCGGGCATCTTCGGAATGATATTGGCAATTCCGACCTATACCATAATCCGCGTGATAGCAAAAGAATTTTTCAACAACTACAAACTCGTTGAGCGACTAACCTCTAAACTTTAATACTGCTGAATAACATGCTATTTTATCTGAATTTATACACCATAGAAAGAGAAAGTTTTTTATTTTTGTAAAGAATTTAGAAAGAAATACGCCGGATTGAAAAAAATTTTTATAAATATCTTTAATTTCTATTACGAAGGTTTCAAAAGCATGACTGTCGGCAAAAAATTATGGCTGATCATATTTATAAAGCTCTTTATAATGTTTTTTATTTTGAAACTATTTTTCTTTCCCAACTTTTTAAAAACAAATTTTTCGACAGATAAAGAACGAAGTGATTATATACTAAAAGAGTTAACGAACACCCAAAAATAAATAAAATGATTGAAAACATTGATGTTCTGGTTGATTGGTCACGAGCGCAGTTCGCACTGACCGCATTATATCATTGGATTTTTGTTCCTTTAACATTAGGAATTACCTTCATTATCGCCATAATGGAGACGATTTACGTGAGAACCGGAGATGCGGCTTGGAAAAAAGCCACAAAATTCTGGATGACACTTTTTGGAATTAACTTTGCCATTGGTGTTGCCACCGGAATAATTCTTGAGTTTGAATTCGGCACCAACTGGTCGCACTATTCATGGTTTGTCGGAGATATTTTCGGCGCACCTTTAGCCGTCGAAGGGATTATGGCATTCTTTATGGAATCAACTTTCATTGCCGTCATGTTTTTTGGTTGGAACAAGGTAAGCAAAAAATTCCATTTGGTATCAACATGGCTTGTAGCTTTCGGAGCAAACCTCTCGGCACTGTGGATATTAGTAGCAAACGCATGGATGCAAGCTCCCGTAGGCATGCAATTCAATCCGGAAACAGCAAGAAACGAAATGGTAAACTTTTGGGAAGTCTTATTCTCCCCAATGGCAATCAATAAATTTCTACATACCATTACCAGCGGTTACCTTACAGGAGCAATCTTTGTTATCGGCGTAAGCGCATGGTTTCTATTGAAAAAACGCGAAACACTCTTGGCAAAAAGAAGCATTGTTGTAGCTTCAGTCTTCGGGTTGGTTTCCTCACTTATGCTCATTCACACAGGCGACGGTTCGGCATACGAAGTAACACAGCGACAACCTGCAAAACTCGCAGCCATGGAAGGATTATACAAAGGCGAAAAAGGAGCCGGATTGATTGCTTTTTCGGTTTTAGATCCATCAAAAAAACTTAACGACGAGAGCGACGGACACTTATTCAAAATCGAAATCCCCAAAATGTTGTCGATACTCGGACACCACGATGCAGATGCCTTTGTTGCAGGTATCGAAGATGTTATAAACGGATACGAATACCAAGACAAAGACGGAAACACCGTAAAAGAACCTTCTGCCGCAGAAAAAATCGAAAGAGGAAAAAAATCTATCGCCGCATTGAAAAACTTCAAAAAAGCAAAAGACGAAGGAGATGAAGCCCTTGCACAAACATACAGAAAAGAATTTGAAGCAGATTTCAAATATTTTGGCTATGGTTATTTAGACAATCCGGAAAGCATTCTCCCAAGTGTCCCAATAACATTTTACAGTTTCCACATTATGGTTGTCCTGGGCACTTATTTCCTTGCTTTTTTTGCCCTTATACTTTTCTTGTCGATCAAACATAAGTTGGAAAATATAAGAATATTGCTAAAAGTTGCAATCGCAACTATCCCATTGGTTTATATAGCCTCTATGGCAGGGTGGATTGTTGCCGAAGTGGGTCGCCAACCTTGGGTAATACAAGATTTGATGCCTACGGTTGCCGCAATTTCACAAATTGATGCGAGTGTTGTCCAAGTAACTTTTTGGTTATTTACCGTAACCTTCACAGCCTTGCTGATTGCCGAAATGAAAATCATGTTTAAACAAATAAAAATAGGACCAAAAGAGGTTTAAAATCGGCACATTGCTTAAAAATTAATGCTCAAGCAAGCTAAAAAAAATCCGAACTGTTGAATAATATAAAAAGAATATAATATGTTTGAAACACTATCACATTTAGCATTACAACAATATTGGTGGATTATCATCGCATTATTAGGAGGTATATTGGTTTTCCTCATGTTTGTACAAGGAGGACAAACATTTATTTTTCAAATGGGAAAAACAGAGACAGAAAAAACATTGTTGGTAAATTCCTTAGGAAGAAAATGGGAGTTTACCTTTACCACCTTAGTAACCTTCGGAGGAGCTTTTTTTGCTTCATTTCCACTTTTTTACGCAACCAGCTTTGGTGGAGCCTATTGGGTTTGGATAGCAATACTGTTTGCCTTTATTGTGCAAGCTGTATCTTATGAGTTCAGAACAAAACCCAACAATGTTTTCGGCAGCAAAACCTATGAAGTGCTCTTATTCATCAACGGCTTATTGGCAACCGTGCTGATAGGAACAGCCGTAGGAACTTTTTTCAACGGAGCAAACTTCCAACTTGACGAGATGAACTTTTGCACATGGCAAAATTCAGCCTATGGACTTGAAGCCGTTCTAAACTTTCACAATGTCGCATTAGGACTTGCCGTTTTCTTCTTGTCGCGTGTTTTAGGTTTGCTTTACTTTATGAATAACATTGACAACAATTCTATTTTTAAAGAATCCAAGAAACAATTGCTTTCCAATTCGGCTCTTTTCCTTGTTTTCTTCTTGACTTTTGTCATATGGTTGCTCCTAAAAGACGGCTTTGCCTACAATCCGGAAACCAAGCAAGTATTTATGGAAGAATACAAATACCTGCATAACCTATTGCAAATGCCATTGAATACTTTACTATTCCTTGTCGGCGTTGTGGGTGTTTTGTGGGGAATCTTCATTTCCTTGTTTAAAGACTCAACAAAAGGAATTTGGTTTGCCGGTGGCGGAACCATTCTTACTGTCTTTGCCTTGTTTATTCTTGCAGGATTCAACAACACGGCATTTTATCCCGCTTTCCCGTTTGATGGCGCAATATCGGCAGATGCAGCACAGTTAGAACACTTTATACAGAGTTCGTTGACAATAGAAAACAGTTCGTCAAGCCCTTATACGCTTATAACAATGAGCTATGTGTCCTTGCTTATACCTTTTGTGGTTGCGTATATAGCATACACATGGAATGCAATCAATAGCAAGAAACTTGATTCTTCAGAGTTGGAGGAGAAATCTCATATTTATTAAAATGTACGAATAGAATGTTGATTTTTTAACAAAATTTAATATGATTACAGAAATTTTATGGCTATTAAGCTGGCCTGTCTTAATCTTTATTAGTTATAGACTGGTTCTAATTGCACTGAAAAAATTTGAAAAAAATATGGAACAAGCTGAAAGTGAATAATTGAGGTAATTGATAATGCAGGCTTTCATTCAACAAAAAACATAAATGTTCCGGACAATATTTTTTTATTAAGAATACCGCCATACCTCCGGAACTAACCCCTTGTGAACAAATATGTCAATACATAAAAAGCAGGTTTAAAAATCGACGTTTTGAAACAATGGGTAAACTCAAAAAATGCTTACACTCAATGGTAAAAAGGATGAAACCTGAAACAATACAATCTATAAGCTCTAATCATCATTATTTAGACGCTTTTAATGCGGCATTTAATAACTGAATTGTCATTAGTAATCTCGCATTTTACTCCAAAGTTTATCAAATTCTTGACGATAAGCATTTATCAGCTGTTTGTTTGTGCTTGTCAAGATATTTTCCTCGTTGTATTCTGCTGCGCTGCGTGTCCAGTTGTAGCTTCCTGTCAGCAAAAGTGCATCATCAATAATTGCAAATTTGTGGTGCATATGCTTGTTGGTTCTATCAACTTTCACGTTTATGCCTTTATTTGCCAGTTTGGCAATATCCGAACCTCTGTCGAATGTTTTGTCGTCGTCGGTCAGCAATTTGATGTTGATTTTCCGTTCATGACAGGCTGCAATTTTTTCTGATATTTGGTTGTCGCTGATTGTGAAAACACATATATAGATGCTTTGTTTTGCCGATTCAAGAGCGTCAATAATGGCATTTCGGCATTCTGTTCCCGGACTGAAATAGACTTTGTCTTCACTTTCGGGTTCTTCGCCCGATTTGGCAATCAGTTTGTTTGCCTCTTCAAGCCAATTTAAAACGGCTTCGTTTGCATGATCTTTCATTCTTTGGCGTGCAAGATTAAAAATTTTACTTCGCAGCAAATCCTGCATTTGCATGTCGGGCGTATATTCTTTGAGGAGCTGTTTTACGGCTTTTTTTTCACTCCTTGTGAAAATTTTGTCGGCAAAAGTTTGCTTGAAAATTTTGTATAATTCTTCCATAACTGAATTTTATTGTTCTATGAATATTTCATCTGTTTATATTTTTATGAGTGATGGGTGGTAAGTGATAGGCGATTTGCTTATGCCAAAGATTTTCGCTTAACTTCCGCCTCTATAATCATCTCGTTGTGTGTCTAAAAACTTTTAGTCATAGGTGTTTCATATGTTTATATTTTAAGTTGGAAGAGGGAAGTTAGAAGTTTTTGTTCTCCTGCTTTCCTCTAAATAATCATGCTGCTGTGTTTCTCTTTTTGCTTTATTCTTTGTACCACGATGCGTACATCATGTAGTTGTTGGCAATTTTTTCTATCATTTCGCGAGTTTGTTCCGGATCGACAGATTTTACTCTTTTTGCCGGAACGCCGGCGTAAATACTTCCGGCTTCGATTATTGTTCCGGTAAGTACGAGTGCATTTGCCGCAATAATAGAATTTTCGCCAACCACTACATGGTCGAGCACTGTCGAACCTATTCCGACAAGCACATTGTCTTTGATTGTCGCTCCGTGAATTGTTACGTTATGCCCTAAAGAGACGTTGTTGCCTATGTGTATTTGCGATTTCTGATATAAAGTATGCAATACCGAACCGTCTTGAATATTCACACGGTTTCCGATGCGGATTGAATTGACATCGCCTCGCAATACGGCATTGAACCATACAGAGCATTCGTCGCCCATTACAACATCGCCAATAATGGTCGCATTATCCGCGAAATAACAATTTTTTCCGTATTTCGGGGTAAATCCCCTGACTGTTTTTATAAGACTCATTTTTCTTTTTTCTTTTAATCATTATAATGTGCATTGCTATAACAATATTCGCAAGCCGTATAGCATTTTTTCGGAGGCCAACCTCCAATATCAATTGATTTTGTACAAGCGCATTGTGTGCGGTTTCTTTTCTCTGATTTATCTGCGGGAAGTTTTAAGTTGTGAATTTTTTCAAGAAAATAACCGTCGATACATCTTGATTCTTCAAAACCCAAAACACTGCAAGCCGAAATCTTAACCATGTACTTTTTTTCCAGTTTTTTCAACCATATTTTCGTTTTTTCTCTTTCTTCAGGAGTTGGAGGAAGAATCTCGCAGCCGTTTTTTGCCATTCTTCTATCGACTTTCTTGTGTACTCCTTTTTCAAGAAAGCTGAAAACAAACTGCCTGACTCCTTTTTGCACAGCTTGTTGCAGAATTACAGGAAAAAGTTCAAGGTTCGAGATGAGTTTGTTTTCATGATTCCTGACACGAATAATCGGGTCTATTCGCACCTTGACCCTGTCGGGTTTCCCGACAAGAGCGATGATTTGTGGTAAAGTGTTTATTGATTCTTCAAATCTTGGAGCATTGGGTTCAAAAATCAAGGGTTTTTCGTCTTTTCTTTTTCCGTAAACTTTTTGTCCCATTCCGGAAATGGTAAGTAAGACAGAAAGCTGGACTTTTTGTTTTTTCATGTGGTTTAAAAAACCTAAAAGTTTTTCATCAAAAAGAGCTTTGGGGTGTTTTGTCCATAAAACCAGCGTATGAATTTTTGCACCTTTGGCAATGCGTTTTTCTGTTTCGGCAATTATCTCATCAGGATAATATTTAGGCATATCCGTCATGCGCGATGCGCTCAGAATTACGTATTTTTCATTGCTTTTCTCCTTCAACAACATAGTTTTGAAGATTCTAAAATCAATATTTTACCTCACAAAATTAAAATGCTAAAAACGACAAAAAAGGTGTAACCGGACATTTTTATTCCGGCTACACACATGATGCGTCATGCAGTTATTTTGCAGTCTCGTTTCCTGATGTTTTCCCTTCTTCTTTTAAATATTTGTTTAAAAAGAGCAATATTTTTCCGTTGGCTTCAATCTTATTTTCTTTTTTTCGGAATCCATGTCCTTCGTCGTCAAACAATACATATTCAACGTAAACACCATTTTTGCGAGCTGCCTCAACAATTTCGTCCGATTCTACTGACGGAATCCGTTGTCGGGTCGCCCATTTCTTCGTAAAGTGCTTTTTTGAAAGATTCCCACCATGGCGGAATACTTTTCAGTGTTCTTAACCAATTGGTTACTCCAAAAATATTCACCCCGACGTTGAATGCTTCGGGTTTCATTGTCAAGGCTGCCATAACCATATATCCGCCGTATGAACCGCCGATGATTCCTATTTTATCCATATCGACATAGCCCAAAGAAGCCAAATAGTCTTTTGCTTTTACGCAATCCATAAGGTCGCCTTCGCCATGATTTTTGTTGTCCATTTTGTTAAACGTCTTGCCGTATCCGCTGCTTCCTCGATTGTTTACGGCAATGACAGCATATCCGTGATTGATAAGATATTGAAGAAGCGGGAAATAAGAAAGTCTTGATTGTCCTCCGGGTCCGCCATGCACCCAAACCAAAGCCGGAACTTTGTTTGTTGCTGATGCTTCGTGCGGTTTGTAAAGTATGGCGGGAATTTCTGTTCCATCAAAAGATTTGTAACGTACTACTTTGCCGTTTACCAAATCGTCGGGATTAATTTCCGGATTTAACGAGCTTTTTAGTTTAATGTGTTTTTTGGTTTCAAAATCATAAATATATAGGTCGGTTGGCGATTTTGAGCTTCCTACGTAAAAAACGGCTTTCGACTCTGATTTGGACACACCAACGCCTTTTACCTCGCCGTTTTCAAAAGTTGGGAACGGAATTTCTTTGTCTGTGGCGAGTTCGTAAACTTTCACTACGCCTTTTCCGTCTTCGTTCAGTACGACAATCATATATTTTTCATTGTATGAAAGATAGGCATAGCTTATATCCCACGAATATTCTTTGACTTTTTCTTTCTTGCCTGTTTTTATGTCGTATTTCATCAGGTATCGAAATTCGCTATTCTCGTCTGTCAAATAGAAAAGGTTTGAGTTGTCGATACTAAATTCTACTGCCGAATAGCTTGCATCGCCTTTGTGTGGCGAGATGTGTTTTATTTCTTTTGTTTTTCTATCGTACAAATACATCTCTTGATTGTTCCTTGTAATTGTTTTTATGAGTACAAGGTATCGTTTGTCTTTTGATATATCGCTTACTGTTAGTCCTGAATCGTTTTGAAAAATAAGTTTCGACTGAAAATTTTCGATATTCATTTCATACAAATCCATAAAGCGGGCATCGCGTTTGTTTGTCGCGTAGAAGAATGTTTTCTGATCTCTTGCCCAAGTGTAAAAACTTGCTTTTGCTGCGCTGTCGGGAGTTAAGTCTTGAGTTGTTCCGTCTTCGTTTCTCAGAAAGATGTGGCTGATTTCATTTCCGCCACCGTCGGCACTGTAAAGAATGCGTTTGTCGTTCGGGAAATAGGAGATGGCAAAAAAAGACTCTTTTTTGGAATCTGTAAGCGGTTTGGCTTCACCGCCCTGAACCGGAATAGCGTAAAGATTGTAAATTCCGGACTCGTCGCTTGTAATCAGAAGTTCTGATTCGTCGGGCGAAAACGAGCTTCCTCCTAATGAAATATTGCTCATGAATTGTTCGATTGTGTACTTTTTAAGCTTTGAAGCTTGTTTTTCAAGTTTTTTATCTTGTTTGTCCGGTGCTTGCGTGCAGGAAAACAAGAATGCCGTCAATACTGCAAATAGCAAAATTTTTCTCATCTTTTTAGTTTTGTGTTAATGAAAATAAATAATGCCGAAAGTATGAATAAAATTTGAAAGAATAGTTTTTTAAGATTAAAAAATATTTTTTGCAGTTATCGACGGCACTTATATTAAGTTCGCCCAAAACTTGTTTTGTCGTGCTTTTTTGGACGAAGAAGTTTTGGCAGAACTATCAGAAGCTATAGCTAAACGTTCGAAAGTGACTGTTTGTACTTTGCATAAGGCTATAACAAACATGCTTATAAGCTTTACACGTGCTAAATTTATTTTTCCTTCAAAATTCTTGTGTAAGATAGCACTTAATTCATTACTTTTGCAATCTATGCTGACTTTCTTCATTAGTGAAATTTTATCGTAATTATTTCGCTAATATGCTGAAAGTCAGTATTTGTAATAAGGGTTTTCACTTGTTGTATTGATAATTAGTTAGTTGTGATTTTTTGTCATGTACTAAAAAATTTAATATTAAAAATCTTATATACCAATTAAAGATGAAATCAATTTTAGCAACAATAACTTTAAGTATATTTTTTTATACAATTTTACATGCACAAAGTTTGGGAGGACACCCAAGTGATGTAAAATGGCAGGAAATTAATACTAAACATGTAAGAGTAATTTTTCCGAAAGGACTTGAAAAAAGAGCCTTTCGTATTGCCAGTATTATTAATTATGAAAAGGAAAATCATACCTATTCGATAGGAGATAAATCAAAAAAAGTAGATTTAGTATTACAAACCAATCAAGTACTTTCTAATGGTTTTGTAGCATTATCACCTTATAGAAGTGAGTTTTTTGGCACAGGATTACAAGACCACAGTCTATTAGGGTCGATAGATTGGTTAGATGTGCTTTCGATACATGAATACCGCCATACTTTGCAATATGTTAATGCCGATAGAGGCTTTACCAGATTTTTACATTATCTTCAAGGACAAATAGGTTGGGGTTTGAGCTTGAATATTGCTGTACCTAATTGGTATTTAGAAGGTGATGCAGTACTGACAGAAACTACTCTAAGTGAAGCAGGACGAGGACGAACAGCATCATTTTTTAAAGGCTTACGAGCTAATTTATTGAATGGAAAAGAATATGCTTATATGAAATCTCGTAATGGTTCATATAAAAGTATGCTACCAGACCATACAAAGGTTTCTTTAAGGGAATGAAATTGCACAGTTGGTCGATAGATGCTATGGACAGAAATCCGAAATTTTCATTATCTATTGATAATATTTTAACCAACTTTAAAGCTAATATGGGTGCTGTATATAACACTAATGAAAAAAAAGTAAATTATTTTGGTGATATACTTTATAGCAAGTGGTTTGTAGAAATAGGATTACACGCTAAAATTCAAAATAGGGGTGTAAATTATTTTTCTTCTTATGATAAATTAGACACAGAAATATTTGATGAAGCAAATTATGGAGTATCATTGTCTGTTCCTTTAAATTGGAATCGAGGAAGTTATGATTTTATATTCACCCCTAAAGTGCAATATGCTTTTCATAAAACAAACAACTATGAAGATATGCCTGTTTTAAGAGAAAATTTAAATTTTGGAAGCATTACCTCCGGGCTTACTTTTGCTGCAACAAAAGTAAAAGCCATACAGCATATTTATCCTCGTTTGGGTATTGCTTTTGATGCTCAATATCAGAAATCGTTAAAAGAAAGCGTTAATGCTGAGGTAGCTAATGCCACAGGAACATTATTTTTGCCTGCTTTAATGCAAAATCACGGTATTAAGATTGATGCTGCTTGGAAAAAGGAATTAACAAGCAATAATTTTACATTTGTCGATAATTTTGATTATTCAAGAGGTTATGAAGCAATACCTAATGATGAACTTTATAAATTATCCTTTAATTATGCTTTGCCTTTACTATATCCGGATTGGGGTTTTGCAGGTATTACTTACTTTAAACGAATAAGAGCCAATTTGTTCTATGATATGAGTAAAGTTAAGTATTATAATAAAACTACTGACCAAAATTCTTATGGTATGGAATTGTTCTTCGATAATACAGTTTTTAATCTTATACCAATTTCTTTTGGTTTTAGAGAGTCATTTCTTATCAATAAAGATGTTTTAAATTCAGATAGAAAGAATAATTTTGAAGTAGTTGTTCAAATGAGTTTTTAGAAAATAAAAATGGGCTTAATTTATTATCAAAATTTGCTTTATAATTTTTTCGTAAATTTGAAAATTAAAAAACAAGGTTTTGGCTAAGAGCAGTGCTAAAATTAAAATTTCAGGCTTTTTATCTCCCAAAACACTATTTAAACAAAAACTTGCCAAAGATAATACCAAGATATGTAGCTACAATTCCCCAAAAAACACTCAAACCAATGTTTGTTAGAGGATAAATCATACCGTAATTTTTCATCAGGTTGAGGTTGTTGTATGAAAAAGACGAAAAAGTGGTAAATCCGCCACAAAATCCGACGGCTAAAAAAATGCGCATCTCAGCGGACAACAAACTTCCTTTTTCTGCAATAGCGTAAACCATGCCAATGATAAAACTCCCGAAGATGTTCACAATAAAAGTTGCCAAAGGGAATACGGTCGGCAAGAGTTGTTCAACCCAATACTGGCAGAGAAACCTTGCGACAGTTCCTAAAAAGCCTCCCAAACCTGCAATAAAACACAATTTTAGCATTCGTCTTGATTTTGATACATTTATACACAGCACATGCGCACTGTCTGATTTTAAGGATTGAAAAGTGCAACAAGATAGCTACTTTTTCAGGGAAAATAAAATGCGCTTTTTCTATTTGTGCCACACGCCCGCACGCAGGAAAAACGCCAAAAAATGGCAAAAGCCGTGTTTTTTCCTGCAATTTTTTCAGCCAATAATTGAAGGTGTGAATATTATATGCTATTTTTACAACAGATTTTGTTTTTTGCTCGTTGCTGAGTTTTGCCATTGTTCGCATAGGCAATGGATAAATACCTGAAATATATGGAAAAATTAGGAAAAGAAACGCTGAAAGAATTTATTGCAGACAACCGACTGACCGACGCTATTGAAAATTTAAGATTTCAACTTGCCGAATACTTACAAAACAACAAAGGGCATAGAGATTACGATCTTATGCGCAGACGACTCAATGACTTAATTATGCAATCAGGGAATCTGAAAAGTTTGCACAACGAAAGATTAGCCGGCATTGTCGATCGAAAAACCGAAAAACAAACAACCGCCGAAGTACGCTTTGCCCTTTTAGAATTGATTGATGAATTGCCTGAACAATTTTGGGGTTTTAGCCATTGCCCAAGCAGCAAAACAAAGAAAAACGAACGAAGAAAAAGCAACAAACAATCCTCGACACCCAAACCCCCAAAAAACAAAAAAGCTCTATGGATTGGCATTCTTGCAGCCATAGCAATAGCTGTTGCACTATATTTATATGTGAACGAAACCCATAAACCAGCCGTTTCAATTGTTGGGAAAGAAACAAAACCAATAGTCCGAAAACCAATAGTCCGAAAACCTATTACGGATAGACGAGAGAATTTGGATATTACAAAAGAAATAAAGCCAATAAAACCAGCAAGAAGGATGCACGATATAGATAAATTTCGGAAATTGAATAAGAAAAAAACAGACACAATCAAGCGCTTCTAAATTCAACAAAATGCCTATTTATAGCATGGAGTGTTTGTGAAATAGATGTGCAAATTGTCGTTTGTTGTGAAATTTTGCAAAAAAATTACGAACTGTTACAATAGCTTGTTTTGTGGCTTTTGGGACAGTATCAAGTTTCTTGGCGGGCTTAGGCTCTTACAGTGTCGGAAGTTTTATGGACGATTTTTTCCTCTTTACTTTTATCTCTTTGCTAATTGCAAAAGATTTTACAGAAACAGTTCCGTCAATTTCAACCGTAACATAATCGTCCTGAAAACTTTTTAGCAAAGAAACAAAACCCACCAAAACATTGCCCATTTTTACCTTGCATTTAAACATCTTGATTTCGTGCGAGCGTGCCGGAATTTCCACCGTGTCAATGCTTGTGAGTTTCCCAAGTCTGACATCGTTTATTGTCAAATCTAAATCAGCAGCATGAATATCGAACGCAAAAAAATTGGGGTTTTCTATCGGAAGAAAAACCTCCATTTCTAATGATGAAAAACTAATTTTTTTGATTTGAATTGATTGAACACTACCAACTTTCACAGGCTTTATAAGAAAAAAAGCTGCTGAAAAAATACAGACGAATAAAACCGAGAGCAATAAAAGATATTTTTTATTTATTTGCTTCATATGTTTATATTTTATGGGTGATAAGTGATGAGTGATAAGCGATATATTTTAATTCTCAACTCTAAATTCTCACTTCCACACGTCTAAACTTTACATTAACAACAAAAAAACATGCTTGAGGTTATTTTTCTTTCCAATCGCCTTTGGCTTTTATCAGCGCAACAAGTTCTTCTACGGCATTTTCTTGCGGAATATTCTTTTTTATCAACTTTTTTGATTTATACAAATTGATTTTGCCGACTCCACTCCCGACATAACCGTAATCCGCATCAGCCATTTCGCCAATTCCATTGACAATACAACCCATTATACCTATTTTAAGTCCAACAAGATTGGCGGTTTTCTCTCTGATTTTTTTTGCGGCTTCTTGCAGATCAAAAAGTGTACGTCCGCAACCCGGACACGAAATATACTCCGGTTTGGTCGTTCTCACACGGCTTGCCTGAAGTATCCCGAAAGCTATTTCATGCGTTGGCTCAACAACATTCCCGCTGTTTGAAATCCAAATTCCATCGGCTAAACCATCAAGAAAAAGCACTCCCAAGTCAGAGGAAGATTTAATCAAAAGAGAATCATAATCATCTTCCGCATAATTGGCGCGCACGATAATCGGTGTAAGTATTTTTTCGGCAATCAAATTAAAAATCGCAGCCCTTATTTCTGCAATAAAATTCAGATTTTCCGACTCAAGCACCAAAACCATGTTTTTTTTATGCCGATGCAGAAAATCAAGGGTTTTCGCAGAAAGGTCTTTTGGAGTAATGCGTACAAAATTCAAGCGTTCCGAACAACTTTCGGTTTGCATAAAATCGGAAATATCAAACAGCGGAAAGCAGGCGTTTTTGTTTTTTGCATTTTTCCAATCACGATACCAAAGAATAGTTTGGTGTTCAGCGTCATAGTCATGTGTTGAAAATAGAAAATCAGGCAGGCAAAAACGCTTTTTGGGGTTTTCAAAAAAAGATTTTGCTTTTAAATAGGAAGAAACATCGGCGATCACAACCGGAAAATTTTCTCCTCCGATGTTCGATACTGCTTTTGTTTTTCTTCTTTCGTAAGAAAAAGGATTCAACGGATTTTCAAAAGGGATTATTTTCTTGTGCTTTGCTTTCGACTTGAAGTAATTCACGATCGACTGAGCAACAGGAATCTCGTTTTCAGGCTCTTCTGTCAGCGAAACCCGAATGGTGTCGCCGATGCCGTCAATCATAAGTGCGCCAATGCCGACCGCTGATTTTATTCTTCCGTCTTCACCTTCGCCGGCTTCTGTTACGCCAAGATGTAAAGGATAGTTCATTTTCTCGGCAAGCATCTTGCTGCACATCAGGCGATAAGCATGAACCATAACCCTTGTATTGCTCGATTTCAGCGAGATTACAAGATCGTGAAATTCTCTTTTTTGGCATATTCGCAAAAACTCCAAAACTGATTCGACCATTCCTTCGGGCGTATCGCCGTACCTGCTCATTATCCTGTCGGAAAGCGAGCCGTGATTTGTCCCGATTCGTATGGCTGTATTGTTTTGTTTGCAAATATCCAAAAATGAAACAAATTTCGCTTCAAGTCTTGTTAATTCTGCCTTGTATTCATCGTCAGAATAATCAAGGAAGGTGAAATTTTTTTTTGCATCAATAAAATTGCCCGGATTTATTCTGACTTTTTCCACTACTTTGGCAGCTTCTTCGGCAACTTTTGACGAGAAATGCGTATCAACAATAAGTGGTTTTGTGAAGCCTTTTTCATGCAGCAAATCGCGAATTTGTTTTATGCACTCAACATCTTTTATTGTTGGCGCAGTAATTCTGACGTAATCTGCACCGAACTTAAAAATCCGAATACACTGTTTGATAGTCGCTTCAATGTCCGTAGTTTTTGTGTTTGTCATGGATTGAACACGCACCGAAAAATCGCTTCCCATAGGAATTTTTCCGACATGTACGGTTGTAGTCTTAAATCTATTGTAATTCAAAGGATTTTGAGCTGTGTATTTTGTAGCGTTCATTTTCGGTTGTTTTTCAAAAACATACAGGTAAAAAAGGCATTGAATATTGGAAAAAAACTTTCAAACAGGAAGAATACGAACAAAAAGAGCTGCCCGAAAAGTATCAGACAGCTTCTGTTTGTGAACTTGGAGGGAGTCGAACCCCCAACCTTCTGATCCGTAGTCAGATGCTCTATCCATTAAGCTACAAGTCCGTTTTGCGCTTGCAAATATAAGGCTTTTTTTTTATTTCGTCAATTTTTTTTGATGCATCTTGTATTTTTTTGCTGTTTTTTTTACATCAGATATTTTATTGTGCTTATAATTAAGTTCTTGTATTTCTACTTTTTTTTCGTAAAATAAAAAATGTATTGTTGATTATCAAGCTGCAAAATTCGTTTTGCAATCCGAAAATGGAGCAATTAAGTCAAACGCACAGGAAATTAATTTTTAAAGTTTTACTGAAAATTTGAGTGCTGTAAACCAGTATTTTCAAAAATAGTTGAGATTTTATGCATTTTGCCTAATTTTTCTATATCAATTTTGGATATGTGTAAATTTTATTATACTTTGTGCAACACGACTAAAAAAATAATTTTATGTCTTTTTCATTTTTTGACATTTTAATCGTAATAATAGGCATTTTTGTTCTGGGGATAATACTTAAATTTATCGGGAAACTTGTATGCAAATTGCTCTCTGCTGCTTTTGTAATTGTTTTTGTGCTATATTTGCTTTTCTACTGGAATGGAGGTTTGTTGGATTTAGGAAATCAGAATTTTATGCTTTATGAACTTGAAGCCAAATATTGCGGAGATAAAGACAGGCAAACAAGCTGCTGTTGTATTGTTCAGCCTTTGATTGAAGATGTTACATCGAAATACGAAGACGAAGAAATAGAAGATTTTCAGAAATCGAAAATTACCTCTATCCGAATAATAATGGAAAGCCTGATGGCAAAAAAGCAAGAGATAGCAACTTGCCTGAAAGAAAACGATGCTCTCGACGAATGGGATAACTTTATCAGCGATCTTGAAAAAATAAAAGCAGAACAAGAAGAGCAAGGCGAAGATTGAAAAAAAACAGAACTCACCTTTATCCTTTATTAACAATCATGTATTTTTTTTACCTAAAAATAAGGCTATGAGTAAAGAAATAGAACAAAAAAACCTAAGAGAACTTTTCCCAAACCTGAAAATTGCGGCAATAGTATTGATTTGTATATTTCATGCCGCATGGACATTTGCCCAAGAAAAAAAAATTCCGAAGACCTATTCAAATATCAAATACGACAAATCGGGGAGATTGTATTTGGAAAAAGGCAAAAAACGCTTCTATGCGGCTGAACCTTATGCAAAATATTCATTAAAAAAGTTTCAGACAAACCCGCAAGGAACAACTAAGGGCTTGCTTTTCGATTTTAAAGACTCGACATTCAACGGGAAAATGTATTATGGCTTGATAAATTATAAAGATTCAAAACACCCGACTCCGGTATATTTCAGAGTTTCTTCACAAATTACAAAAGGAAAAGCAATGATTCCCGTAAAGCAATATTTATCGGGTCGCTACGATATGAGTGCTTGGGAAAAGTCGGGCAAGGGAACTATTGGTTACAGGCTGCTGAACACGCAAGGGCAAATCCTTTATGACGGAATTGTATCGTTCAGATATACAGATAAGTTTGAAGTAGATAATACAATTGTCGAAGGTCCTTTTGTGAACGATATTACCCCGAGGGAAGCATCGCTTTCTTTCAAAACAAATTTTAAAATAAAATGCAAACTGACAGTCGGCGACAAAACATACGAAGACCAAACAGCGGCTTACTATCACGAATTTAGAGTGAAAAACCTGAAGCCCTCAACAAAATACAGCTATACGATTGAATATGGCGACAATACGATAAGCTACTCGTTTAAAACCGCACCCAAACCGGGAACTTCCGAGCCGTTTTTGTTTGCCTACGGCAGCGATAGTCGTGCCGGAAATGGTGGCGGAGAACGAAATTTGTACGGTGTAAATGCCTATGTCCTAAAAAAATTCATGGCTTTGGCAAATATGATGCAGGTTGCTTTTGTGCAATTTACCGGCGATTTGGTAAACGGATACGCAAACCACCGAGAAGATATTGAGCTGCAATACGCAAACTGGAAACGAACCGTCGAGCCTTTTGCGCATTATTTGCCGGTTTATATCGCTATGGGAAATCACGAAGCCCTTTTGTACGAATTTTACGACAAAGAAAACCATCGGATTTTGTCGATTGATAAATTCCCTTTTGAAACCGAATCGGCAGAAGCCGTATTTGCTGAAAATTTCGTGAATCCTGTTTCTTCCTTACAAACAGAAGATGGCGCGGTTTATGATCCTGCAAAAAATAGCGTAGATTTTCCTCCTTACAAAGAAAGCGTTTTTTCGTACACCTATGACAATGTGGCAATGATTGTCTTAAACTCCAATTACTTATATTCTCCGGGACTTAAACCGAATACTTCTACAAGCGGAAATTTACATGCCTATGTGATGGATATGCAAACCGCTTGGTTGGAAAAAACGCTGGAAAAATACGAGAAAGACAAGAATATCGACCATGTTTTCATTACCATTCACACGCCTTTTTTCCCTAACGGCGGTCACGTAGGCGACGACATGTGGCACAATGGCGACAATTTGCCACGAGCCTTGATTAACGGAAAACCGCTCTCAAAAGGAATCATCGAAAAACGCGACGAGCTGTTGGATATTATCGTGAATAAATACTCCAAACCAATAGCTTTGCTTACCGGAGATGAGCATAATTACAACAAAGTAGAAATCACGCCGCGAACGAATATTTATCCTGAAAATTACGACAAAAAACGCATAAAACTGTCAAGAACAATATTTCAGATAAACAACGGAGCTGTCGGTGCGCCGTATTATGCACAGGAGCAAACGCCATGGACTGAAAGCGTTTCGGGTTTTACGACTCAAAATGCGGTTGTTTTTATTTATATTGCTTTGAATCATCGTACTCTAACGACATTTTTATAATTGTGTTGATATTTGCGTTTAAAATGGGTTCGTGGCAATTTTCCCTCGACCCTGTCAGGGTTTCAAACCCTGACAGGGTCGAGGGAAAAATCGCACGCGAAAGAAATTTGCAAAAAATGTCGCGTAGAGTAACAAAAACGGCAAAATATGACAGAAAAAAAGCTGTCCGATATTTTTTTATGGGACAGCCTTTTTCTTTCAAAAAAAGAAAGAAACAAAGTTTAGGCTTTGTGTCTTGGTTCGTCAGAAACCGACAATTTTTTTCTGCCTTTTGCTCTTCTCATTGAGAGAACTTTTCTGCCGTTTGCAGATGCCATTCTTTTCCTGAAACCGTGTTTGTTTTTTCTTTTTCTATTTGATGGTTGAAACGTTCTTTTCATTTTTCCCGATATTTAAGAATTTATTTTTCCTGTTATAAAAAAGTTTTCGTTTTTGCGACTGCAAAATTAATATTTTTTGTATTGAAAACAAATCTTTTGTATAATTCGTTGCAAAATTGGCAGAATTTTCTTTTTTTTTGTTTATTTTGAGCTATTCGTTGAGCCAAGAGGTGTGGCTCTTGTAAGTTTAAAGGCATATTTTCTTTGGCGTTAAAAAAATTTTATTTGACAGAAAAAAGAAATATTTGAATATAATTTAAGTTGATGAATTTCACGACTCAAACAAAAATAATTGGCTGCATACTTTTTATTGTATTTTGCGGCATTTCGCTACAATCTCAGCATTTGCCCAAAGAATATCAAATTCAGTATTTCGACACCATTGTTGAGTTGCCGTCAAATGCCGGATTTTTTAGTCGCAGAACACATTCGTTCAAATCCTCATTGTACAACAAGCAGTATTATGTGATCATACAATTTTACGAATTGCCCAACAAAATAACAATGGAAAGGCTTGACAAATTGGGCATTGACTTGCTGAAATACATTCCAAACATGGCTTTCATCGCTTCTTTTCCTAAAAACAAAATACGAAAGAAACTAAAGAAAATAAAAATTCGTTCGCTGTATAGCATTCCGCCGGAAATAAAAATTCACCATTCCCTCAAATCCGGCGTTTTTTCGTCTTCTTCCGGCAAGGATACGATTGTTGATGTTAATATTCATTTTTATAAAGGATTGGACGAGGAAGTTTTAAAAAACGAGTTAAGGGATTTCAATGTAAAAAAAATATCAATACTGAAAACATACAACAAATTCAGAGTTCGGATTTTGCAAAGCAGACTTCCGGAATTAGCACAGCTTGCGTGGGTTGAGTTCATCGAACCGGGCAAACCGCCGAAAGTGAAAAAAAATGTTGAAAAATAGAACAAACAAATAAATGTAATACAAAGAATATTAAAGAAATACAGAGGAAAATAAATAGAAGACCACGCAAAAATTTAGGTTTTGAAACGCCTATAAATATTTTTGCTAAATTTGTAACATAAAAAATTGCATTTGGCAGTTGAATCTACCCTATCTAAGAATTTAATTCTTTTATTCGTATCTTTTTGTTTAATAAATGTCTTTGTATCTGTGATAGATTGTATTGAGCAAACTTTCAATTTCTTCAGGCTCAAGCGAAGTAAGCAGTTTCATGCGAATGTCTTTGAAATGCGGCAAGGATTTGAAATAAGTAGAAAAATGGCGGCGCATTTCATAAATTCCCCGCGGCTGCCCTTTCCATTTCAGGGATTGTTTGAAGTGTATTTTTGCAATATCAACTTTTTCTTTCAATGTTATTTCCTGCATTTTTTTGCCGGTTTCGAGGAAATGGCGTATTTCTTTAAAAATCCAAGGTCGTCCGTAGGTTGCGCGCCCAATCATCAGCCCGTTTACACCATACTTATCCAAAAAATATCGTGCTTTTTCCGGAGAATCCACATCTCCGTTTCCGATAATCGGAATGTGCATTCGCGGATTGTTTTTCACTTTGCCAATCAATGTCCAATCTGCCTCACCTTTATAGAATTGTGATCGTGTGCGTCCGTGAATGGTCAGTGCTTTGATTCCTGTGTCTTGCAAGCGTTCGGCAATATCAACAATATCTTTTGAGTTGTCGTCCCAACCGAGTCGGGTTTTCACTGTTACGGGAATATCAACGGCTTTGACAATTTCTTCGGTCATTTTAATCATTTTCGGAATGTCTTGCAACATTCCTGCGCCGGCACCGCGATTGGCTATTTTCTTTACCGGACAGCCGTAGTTTATGTCAATCAAATCAGGCTTTGAGGCTGCTGTTATTTTGGCTGCCTCAACCATTGACTCGATGATATGCCCGTATAATTGTATTCCAATCGGGCGTTCAGAATCAAGAATAGTCAATTTCTTGAACGTTTTTTCGACATTACGAATCAAAGCTTCTGATGCAACAAATTCGGTATAAACCATATCTGCTCCGAATTTTTTACACATGTATCGAAACGAAGGGTCTGTTACATCTTCCATCGGAGCTAAAAACAATGGCTCTTTCTTTAATTCAAGGTTTCCGATTTTCAGCTTGTTTTCCATAATAAATATCAGCTTCAAAAAAAATCAGCAAATTATCCTGCCCACGAATCCCTGTCGAGGCTTCTGTATTGAATGGCTTCTGCCAAATGATTGGGCAATATGTGTTCGTTTTGTTCCAAATCGGCAATGGTGCGCGAAACTTTCAATATCCTGTCGTAAGCACGGGCAGACAAGCCTAAGCGTTCCATTGCGTTTTTTAATAATGTTTGCCCTGCATTGTCTATTACACAATATTTTCGAAGCATTTTTGAAGACATTTGGGCATTGCAATACGTTCCTTCGTTCTTGTCAAAACGTTTTTCCTGAATATTTCGCGCTTTTATGACACGCTCTCTGACTTTTTGGCTCGGTTCGGATTCTTTGGCATGAGATAATTCTTTGAACGAAACAGGCACAACTTCAATATGAATATCAATGCGATCGAGCAAAGGACCTGAGATTTTGTTTAAATATTTTTGAACTACACCGGGACTGCAAACGCATTCTTTTTCCGGGTGATTGTAATATCCGCAAGGGCAAGGATTCATCGAGGCAACCATCATGAAACTTGCAGGATATTCAATGGTAAATTTTGCTCTTGATATTGTTATTATCCTATCTTCCAAAGGTTGGCGCATCACTTCCAAGACGGTTCGTTTAAATTCGGGTAGTTCGTCGAGAAAAAGAACGCCATTGTGTGCGAGCGATATTTCTCCGGGTTGCGGGAAAGAACCTCCGCCAACGAGTGCAACATCGCTTATCGTATGGTGTGGCGATCTGAACGGTCGGGTGTACATCAGCGAGGTGTGTTTGCCTGTTTTTCCTGCTACGGAATGTATTTTTGTGGTTTCCAATGCTTCGCGGAGTGTCAAGGGAGGCAAAATAGAGGGCAAGCGTTTTGCAAGCATGGTTTTTCCTGCGCCCGGAGGTCCAATCAGTATAATATTATGACCGCCGGCAGCTGCTATTTCTAAAGCTCTCTTGACATTTTCCTGACCTTTTACGTCTGAAAAATCTATCTCGCAATTGTTTATATTTTCGTAAAATTCTTTTCGGGTATCAACTTTGGTTTGTTCTAATTCGGCATCGCCATTGAAAAAATCAATGACTTCTTTGAGGTTATTTACGCCATAAACTTTGAGTTTGTTTACCACTGCTGCCTCGCGTGCATTCTCTTTGGGCAGAATTATGCCTTTGAAATTCTCTTCGCGCGCTTGTATTGCAATCGGCAAAACGCCTTTTATCGCTTGCAGGCTTCCGTCGAGCGACAACTCGCCCATTATCACGTAATTCCCTATTGCCGAATGCTCTATTTGCTCCGAAGCGGCAAGTATGCCGACTGCAATCGGCAAATCGTATGCCGAGCCTTCTTTGCGAATGTCAGCCGGTGCCATATTGATAATTATTTTTTTCCCGGGAATCTTATATCCGTTGTATCGCAAAGCAGAGTCAATCCGCTGATGACTTTCTTTCACGGCATTGTCCGGCAAACCCACCAGATAGAAATTTATTCCCTGACTTATATTGACTTCAATAGTAATGGTGGTAGCATTTATTCCGTGTACGGCACTTCCGAAAGTTTTAACCAACATTTTTATTTAATATTAATTTTTACATTTTTGGGTGCTTGGGGATTAAAATTAAAAATTAAAAGTCAAAAGTTAAAATTTTCTCAAGCGATTTTACAAAACATTCCTTTTTTGTTGTTGGCTTTTCTTGGCTTGTTGGTTTTTCTTTTCGCAAACGTCGGATATTTTATTCCACTGTAACAGATTTTGCCAAGTTACGTGGCTGATCGACATTGCAGTCGCGCACTACGGCAATACGATAGGACAATAATTGTAATGGAATAACCGAGAGTATCGGAATCAGAGAAACATCAGTATCCGGTATACATATAACGTGGTCGGCTATTTCTTTTATTGTTGTGTCGCCTTCTGTAACAATAGCTATCACAACGCCGTTTCTTGCTTTTATTTCCTGAATGTTATTAACAATTTTTTCGTATGATTTATCTTTTGTTGCAATCACGACAACAGGCATTTTTTCGTCAATCAATGCAATAGGTCCGTGTTTCATTTCTGCTGCCGGATATCCTTCTGCATGGATGTAAGATATTTCTTTTAGTTTCAGCGCGCCTTCCAAAGCTACGGGAAACAACGAACCGCGTCCTAAATACAAAAAGTTGGAACTGTCTTTGTACAATTCGGCTATTTCATAAATTCCTTTGTCGTTGTTTAATATCTCTATTACTTTTTCGGGAATATCAACAAGTGCTTTGATGATTCTCTTGTATTTTTCGGGTGTTAATGTTCCGCGTTTTTCGCCAAGCAAAAATGCCATCATTGCCAGTATGGTAACTTGTGCGGTGAATGCTTTGGTTGATGCCACGCCGATTTCCGGTCCGGCATGCGTATAAACGCCTGCGTGGGTTTCGCGCGGAATGCTTGAGCCGACAACATTGCACACGCCCAAAACAAGGGCATTGTTTTCTTTTGCTATTTGTATGGCAGCAAGCGTATCGGCGGTTTCGCCGCTTTGGCTGATGGCAATAACAACATCGTCGGGATAAAGCACCGGATTGCGGTATCTGAACTCGGAAGCATATTCCACCTCAACAGGTACGCGGGCAAATTTTTCAAACAAATATTCGCCCACCAAACCGGCGTGCCACGACGTTCCGCAGCCAATCATGATAAAACGCTTGGCAGACAAAATCCTATCCATTTCTTTCATCAAGCCGCCAAGACGTATGTACGACAAATCTGCGGCAACTCTTCCGCGAAATGTGTCTTTTATCGAACTCGATTGTTCAAAAATCTCCTTTAGCATGAAATGCGGAAAACCTCCTTTTTCTATTTCTTGCAAATCAAGCTCTAATTTTTCAACAATCGGCTTCAATTCATCATTATTTATCGTTTTTAGCGATATTTCATTCCTTGAAATTACGGCAATGTTATCGTTATTCAGGTAAATGACACTGTTCGTATATTCAACAATCGGCGTAGCGTCAGAGGCAATAAAATATTCGTTTTCGCCAATCCCGATAACCAAAGGACTTCCTTTTCGTGCGGCAATAAGCTGATTTTGCTTGTCTTTGCAAGCGATTACCAATCCATATGCGCCGACAACATTGTTCAACGCCAAACGAACGGCTTCTTCCGGGCTTAAATCGCCTGATTGATAAATATATTCAATCAGGTTTGCCAACACTTCGGTATCGGTGTCGCTTTTAAACTCGTATCCCTGCTGTACAAGTTTTGTCTTTAAGGAATTAAAGTTTTCGATAATTCCGTTATGAATGACGACAAAAAGCCCGTTTTGCGATTCGTGCGGGTGTGCATTTATGTCATTCGGTTCGCCGTGAGTTGCCCAACGCGTATGCCCGATTCCTGTATTTCCCGACACGTCGCTATCCGAAAGAAATGCTTCCAAATCGCTTACTTTGCCTCTTTTCTTGTATATATTTGTTTTGCCGTTCAGCAGCGCGATTCCCGAAGAGTCGTAACCGCGATACTCTAAGCGTTTCAAGCCTTTGATTAAAATCGGGTATGCCTGTCTATTTCCAATATATCCTACAATTCCACACATTGAGATTATTTTTATAAAATAGTATAGGTCAATGCAAGCGAAATGCCGCTCTTATGTTGCCAATTGTTAATTATCAAACGATTGGCTTGTGCCACACGATATCTTGGAATGATATACAAGCCTTTGTCTTCCAGCTCTCCGTCAAGAAGTTTCTGAATATACACAGGAATGTCGAACTGATAATAGTTATTGGGCTCATTGTATTTTTCGCTGTAATGGTGAGTTCTCAAGCGAGAATCCGTAAAAGTATATTCGTCGAGATAGTATTCTTCGTCGTTCATATAAACCAGCGTTAATTCCGACGGCAATTCAAATCTTGCTCTGGTATTGTCGTTTGCGACATTTACAGTCAATTGCGCTTTATTTATAACAATTTTCTTGTTTTTTTGTTTCAAATTTTGAAGAAACGGGAAATTCAACTTTGCTTTTACACCGCCCAAAGCTTGTATGTACATTACACTGTCTGAGGAAATGGGTTGTTGTATTTGCTGTTCAAGCGGTGTTCCGGAAAAGTCGTGTGTAAAAGATGCGGCTCTTCCTGAATTATCATTGATATAAAAATTAAAAGCACCATGAGTCGTATCGTTATGATAATAAAGCCTGATTTTTGTTTTGTTCTTCACAAATGTCATGATAGCACCTTCGGTTGAATTGTCATCTACCCTAAATGCCAAGCCTTTCCAAATGGTATTCAGCGTATCGTTATTGACAAAATATTGTTTGCTGATTTTGGCAAATGCAAGCAGTTCTTGTGCAAAATCAATTGGCAACGGCAAGGAAACGATAGAATCTCTTATCGAAGGCGTGTAGCAATAGCTCGAAAGCGGCACTTCGTCGTATTGAAAACTTGTGTTTGAATAGTAAGGAACTATCTTGTTGTCTTTCATCATTTTTATATCTTCTCGCACTCTGTGTACGCTGATATTCATGGGTTTCCCAATTTTTCCGTAATATTTCGCGTTTTTGTGTCTTACGGTATCGAGTACAAGTTCAATTGTCATTGAGTCGGCAAAAGTTCTCTCGTCGATACGAATTTTTACTCCGCTTGTTCTTACTTGGGAAGTAAATTCGGCTTTTGTTTTCCCAAAAACAGGATCGGTATATCCGCCCAGCAAAATGTTTGTGAAATTATCGGTTCGCAACTGTTCGTCCGAAACGGTGTAGCCCTTGATGCTTATGGTGTCGGTAAAATAAGAATTGACAATATCCTCTGCCGGAAGTAGTTCTGCACCAAATTTATCCTCATCTTTGCAACTTTGCAATGCAAATAAAACACCTGCGAACAAAAAAATCAGCAAAGAAATTTCCCTTAGCTTCAACATTCTATTTTTCTATTTTAGATTTAACTGTTTGTTGCCCCGTTCATAACAGTATCGTAAAAGGCAGAATATGCGTCAATATAGGCTTCATCGCTCTGATACTCAAGAACAGGCTTTTTCTGACTTTCAATAAACTCATTTACTTGCGAATTTATTGTTTCAGCACCGTAAATAATTCCGTCGCTGTACTGAACGCCTAATTTTGAAATATTCACATAATTTGGTTCTGACAACAATTCAACGTCTTCTTTCGTTATATTTTCAGAAATTACTTTGTCGGAAATAGCCGGATTCAGGCTGTCTTGAAAATCATCATCAAAAACCGACAGAATGACTTTTGAGTGGGCAAATAAAGGATCGTCAAAATGTAGTTTTTTCAGGAAGAGCGGAACCAATGAGGTGAACCAACCGCGACAGTGAACCACGTCGGGCGACCAGCGTAGTTTCTTTACTGTTTCAATCACGCCTTTGGCAAAGAAAATGGCTCTTTCGTCGTTGTCCGAAAACGATTTCCCGTTTTCATCGTGCAATAAACTTTTTCTGTGAAAATAATCTTCATTATCAATAAAATAAACCTGCATTCTTGCAGATTGTATTGAAGCTACTTTTATAATTAACGGATGATCGGTATCATCAATTATCAGATTCATGCCGGAAAGGCGTATTACTTCGTGTAATTGATTCCGACGCTCGTTAATCAAACCAAATCTGGGCATAAATGCACGAATTTCGTTGCCTTTTTCCTGAATTCCTTGTGGAAGGTAACGACCTCTTTTTGACATTTTTGTTTCGGGGAGGTAGGGCATGATTTCTTGGGAGATAAATAAGACCTTTGTTTTTTCCATAGCTCTGTATGTTTTTACAAATTTTGAATTTTATTTTGAATTTTATGCTTTCTCTTTTTTAAGCATTTATCTTTGAGTTTTTTAAGATTAATGATTTTTTCGGATAAAAGCTGTGCAAAAATACAAAAAATATTCATAATTATGAACTTAATTGGCTTGATAATGTCAGAAAATAAAGATTCGGCGTGTACAAACATTATTTTTTTCTGCACACGCCGAAGAGTTTCCTATCCTTTGTTTTTGGTGTTTATACCATTTATATTTATAAAATAGTCCAATTTGCCAATTAGTTTTTTTTTATTACTTTTGGACCAAATTAAAAAGATATATTATGTCATTTCCAA
>PDWJ01001639.1_pt1 | contig 39862 bp, 35 predicted proteins | sample 1430881 | NCBI WGS metagenome assembly PDWJ01 (sample SAMN01162460, study PRJNA174530) | Oral metagenome, whole genome shotgun sequencing project. | biome: Marine environment; feature: Marine mammal; material: Swab sample of the gingival sulcus; isolation source: swab sample of gingival sulcus...
GTCTGTTTCATGGGAAAACCTCCTTGAGCTTTCCCACCTTAACAAACCGGACAGTTTATGTGTTCTTACTGAGGACAGTTTATTTGTTCTTAACACATCATTCGCGAGATTCTTGACAGGGCAAGGACACCCATATAAACAATGCTCCTCGTTTTTTTGAGAGAGTGCCCCCGTAGCTCAGGCGGATAGAGCACGGGATTCCTAATCCCGGTTAGCCCAGGTTCGAGTCCTGGCGGGGGCACCATAAAGATGAATGATTCCAGAAGCTTAAAAGGCTTTTGGGGTCATTTTTTTTAAGGTACCCTTTGTGGTCATTATCGGTCACCTCTTGTGGTATAAAAAGTGTATTTGATGCAGGGGAGGTACGTGAAACAACCAGGTGTTTTGGGGGTTCAAGACTCATAGGTAACCAAGGAGAAGATAATGTATACTAACAGTATAAAACGCTGTGTCTTTGTTTGTTTGATCGTGTTTGTGGTGACTTCTGTCAGTTGGGCTGCCTTGCCTGAATTTACTCAACTGGCTGAAAAGACGGGTGAAGCTGTTGTGAATATCAGTACTGTGAAAATGGTCAGACATCAGCAGGGACTCAGGCATTTCATGCCTAACAGGCCCAAAGAAGGAACACCTTTTGACGATTTTTTTGATCAATTTGAGCGTTTTTTTGGACAACAGGGGCAGTCTTACCAGAAGCCCCGTAAGGAACGATCCCTTGGGTCGGGTTTTATTATCAGCCGTGACGGCTATGTGGTGACTAACAACCATGTGGTGGAGGGTGCTGACGAGATCAAGGTACGGCTTCGGGAGAATGGCAAGCGGGAACAATCCTATCTGGCAGAGATTATTGGTACCGATTCAGAAACGGATCTGGCTTTGCTTAAGATCAATGCCAGGCATCCTTTGCCCTGTCTTGACTTCGGTGACTCCAGTAAACTTCATGTGGGTGAGTGGGTTATGGCCATTGGTAATCCCTTTGGCCTGGATCATACGGTGACAGCCGGTATCATCAGTGCCAAGGGCAGAATTATCGGGGCTGGCCCCTATGATAATTTTTTGCAGACAGATGCTTCTATCAATCCGGGTAATAGCGGCGGCCCTCTTTTGAACATGAGGGGTAAGGTCATTGGCATCAATACGGCCATTGTGGCCTCAGGGCAGGGGATAGGGTTTGCCATCCCAAGTTCTATGGCCAAGGATATTATTGAGCAGCTCAAGGAATTTAAGAAGGTCAAGCGGGGACTTCTGGGGGTCATGATCCAACCTATGGATGAACAGACCTCACGGGCCCTCGGACTGGATGACAACATGGGAGCCCTTGTGGCCTCGACTACACCAGGGGGGCCGGCTGATCGAGCAGGTATCAAGGCTGGAGATGTTATTCTGGCCCTTAATGGTGATGCTGTCGAAGATAGTAGCGATTTGACCCGGAAGATAGGACGTCTTTTTCCCGGTTCTCAGGTCACCTTGACTTTGTGGCGCAAGGGAAAAAGGCTTGAGCTCAAGGCTTTTTTGACTGAGCGTTCGGCAGAAGAATTGGCAAGGCATCAAGATGGACAGAAGGGTATGACACCCCGTGATCAGGTTCTTGGTATGACCTTGCGCCCTCCCCTGGGGCATGAGCTGGAACGGTTTGGCCTCAATGAGGTACGTGGCCTTGTGGTGGTAGGTATGCAGAGCGACTCCCCTGCCAATGATGCGGGACTCTCTCCAGGCGATCTTATTCTTGAGGCGAATCAAGAGCCTGTGAACACGGTTGCTGCATTCAGGAAGATGGTGAGAAAGGCTCGCAAAAACGGCGTGGTTCTGCTTTTTGTGCAGCGAAAGGGACAAAATTTGTTCCAAACCATCCCCCTGGAAGACTAAGGTGTCTTCTTGTGACAGCCTGTTTCTAAGGGCAACACGCAGCCCGGTCGTTTTGCAACCGGGCTGTAAGGTGAATCTGCATCTTGCCATTAAGGGGGTACATGCTGACGGGTATCATGAACTGGATTCCCTGTTTGTTCCCCTGTCTGTGCCTCACGATACGTTGACCATCACCCAGAGTGAAACCTCTCGTTTGCAGGTGACCTGTTCGCTGACTGAACTTCAAGGCCCAAATAATATCCTCCATACCGCCTGGATGAAGTGGTCAGAGCGAGTGGGATATGTTCCCTGTCTGACTATCCATCTACATAAGAATATTCCTGTGGGAGGGGGACTTGGTGGTGGGAGTTCGGATGCAGCTGCATTGCTCCGATGGCTGAATCAGACTGCCGGTGCATACGGGCTTTCTGACCATGAACTGGCCGAACTTGCCAGGGATATTGGTTCAGACGTTCCCTTTTTTTTGTGCAATCGACCGTGTCGGGCCAGGGGGAGAGGTGAACTCCTTGAAGAGGCAGATCTTGATCTAGCCTGCTATCAGGTTTTGCTTATCTGTCCCAAGATTCACGTTGCCAGTGCCTGGGCTTATAGACAGTGGGATGAACTGGTCGGACTGCATGGTGTGGAAAAAAAATGCTCTCGAATCTTGACAACCTCTGGCCTAGCGGATAGGCAATCCTCCTCTCGCCGACATCTTGTATTGTATAATGATTTTGAGCGAGTGGTTTTTCCTGCTCACCCCCTTTTGTATCGCCTTAAAATGACTATGCTTGATCGTGGTGCTTGCGGTTGTGTTATGAGTGGTTCTGGGGCGAGTCTTGTCGCTTTTTTTGAGGGGGAACAGGATAGGGAAAGGGTTTGCGCATATCTCGAAGCAAAGAGTATTCCCTTTTTTACATGATGCTGGGGCGTCGCCAAGCTGGCAAGGCAACGGGTTTTGGTCTCGTCATTCGGAGGTTCGAATCCTTCCGCCCCAGCCAATTTTTTAAGGAAGCAGATTATGCCGCGACATGGTGATTTGCGGATCGTTACAGGAAATGCCAATCCCGGTCTGGCCGAGGCTATCTGTGAGCATCTCGGTGACCGGCTGACCCCGACCCTGGTGGGGAGATTCAGTGATGGTGAGATCCGTGTGGAAATCGGTGACAATGTTCGCGGTGATGATGTGTATGTTGTCCAGTCCATCTGTGCGCCAGTGAACGACAATCTCATGGAACTCTGTCTGATGCTTGATGCCCTGAAGCGGGCCAGTGCAGGCAGGGTGACGGCTGTGATTCCCTATTTTGGGTATGCCCGTCAGGATAGGAAGGTGGGGCCACGGGTGCCGATCAGTGCCAAGGTTGTTGCAGACTTTCTATCTGTAGCTGGCGTTGACAGGGTATTGACCATTGATCTGCATTCAGGTCAGATCCAGGGTTTTTTTGATATTCCAGTGGATAATCTCTATGCTGTGGAGGTTCTGTTAGACTATATCCATACCCTGGGCCAGAATCTTGTAGTGGTTTCACCGGATGCTGGAGGAACTGAGCGGGCCAGGGCCTATGCCAAGCGTCTTAATGCGGGCCTCGCCATCGTTGATAAGCGTCGTGATGAGCCCAATAAGGCTCAGGCCATGCAGGTAATAGGGGATGTCAAGGATAAGGTGGCCGTTGTGCTTGACGATATGATCGACACGGCAGGTACAATGGTTGAGGCTGGTAAAATCCTTACGGAAAACGGCGTCAAAAAGGTAGTGGCATGTACCACACACCCTGTGCTTTCAGGCCCTGCCATCAAACGCCTTGCAGACTCTCCCTTTTCCGAAATCGTTGTCACTGATACCATCCCTCTCAGCCCTGAAGCTCAGGCCAGCGGCAGGTTTAAGGTGATTTCTGTGGGCTCCCTTTTGGGGAAAGCCATCCATAATATCCATTCCGAATCGTCGGTAAGCGTCCTTTTCCGAGGCTAGGGCGTGTTTGAAGGAGAAAACCATTATGTCTGAGTTGTTGAAACTGGAAGTCAAAGGGCGTGCACAGACCGGTAAGGGTCCCAACCGCCGTCTTCGGGAGACCGGTATGGTTCCTGGAGTCTATTATGATGGTAAGGGCAATAATATCACGGTCAAAGTTGACTTCGTGGCTCTTTCCAAGATGGTTGCTGCGGTAGGTTTTTCCAAGGTTTTTGATTTGGAGATCATTGCTGATGGTACAACCGCAGTCAAACCTTGTCTCATTAAGGCCGTTCAGCACCATCCCTTGAAGCCCATTTACAATCATGTGGATTTTTTTGGGGTTGATCTGGATCAAAAAGTTGTCGTGTCCATCCCCGTTCGTGTTGAGGGCAAGGCCCTTGGTGTGACTCGTGGCGGTAATTTAGGCATTTTTCGGGAAACCGTAGAAGTTGAATGTCTGCCCAAGGACGTTCCCGATGCCTTGGTTCTGGATGTGAAAGATCTGGATCTTGGTCAGAGTATTTTTATAGAGGATGTGGATTTCGGCGAAGGAGTGCGTGCCGTGGGTGAGGAGAATTTTGCCGTTGTAGGTGTTATTGCCCCCCGTGCTGCTGCTGTATCGGAAGAAGAGACCGAAGAAGAGGAAACGGTCTGATCCCATCTCTTTGTATTTGTTGTACCACTCATTTCCATCTGCAAGAGGTCTCGTTCTGGGGCCTCTTGTTCTTTATCTATCCCAGTATTTTTTGGTTGCAATAATTATGGCTCACGCCGGTCTCATTGTAGGTCTTGGCAATCCTGGACGCCAATACGAAAGAACCCGCCACAATGTCGGGTTTATGGTCGTGGATCGGCTTGTCGAAGATCAACGGGCATGGGTTCAACGCATTTCGCCCAAGGACAAGGAAGGTGCCCTTTGGGAGTGGACCCCCCCCCAAGGAGATCCCTGGCTGCTTCTCAAGCCGCTGACCTTTATGAACCGAAGCGGACGGGCCGTTGGCAAGGTCCTCAGCAATCGGGACATTGATCCAACGCAGATCCTGGTAGTTCATGATGAATTGGATCTTCCCTTGGGCCGGGTACGCTTCAAGCAAGGAGGGGGCCTGGCTGGGCATAACGGATTACGTTCTGTGGCTGAGAGTCTGGGCACCAGGGATTTTCATCGTTTGCGCATGGGCATTCACCGACCCGAACCAGGGTATGAGGTTGTCTCCTATGTTCTGAGCGGGTTTGCTCCTTCTGAGATTCCCATAGTTGATCAGGTTGTGGGACAGGCCTTAGAAGGCATCTTGATCTATTGTCGGGACGGGATAGATACGGCCATGTTTGAGGTGCATTCTTCAACCAAAGGATAAAGCTCTGTTTCGAGCATGGACTATTCTCTTCTTTTGGAGTATAACGACTTTTCGTATTGAGGATAATCTGTCCTCGTAAGGGCCGCTTCCACTCCTTGTGAGTGAACTCCTTGCAGATTATATCAGTGGACAGGACGCGATGACGTACACGTCGCATTGCATGTCGTTTTTTGGCACCATATATCCTTCAGAACTATCCTCATAGAGACTGTCCGCATCGGTCGGCCCAGTCTGAATTTCCCCTGCCCCTCGTTATTACCATTATGAGGTGCATTATCCAGTTGAACCGGAGGAGACTCGTGTTTTCTGTTGACGAACTTGTAGTGTATCCCGCCCAGGGGGTGGGAAAGGTTGAGCGCATAGAAACCCAGGAAATCGGTGGTGCCTCCACCGAACTCTATATTGTTCGTATTCTCAGTAACAACGTTACGTTAATGGTTCCTGTGACCAATGCCGCTCATGTTGGTCTTCGTGCGGTATACACTGCTGATGAAGCCAAAGGCATTCTTGTTTATCTTGATGACCGCTCTGACTTTACAGGATACTCCGGTCAAAATTGGAATCGGCGTTATCGTGAATATTCGGAAAAGCTCAAAAGCAGTAATTTGCAGGATGTTGCTTATGTTTTGAAAGAACTCCTTCTCATTGGTAAAGATAAAGAACTTTCTTTTGGAGAACGTCGTCTTTTGGAGCAGGCCATGGGACTTATTACCTTAGAACTCTCTTTTGCCCTTGACAAAGATCAAAATGATGTCAAAAAGGAGATCGAAGCACTTTTTATGGATGTCCTGCAAAAAAAAGAAGAAACATCCGCTGAAGACGGGAAGGAATAGTCCACTTGCTCTGCAAATATTCTCTTCCAAGAGGAATTTTTCCATATTTTTTTGACCAAGTGCCGTCTTTCTCTGGCCTATCAGAGAAAATCAACATACCTGCATATTCCTTTTCTGTACTGACAATCCACACCCAAAAAATATGACAGATCTGACAAACACATTGTGTTGTCTGTTGTGTTACATGGATACGTAGTTCCCAGAAACTTGACATACCTAATTATTTCCATCCCTTTTTTTCCCTGCATATTTTCATGTTGACCTTGTCGCGAACACTTCGTGTACACCTCTCTATCTTGTCATTCATGGTTGGTATCTATCAACCATAACCGGTAACTATGTGATTTTTTCTTTGTGGAGCCTTTCGTATGAACCTATCTGAATTGAAAACCAAAACCATGGCTGAGCTCATGGAGCTGGCCAGTCAGTACAAAATCGAAAATCCCAGCGGAATGCGTAAGCAAGAGCTTATTTTTGCTTTGCTGCAAGGGTGCGCTTCCCAGAATCGGGCCATTTCTGGAGAGGGAGTTCTGGAAATTCTGCCCGATGGCTTTGGTTTTCTCCGTTCACCCATGTATAGTTACATGCCTGGACCCGATGATATTTATGTCTCACCCTCTCAGATTCGTCGTTTTGGTCTGCGTACAGGAGATGTGATCGTTGGTCAGATTCGTCCTCCTAAAGAAGGTGAGCGATATTTTGCCCTGCTCAGGGTCAAGACCATTGGATTTGAAAAACCGGAACGCTCCAAACAAATTGTCCTTTTTGACAACCTAACGCCAATTTATCCTGACGAACGCTTTAAGATGGAGAATGGCAAGGAAAATTATTCGTCGCGTATTGTGGATCTTCTGGCCCCCATTGGTAAGGGCCAGCGCGGGATTATTGTGGCTCCGCCCAGGACAGGAAAGACCATGCTCATGCAGTCCATTGCCAACTCCATTAATGCCAATCATCCTGATGCCTTTCTTATTGTTTTGCTCATCGACGAACGGCCTGAGGAAGTCACTGACATGGAACGCACTGTGAACGCCGAGGTGGTCAGTTCCACGTTTGATGAACCACCCCAGCGTCATGTCCAGGTGGCAGAGATGGTGCTGGAAAAGGCCAAACGGCTGGTGGAACGTAAAATGGACGTGGTCATTCTACTTGATAGTATCACGCGTCTTGGCAGGGCGTACAATGCCGTCAGTCCCTCTTCGGGACGAGTGCTTTCAGGGGGGTTGGATTCCAACGCCTTGCAACGGCCCAAGCGGTTTTTTGGTGCAGCTCGCAATATTGAGGAGGGAGGCAGCCTTACCATCATTTCCACGGCCCTTATTGATACGGGTTCGCGCATGGATGAGGTTATTTTCGAGGAGTTCAAGGGCACTGGTAATATGGAGATCTATCTTGATCGTCATCTCTCAGATAAGCGTGTTTATCCGGCCATTGATATCCACCGTTCTGGAACCCGCAAAGAGAATCTCCTGCTGGATCGGGATGTCCTTAATCGCGTGTGGATCCTGCGCAAGCTTCTTGCTCCCATGAATTGTGTGGACAGCATGGAATTCCTTCTGGATAAGATGCGCGGAACCAATAATAACGAGGACTTTCTGGATATTATGAACAAATGACAGGAACATGGTCTTTGTGGCATGGTGCCCAGCCCAATGGGAGGAGATCGGAAGATGATACATCCTCAAGGCATGGAAATCCCCAAGGAGGATCATTATGTTGCCTGGCTTGCTTTGCTTGACCTGAAACCCTCCTTGGAACTCCTGGATCGCATCGCCTTATTTTTAACAAACTATCTTCGGGATAACGGTCTTGCCTGCTATGTTTTGGGCGTCTCTGGTGGCATTGACTCTGCTTTTTTAGCAGCCCTTATGCACGCTCGTTCTATTCCGTTTGTTCCTTTTTCCCTGGCCATTGAAGGCAATACGCCCCACGAAATATCCAGGGCCCACGACCTGTGCAGGGCCTATGGTCCCAAGGACATTTCTTTGTCTCACTTACAGGATCTGACCTCCTTGTATGCTGCTATCTCCTCCCGTTTCCAAGATGTTTTTTCGAACACCACCCGCCTTGCCGAGGGCAATCTCAAGGCCCGTTTGCGTATGATGTTTCTGTATCATGCCGCCCACCTTTTTAAGGGATGTGTCCTGGCTACAGATCAGATTGATGAACTTCTGACGGGTTTCTGGACTCTGCATGGAGATGTGGGAGATGTGGCCCCCTTGCAGCTTATTCCTAAGACCATTGAATACCAATTGGCCGAGATGCTTTGTACCCAATTGGATGATCCCATTCCTCTCAAGGCGGCTATGGCGGCCACACCTACCGATGGATTGGGCATTTCCCCCTCAGATCTGGAACAATTAGATGCTGCCTCCTATGGGGAAGTAGAAGCTATGTTGCGGGAATATTTTTCACTTCAGCACGGGCGTGCCAACGGCACTTTGCTGCCCCACGACAAGGAACGGCTGGCTGTTTTGCAAACACACACGGTTATCCAACGCCTTGAGTCCACTTCCTACAAACGCCAGGGGCCAGTGGTTCTGAATCCTTTTGGATAGGTTCAACCCGTATCCCACATTATGATGATGTCTGTTGTACGATTCTCTACAGCCTTGCTGGAGAAGGTGTTCTTCATCCTGACGTGCTGCATGTGGCAGCCGGAGAGGATGAGGTATGGAGATATGGCTGGCCGTTTATGCTGTTTGATGCTTGCCCTTATCTTTATTGTTGGCACGGCCATGCCAGTGGGATCAGCCCTGCTGGGTGAATTTACCATCTCTCAAGAGGCTGAACTGGGGCGTGAATTTCATGTGATGTTTCGTTCCAAATTTCCTCTTATCGAGGATCCTGAAATCGTTGATTATGTACGCGATTTAACTCAATCGGTGGTCAGGGTCATGCCACCCATACCCTTTCCCATCACAATGAATGTGGTACGGCATGACTCCATGAACGCCTTTGCCACAGCAGCCGGGTATGTGTTTGTATTCAGTGGGTTGATGCTCAATCTGGACAGCGAGGCCCAATTGGTTGGGGTTATTGCCCATGAACTTGCGCATGTGCAGCAGCGGCATATTGCCCAGCGTATTGAACAATCTCAGATCGCTGGTGCCGGGGCCTTATTGGGTATGCTTGCGGGTGCGTTTTTGGGATCCCAGGGCAATGACGATGCCGCAGGAGGGCTTATGCTGGGGAGTATGGCCGGTGCCAAATCAGCCATGCTCAGTTATTCCAGGGAACACGAACGGGAGGCTGACAATATTGGACTGACTTCTTTGGTTGATGTGGGCTATGATCCCCGGGGTATGGTTGAGGCCTTTGAGATCATTCGGCGAAAAAGCTGGATGGGCGGCAGTGGGGATATTCCGGCCTATCATCTCACCCACCCAGGTATTAAGGAGAGGATTGGGTATATTGAGCAGCGTATTGCCCGATACGCGGGCACGGTGAGGACGCAGCACAAGGATACTGGCCGGTTTGAGCGGGTTAAGATGCTTGTGCGTGCCAGATACAGCCCGGCAGACATTGCCTTGGGGTATTACGCCGAGGAGGATGGGGACAAGGTTACCTGCCTGGATCTTTTGGGCAAGGCCATTGTGCTCTCGCGCCTCAATCGTATCCAGGAGGCAGACAAAGCTTTTGTACAGGCCCTGGCCTGTTCTCCTGACCGTGATCCCTTGTTGCTGCGAGAAGTAGGCAGATTTTATTTTGAGTACGGTCAGCACCAGGATAAGGCCCTTTTGTATCTGCAAGAAGCGGTTATGCGTCAGCCCAGAGATCTGATGGCCCTGTTTTTTTACGCAAGGATTTTGGCTGAGACTGGAAAAGTGGATGAGGCTATCTCTATGATGCAGCGTATTGCAAAGCGTCTTCCTGATGATGCAGAAATTCATTGGTATCTGGGCAGAATGTATGGTCGCAATAACGATATGTTCCACGCCTATCTGCACCTGTGCTACTCCCGTTTGTACAGCAATCAGGAACAGAAGTTCCGGCAAGGTCTGGCTCAGGTAAAAACATACGTCAGGTCTGATGTACAGAAGAAGGAACTCCAACAACTCAATAAGGTATACAAAGAGCGTTCCCGTTACTGGTAGTTGACAGATAACCACACCATCCTTTACCTGAGACATTCTTTTTTTGTTATTTTGTTGCCAAGGAGGCCTCAATGTTTTTTGAAAGTGTAGCTTATGCCATGGGACAGCCCGCTGGGGCCGCTGCGCAAGGCGGGAATCCCATTACTGCCTTTGCTCCCTTGATTATTATGTTTGCTATCTTCTATTTTCTGCTTATTCGTCCTCAGCAGAAAAAGGCCAAAGAGCATAGGGAGACCCTGGCCAACCTCAAACGAGGAGACCGTATTGTCACCAATGGCGGGATCTGTGGTCAGATCATAGACCTCACCGAAGAGGTTGTGACCATTGATGTGGGAGGCAATGTCAACATCCCGGTAAAACGGGGTTTTATCTCTGGACTTGATCAGGTCGAGGACGTCCAGAAAAAAGAAGGCAAAAAAGACAAGGGGAAGAAGAAGTAGGCAGCACTGACCTAACCGTAGCAGACTGTTCTGGCCGTCCAGGCTTTTAGTCCGTTCAAAATCTGTTAGAAACGCTTCAACCCCTCAAGGTGTATGTGAGGCAGGTGATGGGGGTTGATCGGTCTGTTGGAGGAACAGGGCCTCTCAGGCAATGGTGCCGTCAGGGTGTTGGCGGTGCCTGTTTGGTAGAATGATGTACGGTTCATTTTTTATACACAAGGAAATCGGAGATGAATGGTAGCTTACGCTGGCGGATGATTCTTACTTTGGTTGTGGCGGTGATGGCAATAGCCTTTGTTTTGCCGTCATTCCCCAAGCTTCAGACCTCTGGGCTCAACAAGATTCTCCCTGACAATGAGATCAATCTTGGTCTTGATTTGAAGGGCGGTATTCATTTGACCCTGGGTGTGGATGTGGACAAGGCGATTCTTAACTCCATTACGCAAATGGGCCAGGATGTTCGGGCCGAGGCCAGAGAGGCTGGGGTGCTTGTCCTGCGGCCCCGTGTCAATGATAAGGGAGAGTTGACCTTTGTGCTGCTTAAAAAGGATCAGCAGACTTCTTTGGAAGATATGCTTGCCTCACAATTTGCCAATCTCAGGGTAAAGGCCAAGACGGTTCAGGATAATGGGCAGATGCTATATACCTTGGAACTGCGACCCGAATACCGTGCCAAACTGGAAAAGATGACCCTGGAACAGGCGGTTAAGACCATCCGTAATCGTATTGACCAGTTTGGGGTTGCCGAGCCGGATATCCGCAAACAGCAGGACAATCGTATTCAGATCCAGCTGCCAGGTTTGGACGATCCCCAACGGGCTATTACCATCATCGGCAAGACAGCTCATCTTGAGTTTATGCTTGTGGACGAGGAAGCCGATGTGGCGAAGGCCGTCAAGGGTATCCTGCCTCCCGGCAGTGCCCTGTATCAGATGCAGAAGCGGCGGGGTGATGGCTCCTATGCCAAACAGCCCATTGTGCTTAAGGACGATGTGGTCATGACGGGGCAGTATATCACCGACGCCAAGACCCAATTCGATTCCTATGGCCAGGCCTATGTCAGCCTGAGTTTTAACAGCCGTGGCGGTCGTATTTTTGAACGGGTTACTGGGAATAATGTGAAGAAGCGGCTGGCCATTGTGCTTGACGGGAAGGTGTATTCTGCTCCAACCATTCAGGATCAGATCAGCGGTGGTCGAGCAAGTATTACTGGCCAATTCACAACGGATGAGGCCCATGACCTGGCCATTGTGCTGCGGGCAGGTTCTTTACCGGCTCCGGTGACCATCCTGGAAGAACGCAGTGTCGGCCCCTCTTTGGGTCAGGAATCCATTGACAAAGGGGTCTTTTCTACCATTTTAGGTATGATTGTGGTTCTGGTTTTTATGGTGGTGTACTATGGGTTTGCCGGGGTGATTGCAGATGCGGCCCTGATTTTGAACATTGTGCTTATCCTGGCCGGTCTGGCTGGGTTTGGTGCCACCCTGACCCTGCCTGGTATTGCTGGTATCATTCTGACGATTGGTATGGCTGTGGACGCCAATGTGCTCATCTTTGAGAGAATCCGGGAAGAATTGCGCAAAGGGCTTTCTGCCAAGGCAGCCATTCAGGAAGGATTTGGTCGGGCTACCCTCACCATTCTTGACGCCAATGTGACAACTATTATTGCGGCGATCATTCTGTACCAGTTCGGAACCGGACCGATTCGGGGTTTTGCCGTGACCCTGACGCTTGGTATTTGTGCGTCTATGTTTACGGCTATTTTTGTCTCAAGGATCATCTTCGACCTGTGGATCGAAAAACGTCAACCCGGTGCCAAGCTGAGTGTATAGAGGAGATAGAAGGACATGGGATTGCAGATAATCAAACCTGATACTAACTATGATATTATTGGACTAAGGACGGCTGCCTTTATCCTCTCCGGGATACTTATTCTTATTGGATTAGCCTCCTTGGTGATCAAGGGGGGACCTAAATATGGGATTGATTTTGCTGGCGGCATTGTCGTGCAGGTAAAGTTTCAGAACAAGGTGGAAGTCAAAGGCATGAAGGACGCCTTGGCGTCCCTGAATCTTCCTGGGCTGGCTGTACAGCGGTTTGGTGAGGCCGGAGCCAACGAATATCTCATACGTACCTCGCTGGGAACCCTGAAGGCTGAAGAGGTGCGTAATCAGGTGAAGGATGCTCTTGCCAAGGGACTTGCAGACAAGAATTTTACGATTCAGCGGCTGGAAATGGTCGGCCCCAAGGTAGGTGCTGATCTGCGGGCCAAGGCCCTTGAAGCCCTGTTTTATGCAGTGCTTCTTATTGCCATTTATATTTCAGGACGGTTCGAGCAGCGGTGGATGACTGCAGGAATCATGGCTGCCGGTCTGGCAACAGGGCTCTATGTTTTGCAGCTTCTGGGCCTGCCGATCACCTATCTTATTGTTGCGGCTATGGCGATTACTGTAGGATTGTGTTGGTATCTGAAGCTCAACTATGCCCTGGGGGCTGTGGTCGCCTTGATTCACGACATTACCATTACCGTGGGTATTTTTTCCCTTTTGGGTAAGGATTTTGATCTGACTATTGTGGCGGCTTTGCTTACCATCCTTGGTTACTCCCTCAACGATACTATCATTGTGTTTGACCGTATCCGAGAGAACATTCATGCCAAGACGGCCAAGACCCTGCACGATACCATCAATATCAGTATCAACCAGACCCTGAGTCGTACCCTGCTCACCTCTGGAGGTCTATGTGGCCAGCCCCATTTTGCTGGGATTTTCTGGTCGTCATTCTACCACAGATGCCTCCACAATGAGTGTTGATACGCAAAATACATAAGGTGACCTTGTGAAGTCGAGCCTTATGTGTCGTTAAGGATATATATAGTAAAGACAGTATAAGTCTTGTATGTATGTGATATCGGTTGGTGTTTCTTGTTCTTGGGGGAAATCCCGTAGGCAGTTTTTTTATATTAATATTATAACCCGTTGTGAAAGGAGCCTGTATGCGATTGCGTTTATCAAAATGTTTTGTTGTGTTTTCTGGGATGGCTGTTTTGCTGGTCGCTTTGCTTGAGCCGGCTTTTGCCGACAGGCTGGCCGATGCCATCAGTCAGACACCGGTGGGAACGGAGACAGGGCAGATCAATCAAGCCTTGGAAGCGGGCTTTCTTGGTATTCACGGTGCCCCTTCCATCAACCTTATCATTGGTTTTGTCTGGGCCATCTGGGTAGGCTGGATCTTTTCCACGGTTGGGGCCTTTGGGGGGATTATGGCTGGTGTCGGACATATCACCATTTATGGTTTTGGTGATTATGCCGGCACATTTAAGAAGAGTTCTCCGGTTCTCAACAAACTGATCACTGATTCCATTCGTGTTTCCAACCAATGGCTTGTCGGTACTTCTGGGGCCATTTCATCCTTTAATTATTATCGGATGGGTCGTCTTGTGCTACCTTTGGCCCTGTGCCTGGCTGTGGGTTCTATTGCCGGATCCTATCTTGTTCCCTGGCTGAGTGCAGGCAAAATTTCCTTGAAGTCCTATCTGGGCTATTTTGGTCTGTTTGTGCTCTTTTTGGGATGTTATCTGTTGTATGAAACCACTCCCCGTGGACAGGCCGGAAAAAAACAAGCCAAAGAAGCGGCCAAGGCTTTTGAGGCATCCATTAAGACAGAAAAGGAAGGCGGTCAGGTTGATGCCGCCTCTATGGGTGTCAAGATTGTCAGCTTTGCCCTGACAAGATGTGTTTTTACCTTTTATGGTGTTGAGTTTTCCTTTAATCCTTTGGTGCCTGTAGTGGGTGGTTTTATCATAGCGTCTTTGGCCTCGTTTCTGGGCGTTGGAGGCGGTTTTCTGCTTGTTCCTTTTTTGACGAGTGTTGCTGGATTACCAATGTATCTGGTTGCCGGAACATCGGCCCTGGCTGTTCTGATCGGTATGACAACCTCTATTTTTACCTATATGGTCGTGAAGGATACGCCGGTATTTTGGCCTCTCATAGGGGTGGAGCTTTTGGGAGTACTTGTTGGATCCTTTGTGGGGCCAAGAACATCAAAATATATTCCTGATGTCTGGCTGAAAAGAATATTTGTTGTCTTGGCGTTTTATGTCGGTATCCGTTACGCCTCTAAGGGCTTTTGGGGTGCTAGTATCCTGCCGCCATTTTAGTAGCGTTACACTCATGCGGTATCTTCCATAACAAACGCATTTTTCCAGGTCTGTTGTTGTGAGCAGATCTGGAAAAATGTTTTTAGGGAACATGATTCCATAAAGACAATCGGTTTATACAAGATGTTGGCAAAGATTTTTTTTGTGTTTTTACTCGTAGTAAAACTCGGAAATAGCTGCTTTATTACATTTTGGAGATAATTATGGATATAAATACTATCAATGTATGCCGTTCAAACATATATTATTTTCTTTCTATGCTTTATAGAGATGAAATTTCTATCAATGTTATACGCAAAATAAAGCAGGATATAGTAGATGGTTTGATAATTTTGCAGCAAAAATCTTCTGTTCCAGAGGATTGTCAGGCAGGACTCAAGAATATGCTTCTTACCCTGGAATCAGGGACTTCAGAAGAAATTTTTCAAGCATTGCGGTATGACTATGCAGGTCTTTTTTTGAATGCGAGTTCTAACCCTGTCTTTCCTTATGAGTCATCGTATACGGCCCGTGGCCCTTTGGTGATGCAGAGTTCGATTTTTAAGGTACGTGAGGCCTATCAGTCAGCAGGCGTTCACAAATGTGAGACCTATGCTGATCTGGATGATCATCTCAGCGTTGAACTGGAATACTTGGGTTATCTTGCCCAGCAAGCAGCAGAACACGAAACCGCTCAGGAACAGCTCCTGTACTTTACGCAGAATCATCTGATGACATGGCTGGATGCCTTTTGTTCGTCTGTTATGAATGGTGCAACTACCTCTTGGTATAAGGGATTGGCCCAGCTTACGCTGGCAATTGTATCGCGTGAGGAAAAGATTGCTGCAGCCTTGAACAAGGATAAGGAGTTATCAGATCCTTATATTCAGTTTATGGAGGAACTGGCTGTCTTGATCCAGACCTTGAACCTGCCCAATACCTTGGTAACTTTGGCAGAAGGAGCAGTGGAACCTGAACCCATGCGTTCTGTCAAAACCCATTGTTACACCTGTCTTGGGCTGTGCGGTCAGGAAGTCAAGGTGAAAGATAATGTCATTACTGGTTGTCGGGGATTGCCAGGTGATCCTAAAGGCGGTGGCAGGCTGTGCATCAAGGGGGCCAATTCCCAGAATACCGCCTATTCAGCCTATCGTCTTAAAACACCTCTGATTAAGGAAAAAGGACGTTTTAGAAAGGCTTCCTGGGACGAGGCCCTTGATCTTGTTGCTGAGAAGCTCAAGGGGTTTGATCCCAATACCGTGGCTTTTCACCGTGGTAATGACTTTAATAATTGGTGCCATGAAGCAGTTATGTCTGCCTATGGAACCCCTCATAAAACAACGCATCGGCAGATGTGTGATAATCCCAATCGGGTGGCAAATGAGCATTGTTTAAGTGAGAAGCGTCCTTGGATTGATTATGCCCACACCCAATATATTCTGCTCTTTGGTGTCAATGAATGGGTTACTTCTGCTGGTCAGCGTAAACTCGCATTATTGAAAAAAGCCGTTAAAAATGGGGCAAAGATGGTTGTGGTTGATCCACGAAGGAGTGAAACCGCTGAAGCTGCTACGGAATGGATTCCCATTATCCCTGGAACAGATGGTGCTATGGCTATGGGTATGTGTTACGTTATTGTGGCTAACGATTTATATGACAAGGATTTTGTAGAACATTGGTGTCATGGTTTTGAGGCCTTTAAGAGACGGCTTCTGGGTGAAGAAGACGGCATTGCACGTTCGCCGGAGTGGGCTGCAACCATTTGTGGTGTTCCGGCTGAAACCATTGAACGCCTGGCCTTTGAATTTGCCTCTTCTGCTCCGGCAGCAGGAACCTCTTCATGGACTGGAGTAGCTCAGGCCCCCAATACGGTTCACGCAACCCAGGCCATTCAGGCCCTTAATGCCTTGATGGGTTGTTTTGATGCTCCAGGCGGGCCGTCCTTGGTGCGGAAATTCAAGTTGGCCTCGGCCTGGGGAGATGATCAACCCAAACCGCCCAACAATGCAGATGCAATGAAACTGAATAAAGGACATCTTTGGAGCGGATGGATTCCTGCCTATTTTGAGCAGGATGTGGATGCCGGCAGACTCAAAGCCATGCTGTGCTATCTGGGCAATCCTGTCATGTCCAGTGGATCGGAACCAGCCATGACTCGGGCTGTGGAAAAACTGGAATTTTCCTGCGTCATTGATTGTTTTTTCAGCAATACAGCCACGTTGTGTGATGTTGTTCTGCCTGACTGCACGTATTTGGAACAGAGCCGGGTTCTTGCTGACTGGATGTACGAATCTTTTGTTTCTATGGGCCAAAAGGCTATTGAGCCACTCTATGAATCAAAACCCGTTGTGTGGACCTTTACGCAACTGGCCAAGCGTCTGGGATACGGGGAATATTTTCCCTGGGAACATGAAGATGAGTATCTGGAGAATCAATTACGCAATCAGCCTGTTACTCTCCAGGAATTACGAGAACGAGGTTTTTATATTACCGACCCCCAGGAGTTTTACAAATACAAAGCATGGGGCTCCATCAATCCTCCTGCAGGATACGGATCTTCTGGTAAAAGTGTGACGGAAAAATATAATTTCATCAATCCTGCTGCGGAAAAAGCAGGTGTTGATGGCTTGCCGGATTATATCCCGCCTTATGAAGATTGGCCTGAATTGCAACCAGATGCAGCGTATCCTTTTATTACAGGATATTTTCGGGTCAAAGAACATGAACATTGTGCAACTTCGGCTAATATTGAACTCATGAAACAATGTGGTCGCAATGCCGTGTGGATCAATCATGTTGACGCCCAAAAACATGGGATACAAAGTGGCGATACCGTTAAGATCGCTTCTCCCTGGGCAGAGGTTACCACGACGGCTTTGGTGACCTGGGGGATCCGCCAGGGAGTACTGGCCACAGGGGGAGGGTTTGGCAGCAAATTTGGCCTGGAAGGCGATCCCAAGTATCCTGAATATAAGGGATTCAACACCAATGTGCTGTTGCCTCCCAATGTTGCTTGCAAATGGTCGGGAACACCTCCCCTTAAGTATATCAAAACAAGAATTGAAAAATTATCCTCGTAAGCTGCTGCATGGAGCCAGAAATGACCTTTCTGGCTCCATGCAGTATGTGATAATTTGATATGCCAATGACTGCAATCTATCACTTCCTTGATCTTGTGCTTATTGCTCCTTACCGTGTTGGTCTTCCTTCAGGGGTGGCCTTCTGGTTGGGAACGGCCATCTTATCCTTATGGTGTGTTGTTTTGGGAGAGGCAAGCATGGCCATTGGGTACCTGATTAACCGTTCTTACTATCTTGATTTGAATAAAAAAATGGTCACAATGAATAATTTATCCATTGAGGCCATTCGCAGAAAGCAAAAAACAGCGTATAAGGCTGCTAATACATGGGCAAATGAATATTTTGGCCGCGCCTTTTTCGCCCAGGCTGCCCTTTTTGCGGTTTCCTTATGGCCTCTTCCCTTTGCATTGGCCTGGATGCAAATACGTTTTGATGGAATAGACATTGTAACTATACCTTTTATGCACTATGGCCTTGAATATCCATTTGCCTTTCTTTCTTCGTATATCTTTGTCCGTTTTTGTTTTTCCAAGAGCAAAACATTTCTTCCTGGTATGAAGAAGCTGGAAATGCTTAAAGAACAGGATGCTTCCCTGGCAGGCACCATGCTTTCATGGAACGATTTTCCTCATCTTGCAGGAAGGGACACACCTCCTGTACCTGATGAGGAACCGAATCCACAGACTCTCCCCACCTCTGACCTGCCTTGAAGACATTCAATGCGGTTACCCCAAGCACGAACAACGACGGAACCTCATGGACAAGAAAAATTGATATGGATGAGAAAATGTGATGGTTATTGGATACCAGTATCCTTTTAGGTGTGTTGGAAAAGCATGGAAAAAGATTGGGTTCTGGAATATAGTGTGGTTCTTTGTGGTGAATATATTGTATAGAGTATATCTAACACTGCTTTGATAGCATATATTTTAATTTTTTATTGTTTTATTCTTTGACGGAATAGATAATAATGATATTTTTATCTTTCTATACATCGTTTTTATAGTCATGCTAAATACGATTCCTCCTTGTAGAGAAAATTTTCCTGTTGCAATTTGGGAAAGGATAGGTTATATTTTTTCTTTACGTTTACTCATGCTTACACCCTGTAAGCGATTGTCGTCTTCTCGCCAATCTAAGTAGTCTGGGGACCTGTTCATCATAGCAGAATGATGCAAGGGTGTCAGATCCCAAACCACTCAACAAACCTGGTAACGATACCTTTGTTTCTCATCCCTTATCCCTAACTTTTAGGAGGTTTGGCCATGTCCAAACAAGTACTTACTTTTGTGTTTGCGGCGGTTCTGCTCATGTGTGCTGGGGTGGCTCCTGTTGCTGCCGAGAATCTGATTTCCAAGGTTGATAACTTTATCTTTCTGCTCGACAGTTCCGGTTCTATGGGCTGGAAGTATAAAGAAAGTGACAGTACCAAAATCGCTCTGGCCAAGGATATTCTGGCCCAACTCAATCGTGATATCCCCGAACTCGGCTATGTCTCCAGCCTGAACACCTTGGCACCTCTCAAGTCTTATATGACTCCTGCGGTGTATAACACCGTGTCCTATGGGCGTGCTATTGATACCATTCCCACGGATATCCTTACCTGGGGCTTTATGGGTAATCCCACTCCCCTGGGTGAGGGGCTTGCAGCCATGAGTCCTCTTCTTAACAGCATGTCCAACTCCAAGGCATTGATCCTTGTTTCTGACGGGGGAAGCAACCGAGGTGAGGAACCTGTTGAAGCTGCCCGTCTTCTGTATGAAAAACATCATCCTGATCTGTGTATCCATGTGATCAGTCTGGCAGATACGCCACAAGGAGAGCAGCTATTAGCTGAAATAGCTGCCCTTCATTCCTGTTCGGCCCAAACTACCTATGAAGCCCTGCAAAACGAGGAGAACCGTAGAAATTTCGTTCAGCAGGTCTTTTATACGGTAGTCGCTGACAGCGATCATGATGGTGTTCCTGATGTTGACGACAACTGCCCGGATACTCCGCAGGGGGTTGTGGTCAATGAACTGGGATGTCCCCTGGATTCTGACGGTGATGGTGTGTACGATTACCAGGATGAATGTCCAGACACGCCCCAAGGTGTTGAGGTTGATGGCGTCGGCTGCCCCTTGGATACTGACGGTGATGGAGTTTTTGATTATCAGGATATATGCCCGGACACTCCTGCAGATTTTTCCGTAGATGCCAAGGGATGTCCCATGCCTATAAGCATTGATCTGGGCCTTGAATTCGATCTGAATAAGGCTGATATCAAACCGCGCTACCATCAGAAACTTGAAGAAGTGGCCCAGTTCCTGCTTAATCATTCCGGCGTCACCGCTGTGGTGGAAGGCCATACTGACAGCCAGGGTTCGGCAACATACAATAAACAACTCTCCCAAAAGCGTGCCCAGAGTGTTGTCACGTATCTTCAGAAACAATTCGGCGTGGATCCCTCCATTGTTGGGGCCCACGGTTATGGTGAGGAAAGGCCCATTGCAGATAACGGCACTCCTGAAGGACAGCAAAGAAACCGCCGTGTTCTGGTGATCATTTCAGGAGCTTACCAGGCCCGCTAACAAATTCTCCAACAACCTGTGCTTATTGTCTGACAGCACATGATGTGTTCTTAAAGAAAAAGGTCTTTCAGGTGGTTCTGAAAGACCTTTTTCTCATGGAAAAACTATCGTGTTTGACAGCTTGATGTTTTTGGACAAACAACGGGGTTCTGGCGATACACATTTTTTTATATCTACCTACCTTTTTATTACGAGATACTCATCATGTACCGAACAACATTGCTCTTGTGTTTCCTGCTCGCTTTGTTCCCAGCCATCACTTTGGGACATAACACAACCGTATCTCTTGAGGATGCTCACCAATCCAGGATACTGGCCCTCCAGAATCAGATTTTTGCCATTGAACAAGAGTCGCATTCCCTGAAAGCATCCGTGGATACAATGTCCAAACGTATTGCTGAACTCCGTCGTATCTCAACCACCCATGATCAGGATATTCTCAAGGCCCTGGATGCGATTAACGTCATCAGCACCACCTCCTTGGAAACCAATGAACATTTAGGTCGAGAAATAGAAGCACTCAAAAAGGTTCAGGCTGCATATGACCAGCACCGTGCAGACCTCCTTACGGCCCTTGCACATGATAAACAGGAATTGCTTCAAGTCATCCAGAACCTGGATCACCAACAAAAGGAGATCCTGGCTCACAACAATAACGCCCTGGCAGCAACCATCAAGGGGCTTACAACACAACGTACTCAGCAAGACCAGCAGATCGTGGCCATGCGCACAAAAATCACCATGCTTGAAAAGGCGTTGCGTGAGGAAGGCCAGGCGATCCATGCCATCAAAACAAGCATCTCCTCCAACAAGGTAGCAAGCCGCAGTCAATTTTCTTCCCTGGAGGCCATGAACTCCAGGCTCTTAGAGATCAGGGCGCAATCTCGTACCGAACTGCACGATATCCAGGAATCTCTAACCCAGGCGATCACCTACGGATGGGTGAGCATGGTCGTTGTGATCCTTTTTTTTCTGGGTCTTTTTTTTCGTATGCGTCGTATGGTGACCCTCTCAAAGCAGTACCAAAACAAGGTATCCTCACCGGCCTCACCCGTACGGCAGCAAGATGAAGATATTCTTGAATGGTTGAAAGACAAAGAACAGCCAAAGTAACGATCCACTGAAAGATACGAAATCCCAGGCGGCTTCAACGTATCTCCTGCTGGGTTTCGTGGTTATTTCAAAAAATTCAAGTCCTCGCGTATCCTAGCTACGCTGTGGCCTTGAATTTTTTTGTATCTTGTACACGGGGTTTTGAACGGTCTGACGTTTTGCGTTGGTTACCGATGCGCTGTGGGTGGTGGTGGAAGATCATTAGAAGGAAAGGATGAGGGGATTGGTTGGATGGTTTGTGGGATTGGTGTCTCAAACACGACCAGCCATGTATACACAAGGGAGTACTCAGGATGAAGGAGCTGCCTGTACCTCTGTTCGCTTGGTGATGTTGAGCTTGTCGATCTTGGCGAGAAGGGTCGGGCGGGAGATACCCAAATACTTGGCTGTTTTGGAGTGATTGCCCTGACAGATTTTGAGGGCCTCACCAATAATGATGGCGGCCAGGTTATCCATCATCTCTGCATAGGGATTGTCCGAGGTATCCTTGAGAGAGACCAGGGTTTGCCGTGCCCAGGTATGGATATCCAAGGAGTGGGGTTCCTGGGATGCGGGCACTGATGAGGACAGGGCATGAGCGATCTCTTCATCTGTAAGGGGGCAGCCTCGGTTGAAGATGAGGGCCTTTTGCATGGTGTTGGCAAGCTCCCGTACATTACCGGGCCAAGCATGTGTCTGGAGGGCCTCTAAAGCCTCTTGGGTCATGCCAGGATAGGGGATGTTCATCGTTTGGGCAAAATGGTTCAGAAAATACTCGGCCAATAAGATACTATCTTTATTCCTTTCCCTGAGAGGAGGTAAATTGAGGGTGACTACCTTGAGGCGGTAATACAGATCTTCCCGAAACAACCCTTTGGTCAGGGAGTCCTCAAGGTCTCTGTTGGTGGCGGCAATGACTCGGACATCCATGGGAATGGGGTTGCGGCCTCCCAGGCGTTCAATGCTTCGTTCCTGGAGCAGCCGGAGGATTTTGGCCTGGATGGACAGGGGCATGTCTCCGATTTCGTCAAGAAACACCGTACCGCCGTTGGCCTGTTCGATCTTGCCCACCTTGCGGGTGGTGGCACCTGTAAAGGCCCCTTTTTCATAGCCAAATAACTCACTTTCCAGCAGGGTTTCCGGGATAGCTACACAATTGATGACTAAAAAAGGACGTTCATTTCGCAGACTATGCTGGTAGATGGCCCTGGCAGCGAGTTCTTTGCCTGTTCCTGATTCTCCTCGAATAAGTACCGTGGCATCGGTGGGAGCCACCCTGCCTATGGCCTTATATACATCCTGCATCGGTTTGCTGCGACCAATAATGGCATCGCCTTCAGCCTGGGTTTCCGGGGTTCCATTCAGGTGGACTTTGGAGCGCATGAACCGCGCTGCCTCAAGTCCCTTGGTGATCAATTCGAGAATATCTGGGATCTCAAAAGGCTTGATAATATAGTCAAAGGCACCGAGTTTGGTTGCCTCAATGGCTGTATCTGTGGTGCCAAAGGCGGTCATAATGATCACCGGCAGCTTGGCGTTGATGGTCTGGATTTCCTTAAAGCCTTCAAGTCCTGTCATACCTGGCAGACGGAAATCCATGATCGCGAGATCGGGATTGTGGGTTCGTACCGCTTCAATACCGGCCTCTGCGGAAGAAGCTGTGAGGACATCATAACCTTCCTGCTGGAGGATCCGTTCAAAGCTCTGCCTGAGCTGAGGGTCGTCATCCACGATCAATACCTTTTGCATACCTTACTCCTAATGTCTGTTGTACGGCAGGGTGATGGTGAACGTGGTTCCCTGATGATGGGGGGAAGCAGCACTGATCCAGCCTCCATGATCCTCAATGATTCGTTTGGCAATACTGAGCCCCAGACCTGTTCCTTCCTTTTTGGAGCTGAAAAAGGGCTGAAAAACTTTGTCCTTGAGCTCTGCGGGAATACCAGGGCCATTATCTGAGAGGGTTATGACAACAACATGTCCCAACGGTTCCACCACCCCCTGTTTGGCGGTAATGGTCATTGCCCCGCCGGAATGCATGGCGTCACAGGCATTTTCCAGGAGGTTGATCAGCACCTCTTTGATTTGGTCTTGGTCAATCATAAGTTGAGGAAGATCAGGAGCTATGTCTGTGGTGATGGTGATGCCATAGGATTCCAGACGGTGTTTGATGAGTTGCAGGGCCAGGGTGATGATGCCCCGTACCTTGGTAAGTTGGGGTTTGAGTTTGGGACGTCGTGAAAATTCGAGAAAATTGCTCAGGATCGTGTCGATATGGCGTATCTCTTCTGAAATGACCTCAAAATCCTCACTTTGTATATCGGTAAGATCCAGCGAGCGTTGCAGGGAAAAGAGACGCATTTTGACTGAGGTCAGCGGGTTGCGCACACTATGGGCAACACCGGCTCCCAATTTGCCAAGGGTGGCGAGTTTTTCAGTTTGCTGGAGGTGCTCCCGGCTTGTCTTGAGCTGGGATTTGGTGACATTGGCATTGCGGATAAGTCGTTTAACCCGACGGCTTAATTGGATGATCTCATTTTTGCTGCCAGGCAGAGAGTCTGTCAGAGTTTTTTGCAGGGAGACCACCAATTCATGGATTGGTGCAAGTACACGGTAAAAGATGATAAAGGCAAGGAGGCTGGCCAGGATGATGCCGATAATGAAGAGGGAACCCGTGATAACATTGAGTCGATGTTTTTGACGGGCCACTTGCATGAAATGGTTGTCAATGCTGGCTTTATAGATCTGTTCGTATTGTGAGCAGAGATCCACGATGGTAAAGAATTGGTTGCGTACCGACCAATGCAGGTTGGCTCCCTGCTCACGTTTTCCATCCTTATAGAGCTGGATGACCCTGGCCCTGGCCAGGGCGTAGTCAAGATATTTGGATTCAATGGCATCCAGAATTTCCAGCGAGGCATAATTTTGACTGGTCTGCCGGGCATTTTGCAGCCCGTTTTGGAAGGAGTCACTGTACTCCTTGAGTTTGTCCAGCCAGTGGGGGGTGCCTTGAAGGAAGTAATAGGTGACAAAGCCTTTTTGCATTACCAAAGCGGTTTGAAGGGCTTCTGCTGCTTGCAGGGCCTTAATGTCTTCATTGACCACCTTGGAAAAGAGCCGGTCAATATGGTAAAGATGCCAAAAGGTGACGAGAAAGGTGCCGAGCAGGCAACAGGCCAATCCGATGATCAGGATGCGAAATTTGACACGAAGACTCAGGATTTCCATAAAAGCAACCTTGTTGGGAACAGGAGAACAAGAGATGGCATCATTGCTGCCTCCCAAGTGAGATACGGAGGTATGTCACTCATACGATAGACACGAGATCAAGGCCAGGATACAGATTATCTTTTTAGGTACGTTGATTACTGGGATGATCCGAATAAAAAGGGGTTACGATATACTCATCGTAACCCCTTGTTTGTTTGGTCGGGAAGACAGGATTTGAACCTGCGACCCTCTGGTCCCAAACCAGATGCGCTACCAAGCTGCGCCACTTCCCGAAGCAGACCGGCACCTATCCAAGACAGGGGGTACTGTCAATCAAAATTCGCACACGGATGCAACAAGCGTAGGCAGCATCACAGGTTGCGAGTAATGATTTTGTTGTGAGATGCGAGATAAGGAAGACTCCTGGCAACCGTCCCTTGACGCCCTGCTTGGTGTGGCGTGTATGATCTGGTCTGGATTATTTGTAAAGGTTTCTCAAGGTCGTGATCAATTCTTCCACCTGGGGTTTATACTCTTCGGGCAGGTATTCCACAGCCTCGTTTAGGGAATAAATGGCCTTGCGGATATGGGCCATTTCCAGGGCTTGTTTTTTGGCAATGGTATTGGGCCCTACAGCAAAATGAAGGTTTTTCCCGTCGGTGGTATGGTGGACATAGGCCCCGCTTACAGCCAGCTTGCCCAATTGGTGCAAGAGAAGCGGTGTGTCATCGGTAATCCAGGGAGAAACATCGTGTTCTCCTTTGGTATCGAACCGTACCTCCCCTGTCTGGGGGTCAAAGAGCATGGTCATCTCTTCGGGGTCTACGTTTTCTTCCCAGATGCCAAAGAGCTTCTCAATGGAACCCTTGGCGGTTTCCAAATGCTCACGGTTGAGCTGCATGCGGACATCGAATGATACTTTTGTCATGATTGTCTCCCTCGGTGATGGTGCAATGTCTGTAAGGTATGATTGGTTGCAGGTATACGTATGTATTTTCTTCTTATAACAACCAGATGGTGGCGGCGAGTCCCGTCAGGGTCATGGTGATGGTGTAAGGGAAGGCCAGCTTGACCATCTGTCCGTAGGAAAGCCTGATGAGGGGTGCCAGGGCCGAGGTAAGCAGGAACAGAAAAGCTGCCTGACCGTTAGGGGTGGCCACACTGGGAATATTCGTGCCCGTATTGATGGAGACGGCCAAAAGATCGAATTGTTCCTTAGAGATCTGGCCCGCCAGAAAGGCATCTTTGGTTTCGGTGATATACACGGTGGCCACAAATACGTTATCGCTGATCATGGAGAGCAGGCCATTGGCTACATAATAAGCTGCCAGCTGGGTTTTGCCGGAAAGCTCCAGAACGGCATGAATAACCGGGGCAAAGAGGTGCTGATCGTGGATTACAGCCACAATGGCAAAGAAAACCACCAGCAGGGCGGTAAAGGGCAGGGCTTCTTCAAAGGCATGGCCGATTTTATGTTCCTCGGTAATCCCGTTAAGGGAGGTAAGCAGAACAATGACTGACAGACCGATGATACCCACTTCTGCCAGGTGAAAGGCCAGGGCCAGGATGAGAAAAATGGCCACACAGACTTGAATGAACAGGGCTGCCTGCTGTTTTTTGGTCATGCTGGCTTCGGTCTCTCGTGCACTGTTTTCCAGGATGGAGCGCACGTTAACAGGAAGCTTGTACCCGTAGCCAAAGATGGAGAATTTTTCCAGGAGTATACAGGTGAGTAGACCCATAACAAGAACCGGCATGGATACTGGAGCCACCCGAAGAAAGAAATCGGCAAAATGCCATTCCATGACATGACCGATGAGGAGATTTTGGGGCTCACCCACAATGGTTGTCACCCCGCCCAGGGCCGTACCTACAGCCCCGTGCATCATAAGATTGCGTAGGAATCCTCGAAATTGACGCAGATCCAGGCGATTTTGATCCACAATATCTGTGTCTTCGTTCAGGGAACAGCTTCCGCCAGTGCATTGGGTATGATAGATCTCGTAGAACCCATAGGCCACGGCAATGATTACCGCTGTTACGGTGAGGGCATCCAAAAAGGCCGAAAGAAAGGCCCCGGCAAAGCAGAAGAGCAGGGAAAGTAAGATTTTGGATTGTACTTTAATCAGGATTTTGGTGAAGGCATATTGCAGGAGATCCTTCATAAAATAGATACCAGCAACCATGAACATAAGGAGCATGATGACTGGAAAGTTGTGAGCCGCTTCCTTGTACACGGCTTCTGGGGATGTCATACCCAGAACCACGGCCTCTATGGCCAGAAGACCTCCCGCTGGAAGGGGGTAGCATTTCAAGGCCATAGCCAGAGTGAAGATAAATTCTCCTATGAGGACCCAGCCTGTGATAAAGGAGCCAAGGGTTGCAAGAAGAATGGGATTGGCCACCAGGAATCCAATAATGGTCAGTTTGTACCAATGGGGTGAATTTCCCAGGAAATTTTTGTTGAGTGACTGGGCAACTGTTTTAGACATGGGGTGCTCCGGGTTGGGTGTGGGAGAAAAAGACGCGGGCATACTCGGTGTTGGGCAACGTCTGGGCATCCCCGCGTCAGTCCTGCAAGACATCTGAAGATCATTCCTCAAAATGTCGGATATCCATAGTGGGATACATGCCCCGAAGGGGGCCTTCGGCATAGGGCTGGATAATATTAAAGGAGATGTCCTGTCCCTTTTGGGCGTGTCCGCTTGCTTCCTGGCCGGTGAAAAAGGCCCCGTTGGCTTCAAGAATGTGAGTGATTCTATGCTTAAAGGCGTTGACAAAGGTCTTGCCTGATCCCTGGAAGATCATGGAACCGAGTTCCAATTTGCCATCAATCTGGGCGAGTTCATCCAGGGAAACACTATTCTGCTCAAGATCCTTCTGGCAGGTGATCAGCCCCCAAGCCACGGTGTTTGCAGGAATGGTGATGGGTTCTTCTGCATCAATGACCGCATGGGGCATGATGATGGAATCCTTGCCAATGGTGATCCTGGCGTCTTGTTTGCCGTAGAGAAAGGCGTTGAAGCCCACGAAGATATTTTTCCCCAGGGTAGAATTGATGATCTTGCCGCCGTGGGCCGTGACATCGTTGCCTTCAAGGGTTGAGTCGATAATATAGCAGTTTTCCTGGGCATTGGAGCCTCGTCCAAGAGAGGCGTTTTCAATATAGGCCCGTTGAGCTACCAGAACATTTTCACCGATAAGGGTTTTGGGTTTGACCACGGCATAGGGGCTGACCGAGGCGCCCTTGGTAGAGAAGGAAGGCTGGTTCTGTACCCTGGAATAGATGGATTCAAATTCCTGTTTTTTGGATTCCACAAAATCAAACAGAATACCTGTGGGCGATTGGTTGGGCTGGATGTCGATATATTTTTTCAGGGGTTCCAGGGGGAAACGGTATCTGAAGTCGAAATTGCCTTCAGAGCGAACCCAGACCATACCAGGCTCAATCCATTCGTGGGCAAGTTCCCCTACCTGGACATAGGCAAAGGGGCCTACCACGCAATCGTGGAGAGAGGTCAGATCAACAGTGGCAAAGGGGCCCAGAAAGGCACCTTCCAGGGGTGCACCGTGGATATTGGCATAATGCAGGGAGAGGGTGTTCTGGATGTTAAATTCTTCCAGATTTTCAGGATCATGGGAAAAATTGTGTACCAGGGTTTTGACGAGAAAACTGTCCCTGATGACCACTTTTTCATCTTGGTGCAGGGGGATGCTCAGTCCGTCGTAGTCAAAACAGGTTCCCTTGCGTTTGAACTCGTCACCTCGGATGTCTGTTTTGTAGATAAGGGAATATTCGACCATACATCGGCCCAGAAAATAGCTTCCGGCCAGGCAGGAGGCCTTGAACTGGAGATGGAGGGGCAAGTCTGGTGAAAGGCCGTAAAAGGCATAGAACTGGGCGAATTTTTCCTCAGGAATGAGCCCAAGGGCATAGGGGCCGCAATCGACCTTGGGGCCGCGCAGATTGATATTGATCCGGTTGACGATACGTTGGGTGAGCTGGCGTAGATGTTCCATGTGCCTCCTTGGCGTTGCGTCTTATGGGTTTGTCAATCTTGGATAACCAACAACCACGGAAGACGATATGTCCTTCCGTGGTTGTTGCGTTCGGTGGTTGTACACCTCATCAGGGTACGGTGATGGGCATACCCATGAGGGGCCAGATAACATAGACGGCCAGACCAACTACCGCCATCAGCAAGACGCTGGCAGGGACTCCGTACATGAAGAATTCCCCTGTTGTAAACTGTTTTGAGTCGTAGGCAATGGCGTTAGGAGCAGCACCTACGAGCAACAAAAAGGGCATGCCAGCGGTTACCAGGGAGGCGAACAGGATAACTTCCGGGGCAACGTGTAAAAAGGGCGCAATAACCAATGCCACGGGCAGGGAAATGGCAATGGCGGCCACGTTCATAATGAAGTTGGTCATCATCATAACAAAGAAGGCAATGGACATGACAAAGACGAACCAATGAGAATCCTTGAACATGGTCAGCCAATTGATAGCCAGCCATTCAGCAGCGCCTGTTTGCCACAGACAGAAGCCAATACTCATGGCTCCGGCAAAGAGCAGGATGATGTTCCAGGGGACCTCTTCAAGGTTTCTGATGTCCAGAATTTTTAATACATAAAAGAGGATGGTGGAGACCAGGATGATAGCGGTCTTGTCGATGGTCTTTAAGGCAGGAACAAAGGAACGAAGGGACATAATCAGAATGACACCGCCGACAATGACCGCAGCCAGAATCTCTTCCCGTGTCAGGGGGCCCAGAAGGGAATTAAGCTCCCTAGCCTTTTCACGCAGTCCAGGAATGGTCTTTTTTTCGGGTTTACAAACGACCATAAAAAAGCCCCATAAGAGAAAGATCATGAGCCAGCCAATGGGGGCCATGTAATAGGAAAGCTGAAAAAAGGTGATGTCTGTGTGGATGATTTCCTTGAAGAATCCAATGGCCACGGCACCCCTGGCTGCACCAAGCAAAGTGACGATACTTCCTGCCCCAGCAACATAGGCCATGCCAATGAACAGGCCCTTGCCGAACTTGGTGGGCTTATTGCCTTCACCATACATGGCATAGATGGTCAGGAGCAAAGGATAGATGGTTGCGGCCACGGCGGTATGGGCCATGACATGGGTCATGGCAGCCGTGACAATAAAACATCCCAGGTAGATCATACTTGTTTTTTCGCCAACGATCATGAGCATCTTGTAGGCCAGACGTTTGGTCAGCCCCGTCTTGGTAAACACGGCTCCGATAATCAGGGAGGCAAAGATGAACAAAACCGAGGGATCCATGAAATCCTTAAAGGCTACCTTGGCGTCACGTACATGGAACATGGCCTGGAGCACGCCAATGGCCAGACTGGTAATGCCAATGGGCACTACCTCAAAGACCCACCAGACACCAGCCAGTAAAAACACGGCCAGGGCACCCTTGCCTTCTCTGCTTAACGTGATGTGATCTCCGGTAATGGGATTGACCGCATCGGGCCATGGGGGACAGTAATAGACAAGAGTGAACAGGCTGACGCCCAGGAGGATGAAGAATATCCGGCTCCACTCAATGCCACCGGCTTTTGCAGCACTCATAGGTCTCTTCTCCTTGCTTGTTGGAAAGATGGAAAACAGGGGGCATGGGGTTAGCTATCTTTGGGAGGTGTGCATTCTCCAATAGTCTTGCAGAAGGTGGCAAAGACATCAAAAGAACGGAGTACACCGACAAAGGTATCGTTGTGTTTTACCAGCAGGGAATGCTTGTTGCTCACGATCATACGATGAACAGCCATATCAAGGGTCGCATCCACAAGGACCGTATCCTGGGGGAGGGTTTCCCGTTGTATATTTTTTAGAAACACATGGGAGGTCTTGTGACAGAAATCTTCCAAAGGATTAGCCCACAGGTCAAAGGATTCCAACATGGATTCCACATAGCCGGGCTGCATCCCAAAACGGGAAAGATCAATGGCCTCTACCTCCTTGTATTTTGGCTCCATGAGTCGGAACATATCCAGCATGGTCAGCAGGGTGATGATGTCACCCTCCTGGTTGACAACAAGGATGCTGGTATGAATGCCGGTTCCCTGTTCTTCTTGAAGATTGCTCAATGCCATGAGGGCATCATACAAGGTCTTGTTCTCGTCAAGACGGGTGTATTCGTCTAAGGGAACCATAAGTTCCCCAACCTTAATCGTTTTCACGTCAAACCTCCTCGCGTCTTGGAATGGTTGGTCATGGTTTGTTTCTCAGATGATGGGTTCGCTTCTCCCACCTCGTTTGCGCCTGCTTGATGATCGTGATCAAGGTACAGATGTCCAGAGGAAGATAGACCTCTTCAAAGGGGCCAAGTTTCATGGCCTCTATGGATAAGGGAACCTGTTCTGGATTGGTCAGCAGGATAATTTCCATACAAGGAAAGGATGCTGTAATGGATTTGATGAGCATAATGCCTTCGCCTTTGATCCGCTCCATGTCGATGAGCACAATGCCAATGGGATGATTGTGAAGCTGTTCCTCAACCCCGTTGACACCGAGTTGTTCCACAACCTGGATGTCATGCTGGCGCAGCCTGGAGGCAAGATGCGCTAGAAATGAAGGGTCTGTGTCCACAAAAAGGATGGTCGGATTCATGGGCAAACAGGGAGCAAAGGGTGACATAATGAAATCTAAATAGTAGCAAACAGGATGCCATAAAAAATAATATTTGATAACAATGGATTAGATGTTGTATGGGACGGGTTAGCTTCAAAAATGAACAATATGAAACAATTGCTGAAACGGGCAGTAAAGATGTTTTGAAACTATATGATACGTTTTTTGTTGTGGGGGAATACCGATAATCTGTCATTGATGGCGGCAGCAGATGCTTTATCATCTCTGGCATCATCAGGGACGCCGTATGCGTCAGGGCGCATTGATGGGTGCACCGGATTATGCTCATTGGCACGGTGTTTTTGAATGTATGCAGGATCTTAATGAATTAAAATCAATACATAAAAAGCGTGTGCATCTCGGTAAGATTGAGGAATAATAAGGATGTTTCGATTGTGACTATTGGCCTGTATAGTTAGTATATTCAGTCGTTTCCTCGTCCTTGCTTTATTTGCCAATAAGCCTCCTAATTGTAAGCCGGACACAACGTGTCCGGCTTACAATTTTTTTTTGGAGATAACCAGTTTGGTGTTTGAAAAGCTTCCCAGAATACATGGGGCAACCTGACAAGTAACAATCTCCAAAAGTTCCAGGTCATCTCCAAAGGGATATACGAAAAGAGGAGTCGGTACCTTATACTTTTCCTGGAGTACCTTGTTTCTTCTTGTGTCGTATGCTTTGTCTCTGGTTGTTAAGCTGCACATACGTAACAAGCGGCATTCTTGACGCGGAATGGCTCTTAGATTTTTCTAAATTTTTTAGTGGGGATGAAGAGCAGAGGTAGAGCGGGACGTTAGGTCGTCAACATGACTCCATCTGTCCTGCAACTCGCTGAAAGGAGCTGGTGATGCTGTCCTCATCAGGCACAGAACGTTTTGGCGTCCTGCTCCTCGCATGTTTCATGTATCCACGTATGCGGCAGACCCCACAGGGTTCATCATCCTGGGATGAGGTGGGAGAACCACATGCAGGGCAGGGGTGCAGGGGGGAAGAAGATACTTCATTTTTCAGGAAATGAGGACGTCCCTGATCCAGAAATTTCTGGTAGAAACTGCGTTTGCGGCCGGGTTGGACCTCTTCCAGGTGATGCAGCAGGTTTTTATAGATGGTGAAGCTGGCCTTGGTGCTGTAGGGACAGGGGTGATAGCCGTACTCAAGGTCGGCCAGGAAACAGAGGTTGGCGGTTTCAAATTCTGAAAGGGTGTATAGAGGTTTGACCTTTTTCACAAACCCGTGTTCGCCAGGCAGCACGGGTCCCTGACTTGCGAGATAGCTTGCGTCCCAGGCCATGACATTGGAGAAGAGTCTGGCTGCTTCGTCGTCCAGATTGTGTCCGGTTACAAGGACATTGTATCTGCCTTCAAGAGCTATTTTATTGAAATAATAGCGTTTGATTTGGCCGCATGCCGAGCAGACAGGACGTTTGATAGTTTGTTTGACTTTGGGGATGGCAAGCCCTTCTGTTGAAAAATCCACCACCTGTAAGGGAATATGGAAGGTGTCACAAAAGCGTTGGGAGATAGTCCTGGCGGCCAGGGAGGATTCGCCAATGCCAAGGTCAAGGTGCAGACCGGTTATATCGTACCCAAGCTCCTTGAGCTGCCAAGAAACAGCCAGGGAATCCTTGCCTCCGCTTATGGCAACCAGCAGTCTGTCCTCGTGGGAGAACATTTTTTGAGAATGGATGGCCCGTTCTACCTGCCGGGCAAAGAAGATGAGATAACATGCCTTGCAAAAGGCGGTATTGTGACTGGGCAGGGAGACCACGGCTGTCTGTTTACAGCGTTTGCACTTCACAGATTACCCTCTGGAAACCACATCACGGACAATGATGGTATCATTTCTGCCAATTTTTCTGTCAGGGGTGAGGAGCTGGCCGTCCCGAATAACAAGCACCATACCTGGTTTGCGATCAATGCGGTGTAAAAGCTGAAGCACCGAGTTGATCTTTGGGAAGGAATATCTTGTGTTGTCGGGTTCGACAATGACTTCTACCATGCTCGTAACAGCCCTTTGCAGATATGGGGTGAGAGTGCTGTCCCGGTGGGATTGCGGGATCAGATTCTGTTTTCCTGCACGGCATGGCAGGCGACTTTGGTTCCATTCTCCAAGGTGATAAGCTGGGGCCGTTCGTTCCGACATCGGTCGTCGGCATGGGGACATCGGCCATGAAAGAAACATCCTGAAGGCAAATGGATGGGGGTGGGAACCTCACCAGTGAGCCTGATATGCCCCATTCCCTTCTGACCCAGGCGCGGGATGGCACTCAAAAGGGCCTTGGTGTAGGGGTGGCTGGGTGTCTCAAAAAGCTCTTCTGTCCGGGCAAGTTCACAAAGAGAACCCAGATACATGACGGCTACCCGTGAACTGATGTGTTCCACTACGGACAGGTCATGGGTGATAAAGAGATAGGTTAGTCCCTTTTTTTCCTGGGCGTTCATGAGCAGGTTCAGGATTTGGGCCTGGATGGACACGTCCAGGGCAGAGATGGGTTCATCGGCCACGATAAATTCCGGGTCAACCATAAGCGCCCTGGCAATACTGATACGCTGACGCTGGCCGCCTGAAAATTCATGGGGAAATCGGTCTGCCCATGCCGGGTCTACCCCCACCAGCCCCATGATTTCTTCCACCTTATCCCGCAGCTCTGCAGCTGATTTCTCAGGCTGATGAAAGGCCACAGGTTCTGTCAGGATGTGCCGAACCTTCATGCGTGGGTTCAGGGAGGCATAGGGATCCTGAAAAATCATCTGCATCTTGGCCCGATAGGGCAGCATCTTGTTCGAGTCGATAGTATCTATGCGTTCGTCCCGATAGAGGATTTTACCGTCTGTTGGCGGGTACAATCCCAGAATGGTCCGACCCAGGGTGGATTTCCCGCATCCTGATTCGCCCACAACGCTGAAGGTCTCACCAGGAAAGATACTAAAGGAAACATCATTGACCGCCTTAACCGTGGTTCTCTGGCGCGTGAGCCTGCCCTTTTTCAGGGTAAGCTGATCAAGGAGACCGCCGGATATATCAAAGCGTTTGACCAGGTTCTTGACCGTGAGGATGCGTTCTATAGAAGTTGTAAATTGTGCTTGCATGGCAGGTTGAGGATAAATGGACAAAAAAGAATAAACCAACAAGGAACATGCCGGTCATGGAACCGATGGAGGATTTGCTATGAGCAGGCAGGGGCCCTGTGACAGGCAAACATACCCCTGCCGTTAGAACAGGTGCGCAGTTCAGGCTCTTTCTCTTTGCAAATGGGTTCGCATAACGAACAGCGTGGGTTAAAGGCGCAGCCTTTGGGAATAGAGGTCAGGTTGGGCATCATGCCTGGTATCTGATTGAGCCTATTGCCTCGTTGTTTGCTCTGGGGCAGGGCATTGATAAGCCCCTGGGTGTAGGGATGCTGCGGATTGTGGATGATGTCTTCGGTCAGACCCTTTTCAACGATCCTGCCAGCATACATGACCGCTACCTTCTGGGTAACCTGTGAGACCACCCCTAGATCATGGGTAATGAGGATGAGTCCCATGTTTCTGGTTTCACAGAGTTCGAGCAGAAGTTCCATGATTTCAGCCTGAATGGTCACATCCAGGGCGGTGGTGGGTTCGTCAGCAATGATGAGGCTGGGATTGGTCAACAGGGCAATGGCAATGACAATACGCTGGCGCATCCCGCCGGACATCTCATGGGGATATTGGGCAAGACGTTTTTCAGGCGAAGGGATATACACATTGCTCAATTTTTCTATGGCAACGGCCTCGGCCTCTTTGCGGGACACCCGTTTGTGGGCCAGGATGGTCTCCACCATCTGAGTTCCAATGGTCAGAACCGGATTCAGGGTCATCATAGGGTCCTGAAAGATCATGCTGATCCGGTTGCCCCGCAGATCACGCATCTTTTCCAGGGGATAATGACTGATCTCTTCACCCTCAAACAATATCTCTCCAGAATCAATGAACCCAGGCTGACTGATGAGATTGATGATGGAAAATCCAGCCACGGACTTGCCCGCACCAGATTCACCCACAAGTCCCATCCGTTCGCCACGGTCAAGAGAAAAGGTAATATCGTTGAGTGCTGTTAAATCACCGGTACGAAGACCGAATTTGACCACCAGATTGTTGACTTCAAGGAGTTTGGACATGGGGAAACTGGGTTTTAGGTGTTGGGTTTTAGGTGTTAGGTTTTAGGTGTTGGGTTTTAGGTTTTAGGTTTTAGGTTTTGGGTTTTAGGTTTTAGGTTTTAGGTGTTAGGTGTTAGGTTTTAGGTTGCGGTTAGCCTTTATAGAGTTTGGGGTTCAGCACGTCGCGCAGCCAGTCGCCCAGAAGGTTTAAGACCAGAATCAGCAGAACCAGAAGGAAGCCTGGAAACAGGGTGATCCACCAGGAGCCGGAAAAGATATATTCAAAACCGGAATTGATAAGGGAACCAAGGGAGGGTTTTGTTACAGGCATTCCAAGGCCCAGAAAGGAGAGGGCGGCTTCACTCATAACGGCATTGGCCACCTGGACGGTGGAGATAACCAGGATGGGTGAGAGGGTATTGGGCAGAATATGCCGCCACATGATGCGTTTGGGTGAGAATCCGATGACCCGTGCGGCCTCTACATATTCCTTCTTTTTTTCCGCCAGCACCGAGGCCCTGACGGTTCTGGCATATTGGGGCCATTCAGCAAGGCCAATGACCAGGATAAGAAAGGGGACAGCCATTTCCTCGAATCTGGCAACCCCAAAGGCTGCCTGAAAAATGGCACTCAGGAAGATAGCCACCATCATGGTGGAAAAGGAAAGCTGCACATCGGCCATACGCATAAGCAGCGATTCGACCTTACCCCCAAAATATCCGGCAATAAGTCCCAGAATGATGCCCAGTATGGCCTGCATACACACGGCCCCAACGCCAATAAACAGGGAAATACGCATACCATAGAGCATGGTGCTGTAGAGATCCCTTCCCTGATCATCGGTTCCTAATGTGTACGAAGGGTTGCCTCCCTCTAACCAGACCGGAGGGGTCTCGGCATCTAAAATGTCAATGGTTGTGGTATCATAGGGATTATGCGGGGCAAAGACCGGGGCTCCAACACCTAAAATGACCAGCACAATCAAGGTGATAAGGCTGGCAATAGCCATGTTGTCGTGCAAAAAACTATAGAGAAAATAGGATTCCTTAAATTGTTTCCAACGTCCCATTTATGACCTTCCTGTGATCCTGACCATGGGATTAACCAGGCCATAGATGATGTCGATGACGGTGTTCACACAGACAAAAATAGCCCCCACAAAGATGAGGTAAGCCACCAATAAGGAGGTATCTGACCGCTCCACCGCTTCAAGGAACATAAAACCCATGCCCTGCCATTGGAAGACCGTTTCTGTGAGGATGGTATAGGCGATCATCATACCAAGCTGGACCCCTCCCACGGTAATGACCGGAAGTAAGGTGTTTTTGAAGGCATGGACAAACCATATCCGCCATCTGTGAATGCCCTTGGCCCAGGCAAATTTGATATAATCGGTTTGCAGAACCTCCATCATTTCCGAACGGATCAGTCGGATGAAGAGCGGGAGCATAATGGAAGACAGGGAAATGGTGGGCAGGATGAGATGTTTCAGCCCGTCCAGCGTGAGCAGGCCCGTATCCCAGAATCCCCCGATATTCACGGTATCACCCCGGCCATAGGAGGGCAGCACCCCCCATTTGATGGAAAAGAGATACACGAGCAAGATGGCCGTGAGAAAGACCGGAAAGGAGACCCCTACAATACTTCCGCTCATGGCAAAGCGGGAAAAGAGCCGCCTGGGGTAGATGGCCGCATAAATGCCTACGGGAATGGAAACAAGGGCGATGAGGATAGAGCTGCAGAAAACCAGTTCCAGGGTGGCCGGGGCCTTTTTGAGGATAACCTGCATGGCTGGTTTTTTATAGAAAAAGGATCGGCCAATATCGCCGTGGGCAGCACGAACCAGGAATCGTCCGTATTGGACAAGAAAGGGGTCATTAAGCCCCAGCTTATCACGCAGGGCTTCTCGTTCTGCCTTGGAAACAGATATGGCAGTGAGTTCACGCACGGGGTCGCCTACGTTTTGTTTGATGGCAAAACCAATCACACTGATGATAAACATGACGACCAGGGCCTGAAAGATACGTCGGACTATGAAGGCAAACATGGGATGATGTTCGGGGGTAAAAGTCTCAGAGAGTAAAAAAATGAGCAACAAACCACGAGCAAACGACTGTGGCATGGAGAAGGCTTTGTGTCAGGTAGTGCCTGCCTTTCCGCTGTCAGCCGTACACGTGTCCTTGCTTCCTTAGTCTGTATGAAGGGCCTCCCGGCCGGGAGGCCCTGATGCGTGTCTATTTGACGATGAGATCCCCGAAGTAGGGAAAGTTCTGAACATTCACAATGGGTTCAATCATCAAGGGCTTTTGAGAGGCCCAAGACAGATTCTGCCAATGCAGGGGGATGAAGGAGGCGTCATCGTAAAGGATCTGTTCGACCTTTTGCAGCATGGCGTTACGTTTGGGAATATCTGTTTCAGTCATGGCGTTATTGATCAGCCTGTCAACCTCTTTGTTACAATAGTTACCGCTATTGTACTGACCAAATCCAGTGGCTTTGTCCGGACACATGAGCAGAAATTCGGTGTAGTTGGAGGAATCCTCGGTGTCGGGATGCCAGCCAATCATCTGAATATCTGCAACCTGGGCATCAAATTCATCCCAGTACTGGGCCTTGGGCATGGTCTTGAGGTTTACCTTGATACCGATCTTGGAAAGCATGGCGGCAACAGCCTGAGCGATCTGTTCGTCTTTGACGTACCGGTTGTTGGGGGCAATCATGGAGCAGGAGAAACCATTGGGGTATCCGGCCTCCTTCATAAGCTGTCTGGCCTTTTTGAGGTCATAGCGCGGGGTCAGATTGTCCTTATAGCTGGCAAAGCCTTTGGGGGCCTGCTGGCCAGCCACAGAAGCGGTACCCTTCATGATTTTTTTGACGATACCGGCATTGTTGACCGCATAAACCATAGCCTGTCGGACTTTTTTGTTACGAAACTCAGGCCGTCTTTTCTGGTTCATCTGAAACGTAATGACGCGGCTTCCTGACATGGTGATGAGCTTGAGGGCCGGGTTGCTTTCCACTCTTTTGTAATCCTGGGGAGGTACGGGCATGATAAAATCAACGTCACCGGAAAGCAGGGCAGCAACGCGGGTCGCGTCGTTTTTGATGGGAGTCAGGGTAATGTTGTCAACATTCCCTGTCTTGTTGTCCCAGTAGTGGGGGAAGCGGGTGAAAACAACTTTGACGCCCTGTTCCCGCGAAGTGACCTGATAGGGGCCTGTTCCGGACTCGTTTTCATTGGCAAAGGAATACTGGGTTTTGACAATGGCACCTTTGTCCAGACCTTTGGCATCCTTGCCTGTGTAAAACTTGCTGTCCATAGGGAAGATATAGGTGCACATGTTCAAGACCAGGGGATAGGGCTTGTTGGTCTTAATATCAATGGTGTGGTCATCAATGATAACAGGTGTGACAAAGGGATCAAAAAGGGCCTTAAATTCCTGACTCTTTTTCAGGCGGGCCAGAGTCCAGGCAACGTCTTTGGCCGTGAAAGGATTGCCCGAGTGGAAGGTGACACCCTTGCGGAGGTGAAAGCGCATGGTCAGGGGATCAATACGTTCCCAGCTTGTTGCCAGGCGGCCATCAAAGCCCATCTGCTGGTTCCAGCGAATCAGGGGGTCAAAAACCATGTGAGAATATTGAAGCATTCCTCCTGAAAGCTGGACATGGGGGTCAAGGGAGACCGGGTCAGCATCAAAGGCCACTTTGATGGATTTACCGGCAAGGGCCTGACCGGCAGAGAGCAGGCTCATGGAAACCAGGAGCGCGGCTGCAATGACGACAACGGACAATTTTTTCATGGATAGTACCTCCACTAAAACGTTAGGAAAAGCATGCCATACGGCACCAGCCTCTAAGAGAGTGGTGGAAAACGTTACGATGTCAGGACGGCCAAATGCGTCAGACAGAAAGTATAAAAAGTCCAATGTTCATGAAACGTTACACTTCATGAATCGTTGAACATGCGGCAGCACCAGTGAAGCGGGTGGTGTAGTGTGAATAGTCTGCTACCCTGGGATTGCTTGCTGCAATCGATTCTTATACGCTTGTGTGCCATAAAAATCAAATAAGTTTTTGGAGACCCAAAGCCATAGAAGAAATGACGGCCTGGGCCAGGAGGGCCATCTTGTGACGGGCTGTCACGAAGAGCTTGTCTGCTGAACCTGGGACATGGATGAGCAGACAACGGGAACGGGAAAGAACGCTGTTTGCAATACAGAGAATCACTGCCTTCATGCGTGTGGAACAGGGCCAGCAGCCCATGATTGACGTTTGTATGGGGTATGTCTATGAGGAACTATTTTGTTGCTTCCATACGCAAAGGGGTATGGGGGCGGATACCTGGTACGGCAGCATGGTTTTGGTAATGTAACTCTTCCCACAAAAAAGTGGGTATGTATCGGAATGTGTTGGAAGATAGAAAATGTGCAGTATGGTATGATTGTTCTGTAAACTTCCAGGAAAGGTATATGTCTTCTCAAC
>PDWJ01001361.1_pt1 | contig 39839 bp, 34 predicted proteins | sample 1430881 | NCBI WGS metagenome assembly PDWJ01 (sample SAMN01162460, study PRJNA174530) | Oral metagenome, whole genome shotgun sequencing project. | biome: Marine environment; feature: Marine mammal; material: Swab sample of the gingival sulcus; isolation source: swab sample of gingival sulcus...
GCCTTTTCTCTGACGGGTAAAATCAAATCGGGTCCGGCACTATCTGCTGTGGTAGCGTCAGCGCTAATGGGTACAATAAACGGATCGGCGGTCGCCAATGTCGTCGGTACAGGAACATTTACCATACCACTAATGAAATCACGTGGCTACAAATCGCCATTTGCAGCAGGGGTGGAAGCGGTCGCCTCAACCGGCGGTCAAATACTTCCTCCGGTCATGGGATCCGGCGCATTTCTTATGGTCGCCTTTATTAACGAACCCTACCTATCCATCGTTATCGCAGCTGTTATCCCTGCGCTACTATACTTTATCGGAGCCGGTGTCGCTGTTGTGTCGCGATCTGAAATTGCGGATATCCAAGTAGTTGATGCCAAAGAAATTCCAAAAACAAAAGAGGTGGTAAAAGATGGATGGATTTACCTTGTCATTATCGGCGTCCTGATATACTGCCTACTAATCGCACAGTATTCTCCACTCCGTTCTGCACTGTATGCAACCCTAAGCATTCCCATCATCATGCTCTTTGATAAAAAGAAACGATTTGGGTTAAAAGATATTGCACCGTCTATGACCAAGTCCGGCTTATCGAGCATCACCATTGTCATGGGCTGCGCCTGTGCCGGTATCGTCGTAGCCATGACAGCTCTTACAGGAATCGGTGTGGTATTTGGCGACATGATGATAAAAGCAGCAGGTGGAAATATGTTCCTATCCCTTGTATTCACAGCAATGGCATGTGTTATCCTCGGTATGGGATTACCTACCACATCTGCCTATGTCATCGCCGCTTCCATTCTCGCCCCTTCTCTTATTAAGTTGGGAATTCCTGTGCTAACATCGCATTTATTTGTGTTCTACTTCGCTTGTCTGTCTGCAATAACACCTCCGGTTGCCCTCGCAGCATACGCCGGTGCCGGACTGGCAAAATGTAATCCGATGACGACAGCGGTCGAAGCATGTAAACTCGGTTTCGCAGGATTTATTGCGCCATTCGCTTTTTGCTACAGTCCAGCGCTGATTCTTCAAGGAAACATAACAGAAATCCTAATCGTATGTCTTACTGCGGTCATTGGTGTTGTCATCATGTCATCCGGATTCCAAGGTCATTTGCTCTGGAAACTGAAAATGTATGAGCGCTTACTATTCCTAGGTGCCGGTTTCTTGGTATTTATCCCCGGGCTGATGACCGATGCTATCGGCATTGCGTTAAGTGTCGCATTCGTTCTTATCAACATAAAAAAATGGAAAAAACCGAAAACCTCTGTAGCTTCTGCTTAATATCCACATAAGAAAAAAGCCCCTTAACAACAAAGGGGCTTTTTTCATGAGGAGAAAGCTACAAAAAATATCGAATTCATCCATTTCATTAATTGTTGTACTCAGGAATAAGAACAGGCTGTTTTGCTGCCAACGATTGCCGAATGTCCAAAATTCGTTGATTGGCGGAACCTCGAAACTTCAGTCGAGGATTTTTCAGTTCCAACACAAACTTGCCGTCGACCAAGACATCACATAACTCCAGCAATTCCACCTTTAACTCATCCGCCATCAGTTGCTCAAAAGTGTACCCGGAGTACACCCAAATGGTTTTATCCGGCGGAAGTTCCTCTCGTATTTTTCGAACAATCGGAATAAGAGGCGCGGTGTTTTGAAATGGCTCACCACCCAAGAGGGATAGTCCGGCGATTTCCTTTTCCTGCATACACTTCGACACAAGATTGGTCTGAACCTCTGTCCAATCGCTACCATAATCGAAATCCATGTACAATTCATTAAAACAACCCTTGCATTTATGGGTACAACCTGTGACAAACACGCTTGTTCGAATACCAGGACCATTTGATATATCGTACTTTCTTATCTGCCCGTACTTCACCACACACCCCTACTTTATCGTCTTCCAATATTAAATATGGAGCACTCTCGATTTAATTTCCTTTGTTCTTCCTTCGTTCCAGAAATTCTCACCGAGATAGCCGCAAGTTCTTCTAGTAACATTCATTTTGGTCTTATCTTTATTTCCACACGATGGGCACTCCCAGTCGCCATCGTCATTGACGAGAATTTCGCCGTCAAAACGACAGATATGACAGTAGTCCGACTTGGTATTAAACTCCGCATACTGAATATTGTCGTAGATAAAACGTATCATCTGTTCAATCGCGGAAATATTGTTCGTCATATTCGGAATTTCGGCATAAGAAATCATACCGCCAGACGAAAGCTGTTGAAAAGCCGCCTCAAACTTAAATTTATCGAATACGGAAATATCCTCACGAACATCGACATGGTAACTATTTGTGTAGTAGCCCTTGTCTGTGACGTTTTCAATCACGCCGTATTTTTCTCTATCCAACTCACAGAAACGATGGGTCAAACTCTCTGCAGGCGTTCCATACAGCGCAAAGCCGATACCGGTTTCCGCCGTCCAACGATCCGTCGCCTCTCTCAAACGCTTCATGAGTTTCAGCGCAAATTCCTTTCCCTTCACTGTCGTATGGCTAACCCCTTTAATAAGCATGGTCGCCTCGTACACGCCGATGTAGCCGAGAGAAATCGTCGAATATCCATCCATAAGGTACTTCTCAATGCTCTCCCCTTTTTCCAATCGGCAGATAGCGCCGTAAATCCAGTGAATCGGAGACGAGTCGCTCGTCACTTTTTTAAGCAGCTCATGACGAAGCATTAACGTTTCTTTGACAAGTTCCAAACGCTTATCCAACATATCGAAGAAACCCTCTTCATCATTCTGATTTAAAATTCCAATCTGCGGTAGGTTGATGGAAACAACCCCTTGGTTAAACCGTCCGTCAAACTGATAATTTCCATGCTCGTCCTGCCACGGTGACAGGAAGCTGCGGCAACCCATTGGACTAAAGACATTGCCCTCTTTATTTTCTGCCAATTTCTTGGCACTGATGTAGTCCGGATACATTCTCTTTGCAGTACACTTCGCTGCAAGCTTCGTAATATGGTAGTACTTCGAATCCTCGTAGACATTATTTTCATCGAGGACATAAATTAGCTTTGGAAATGCCGGCGTAATGTACACACCCGCTTCATTCTTAATGCCGATATATCGCTGATTTAAAATTTCTTCGACGATACGTCGAACTTCATCCTCATACTCGTACCCGTCTTCAATATGCATAAACAAGGTCACAAAAGGACTTTGCCCATTGGTCGTCATCAAGGTGTTTATTTGATACTGAATAGTCTGTATCCCGGCTTCCAACTCTTTTTGTGTCAGCAAATCGGCGAGTTTTTCCGCTTCTTTCACATCTTTCAGCTGAGAGAACGCCATCGCATAATGCTTATCATAACTACGACGGAGATATTTCCCGAGATACTTCACATTAATACTCTGTCCGCCATACTGACCCGATGCCACCTGTGCAATAATCTGCGTCATAATCGTACAAGCCACTTGGAACGACTTCGGCGTCTCCACCATTTTGCCATTAATCACCGTCCCGTTATCCAACATATCGCCAATATTAACCAAACAGCAGTTAAACATCGGCTGAATAAGGTAGTCCATATCGTGAATATGAATCGCGCCTTCATCATGTGCAGAAACGATGTCAGCAGGAAGAATCATCCGGCGAGCAATATCTTTCGACACCTCACCGGCAATCAAATCTCGCTGAGTTGAGGAAAGAATCGCATTCTTATTGGAATTTTCCTCCATAATATCTTCATTCGTACGGTCAAGAAGCCCGAGAATACTGTCATCAGTGGTATTCTTTCGGCGCTTAAATGTCTGAACCGCCTTGTAGTTTTCATAAGCTCGCGCAGTTGCCGCATTCCCATGCTTAATAAGATTGTAGTACACATGATCCTCAATATCAAAAATACTCATTGATTTTCCAACAGCAAGTGCAAATTCCTTAATCTCAGCGGCGATTTCTTCCGCTTGTCCTTCAACGTACACACCGGTTGAACTATTCATCGCTTTTTTTATCGCAAGAATAATCTTTGATTCATCAAAATCAACCAACTGTCCGTTTCTCTTCGTAACTTTTAACATCTCTATACTCCTTACTTTTTCACTCCCTATTTTTCTACTATTTGAAAAAACGGAGCCTCTCAACAGAATGAAATATCCTGAATTATTGTAGCACATACTATATATAGTGTCAATAACGCTTTTCTGTGCGTATTTTAACTATATATTGTGTTGATAAGCTGTTGACAAACTTATGAAAAGCAATCCCTCACCTCCTTTCAGGTGTTGAAAAAAATAAAAATTCCTCCAAAAACCGATATAAAACGCCGATAAAGTTGAATTGATAAAAAAAAAATATATAATAAAAGGTGGGAGTGAAATAAAAATCACTAAAAATCGATTACAAAACTCAGTAATATAAAAAAAAGTAACACAGGAGAAAACATGGTAAGACAAAAAGAAAACATAAAACAACGACTTTTTACAATTATGCTCTCGGCAACTCTGCTTTCCGCAGCACTTCTCTCCCCCTTTAACGGCAGCGTGTTTGCAGACAACCGCTTTACGGACATCGATACCCACTGGGGAAAAGATTTCATCAACAAAGCAAAAGAATACGAACTCATCGCCGGAATGCCGGACGGCACATTCCAACCGAATAACGAAATTTCCTATGCTGAATTTTTGACAATTTTGCTTCGCGTCATGAATATTGAACCAATTTCAAACAACGATAGCTACTGGGGAACTCCATACCTTCGCGCGGCACAACAAGCAGGCCTGCTCGACATGGTAGACGCCAGCATCACGGAAGAATACGGGAGAGCCAAAATCAACCGAATTGATATGGCGTGTATTTTAAGCACGGCAATTGGCAAATTAGGGATTGCACAAGACACGACACCGCCCGTCCTACACGACATCGGCATGCTGACGACATACCAACAAGAATCCCTTCAAACCGTCCTCAAAAGCGGCATTATGGGCGGTTCTCCGACGGGGGAATTTTCACCATTTAATCATAGCACTCGAGCGCAGCTAGCAGTCGTCTTTGTCAATCTACAGGATAAAAAGAATGCCCATACACCAGCCAAAGAACAACCACAAAAAAAGGACAGCTACAACCTCGGTGACGTGTTTCCTGCGGATGCCGCATACACTTTCTACACACCAAACCCAGAGACCATTTGGGCACTCTCCGGCGAAGACGAAAATTTCCAATTCTACATACTTGATACCGAGTCGCATATTATCGGACGAAAAACAGAAAAACTCCCCGATAAACAATCGACGATGAGCCTGACACTCTCTACGTATAAAGAACATCTCTATAACGAGAGCGTTTTTTGGGTTTACTATGATTTCAATGTTCAAGAAGACATTATGATCTTGGAACTAAATCCTCAATGGAAACGATCGATTGAAAGTGCACCAACATGCGCCAAGGAACTGGCAGATTTCGAACTGATTACGGAATATATGACAAATTTCTACCGAACGCAGAAATCTCTCGCTCCACTAAAACACAATGATCACATTCAACGCTTCGCTCGAAGCTATGCAGAAAAAATGGCAACCCAACATTTTTTTGGACACACCTCACCGGACGGAACAACATTCCAAGACCGTATCGAATCCTCCGGATTAGCGTATTCTAGCGCATCAGAAAACATCGCCTATAACTACAGCAATCCAATAAACCTCGTAGTGGCATGGATTAATTCTCCCTCACATAAAGAAGGGATCCTTTCTTCAAATAAAGAAATCGGCATTGGCGCCGCTCTATCGGATAACGGAGAGGTTCTAGCAGCTCAAGTATTCTTTACATTGAGATAACTTCACGTACAATCAGGGCATCTGCCTTAGAAAGGCAAAAAGAGAAAACGATACTTCATCAACCAAAATAGGAAAAACACTAGCAAGAAGGTGGTGGCATAGATCAGCACCCGAAAAAAGCCATGCCATTTATAATCGTTTTTTGTTCCGATAAGTACGGAAATATTGAGTCCCACACTGATGACAAGACTCCAACCGAAGTAGAATAACACCGAATGAAACCATGTCCCACCATAGGCAATATTCCAATACGTCGTTCCTCTGACCGCATACAAAGCGTTCATCACGACCAGTATTGAAAGAAGTGTCGACAGGAGAAGTTCAACTCGCGGTCTGTCATCTACCCGTCCGACAATCAGCTGTCTCCATTTTCGAATCAATCCGAATAACAACAATGCCAATAGTAATCCCAATAGTAACAAAAACACCAATTCGACATTCGATGACATCGACTTTTCGTACAATTCGCCGTCTATAGCGAGGTATTGTAAGCGACCGTCCTCATCGGTAATAAATTTAAGATAGCGTTCATCGCTCGCACTATAGAACAAAGTCGCCGTCATCGGTCGATAAATCGAGTCGCCTAAAAGAAGACCTTCTTCGACAGAATGAATTCTTGCTTGATGTGAAAATGACACAAATTTTTCGACATTCTTTTGTGAAAGATTGACCGGACTGTAATGCCCTGAAAACGTTTCTGTTGCCAGCTCCACATACTCCGGTTCATGTCCCCAATCATCTTCGACATAGGGGGACAAAAGCGCTTTCGTAATCTCCTCACGCACCTCAGGATTGCTGGAATTATAGTACAAAAAGAGAGAAATATCCTTATCGGGAATAAATAACATCCGTTCAAACGCACCGGGTAGTGCTGCATCCATGATGTAGACACTCTCTCCTTTGTATACCATATGATTGAAGACCGTACTTCTCGCCACCTTGCTCGTGATATTGGTAAACACGGGCGAAAAGACACGGTACTCCCTGGCAATCCGCGAAGAAGAGAGCGATAGCAAAAAACGCTTCATATCCTCTATGGTCGTCACAAAATCATCCGCAGCAGGTAGTTTGGCATAGTAGGCAGAAGCAGACACTCTTTGCGCGCCTTGCCCGTCGTAACGAGGCATCATGTCCTCCCACTCGATAATCCGTCCGAGCTGTTCTTCCGATGACTGTTCCAACGAATTTTCGATGACAAAACTATCCTTCATTCCCATTGACAAAAAATACATCCTCATATAGTCTGCATAGTCCTGTCCCGACAATTCCTCCATTAACACCGTCAGAAGTGCAGATTCCATATTCGAAAACAATGAGTATTGTTCCTTTGGAAACCGCTGTTCCGCTTTTGAAAGCATCATTTCCGCCCGCTCACGAATACTGCAATCAGGCACGGAGGTACTAATCGTACCGAGACGATGATTGACAAATCCTGTTCGATGAAGAAGAATATCCTTAAAAGTCAATGCACCAAATTCTTGCTGTAATTCCTCCGGAAGATAGTCCTTCACTGCCGAATCCATATCGATCTTCTTGCTATCCAGCAAATCCAACAATGCAACCGATGTCATTACTCTCGCCATGCTCCCTGCTTGAAATGGGGCACTAAAATCGCGCAACTCGCCATTTTCTAATTGACGGGTCACAAAGACCGACACCTCGCCATTCTTCACCAACACCGCTTGAATCACCGGAACATCAGCGCTAACTTGCTCTCGCATCAACTCTTCCTCCGCGAAAACAAGATGTTCTGAACTGATTAAAAAAAGCTCAAACACGAAGAAAATAGTCAACCCCAATGCGAGCATCCATGCCGGCGACCCCTTAGTCATCGTCGATAACAACTTTGTCGTCAACCATCCCTTATTTATAACACCATCAGCCTTCGCTCCTTCAGCAGCGACTCTATCCATTCCACCTTCCTTCATCACAAGTACTATCCTTCTTTCTCCATTTCTTCCTTTTTGTTATACACCGCCTATTGCCATCACCATTCTCGCAAACAACCTCAAAGAACATTCTACGAGCACTCAACCTACGAGCGCTCAACAAACTATCCCCGAATAAAGTACACTTTTCCGACCTGCTCGCGGAAGGACACTTCCAATTCATAGTCATCTCCCGCGACAAACCCCTGTTCTGCTAAAGACAAACGCACGGTTTCATAAGCGAGATCCGGATGATTGTTTTGTTTTGACAAATGCCCAAGAACCACGTGTTTTAACCGTCCACCTCGCAAGACATCGGCTACGATGTCAGCCGTTTTTTCATTGCTGAGATGACCCTGTTCTCCAAGTATCCGTTGTTTTAAAAAAGAAGGATACGGTCCCATGCGAAGCAGCTCCGGATCGTAATTCGATTCAATATGTAAAAAATCAACTCCCTGAAAGGTCGTCACAATGTCCGGCGACAACCATCCCAAGTCGGTAATCACACCAATAGATACTCCCGAACAATCCACTTTGTAGCAGACAGGATCCTTCGCATCATGCGAGACAGGGTAAGCGGTAACAGCCAGCGTTTTTGCTCCCGCATCAACGGTCTCTCCGCCGCCAAGAACCATGGTGCCCCCATTTTCAAAGGTATAACAAGAATGCATCAACCCATTTCCCGCATGGACTTCACAGGGACGGACACCTTTCCCCGTCAATAAAACATCATTCGCCGACTCGTCACTCCGCACCAAGACATCCTCCCAACCGAGCGCCTCAATGGTGCCGTCAAGCGTGCCCCGATTCGCAAAGAGGGGAATCGGATGCTTTTTTAAGAGAACCTTTAATCCCTTTACATGGTCACTGTGTTCATGCGTCACAAAAATCGCATCGAGATCCTCCACGCGTTCGCCAATCGACGCCAATGATTTTTTAATCTTCGCACAACTAATCCCGGCATCGATTAAAATACGACTGCTTCCCGATGAAATAAAATAAGAATTACCAGCACTACTGCTGGCTAAAGAACAAAATTTTAACATACTCTCTCACTCTTTCACTACTCGTTGTCTTTTAACGGCATGACCATCAGAGTGACTGAATGCAAGCCCCTCAAGCCCCGCCTACTTCATCGCACGAACATAAATCGGCGACCCTTCCGCGAGACGAAACTCGTAGTACGGAAGCATCTCACCGACGACAAGATTGCTCGCCAAAAGCGACGAATCATTCAATTTATAGACAATGCCAACATGCTGAATACTCGCGTGGCGAGGTACTAAAGGCAGCGCCTTGTACATCGCCTCCTCAATGCTTATTATACCATAGGCACGCGTGTACCCCTCGTATAAATTCATCAGCTTGACAATACTCACGCCGACGATTTCTCCCTGTTCAAAATACAAGTAAATTTCACTTTCTATATCAGGAAACCGGACGTTCTTCACAGACTCTATATCAAACATCCCGCTGCTTGTCACAGGATCTACGGCTTGATATGCTCGAACCACCTGAAATCCGTACACATCGTAAACATCCAAAAATTTGGGCTGAAATAAAATCCCCGTCTGCTCAAAAAACGCGACCGTCTTATCCAACATCACTTGTTTTTCCTCGGAATTAAGTGTTGCTTCCTCTAAAACAAAGTAACTCGATAGCGAAAAAAAATCTCTCGAAATCGATTCCTCATCATCTTCATTCACATCCTCATCCAACAGTCCCTCTTCGTCCAGGAGTTCTTGCTCCGCTTGTTCCAAGCGCTCAAAAATATCGTAGCGAACATAGGATATGGAACGATGCAAAGTCTTTAAATAAAACTCATCATCATAGTCTAAAAAATAATCAAGCACTCGTTGTTGCATCTCCGGCGAAACAATCGCCGCACTCGACTCAACGCCGAAAAGAGGACCCCCCAAACCCTGCACCGGTTCTTCAAATGAAATTTCCTTCGCCTTGTATAACTGATATAGATTATCGAGTGACACCTCCGTCTTTGTCCCTTTTGTCCCAAGATAGTTGTACCCCAGTATCAAATTGGTGATCAGCAAAATAATAATTAATATGCTCTTAATTTTTTTCCAATCCATCCATATCTCCTAAGTAGTGCCCATCCACCGCATCAAAAAAATACGCCTTGCCATTTACAATAATTCTCCATGTCGGCGAAAGATCCTGTTCATCATACGAAAACACCATACTCGCCTCCTCAATAAGGGAGTAGATATAGAACACTTTGTTGCTGCTGTGCTCTTTAAAATCAACAGTAAAAAAACGAACATTGTCGATAATACACTGGTCAATGGAGTACAAACTAGGAGATTCCGGCACTCGCACAAGTTTCGGAACGAGCACTCGACGTTTTATTTCGATCACCTGATCACCTTGTACCAAGACTGAAATACCGACATCTTTTCCAATGACCGGATAGTGTCCACCACCAAAGGTATAACCAAACGAAAAATCGTATGCTCCATTCCTTTTCACACAATCCTTTAAAAACAATCCATCCGGCAAGCCGCCAACCAATCGAATACCACCAATCGCTTTCTGCAAAGCGTGTTTGAAATCCGTGGGCTCGGATGCCTTTTCGGAAAATTTTTCACGATAGATAACCATGCCGTTTTGCGTAAAACTTAAAGACTGTTTTCCACGATCGCTCATCAACACCACGGAGCCCGAAGAATCCAAAAAACTTTGGGTGAAATCAAGTCGTTTTCCGAAGACCCCCTTTGCCATATCATTGATATCCCTACGGTTGGTCACACTGTATTCGTACATCGCGCTGGTTTTCGTAACCGAGGCATTGTAAAAATAAGGAATCAAGCAGTAATTTAAATACTTTTCTTCCTCTCCTAAAATATTCAATAGCGAAAACCGCTCCGATACTCTACGATAGGAAATATGATCTGACTTAGCCACCAAATCACGGGCTTTCGCATAGCTACTCACCACAGTCGGTACCTTAAAAAAACGCTCTCCCCGTCGAAGAAAGACTGCCGATTCGGTGACCATGACATCATCATAAGAAAAAATGTCCGCCAATGCGGACTCCGGTTCGCCCCCCAAACGAATTGTTGTCATTTGAAATAAGAATGCCGGATTGGAAAACTGTTCAAAAAACGCCGTCTTGGAAATAGGTTCTCGCACCTGCTCGGTAATGTCAAGACTCGATAACGGTTCAAAAAATTCAGCCCAGACCTCATCAAACAATTCATTGCTATAAATTCTGGTGTACAATCCATTACCCAATGAACAGGAAATCGCTCGCGGTTGAATAACCAAGAGTTCTTCCACGTCATCAGGCACTCCACTCACTGTTTCTCGGACGACAAAAAATGACCCCGCTGTGTTTAAATACGTCAGCACTAGAGCCATTAGTAACAATATAAAAAGAACAATACTTTTCAGTTTTTCACTCATTAATCCATCTTCTGTTTCGGTTCTATTCGTCCCTCATCTACCGTCTTGCTATAAGATTCCACATCGTATCGGTCTATGACTTCATAAGTCGTCGTCTCAATCACATTGATATGTTGCCAAATATCCATCGGATGAACCACCCTCTCCATCGGTGCTACAATAGATTTCGGATTCTCCTCAATCGGTTCCAACTCCTCCTCAAACGGTTCGACAATCACCATAGTAAATTCCTTAATCAACGCAGAGTCAGCATCTAAAAATCGTATAATGTACTCCCCAACCTCTAAATCGCCAAGGTCCGTACAGTAACTTGGACCATCGACGACATCGGCAAACACGACATCTTCAAATAAAAACTTATACCTTGTCTTGTACAACTCATACGCCGAAGCGACCTCGAGCCGATAGTTCTCCGAATAGTAGGCATAACCATCATCTTGCAATTCTTCCACTTTCTCTTTAAAGAAAAAATACTGCTCAATAGTCTCTACCGCATAGTCCGCATAGTCGTCGCCGGTCATGCTGTTCAAGCCCAACGGACAAATGGTGCCAACAGGCGTGGTCCATGTCGGAACGGTGAGCCTGAGCTGACTAATCGATGAATGCTCCTTCACAAGAGAAGAATCGACAGAATTTTTTTGCTTGGAAATAGTAAAATAGAGGCTATTATCACCAAAATTCTTGATATTGGCAGCGAGAAAAGAACGCCCAAACTCGACATTCGTAAAATTAACCGGCTCAGCGATATAAATATCATCAGCACTCACTGCCATCGCATAGTCTGCAAAGCACACAAAAAGCAGTGCCGTACAAAGCAGCGAAATCAAAAACCTTTTCATACTTCCTCCACTACCAGTATACACTTGTTTAATTACATATTGATTACATTGGAATTAATTGTCGATTACATTCTGTTACAATATTGGCTCCATGGGAATGGTCATGACAATTTCCGTTCCCTCGCCAAGGGTACTCTTTGCGACGATGTTTCCACCATGCGCTTCCGCAATTCCCTTTGCAATTGCCAGTCCAAGCCCTGTTCCGCCCATCGCTCGAGAACGCGCCTTGTCCACGCGATAAAAACGTTCAAATATTCTCGATAAATCTTCTTCGGCAATTCCCGGCCCTTCATCTTTTATCGCCAACTGAAACATCTTCTGTTCCTTGTGCCAGACCTCCGAAAGTGTAATTCGAATCGAACCGTCCTCCGGCGAATACTTAATCGCATTCGACAAAATATTGACAACAAGCTGCTCTAATTGATCGCGATCAACAACCGCGACAACCCTGTCCTCATGGGTTCGCCTTGCCAATCCTTCAAAAAAAAGGCGTTGCTTTTTCTGATCGATCGTCAGTCGCAAATTCTCCACACAGTGCCAGACCAAGTCCGCGATGTCAACTTCGCAGTACCGAAGCGCCAAATTCGATGAATCAATCGAACTGAGGTATAACAAATCGCGCACCAAACGCGTCATTCGCTCCGATTCGGTAACGATAACCTCCAAAAAGCGATTTTTTGTCTCATCGTCCATCGCCGGAGACTCCTTAATGGTTTCCGCATAGGAGATAACACTCGTCAGCGGCGTCTTTAGTTCATGTGAGACATTCGCGACAAAATCTTTTCGCATTTGATCAATTTTTTGTTGCTTGGTGATATCCTGTATCGCGACAATCACCCCGCGATCATTTTTCTCCGTAAATTCCGCAAAAATAAGCTGAATATACTTCCCATGCTTTTCAACCACCTCGACATCATTATTGTCCCGTCGATAAATTTCCAAAATTTCCGCCGGATCGATCACACCATTTTTGCCAATCATCTCAACAGCTTGACGATTGAAATGAATAATCTGCCCGGTGCTCGACAAGGCGATTAAGCCCTCCCCGATATTTTGTGTGATTGTTTCAACCTTGTGTTTTTCTTCGGTAAGTCGATCCATCCGCTGATTAATTTCTGATACAAGGTAGTTGAAAGTGTCGGAAAACGTTCCAATTTCATCATCTGTATGAACTTCGACCACCTGATTAAAATCGCCTGACAAGAGTCGTTTGACCTGCTTGGTAAGCGAGTTAATCGGGTCCGTAATCGACTTTGACACCACCGCACCAATAACACTCGTAATCGCAATGGAAAGCACAATCGCCTGCGCAATAATAATCTTCGCCCCCTCAATAAGCGCCTTGTGCTCGCTCATATTGTAACGAATATAGGTGATATACCTGCCGTCAGCGGAGGGATAGACCTTGTCCCGCACATGAAATCGATCGACATCCTGATCACTTAATGCCACACTCCCATTCAACCCCAAGACAATCAAACTGTCATCGAGCTCATTGAGTTCGCTGTACGCGGTATTCGCCGCAAGAATATCAAGTGTTCCGGTATCGATAACAAAGACCTCCACCTTGGAACTGAACATAAACTGTTCGGTCAAGACATAGTCGATAAGCTGTTGCGCCTCGTCCAATCCGCCGATTCGATCCAATTCACTTTGAACGACATAACTCGTATCGTCAATTTCCGCATCGATATTTTTTAGGGAGTACAACTCAAAGGAACGCAAAATAAATACTCCAATCAGCACCAGCGAACTGAGTACCAATATGAAGTATATAATCGTAAATCTCATCCGAATCGTACGAAAAATATTCATGGTTTTTAATCCCTAATGTCCAACACCTTTAGTACCTATTGAAATAGTAGCCTACCCCCCGCTTTGTCTTAATATACTTGGGATCGGAAGGATCATCCTCAATCTTTTCGCGAATTCGTCGCATGGTGACATCAACGGTGCGTTCCTCGCCGATATACTCATACCCCCAGACATCGCGAAGAAGTTGTTCCCTCGTCACCGGCTTATTCGCCTTCGCAGCAAGGTATCGAACCGTTTCAAATTCGCGAAACGTGAGTTCGACCAATTTATTATCCTTGCGCACCTCGTATCGCTGCGGATCAATCACAATATTTCCGGAATAAATCAGCTGATTAATACTATCGCTCTCACTGATATTTGCCCGACGAAGATTGGATTTTACGCGCGCCAAAAGTTCTTTCACACCAAACGGCTTCGTAACATAGTCGTCTGCACCCAGCTCCAAGCCCAGCACCTTATCAACCTCATCCTCTTTTGCCGTCAGCATAATAATCGGCATAAGAAAATCTTCTCGAAGTTTTCGGCATACCTGAAAACCGTCAAGCACAGGAAGCATAACATCGAGGATAATCAAGTTCGGCTGAAATGAATGCGTCTTTCGAATGGCTTCCTCACCATCCGCCGCCGTTTCCACCTCATATCCTTCCTTGACTAAATTAAACTTAATAATATCCGAAATACTACTCTCATCATCGACCACAAGAATTTTCTTACTCATTGCTCTCCTTTCCTCCGATGACAGTAAATTCCCATCAATCTTGATTAATGGGAATTTACATATTGACTCTATAACTCAAGGTCTACTATTAGAAAACAAAACTAGTGGAAAACTAATTAAAATCCAACGTAGTTCCTTGGGTTCTGATATACTCCGTTTAGCCTTACTTCGAAATGTAGATGCGGTCCTGTTGCCCAACCGGTCATTCCACTATACGCTACCGTCTGTCCCTTGTAAACTTGATCGCCTACATTCACGTTAATCTGACTACAATGCGCATACAAGGTACTAATATTGCCACCGTGATCAATCACGACACGATAACCATACCCACTTGCCCAACCGGCTGCTACGACAACTCCGCCATCTGCAGCAAGCACCGATGTTCCCTGCGGACAACCGACGTCAATCCCGCGATGCGGATGACCTCGCCAATAGGTGGTATCACCAAACTCCGATGTCACGACACCGTATACTGCCAAAGGATACCCCAAGATTCCTGTTCCCATCCTAGGAGGAGGATCCATGGTTCCTTGATAGACAACCTTGTCAACCGGCTCAGAAACGTGATTTTCAGAAAGAATCTTCTTTCCGATAATGACGCCATTTTCTTTCTGTATCTCAGCTTCCACGACAATCTCACCATAGACACCATCGCTTTTTACCTTGCTTTCACCAATGTACATGGAATCTGTGTCCTCGTAAACAACACCGTACTCCACTTCTTCACTATACGTAATCTTCTCATTTGTTCTAACGGTCAAAAGCGGTGCCGGTGCAACGAGATTTAACGTCTGTCCGACCAAGAGCGAATTCATATCCAACCCCGGGTTTGCCGTCTGAATATCCTCTAACTCAACCCCATAGTTCTGGGCAATAAGCCAGTAGTTTTCTCCACTGCTAACGACATGCTGACGTTGCTCGACATCACCAATGGCAATGCGATCCTTGGCGTCTTCCACACTGTCAAATCCTCGAAAATCCGCCACGCTGTACTCAACCGGCTGAAGTTCAACATGTTGTGCGAAGGTCACATCAACAATCTCTGAACTCTCATCAATATATCGGAACTTAAAGTAGTCCAAGACACCTGTCGCCTGTTGTTCATTTTTTAGTACAGCGACCACCTTGCCGTTAATCAATAAATTGCATGCATTAATTTTCGCGACACCTACGTTGAGCGAAACGCCCATCGTTTTTTCCGCTTGCTCACAAAGCGCTTGGTTTTCACGAATACTCTCCATATAGGTCAATGCTTGATGCTGTTTTGGCACAGTTACCTCAAAGGAAAGCGGCTCCATATTCTCTTTTTTCACATTCGTTAAGGAACCGATCACAAAGACCGTCAACGCAAGTGTCACCAACGACACTCCGCGAATATTCCTTCCTGAGGAAAAGAACCGAAGAACCTGTCCCTTCAGTCCAACCATTTTGTTCCTTTTTTCATCATTTTTCATATAACGCTCTATCATCCTCATTCAAAAATAGCTACATTAGAAGTCTACCACAAAAACTTTTTTTTGTAAAACCTACAAGCACAAAATGGACACTTCCGCATGATAAAAACACTCCAAAATCGAGAAAAAATACACTTTTTTCTCTCTCTCCTTTGTGGTAAAATTGGACGTGAATTAGACCTAGCAAGCTTGTGAGAGATTGTCCTGCGTCTTATGTAAAACTCGGGATGGCGTGCAAAGCCATAAGAGAACGCACGAAAATCACCCCGGTAAAGTAAGAAGGAGAACCATGGCTTTTCGAATAAAAAACCCCCTCCCGTCCGAAGTGGACTTGGGAGAAACTCATCTGGAAAATGTCTTTATCAAACACTACCTTCCCAGCGCCAGCGCGGAAGAACTAAAAGTCTACCTGCTGGGTATTTATTGTGCCCAACACAATATCGATGCCAGTGTAGCCAGCCTTGCCAAAGAACTGGAGATATCAGAAAAGAAGGTACTGCATGCTTTGGAACACTGGGAAAATTTGCATTTCATCGCCCTCAGCAGGGAAGAAGGGGAACTTCATGTCGATTTTCGATCCATACGCTCGCAGGTTTTTGCCGGAAAGTCTCTCGTCAATTCGCAACAAGATGCCGAAAAAAAACTGTCCAACATGGTGCTCCACATCAAAAAATCACCCATTACCAGCACGGAGTACGGTTTTTATGCCAAATTCATCAAAAATTGCCCCAATGGTATGGAAATTCTGGAGACCGTCCTTATTCTCTACTATCAGGATAAAAAAGGCAATCACTTCACGGAAGTGCGATCGCTACTCGAAGACATACTGGAAGCCGGATACACGGATGCGGAACAGGTGGCAATCTACGCAAACAACTACCTCGACCGACATAATTTTTACAAGAGGGTAAAACTACTGATCAGCACAAAGACCACATCGACACGAGCGGAACAGACAATGATGAACAACTGGCTTGATCACTACCATATGAGCGAGACCGACATCGTTAAATTTGTCGAAAAACATTCTCCAAACACAAACAACCCGACCATTGGTTTTATTAACAAGCAAATCGAAGAAGCGCACTCGCAGACAGACGAGTACAAAGCGCGACAGACACTTTGCAAAAAATTCAAACTGGAAATTACCGGCAGCCGCTATGCCGTAAACAAGACGGAACAAAAAATCATGTCCGCGTGGCTCGACGACCTGCATCTCAGCGAAGACGAAGTCCTCGAAAAAATCGCCAAGCACTCACCTGCAAGACGAGGAGCAACCGTCGAATACATCGACCAATGCATACGCGGGCTTGCTCCTACGGCGCCGATACGGACGAAGAAACGAAGTAAAAAGCGAGTCGAAAAATTCGAGGACGCCGAATTGGAAGCACTATTGAAGAAACGATTGGAAAAAAATAAATAAAGAAGAATCACAAAAAGAGGTCTTATGAACACGTCAAACATAGTAACATTAAAAAAATTGCGAAAAATGACGAACGAAGCGAAAGCGGAAGAACGTCGTCAAAGCTTGTATGAAAAGTATCCCGAGCTAAAGGCAATGGATACCGCAATCGGCGAACTCAATCTCCAACGAACACTCGAAGCAATCGCAACATCATCCCGTCCCAACGGGAATCCTTTTGACAGTTCAAAGACCGACAATTCAATTGGCGACAATACGCCGACAGAAAACCGAGACAGACAAACAGAAACCGAAAAAAAATTAGAGAGTCTTGAAAAAAAACGCCAAACACTACTAAAAAAATACAAACTGAAAGACAGTGACTTCACCCCCAACTACGACTGTGAACGCTGTCAAGACGAGGGTTTTGTCGGCAAAATAATGTGTCCTTGCCTAAAAAAACTAATCGCCCAGGCACGAAAAGAACAGTACGCACTGGGTGACCTGCTGGAGCGCGAAAAATTCGCCACCTTCGATGCCAGTCTGTTTTCAGACAAAAAAAATATCGCCAAGCACACAAATGTGACTCAGCGCGATATTATTCTACTTCACAAAGAACAAGCGGAAGAATTTGTCGAAACCTTCCCGAACGGCGAATCCCTACTCTTTCTCGGCGATACCGGTCTGGGAAAAACCTTCCTCTGCAACTGCATCGCCGCCGCACTCCTCGACAAAGGGTTTTTCGTTTCCTACTACTCCCATGTCGGGTTAAATACCTTATTTAAAGAAAATTTTTTATTTCAAAAATCATCAGAAATCGCAGAACAGTATGCGGATCTCTTTCATGTCGACCTGCTTATTATCGACGACCTTCTGGAACAGACGAGCGATAGCACCGTAGCAGAACTGTTCGGACTCCTCGACCGCCGGCTGGCAACGGGGAAATCGACCATTGTGACGACGAATCTCTCCTTCGACGAAATCGAAGACCTCTTCGGCAATCGCATCCGCTCTCGCCTAAGCACCTATAAAAAATTCAGTTTCTACGGCGACGATATTCGCCAGGGATAGAGGGAAAAGGGCAACCCATTCTCCCAACTAAAGATTACACCACCTACTCTCCCGAATCGAGTTCGCGATACTTGGTCGACCGGTCAATCACCGAACGCGAATACGGTGTCGAATAGGTACTGTAGTTCGCATAGTAACTGGCCATGCCGCCATCTCCTCTATTATAGGCGGTGAGGACTTTATCTTCGTCCATACCATAAATATTGACGAGATGCGCGATATAGCTAATACCCAGCCCCAGATTATAATCCGGCTCAAAAATCCGATTCGGATTATAATCCACACCGATCGTGCTTCCGTACAAATCGACTAATGCTTTCTCGGTTGACGGAATAATCTGCATCAATCCACGGTCATTCGATGTTCCCACTAAGTAGGGCTGAAAATTACTCTCCGTTTCGATAATGGATAAAATCAAAGAATAATCCAAATCATACAGTTCCACATAGTGCACCAAAGCTGCTGACGCCTCCAAATCCAACGGGGTAGACGCGGCAATCTCGTTCACTTTCTTTAATTCCTTAAATCCTAAATTGGTGTACTTTCCTCCTTCAAAATAACTAGAGAGCATTATCTCTAAATCCGCAATATCCTTTTCCTTTCTTTTCAGATCCAAACGAAGTTCACTATTGTCGTTCTGAATCTCAATCATCTGAGCATTCTCCTCTTTTAGCGTGGCATTCTCCATACAGAGCACATCAACTTGATTCTTCAATTCGTCGATTTCTGTCATCTTTAGCGCCAACAGAAACGTCGCACATACCAGCAAAAGAGAAAGTACCAATCTCATTCGTTTCATACTACCTCCAACATCGGTACTAATCATAAATAGCTCACTTTGAATTGTCAATGTCGATTTCGTAACAAAAACACTATGTTACAAGCTATAAGACCCAATCGACTCCAAAATCAAGTTTTTATTTGTAACATTTTTTTAATGTTACAAATAAAATACGAAAAATGAACGATTATCCCTAAAAATGAACGATTATGCCTGAAGGAGATTCACCAGGGCGTCCACCTTGTCCTTTATTTGTGTTCCTTGAACGCGCTTGTACGCCGTCTTGACCTTATCCAAATCACCACCGGCAAACCCAAGAATAATCGAAGCCTCCTGACGAGAAATCACTTCGTCCATCATCGCCATCACTTCATCTTCCTTATAAGTAGTTTTTTCCTTGGTCGCACTGTCCCGAGAATGTTTTAAGTCGGCATTTCGTCGCACCCCGGCGGAAGAGGACGGTTTCGCACTACCACTGTTCTTATACATTGTGGCAATGTGACGATTTCTGCTGCCGACACCGCCGGTAACGCTCGCAGAAACTTGTTCCACACCGCTGGTAGGGACTACCTGCTCTAAAGGAATATCCTTCCTTGATTGACGCCTCTGCTCCGATGACAAGACCTGTTTTCTGCGGTTCGCAGCTTCAAAATCCCGGAGGAACCGACCGCGGACTGATGATCCATTCCTATCCGACGCCGAAGCGAACTCTTTCAAATGAGGAGTTTCGACCGAAACCAATGAATCACCGGACTGTGACGAATCACCCGTTTTTCCTTCGGCTACAACATGCGCTTTGATAAGCTTAGTGCCCTCCTGTTCTCGCGTCACGAACTTTCGCAACGCTTCCATTTCCTCCTTCCCGTCCTCAACCGCCGCTTCTCGAAGATACCCTTTCATACGAAGACTTCGAACGGTCATCTGCACTTGATTTACAGTCACTCCCATCAACTTTGCAAGCTCGCCTAAACCCGTAATTTTAGGAGAACACAAAAACGCAATTAAACAGAGCTTTTCATCACCACAAAGCTCCCTACTATCTAAAATTTCCTTTTTTATCTCTTGTAAAAGACTCATAACACTATTATAAACACATTTGCCCTTGTATTTCAATCAACTTTACGCGCTAAGACAAGATATCGGAATGACCAGCACCCCGTCCGGACGACGATACCCATGTGAACTTGCTGTTAAAACTATTTTAAGGGTTGGCATCGCGAGCTTACCTTTCTTCTTATCATCTGCGTTATATTTTTTGATTAACGCCTCCAGTTTACACAAATTCATCGCCCCATCATCAATGCCGTCCGCTCCCAATTTCACTTCTACTAAAGCATACCTCCCATCTTCCAAATGAATGACAATATCGGACTCTAATCCATACCTATCACGATAGTAGGAAACCCGACCATATTTTTTCGCCGAATATATTCTAAGATCTCGAATACATAGAGATTCAAATAAAAAACCAAGTGTTTTATAATCAGTATTAAAATATTCCGGACTAATACCCATCGCTGCAACGGCAATCGACGGATCGACAAAATTTTTCTTTTTCGCCGAACGAATAGCCGTCTTCGAGCGAATCGAGGGATTCCACGCATCCACATCTTCCAGTATAAACAATTTTTCCAATGCATCCACATAGTCAAAAAACGTCGATTCGGACAGCGAGTAGGTAGCATTGACATCATCGTAAATCGTACCGGTTTTTGCTATGGTACAAATATTCCGGGCGTAGGACTTCATAATAGACTCCGTACAAACCGGGTTTCTGGATACTTGGTCAATACTTGAAATATCACGCTCACATACTTGCCGAAAATAATCTTTCGCCACTTCCAGCTTCGATACCTCGGTTTTATTATTTACCGCCCTCGGCCAACCGCCGCGACAAATGGCAAAAATAAGCTGATCCCATGTCATATTGGAAAAACAACCCTGAAACGAATCGGGGGCATCAAATAGTTGTAACAGAGAGACTTCTCCATTGGATTCCCCGCTTTCATAAAGACTCATCGGGTACATTTTCAAGGTCGAAATACGTTGTGTGCCGGTATGAGGCGTCTTGACAAGCTGAGCACTGGAACCCGTCAAAATATACGCCCCATTCTCCCCCGTATCGTCAATCGATTTTCGAATCGCTCCCCAAATTTTCGGCGCATCTTGCCATTCATCAAATAATCGAGGTTTCTCGCCTACTAAAAGACGAGAGGGGGCTGTCTGTGCGACCGCCAAGTAACCCTCTCTGTAATCTTCATCCTGAAATTCAATAACGCTTTTCGCCTGTTGTTTCGCAGTCGTTGTCTTCCCGCAGCCCTTCGGTCCCACAATTAAGGTAGCGCCGAAACTCTCCAGTTTTCTTTCCAACAATTCGTCCGCCATTCGTTTTCTGTATTTCATGCTCTTCTCCAGTAGTAGTATATCACAAACGGAGTGATTTGTGGTATTTTGTCGGAGTGATTTGTGGTATTTTGTCGGAGCGATTTGTGGTATTTTGTCGGAGCGATTTGTGGTAACAATTTACTTTTGATGTCGAAGGTCGGACACCAGACGATAAATTTCTTTTTTATCTTCTCCGGTAAGATCCGCCAAAATTTTCGAAATACGCTTCGCACTGATGTCTTCCTCCGCAAGTTCCTCAATCGCTTGTTGTAGGGCAGGGGTGTCAAACCGCTGCTCTACAGGTGGCGCTCCCTCGATAACAAGAACAAATTCCCCTCTCGGCTGATGTTCCTTAAAATGATCGAGTACACTGCTAATCGTTCCTCTCAGGTATTCTTCGTGGATTTTTGTCAGCTCCCTGCCGACAAAAATCTTCCGATCTCCCAGCGAGGACAGCAGACTCTCCAGAGTCCCGACCAACGCGTGTGGCGACTCATACAATACCTGGACGCGGGCGTCTTTCGCGACGCTTTCCAGCCGCTCCCTGCGATGCGTCTTGTTTTTCGGGAGAAATCCGCCGAAACAGAAACTATCCGCCGGAAATGCCGCAGCGGCGAAAGCCGTGGCGAAAGCCGTCGACCCCGGCAGGACGGTGTACGCGATACCCTCGCGTGCGCAGAGGGCGGCAAGGTCGACTCCGGGGTCGGAGATGCACGGCATCCCCGCGTCCGAAACCAAGGCGATATCCTTACCGGCGCGAAGATGTGCCAAAATGTCGGTACCGGCATCGTCCTTATTATGCTCATGGTAGGAAGAAAGCGGCGTCTTAATATCAAAATGATTCAGCAACTGCCTGGAGCGTCTTGTGTCCTCTGCGTAAATAATATCCACAGACTGTAAGGTTTCCAAAGCTCGCAAGGTAATATCCCCCAAATTTCCAATCGGCGTCGGTACAAAGTACAGCATAATTCTCCCTTTCCTATTCACTCACTGTGCCGGCAGCCCCCGTGCTATGACCGTTCTCATCGTACAAAAAGACCGGCGGCTTAAGCACCAACTCCTCGCCGGCACCCTTTTTACACTTTACAAGCACGATATTCGCCGGCTTTCCAATATTCGGATGCACCATTGTCAGCACTTTGGGCTCCAAACCATGTCTTCTCCCCGCAGAAAAAATATCCACCAGTCGATCCGGGCGATGCACCATAAACAGCTCCCCGCCCTCCTTTAACAGCTCCTTCGACACGCGAAACAATTCCTCCACGCCCAGCGTACTTTCCTGTCTCGCGAGCGTGCGCTGGCGGTTTCCACAGAGAAGTCCTCCTCCACGCTTTACATACGGTGGATTCACGACAATCGCATCGAGCGACTCCTTCTCAAGGTACGCTCCCGCATGTAGGACATCATCACATACCAAGTGCACCCTCTCCGTCAACCCGGAAAGAGCAACCGATTTTTCCGCCAGCCGAAACACCTCCGGCTGAAACTCAAACGCCATAATCGAATAAAGCTTTTGTTTTTCGGTCAAAAGAATGGACACGACGGCATTGCCGGAACAAAACTCCGCAATCCGCGCGCCCTTCTTCACCTTTGTAAAATTTGCCAGTAGCACCGCATCGACACCGAAACAAAAATATTCCGGTCGTTGCACTACCTGTAATCCTCCACCAAGTTCTTCGATCCGCTCGCCCTCCACCAGCACGACCTTCTCCTCGACCGGGAGCTCAGCGGATTCATCCAGCCTTACTGTCTCTTTCATACACTATTCTCACAAGCTACCATAGCTCTTTATAACAAGCCTATTAAAGTCTTTTTACTCGATCAAAAAAGCCTTACCTCTCACCAAAAAATCGGATATCCCGCTATTTTTCTTTCTCTTTTTTTCGATCCTTTTTATCATAGTCGGCATGCGAATGAGACTCTTTCTCATCGTCCGATGCAATCTTCACAACTTCCGAACGATCAAAAACTTCGACGGAATCCGCCATCTTGCCGTTTCCAGACACAAAATGTCTCACGGCGACCCTACCTTTTAAAATTTCGGTAGACACGACTGTTCCGGTTCCCTTCGGCGTTTGCACCTTATCAAACACCTCCGGCATGCCCTCGCTAATCTGAACATAGGTACTATGCTCATAACTCAAACAACACATCAAGCGATTACACAATCCCGAAATCTTGACCGGATGAAGCGATAAATTCTGATCCTTCGCCATTTTAATCGACACCGGCGTAAAATCCGTCAACCAGTGCCCACAACAGACTCCTCGTCCACAAGGAGCAAGGCCTTTTAATGTCTTCGTTTCATCACGAACACCAATCTGCCGAAGTTCAATTCGCAACTTAAACTCCCGCACTAAATCCTTTACCAGTTCGCGAAAATCCACCCTGCCCTCGGCGGTAAAATAAAATGTCAGTTTCGAGCCTGAAAACGCATACTCCGTCTCGACCAAACTCATGCCCAGATTATGCTTTTTTACTTTTTCTAAAAAAATTTTCGCCGCTGCTTTTTCTTTCTCAATATACTGTACCTTTTTTCGAATATCCTCGTCTGTCGCCATCCGAATAATCGGCTTAAGAGGTGGCGTGATTCGATCTTCATCCATCAGACGATTAGTCAAGACGCATTCTCCCAACTCCTCGCCTTTCGCTGTTTCCACCACGACAAACTTTTTTTCCGGCACCTCATATTCCAACGGGTCAAAATAATAAATCTTCCCGCCCTTTTTAAATCTTACACCAAATACTTTAATCAAGGGTTCCCCCACTTACTATATCTATATTTAACGCTACCATTCCATTTTGATCGATATGCCGCAACATTTTGTCAATAGAAAGCATCACCGCTTCATACCGCCTTGCCTTTGACATATCCTCTGCCAATACCGCTTGATGCCACCATTTGCGGAGCACCCACACAACAGCACACATCAAATTCGACAATTCCGCCTGTTGTTCTTTCTTCGCATAATGTGAAAGAAAGCGTTCCTTTTCTTCGTAATTACTACTAACCAAGAGTCTTGCCACACGATCGACCTCATCGTCGCGCAAATCGTCATCCTCTAACTCCACACTGAGCGAACCGGACGACACACTTCCTGCCAACGGCAAACGTACCCGTATCGCCCGGGACAACACGGTCGAAAGAAGCTGATGCGGATACTTTGTCGCCATAAGGTATAGTACATGCTCTCTAGGCTGTTCCAAAGACTTCAGCAGTCTATTCTGTGCGCGTTCAGTCATTTTTTCCGCATCGTATAAAACGACAACTCGATATCGCAATGTCGGCTCCGTCATCGTAAATCGAATGGCCTCTTCCACATTCGCATCCTTAATCCTCGAGCCATCTTCCGAACGAAGAGAAAAGACATCTTGTGCAGCTCCCGACGCCAGCAGTTCACAAGCCGTGCACAAACCACAAGCGCGATACTCGACACAGAACAAGACACGAAGCGCTTCCTCCAAGTGACGATTCGAATCAAACAAATAAAACCGTGCATTTTTACCTGCACGAAATACACGATGAAAATACTCTTGTACTGTCATTGACTACAATTTAATATATCGATCGACATCGATAATAAACACCGTTGCCCCGCCAACTGTAATATCAATAGGCACACTCGCCATAACCCCTTCGCCCAAGAGCGGCGGTGTCGTAACGACTTCGGTACGAGTCTTGCACTCCTTTTCAATAATCCCAATAAGTTTATCTATTTTATCTTCTTCTGTACCAATTAAGAGTGTCGTATTTCCCGAACGAAGAAAGCCGCCGGTTGTCGCCAGCTTTGTCGAACGAAAATTCGCCCGCACCATCTCCTTAATCAAATCATTTGCATCATCATCATTGACGATAGCAATTACCAACTTCATCTTTGCCTCCTATATTACGCATTTTTCACTGGAATATCACAGCTTTGTCGACACATCCGCAATACAATGTCGACACCAAAAACTACGGTGTCCCAATCCGCTGTAAAGGCCAAAATCGAATCAGCACTTTACCAATAATATCCTCTCGCTTCACGGTTCCAAAATCCCTACTGTCATACGAATTGGCACGATTGTCGCCCGATACGAAGTACTCTCCTTCCGGAACAACCATCATTGGCACATCCTTCCCCAAGTAAGTCGCTTTTATATAATCTTCCTTAACTACCTTGCCGTTGACATAGAGAATGCCTTCCCGAATTTCAATCGTATCCCCTGAAACCGCAAGCACACGCTTTATTAAATTTTTTCGATCCCCAACCCGATTAAACAATTTTTGAAGAACACTTAAACTCTCCCTATCATGTTCATTAATCGTCAGAATCGACTGAAACGAGACAATATCCCCACGAGAAATACTGCCCATTTTACCAAGAAGAATGATATCCCCTTCTACCAATGTCGGGTTCATCGAAACATTGTACACCGTCGATGCGACAAAAAACACATTAAAAATCATCACGATAACGACAGCGATTACAAGCTCTTTAACCCAACCTAACAATTCTTTCCAAAACTTATTCATATGAAACAATTATAACATATCGCGCGGATTCCTTCCACCTGTTCTTGTCCGACAAACGCTCAAGCGACACGCCTCACCAAAAACATTGAAAATCACCCAAAATAATAGCCTCCGTCGACCATTCACCAATAAATCAAACTTGATTCTGAAACCCTCTTTATATTAAAATAAAGACATAGGAGGTACTACATGCCCAGCATGATTGACTTTATCATTATGGTACTCATAGCCATGGCGCTTGCTTTCGCTGCCATCACGATGCTTTGGGATCTTTACAGTACCTATAAACGAGAAAAGAAAAAGTCGAAAAAAACACAAAGAAAAAAGATGCACCCTCCTAGACCTCAATAGGGAGACCTCATGGATAAAAATATTTTTAAAGAACACATTTCCTTCCACATGCCCGGACATAAAGGAAGGCTTTTATTTCGCGCCAATCCGCTCCTACGCTACGACATCACCGAAATTCCCGATGCCGACAACCTCCTTCATCCCGAAGGCTGGCTACGAGAACTGACCGACAGAATCAGCACCTACTACGGCTCCTACGCATCGAGAATCCTGGTAGGCGGAAGTACCTCCGGTTGCCTCTCCATGGTACTCGGCGCTGCCGAATACAGTAGAAAACAAAACGACTGTATAACAAACAATTCAGCGCCAGCACCAAACACTCCCTCTGCGAAGCCAATTCGCGCCAAAGTCCAGCGAAATGCTCATATTTCCGTTTTTAACGCCCTTGAACTCGCAGAAGTAGAAGCAACTTATTTCTCCCCGATTCTCAAGGACGGCATCCCGTCTCATTTTGATACAGACGACATCCTTCAAGGAATTGAGCAAGCAGACTTCCTTATTCTAACCTACCCCTTTTACCAAGGCGGTCTCTACGACTTGGAACAGATAATCCAAAGCGCACGGCAAAAAAATCCCGACCTGCTGGTACTAATCGATGAAGCACACGGTGCTCATCTCGTACTCGAAGAAAAAATAAGCGGGGAAAAACTTTCCGCACTGTCTCTCGATGCCGACATTGTCGTCCAAAGTCTACACAAAACCTTGCCGGCTCTCGGAAGCTCCGCCGTCCTTCACTACGGAAACACGCCAAAAGGACAGGCACTCTACGCCGAACGACATCAGCTGTGCTCCATCGAGTGGTTTTTAAAAGCGCTCCAAACCACCTCCCCGTCCTACCTCCTACTCGCCGGGATACAAGAGATGATGGACATCCTTGAAACCGAGGGCGAAGCGCTCTATCGGAAAATGCAAAAGAATATCACCTCCTTTTATCAGGACATCAAACAAGAACCGTTTCAATACCTCCAAGGAAGACAAGACCATGGGAAAATTCTCCTCAAAGGAACCGACCAAGACTTTTTTACCAAGCGCGGTATCTATCCCGAAATGCAAGAAAACGGCTACCTGCTCTTTATGGCATCCATCGCCAACACCAAGGAAGACTTCGACGCCCTCGCCCAAGCCGTCATCGACTACCAAAAAATTGATAATAAAAACCAAAATTCAACACACCCACGGCATACAAACACGCGCTCTTTCAGCTCAACACCTCAGACAAAACCTCACAGTTCTCATCCTCAACCCACTTCCCAACAAGGCATCCTACACTACGGCAAAGTTGCAAGCACAAAATCAAAAATGAGCGAGATAAACACCACTCCTATCCCAACAACCACCGACACCGCAAACAACGCGCTTCATATCCCCGCTAAAGACGCCCTCGGTCTTATCTCTCTCGAAACCATTGTCCTCTATCCCCCGGGTTCTCCCATTATCGTCCCCGGCGAACTCTTTACCAAAGACATCATTTCCCTGCTGGGAAACGAACCCGTATGGTGTACCTTCTGTAATCACTAAAACCGATTAAACGGCATCATTATACTCTCTTCTCTTTTCCATCTTCCATATTTCCTTTCCCCATGCCCATTTCTCTCCGCTTTAGTGTATAATAACGGTGGAAGAGTGCTTGCACATAATGGAATTACTCCTATTGATGAAGACCGTACGACAAGCAAATGCCCTCTGCTGAAAAACATGTCGGAGCCTTGTATGAAAAATAAAAAACATAAAAGAACTGCCATTCAACGAACATTATCCTGGATATACTACCTACCGCTATACCTAGCGGTAGCTGTAGTTCCTCATGTTTACGGATTTGCCGCCTACCACTACACGACATTGGAACAACAAATCTTTCGATCGAAGGTACTAAACGATGTCCATCTCCTATGGAAAAGTCGCGCTCTTATCGCACTGACTCTACTAGCCGTCGTCCTTTTCGTTCACGCCATAATAAAAAAGAAAGTAAAAATAACCTTTGATACAAAGACAATTCTCATCCTATCCATGGTCGTTGTTACGATCCTTTCGAGCATCCTCAGCCCCTACCAAGAAGAAGTCTACCGGGGCACACAACAACGACTCGAAGGCATGTACATCTACCTGTGCTACTTCACCCTCCTGTTTATCGCCATGCACTACGGAAAAGATAGACATTTTATCCGAAACACGCTAACAGTCCTCCTCGGCTCCGTATTTATCATGAGCCTCATCACCCTCCTCCAATTTTTTGGCTACGACATCTACACCATGTCTTTCTTAAAGTGGGTATTTTTCCCAAAAGTGGTTGCCGCTCGTTCTGCCGAACTTATTTCGGTACAATTAGGACAAGGAACCGTCGGCTCGCTCTTTAATGCCAACTACAGCGGGGTCTTCATGCTTATGGGCATTCTGATAGGACTCGCTTTCCTCTTTGACACAAAAAACAAAAAAGCCAAACTCCTATACTTCATCCTATTGGCATTCTCCACCTTCGGATTATTCACCTCGAACTCCGAAGCGTCCATGCTTGCTTGTAGCATCTCGCTACCTGTACTCGTATACTTCAAACGAGAACAACTACTAGATAACCTGGCATGGTTTGTAGGTTGGGTACTCGTATTTATCGCCGAGCTAATCATCTCCTACCAATTCAACGCCCTCGATCTCGGAAGACAAAAATATTTCTACCTCCTGCTACTGATCGCATCCCTTATCGCCTTTTTCCTATCCTATATCAAACTATCCAAACAGTTTACGATACGAACCACCATGGTATCACTGTTTATGGTACTGCTACTGTCTATTCCTCTCGTCGGCTACAAAGTACTGCCCAAAGCGACCTCTCCCTATACTATGGAAGTCCTTACCATCAAACACAACGAAGTACGACTAAAAACCGCCGACATGCCGGAAGAACTCGTTCTATCCTACGAGGATAGCAACATCACCTTTAACGGCGGAGAAAATGACACGATTGCCTTTGACGAACAAAAGGGAATGGTCACCATCACCAAAAACGGAAAAACCATTCCGATTCAAATATTTCAACAGCAGAACACCAATGCCGTCATCTTTAAAATGGTAGAATACCAAATTTTCCTTTTCTTCTTTGACAATGAATTCTACTACGCCGGCGGAATACACCAATACGTTGATCAAGAACAGACCAATGCCATAAAGACGAGCGGCCTATTCTCTGACAATCCCTACCAGTTCAGTGCCAGAGCCTACATATGGTCACGCTTTATCCCCGTCGCCCTTGACAAACCGCTGCTAGGTCATGGCGCAGATGTCTTTACTCTCATCTTTCCGCAGGACGACCCATTAATGAAGTACAATATGTACGGAAGTGCGCAAACCATGGTAGATAAGCCCCACAATCTCTACTTCGATATTGTGCTAAACTTTGGCTTCATCGGTTTTACTATCTTTCTAACAACGATTATTCTAGCCATCGCCACAGCCTTTACCTATGAATCCCCAGAGTCTGTCCTTCTCATCACCATAACTATAGCCATCCTAGCATCAGGGCTGTTCAACGACAGCATCCTCGGCATATCGCAAATATTCTATGTGTTAATCGGTACAATGCTTGCACAAAAGGAAAGACCGGTTTCAACCGCTCTTAAACAATAAAGGAAGAATTGAATGATTAGTGCCAATCAAAAACTTTTAAATGTCGTGATAAAAATCATCGACCTAGTTGTACTGCTGGTAGCGATGGTAGCATCCTACTACCTCCGGTTTTATACCTTCTTTGAAACAGATGCTATCAATATAACGCTCGATGAATACCTCGTATTTTTCGCCTTTATGCTGCCGGTGTACTACCTCCTCTATGTATCAAACGGTCTGTACAAACCGAGACGAAAACATTCTTTTATCGGCGAATTTGCTGGCATTTTCCAATCCAACATTGTTGGTTTTTTAATTATTATGTCGCTCCTTTTCGTCCGAAAAGAACTACATTATTCCAGAGGTGTCCTTTTCCTATTCGAGGAACGATACGATATACGCTACGACGACTGCGTGCGAAAGGCTACAACCAAAAAAACATCATTATCATTGGCATAGGTGAACTCGCACGCCAGTTAAAAAATAAACTGCTAACACATCCTGAACTAGGATATACTATTCTCGACTTGATTGACCCCAAAAAAGCAAAAGAGCTAGAGCATCTCGACGACGTTCTTGATAACACTCTAGTAGACGAACTCTTTATCGCCATTCCACTATCCGACTACGACATCATTCCCACCATTATCGAAATCTGTGAAAAACACGGCACAAAGACCCAGATCATTCCGGACTATGAAAAATACCTGCCCGCTCGAGGATCCGTGGAAAATTTGGACGGCATGCCGATCATTAACATTCGGTATGTGCCACTAGAAGAAGCCAAAAATAGAATATTAAAACGATTTTTTGACATTGTCGTATCCATTATCGCCTTGGTCATCACATCCCCTATCCTACTCATCTCTGCCATTATTATCAAATTCACATCCCCAGGACCCATTATTTTTCAACAAACCCGAGTCGGACGAGATAAAAAACTATTTACCATGTACAAACTACGAAGCATGAAAGTACAAAAAAAAGAAGCCGAACAACAAGCATGGACGACCAAAGACGATCCTCGAAAAACCAAATTCGGCGAGTTTATCCGAAAAACAAGCATTGATGAACTCCCCCAATTTTACAATGTCTTAAAAGGCGATATGTCGGTTATCGGTCCCAGACCCGAACGACCGTTTTTCGTCGGAAAATTTAAACATGAAATCCCCAAGTACATGATAAAACATCATGTCAGACCCGGTATTACAGGGTATGCCCAAGTAAAAGGTTACCGTGGCGATACCTCGATCAAAAAACGAATTGAACTCGATATTTTTTATATTGAAAACTGGACTTTTTGGCTTGATGTGAAAATATTCCTTCTGACCATCCTCCATGGCTTTATTAACAAAAACGCATACTAGGAGAGACTATGAGCAAAAAAATACTTATCAGCGCATCACGATTTTCTCACATTGTCAATTTTCACATGCCTTACATACAGTATTTTACCGAGCACCATTACACCGTGGATATTGTCGCAGAATCAAAGAGCACGCCATCCCTACCTACGAAAAACACCAGAATATACAATGAATCCTTTGGGAAAACAATCACCTCTTGGGATAATATCAAGACACTAGTAGCACTACGGCGATTAATCCGAACCAATCAGTACGATATCATCATTAGCAATTCAACACTCGCAGGATTTCTTACCAGAATGGCAGTTCGTCTCAGCGGAAGACACAAAAAAAAAGACCTCCGCGTCGTCCACATCGCACACGGCTACTTATTTTCTAACAATACGCCAAAAATAAAAAAAGGCACCTACTTGCTCATCGAAAAGCTATGTAAACCAGTAACCGACTGTCTACTCGTCATGAATAAAGAAGATTTAGAAATTGCCCAAACACACAAACTGTCAAAGCATACCATTCATTATATAGACGGTATCGGCATCGACACCGATAAATTAGCTGCAAACAAAATTTCAAAAGAAGAAAAACAAAAAATTAGAGAATACTACAATATCCAAGACGACGATATTGTTCTTATCTATCCAGCCGAATTTTCAAAACGAAAAAACCAAGGATTTCTTATTGAACTATTCCATGAACTCAAAAAGCAAAACAAACTGAGTCATGTAAAACTCATCCTCGCAGGAACCGGCAAAGAATATGACACCTGTCGTCACGCCATTACAACCTACCAACTAGAAAAACACATTCTAACCCCAGGTCATATAAAACCAATATACCCTTTACTCCAAGCCTCTGACATCGCCATCAGTTCTGCAAAAAGCGAAGGTCTCCCCTTTAATATTATCGAAGCCATCTACTACGAAAAACCCATTCTAGCGAGCAATGTAAAAGGACATACAGACCTCGTACAAGACAAACAAATCGGATGCCTGTTTGATCTCAACACCAACAACATAGCACAAACCGCTACCATTCTATACGACACCATCCAAGAACAAGTAGCAAAAAATGAACCACAAACCACGCCCAGCTCCAATATTGTCAAAGAAAAATTTGCGTTAAACAAAGTGTTCAACGCAAATGTAAAGTTTATTATAGGGGGATAAAAATAAAGAACCCACCATTTACATAGCAGATTCTTTGGATGGCACCTGGAGAAAATCTAAAATCTTCGCTCTTCGGTTACCCGTGGTTCCGAGCAGATTATACTAAAATTTAGCTTAATCTTCAATCCTAACTTTGTGAGATAAATTATTACAAAGCTACAGTTACAATAGAGCTGAGACCAAAAAAGAAAAATATTGAATTTTAGAATAAATTCAACATTTTCCTTATATAATCAATATGGAACACTTTCTTCAACAACTACATACATATTCTACTCCCCAAACGCTTCTTTCTCTAATGCCAAACAAAGCGCATGATAAATCGGCAAATGATATTCTTGAATCTGATAAGTAATTGTTGATGGTACAGAAAGCAAAATATCAGAAAGCTCTTTCAATTTCCCTCCCGTTTTCCCAGTAAGAGAAATTACTTTTATACCCATAACTTTAGCAACTCTGGCAGCATGAAGTACATTTTCTGAATTTCCTGAAGTAGAAATAGCTAGTAGTACATCACCCTTTTTACCATAACCTAAAACTTGTTGTGCAAACACTAAATCTGCCTGCTTATCATTATTATACGCCGTCATCATACTTACCTCATTAACCAAGGATATTGTAGGAATCGTTTTTTGTAAATTGGAAATATACTTCTCCGCATAATCAGGAAATTCTTTCTTTATTTTATCCTGCAACTCATCGGATATTCTACGATCTAGTACGAAATCTTTCATCAATTCGCCCACGACATGCAAACTATCTGCAGCACTACCACCATTTCCGCACACTAATAAAGTCCCCCCATTCAAAAAGGAAGTCATTATTACTTCAACAGTTTGTTCTAATTCATAATAGATAGGTTCTAAAGCAGGGTAACGCTTAATTAAAAGTTGTAAATCTTTCTTAGCACTTTCTTTCAACATATTATTTACTCCTTATATTCTATTTATTTTTATTAACGAGTCAAAAATTTCTCTCCATTTCCTACTCTTTCACGCCAATAATTTAGCAAATCATGCATTGTCGTTTCAAAACTTATTTCAGGTTCCCACCCTGTATGAGCTTTAAATTTTCTACAATCAGGCACTTGTAAATCAGCATCAATAGGACGTAAACGTTCCGGATCAGTTACAATCTCAATTTTATCTTTCATAGTAGAATAAGAAATCAAAGTATTCAATGTATCTCCTACTTCACAAGTATAAGAGCCACCAATATTATAATATTCTCCTCCGATAGGATTTTTCGTAACCAACATATAGTAGGCACGAACAGCATCACGAACATCGGCATATGTTCTTAAAGATTGTAAATTCCCAACCATTACTTTCGGTTCAATCAATCCTGCTTCAATCATTGCTATTTGTTTCGCAAAAGTAGATTCATGAAAAACATCCCCTCGACGTGGTCCCGTATGAGTAAACATTCTCGTCGTCATTACAACCATCCCATATGCTTCGGTATAGTAACGACCTAACAAATCCGTTCCAACCTTAGAAATAGCATAAGGAGAAGCGGGGTGAAAAGGACACTCTTCGTGAATACCTTCCTCTGGCTTTTTATCTGCTGGAATTTTACCAAACACCTCAGAAGAAGCACAAACATGAATTACTGGTTTATAATTTTCATCAGCATCCATCGCCATATGAATCGCCTCCAAAAGCCTACACGTTCCTAAAATATTAGTATTTAATGTATCAATAGGAGCTGTAAAACTAGTTAAAGGATAACTTTGCGCTGCCAAATGAAACACATAATCCGGTTTTATATGATTAATAACATGAATCAATGATACTTGATCATTCAAATCTGCATATTCAAAAAAAACACGCTCTTTTCGATTCGCCTTTTCTAAGAAATGGCTTACATTATCTAAAGGACTTCTCCAACGACATACTCCATAAATTTCCCAATCAGTATTTTCCAACAAAAAATCTGCCAAATGGGATCCCACCATTCCTGTTACCCCTGTAATTAATGCTTTTTTACTCATAAACTACTCCTTCCATTGATTTATATACTTTTTCACTAAAAGTATTATCTTCTATAATTCCATACTTGCTAAGGTATAAGCTCTTCATCCTCGTAATCGCCGGACGATTTTTATAAAATAATTTATTCGGTGTTACTATTTTATAAGAAATTACATCCCCCAAGCAACAATTTAACTCATCAACAATTCTAACACGACTAACCAGTTCTTTTCCAGCTAAATTTAAAACAAAATGTTCATATTTATCCCAATTCAAAAGAAACCACATTACAGTATTAAATACATCATCTATGACTATACAATTTCTATAAAAAGGATGAAACACTTCTACATCACATTTTTTTTGAATACAATCTAAACAATATGAAACAAAACGGTCACTTGAAGAAACTACATAGGAAAGACGTATTGATTTAAAAAACATACTGCCAATAAATTCATCTTCAACAGTTTTTTTCATTTTTCCATAAGGTGTTGTAGGCGCTGTTTCAGATAACTCATCATACATTTTACTAGGAACATCTCCAAACACAGCATCGCTAGAAAAAAATAAAACACGAATCTCTCGCTTAATCACTTCTTTAATAAACTGAATAGTTCCTGTCACATTTACAGACCAAGAATACTGAAAATTATTAGCACATTGATCTGGACCTGAAACAGCAGATGTAAAAATAATGTATTTCACATCTGCCAAACAATCATAATTAAATTTTTCTACTTCAGTTAAATTTAAATATTCATCTGCTTCCTCGCTTCGACCAATTTTAATAATTTCTATCTCAGGAAAACTATTAAATTTCTTATATAAATACTTAGAAATATACCCAGAACTGCCAATTAGTGCAACCTTCACTACTCCTCCTTTTTGCCATTAAACTTATTATGTTTTATTTAATATAATAAGACATATCACGATAAGATTTACTATATCAGCTTATCCCATATATCTTATCAATAACAGAAAGTAAATCCATTCCTCTTATAATTTGTCCAAAATTTTTCTCGTTCTCCGAAATTAAGGCTGTTCTACAACCAGAAAAAATTCCTGCTTCTATGTCTATTTTACTATCACCAATCATCCAAGATTCCGTCAAATCAATATTAAATTTTTCAGCAGCACGAAACAACATTCCCGGTTTCGGTTTTCTACAATCGCATGCTATTTTTAAAGCCTCCACTTCGCCTTTAAAGCCTTTGTGAGGATGATGAGGACAATATAAAATCCCATCAACATAAGCTCCTTTATAACCAAGTAATGTTTCCATTTTATTATGAATTTCTGTTAATTGCTCAATGGTCACTTCCCCTCTGGCAACCACAGGCTGATTGGTAATAACGATAACTAGGTAACCGGAATCATTAATCTTTTTAATCGCTTCTTCTACACCAGAAAGAAGTTCGAAATCTTCAGGTTTTCTTAAAAAACCAACATATTTGTTAATAGTACCATCTCTATCAAGAAAAATCGCTTTTTGCTTATTTTGCAAATTTTTTTCTCTAACAATACCTTTCCGAAAATCTTCACATACTCTTTCATAACGCTCAGGAGTACCCATATCTTTTACATATTCTGGACTTTCATAGGTAAACAATTTACCCTGCCCTGCCAAAGGCTTCAGTAATTGCCTATCTAAATCAATCTTTTCCGTATCAATCTTTTTATCTAAAATTTCAGGAGAAAGAACATGCAATCCAGCGTTAACCAAATTTCGATAATAAGTTGGTCGCTGTTCTTCTTTCGTTAACCATTTTTCCACTGATCCTTCTTTATCAACAATTAAAAGACCACTATCATAAGGATGACTATTAGGATGAACAAATAATGTAGCAAGTCCAGCACATTTTTTATGAAATTGTACAAATCGATTGAAATCAACATCAAAAATAGCATCGGCATTCAATAACAAAAAATCTTCGGTCAACTTTTCTTTTAAATGAAACAAAGCACCTGCATTTCCTAAGGGCTTTTCTTCAAAAAAATACTCAATATGGACATTATATGGTTTCCCAGTAGCAGGCGATACACCGCTTCCATCACCAAAATAATCTATAATCATTTCTCCAAGATGACTTACTGTAATGATAATATCATTGAACCCTTGATTTCTCAAACATTCAATCTCACGTTCTAAAATGGGTATTCCTTCTACTGGAATCATTGGTTTGGGAATATCTCTAGCAACAGAAGAAATACGCGTACCTTTCCCGCCTGCCATAATTACAGTCTTCAAATTACATTTCCTCCTTAGGTGTATAATCTTCAGGAGTGTAATGAATAATCCGTACCCCATTATTTTCAAATTCAAAAGGAATATACATTAAATCTTTTAATTCTTCTTTAACAGAATCTCTATATTCAGGCTGCACATAAAAAAGCAAAAATCCGCCACCACCTGCTCCCAGTAATTTTCCCCCTAAAGCTCCAGCATTAATTCCCCTATCGTAAAGAACATCAATATTATTTGTACTAATTTTAGAACCTGTTTGTCGCTTTAATTTCCAGGTATGATCAAGCAAAAAACCAAACTCATCTAAATTTACAGTCTTATCAATTAAAACCTTTTCTGCTTCATTCACTAAATGATACATTTCTTTTAATTGTGCAAATTTCTTTTTTCTATCTTGTTCATTTGCTTTTTGAACTTCTGAAGAAAATCGAGTGAACCCAGTAAAAAATAACAACAAATTCTCATTTAATTGTTTTTTTCGCTCTGGAGAAATAATAACAGGCTCAATTTCATATCCGTTGACATCAAAGTTAATACGATTCATCCCACCATATGCTACAGCAATTTGATCCTGCCATCCACCAGCTTCTTTACAAAGGACACGTTCTAAATAAATAGCTTCCTTCGCTAATTGTTGTTTACTAACATACTTTCCTTTCAAAGCATAAAAAGCGCTAAGCATCCCAACTGCAAAAGAACTACTTGTTCCAAGACCCGTTCTCGCAGGAAGGTCTGAATCGTAAGTTAAACGAAGTTCATGCATATCAAGCATTTTCATCGCATTTCTAATCGCTGGATGTTCAATCTCGTCAACAGAATTTACTCTTTCTGATTTAGAATACGTCAAATCAGTAGAATAATCAAAATATCGAGGCAAATGACGTACTGTAACGTAACAATATTTATTAAAAGTTGTAGATAAAACCGCCCCTCGATGTTCTCTAAAAAAATCCTCCATATCTGTTCCGCCACCAAAAAACGACATTCGAAACGGTGTTTGTGTTATAATCACAACAAATTCTCCTTTATAAAAATTTTATTAATCTTCTATTTTTAAACTAGCGAAATTAAAGTTTCACTAATTTCCTCAATTCCTTTCTCATCTGTCTTTCCTAATTCAAAATAGGTACTCACCATTTTATCTCTAGTATGTCTGTACACATCATTCTTTTTAATTTCTTCGAAGTGAATCAATTCTTTTATAAAATTCGCACAACTTTCTGCTGTAGAATAAGGTTCCAAATACTTCGATGCATAAGATACCGCATTCTTTTCTATTATTTTGCGTTTCTTTTCATCTGATATGAGACTAATTAAAGCTTCCGATAATTCTTTCACTTCATTTTCACCCCAATCAATTTTAGTTACCATTTCTTCAGAAAATTCTTGAAATGTTCCAACATTTGTTACAATGGCAGGTTTGCCATAACGCAATGCACGCATTAAAACACCAGATGTTTCTCCCATAGTAGGGTACCGTAAAGAAATACATACATCAGCAGCTCGAACATAAGCGTCAAAATCTTCAATAGAAGTAAATCCAGTTACAGTAACTTTATTTTTTAACCCGTATTCATTAATCTTTTTTAACAAATCTTTACATTCTTCCTGAAGTTTACCTACGTATATTAATTTAAATTTGAAACCTAATTTTTGAAGTTTTTTTGCCGCTTTTAAAATACTATACGGTCTCTTAGAATGACCAATAAAGCCAAACACACATATTAAACTCTCCTTTTCTCTTAAATTTAACCTCAAATGTTTTCTCGCTTTTTCTACCTCATCCAATGTACATTTTTTTGCCTTACCACTACAATGAAGGTATATTCGATGAACAGGAACAAAATCGTGATAACTTTGAATACGTCGTTTAGCAAATTCCGAAAAAACGATTACCCCTTTTGAATTCTTAATCAAAGTTCTATTCATAGGATAATCAATAGCATCGGTCTCCCACAAACCCAATTCTCCATCTACAGCTCGTTGATATGCTAAATCGCGAGCACTATTTCCATGATTATCTCGAACTGCTTCAAAATAAGATACATCATTTTTATTATGTTCCAAATGTATACATGCAACCATATGGTGAATTGCAAAATCATGGGAAATAACCAAACCGGGATATTTCATTGCTATATTATATATTTTACAATGAAAATTATTATTTCCCATTTGATAAATTGGCAAATCATAGTCATTATGAATCGATTCAAATGAATCCATCTCAAAAATTTTATGATTAGATACAGTATCCTCTTCGCTAGGTACACAATCATCGACAAATAGATCAATTTGATAATTACTTCCTAATATTTCTCTCAAGTATGGCAGCATTTCTTCAATCCAATCGGCAATACCTGTCTTCTGAGGATGAAGCGGTGTAAATAGAGCAATTTTCTTTTTCATTATAATTTTTCCTTTATCCTTTCATTGCAATTGATGCATAATCAGTTGCACCAAACATTATGGTATTCAAAGCATCTACTCTTCGTTTAACATCATCCATATCTTCCGCATTAATAGGATAAAGTTGCATCTGTTCCCAAATAACAGAATAGTCTGGATAATCAAGTTTAACATCAGTAAACCCGTTGTATTCTAATAAATATTTTAACCATTGTGGATGAACTGGGCGAATATGAGTAGGATCTACATAAAAATTTATAGCCATGGTATAAAGCGCTGCTGGATTCGGAGTTTCAAATATTAATCTTCCACCGGTTTTAAGCTTTCTACGACACAAATCGACTAAACGCCCAAGCTGACCTGGAGTAATATGCTCAATAACCTGTAGCGATGTAATACCATCCATAGAATTATCTTCTAATGACTCTAAGTAATCAAACATATCCGCATAATAAACATCCAATTGTTTCACCTGACATATTTCAATATTTTTCGGATTAATATCTATTCCTTTCACATTAACACCATGTGCCTTCAATAATTCCAACCACTCTCCTCGACCACAACCGATGTCCAAAACATTTTGACCAGGAATAAAATATTGC
>PDWJ01000909.1_pt1 | contig 39792 bp, 41 predicted proteins | sample 1430881 | NCBI WGS metagenome assembly PDWJ01 (sample SAMN01162460, study PRJNA174530) | Oral metagenome, whole genome shotgun sequencing project. | biome: Marine environment; feature: Marine mammal; material: Swab sample of the gingival sulcus; isolation source: swab sample of gingival sulcus...
TTTTGTGAGATTTTGTCATTTTTACTTGCACATCATACCATATTTTTGACAATTATTCTTTTATTATCAGATGGTTATTTGCTTTTGAGGATAATCTAAATAGATGAAAGGCGATAATTCCTGGCAATACCACACTTATTGGCCCCAATATTTTGAGCAACGCCGCAAAAAGCAGACCCTTTTGTCCTTCTTTTAGGTTTTTCGCCCCCAGGGCCCGCTGGATAATGGCCTGATTGGTCCCCCAGTAGAAAAGCTGTACTAACATCATTCCGGTAAAAATGGTGGCAAAGGGAATCGATGCATCTGCCGAACCAATTGAATTAAATTTTTCGGGGTTTTCGGTGTAGAGCGTCGAGATGCCCTGCAAAATACTGCCATCACCAATGGCCAAAAGTCCAAACATTGGTACTAATAAACCACCGGTAAATAAACCAACAGCGTTAATGGTATCAGAGACCGCAACCGCTTTAAGTCCACCGAAAATAGCGTATACAGAGCCAATAACGCCAATAGCCCAAACCGTCAGCCATAACGCGACCGTGTCAGAAACACCCAAAAGCTGCGGTACATCAAACATGGTTGATAATGCCAAAGCACCCGAATAGAGGACGATAGGCAATAAAACAATCACATACCCTGATAAAAACAGAATTGACGTAATGGTTTTGGTTTGGGCGTCATAACGCTCTTCGAGAAAACCGGGGATCGTGCTAATACCACTGCGTAAATAGCGGGGCAGGAGCACCAGTGCCGTGACAACCATGGTAATAGCCGCCAGCGTTTCCCAGGCCATGACGAGAATGCCTTCAGTATAGGCTTGCCCGGTCAGGCCGACAATTTGTTCCGTCGATAGGTTGGTCAACAGCAAAGACCCGGCGATGACTGGAGCGGTTAAAGAGCGCCCCCCAAGGAAGTAACCGTCTGAATGTTCTTCATCGGTCCCCCTGGTGAGAAAATAGGATGCCACTGCGACGAATGCCGTGAAGCCCACAAAACTCAGCATGCCAAATACACCCATAATGCCTCCTCTTTTAGTTGGATTTCAGTCTGTTAACTATACTGACTATCTGCATTGGTGATTGGTGAGAAGAATTTGCTTTGCGGCAAGGTGGTGAACAAAATGGGTAGCCCACAACATTAAGACTAACCAATCTCTCTTTTCCTCCAGTTGCCACCTACTCTGGCTGCATATTTTCTGTAAAAGACACTCGGTGGCACAAAAAGCCTCACGTCTTTCCCCGTAGGTAACCCACAACAACTATAGACATTCAGGCTACAAAACAGGGGGTAAGTTGTCAAAGACTTTATCGAGCCGGGTTGGTGCACTGGTTGGGCATCGCGGTGTTGCTGGATTGAGGCCTGGTGTTGTAGACCTTGAAGGGGACGGCTCTAACGCGGTCGTCCCTGTCGCTTGATCGAGCGCTATTTTTCTGCTGTCATCCTGGATCTATCTCGTGATCGATTCCTCTATCGTCATCCCGGGCTTGACCCGGGATCCAGGAGGTGTTTTTCCTGGCAAAGCAGGCGTTGAGGGGTTACCGCCAGCGGCCTTGGCAGGAAAAGGCAAGCAGGTATGAGTGAAGTCTGGGGGAGAGGACCTCCTCAGCCTGTCGGTTCTTCGATGTAACTCGACAGGCCTTTCTGGTCTACGACTTCATGAGTTCGGTGCTCAGGTACCGTTCACCGGTATCGGGGAGGATAGCCACTACCCGTCGCCCCTGGAAACCCTTGTCTGCCAGCTTGAGCGCTGCTGCCAAGGCTGCGCCAGAAGAGATACCGGCAAGGATACCCTCTCGCCGTGCCAGTTGCCGGGCATGCTCAAGGGCTTCCTCGTCAGTCACCCGGATGATCTCGTCGATAAGGCTGCGATCAAGGATCTCCGGAACAAAACCTGCGCCAACGCCCTGAATGTTATGTGGCCCGGGAGCACCGCCGGACAGCACTGGTGAGGCATCGGGCTCCATCGCCACTACCGTAAGGGCGGGGGCCTGTTCTTTGAGGTAACTGCCACAGCCAGTGATGGTGCCACCGGTCCCGACCCCGGCCACCAGGGCGTCAAGGTTGCCGCCTGTCTGTGCCCAGATTTCAGGTCCAGTGGTCTGTCGATGTGCAGCCGGGTTAGCCGGGTTGGAAAACTGGTTGGGCATCCAGGCGTTATCCATGGAGTCGTTGAGCTCCGAAGCCCTTTGTACTGCTCCGCTCATTCCTTGAGCTGCCGGGGTCAGGACAAGCTCCGCACCCAGGTGGTCTAGCAGTTTTCGTCGCTCAATGCTCATGGATTCGGGCATGGTGAGGATGAGGCGATATCCTCTGGAGGCGCAGACAAAGGCCAGGCCAATTCCGGTATTCCCACTGGTGGGCTCGACAATGGTCCAGCCAGGCGAGAGTAACCCCTCGGCCTCGGCAGTGTCGACCATCTTGGCGGCGATGCGGTCTTTGATGCTGCCCAGTGGGTTGCCTGCTTCGAGCTTGGCGAGCAGCTCCATGCCGCAGGCAGCGGAGAAAAACGGGAGGCGTACGAGTTTGGTGGTGCCTGTGGTGCGGGTGATGTCGGGTATACTCATACGCTTCCTTCAGCTTTGCCAATGTAGACCAGCTCCGGCTGCTTGATCACCAGCTTGGTGTCTGGCCCCACCGACGTGGTGAGCCAGACGTTGCCACCGATGATCGACCGGGCGCCGATACGCGTTTCACCACCAAGGATTGTGGCATTGGCGTAGATGATGACATCGTCTTCAATGGTGGGGTGGCGTTTGGTGTTGCGCAGGCGTGTGCCTGCATCCTTGGGCAGGGAAAGTGCGCCCAGGGTGACACCCTGGTAGATGCGGACCCGATCGCCAATTTCGGTGGTGGCGCCGATGACCACACCAGGCCCATGGTCGATGAAAAAGCTGGAGCCGATTTCTGCGGAAGGATTGATGTCAATCGCTGTCCGGTGATAGGCGTATTCACTCATGATGCGTGGAATGGTCGGCACCTTGAGTTCAACCAGCCGGTGGGAGATCCGGTAGATGAGGGTCGCGAACAGGCCGGCGTAACTGAAGATAACTTCATCGCCGCTGGTCGCCGCCGGGTCACCGATAAGGGCTGCTTCAATATCAGTCTCCAGGGTAGCCCGGATTTCGGGGAGCGTGTCGATGAAGGCCGCGGCAATTTCTCGGCTACGATCTCCACACCTGGAACATGGCTGACTGTTGCGGAAACAGTCGTGACGAATGGCCGAGCCTATCTGTTCGGTGAGGTTGTCATACACCTGGCTCAGTTGACTACCCAGATAGTACTCGAGATTCTCCGGTCGCAGCACCTCCGCGGAAAAAAAACCGGGAAAGAGGATCTGCTGGACCTGGTGGATCAGGTTGACCACCTCTCTGCGGGAAGGGATAGGCACCGGTTCGATATGACTGGACCAACGTCCCTTTTTGAACCCGGCGGCCAGTTCCCGTACAGCATTTGGTATTGGATTGCGGTGGGGCGGGGTGGCAGCCTCATCTGTACAGACAGACTCAAATTTTTCCTTGTGGTGTTCCATTGTTTTTCTCTCCGGTATTATCCGGCCTTTTCCAGCATCATGATACCATAGGTCGCCCGCAGATTTTTGAAGTACTGCACCTCGTGGCCTTTGAGGTCATGATGGTGTGTATTGATTGCCACCTCGCGGACCAGCCGGACCCCCTGGGTGCGGAGGAAGCGTTTGAAGTCCTTGAAGGTGATCACCCGGATATTGGGGGTGTTGTACCATTCATAGGGTAACTGGTCTGTCACCGGAGTTCTGCCGGCGAAGAGGATTTGCAGGCGGGCAGACCAGTGGGCGAAGTTGGGAAAACTGACAATGACCCGCCGGCCAATACGCAGGAGATTCTGGAGCAGCTCCCTGGGGTCATCGACCTGCTGGAAGGTCTGGCTGAGGATCACCACATCGAAGTTATTGGCGCCATAGTCGAGAACCTCTTTGCGAAGATCTCCCTGAAGGACGGTAAGGCCCCGTTCGATGCAGCGCATGGTTTTCTCTTCGTCTGCCTCTATCCCGGTACATAGTGCCTCCTTGTTTTCTCGCAGGTAATGGAGCAGATCTCCTCCTCCGCAGCCAAGGTCGAGGACCTTTGATCCTGGCTCAACCCAGGAGGCGATTACCTGGAGATCGTAGCGCATGGCATCTTTTTGTTCAACGGTGTTCATGATACATCCTGCTTAGAAAGCCCCGTATTAGAGCGTTTAAGCGTTCGTTGGGCAATAAAAAGGCATCGTGCCCCCACCGGGCATCAATCTCGCAAAAACTGACGTCACTGCCATTTTTTTTCAGGGCTGAGACCAGCGCTCTCGACTGGTAGGTGGGGTAGAGCCAGTCCGAGGAAAAACTAATGACCAGGAAATGGATCGTTGCCAGCGCCTCGTTGACCAGGGTATTGCCGTTTTCCCCTTCAAGGTCAAAGTAATCAGCAGCCTTGGTAATGTACAGCAGGCTGTTGGCATCGAATCGGTCAACGAATTTACGCCCTTGGTGGTGGAGATAGCTCTCCACCTGGAAGTTGGCGTCAAAATCAAAGGAGATATGGGAGCGGTTCTGCAGGCGACGGCCAAATTTTTCACGCATGGCGTCATCGGAAAGGTAGGTGACATGGCCGACCATTCTTGCCACGGCAAGTCCGTGCCTGGGACCGGGGCCGTCGTAATACTCTCCACCTTTCCAGTCTGGGTCGGCCATGATGGCCTGTCGGGCCACCTCGTTGAAGGCGATGGCCTGTGCCGAGTGTCGGGGCGTCGTTGCCAGCGGTATCGCTGAGACGACCATCTCGGGAAACTCGGTGCACCAGCGCAGCACCTGCATACCCCCGACAGAGCCGCCAATGATGGCCAGCAGTCGAGGGATCTTCAGGTGATCCACCAGGTGCTTCTGGGCGCAGACCATGTCCTTGATGGTGACCAGGGGGAAGCTCAGCCCATAGGGTTTCCCGGTAGTGGGATTGATGGAAGAGGGCCCGGTGGAGCCGGCGCAGGAGCCAAGGATGTTTGAGCAGAGGACGAAATAACGGTTGGTATCAATGGGCTTACCAGGCCCCACCATGTTGTCCCACCAGCCGGGGCGTTCATCATTTTCGCTGAGATAGCCAGCTACGTGGGAGTCTCCGGAGAAGGCGTGGAGGATCAGCACCGCGTTGGTCCGGTCCTCATTGAGTTCTCCCAGGGTTTCATAGGCCAAGGTGATGGGGCCCAGCCGTTCACCACAGTCGAGCTCCAGTTCGTTTGGCGGCTCGGCAAAGGTGAAATATTTTCGCTCAACCAGCGGTGATTTTTCCGCCATATGGTTTGTTCTCCCTGTTGATAAAAACTCCTGGAGTGACAGGTCGTTTCAAGGTCAGTGTATACAATGCGCACCGCAACCCCTGATGCCAACAAAAAAATCGTTTCTGTTGGCAGGTCGGTGTTTTTTGCTGTGGTTCAGCTCTACCGCCTTTGGCGGTGTCAGCAAATCCCGAGCAGATCAAGAATCTCCTGTTCTGGATGGCGGTTTTTTCCTTGGTACGGGAAACAGTGGATGTGGATGGCCGGATTGAAATTGAGCTCTATAACCGCATAGGTCTCCGGTTCCGGTGCCTGGTTGATATCCTTGATAACAATGTCTGCACCGTTGAGAACCACCCCCGCAGCTTGGGTGGCCTTAACTGCCAGCTCCTTGTAGCCGGGATGAATGTCATCGGTGCGGTCAATGGAGTCACCACCGGTACTGATATTGGAGTTTTTCCGCAGATAAACGAGTTCACCTTTGGCTGGAATGGTATTGAAATCTCTGCCCTGCTCGGCCAGAAAACGGGCCTCCTCTGCTGCCAGCTGTATCTTTTCCAGGGGCGTCACATAGCCAGTGCCACGCAGTGGATCACTGTTTTTTTCCTGCACCAGCTCGGTAATTGTCTGGTGGCCATTTCCACAAACATTGGCTGGTACCCGTTCCAGCACCGCGTTCACCCGGTCACCCAGGACGAGAAAGCGATACTCTTTGCCACTGATAAACTCTTCAACCAGCACGGTCTGATCTTCCCGGAAGGCGGTATCCAGTGCGGTGATGAATGCCTGCTCACTGTGTTGGGCGTCGAGTATGGTTACAGCGATGCCAAAGTTTGTGGTGTTTGGCTTGACAACGACAGCCCTGCCGACACTCCAGGTGCGGTCCGCCAGGGCGGCTTTCCGGCTTCGGTATACCCGTCCTCGGGGCACGGTGATACCCGCTTTATGGACAAGCTGTTTACTCACCAGTTTGTTCTCCATGATCAGGGCGGCAATATAGGTGTCAAGTGAGGTGCGGGTGGTCTGTTTCACGTATTCCGTCCGCCCCTGAAAATGGATGGCGATGAAGCTTTCTGCCGGGTCAAGGACGTCGATGGTGGCGCCACGGCGCAGGGCCTCACCCACAAGGATCTGGGTGGAGAGCTCCAGGTCTTCGTATCCAGGGGTTGTGAACGCCGGGGTGGAGGAGGTGTTGTTCATGGTGGCTTTTTTGCATACAGGTAGAGGGTATGGTTCGGGTTGACTGTCGTCGCTGCTAAGATTCACAGGGTCTCCCGGGATGGCCTGAAACAGCCCCGGGTACGGTCGATACCCTGAAGAAGATAGTCGGGATGGGTGTAGAGCGAGCTGATCAGCCCCTGTTGTTTTCGGTTGATGAGGAGACGTAGAGGAATGCCGGGTCGTGTCAGCATTTCATAGTCTGTATCGGCATCGCCGGCAACCAGCAGTACACGGCCCTTGACATGCCGGTCGATTGCCTCATTTTTCCCTTGTCGGCATGTGACAGGGGTGTTGGGGTCGAGCTCAGAGGTACACAGACCGTGCTGTCCTTCCTGGAGGCGGATGCCGTGAATATTTTCGCTGTCCACCGGAAAATCAAGATGTTTGGCTGCCGCCCGTACCAGTGCCTCATTTGAGGCGGAGATGATGTGGCAGGTAATGTTTGCGGTGTCCAGCCAGCCGAGGAGATTGACAATCTCAGGGTAGGGGCGAAGTCCCTGTTCATAGGTCTCGGTGATGGTACCCAGGGGGGCGGGCAGGGTTGCCGAGCGGGTCGAGAGTGTCAGAGGTTCAGCCAGGAGTGTCTTGATAACTTTATGGGCCAACTCCTGTAGTTCGTGGACGCTGAAACCCCCGAGCAGCCGGGCAAGCAGGGTAACAACCTGGGTGGAGCCCAGTGACGGCAGCTCCCGCGCCACCCGCACATACCAGAGCATCAGGGCAGTAAAACGGTGACAGGCCTGGTGGTTCATCGCCTGGTTCCGCTGTCCCTGGACAAGGAGGGGGTGCAGCAGGCCATAGTCGGCGAGCAGCTGCTGGCGGACCAGCCGCAGAGGTCGTTGTTCAACAACAACGTCAAGTTCCGGAAGGAGCCCGGCCAACGCTTGCGGAGAGATGCGGTAATGCAGGGCAAACAACTGACAGCGGAAGAATCCTCGACCGATATCACGGAAGATACAGGTGTTGTCAAAGTCGAGAACAGCGGCTAAGGGTTGGGCGGAGTCATCCGTCTCCTGGATAAGTGCTGTGCGAATCCGCTGCTCATTTTCCGGAAACCAGCCACCGTCAAGGTGTCTGTCAAGATGGGTCATGTCGATCTGTTGGTCAAGGGCAAGGGGGTTTTTTATGCAGCAGTCCCCCCTCTGGTTACCGGGTCATGGTTTTTACCGGCCATCTGCCTGAGATCTGTCTGCTGTTTTCGCTTGCAGGAGCTGACAGCCCTACCTGCGTCCATGCTTTTTCTCCGGCAAGGTAGGAGTATTCGATTTTTTGATGAAGATCAAGGCTGGCGAAGAACCTGTACGGCATATCCTTTTTCTTTAGTGCTCCAGGACGACAGGGTGACTCATTCGGGGATGAACTCGGCCAGCGGACAGTCCGGACATTTTTCCGGATTGAGATCGGTCCCGACGTGAATGGTTCTGGTGATATCCCTGATGGCGGTGTTGGCATCAGGGTAGATGTTGGCCTGGCCGATCTTATTGACGAGGCCAGTGCGTCGAAGGACTTCAAGGACAGGGGCTTTAATTGAACTCATGGCAAAACCAATGCCGGCAGCATGGATCTGGTCGACCAGGAGGTCGAGGGCCTCTTCTCCAGAGGCATCGAGGTTGTTGATACCGCTGGCATCGAGAAGAAGACAGCGCAAATCGTCCATTGCTGAACGGATCCGGGAGACCTGTTCGTCGAGGTATGAGGTATTGGCAAAAAACAGGGTGCCGTCGAAACGAATGGCAGCGATATGCAGGCAACCTTTGAGCTGGAGCCGCTCCGAGCTTCTCAACCCGCTATCTTCATCTCTGGACAGGCGTACAACTTTCGGGCGCATGGCCTTGTAGAGGAAAACAGCCATGGAAAGGGTAACGCCGATCAGGATGCCTTTATCCAGGTGCGGGGCACTGACCAGGGTGGCAATAAAGGTGATAATGGAGATTGCTCCGTCATACCACTGCGCCTTCCAGGCGTGGATAAAAGTCTTGACATTCACCAGGCCGATAACCGCCATCATGATAACCGCGGCCAGTACAGCCTGGGGCAGATGAAAGAGCAGTGGCGTGAGATAGAGCAGCGTGATCACAACCATGACAGAGGTCACGACTGAAGAGATGCCGGAAACAGCCCCAGCCTGAAGGTTCACTGCGGAGCGGGAAAAGGAGCCGCTTACCGCATAACTTGAGCCTATGGAGCCAACAATGTTGGCCAGCCCCTGCCCGATGAGTTCCTGGTTGGGGTTGAGCTTCTGGCCTGTTTTCGCGGCGATGGCCTTGGCAATGGCGATAGCTTCCATAAATCCCAACAGGCTGATGATGATAGCGGTGGGCAGCAACGTGAGAAAGTTGTCCCAGGTAAGATCCGGTAGAGCTATGCGAGGCAGGCCTTTGGGAATGTCTCCGACCACCGCACCTCCTCCTCTAAATAGCAGGGCATCCGGATCAAGTCTGTTGGTGCCAACCTTGAGCCGCCAGGTACCGCTGCCCTTCAGCCCTTCAGGAATATGTCCGTGAAGATAGAGTGTTGTACTCTGGCTGTCCTGTGTCATCGCAAAGCGGAGCTGACGAAGCTGGCTGCGGGCTTCTGCCTGCCTGGCCTTGGTTGTCGATATCTCGGCGGTGAGCAAGTTAATCGCGTTTTTCAGCCTGACCTTTTCAATAGTCTGATCATCCCCGTTGTTTCCATGGTCACCTGCCAGGTTCTCGAGCTGGTTGCTACATTTGGCCCGCTGTTGCCCAAGGCTATCAATTTGAGCGGTTAATTTATTAAAATATATAACTTTTTGAGAAAATTCTGGCATGGCTATGCTGGAGACGGAAAGATATCTGTCGTTGTTGTACCCTGTTGCCCAGGAGATGAGGGTAGTGGCCGCTACCGCGATTAGCACATTGGGAATACGTGGGTTGATCTTTTTCAGGGTTGCCATGAGAGCTACGGCACCAATACCGTAGAGAAGTGTCGGCCAATGGGTATAGTCCAGGGCTGCCTGGAAGACCCGGATAAGGGTCTCATAATGATGAGGGGCCTTGTCTACATAGACCCCAAAAAACTTGGAAAACTGTGAAGAGGCGATGATGATGGCGGCAGCATTGGTAAAGCCGTTGACCACAGGATGGGAAAGGAAATTGACCACCAGGCCCAGGCGTAACACACCAAGCAAGAATTGAAAAACACCAACGACAATGGCGAGCAATACCGAATAGGTGATGAATTCGGCACTGCCTGCAGTGGCAAGCGGTTCCAGAGAGGCGGCTGACATCAAGCTGACCACGGCGACGGGTCCGGTTGCCAGCTGGCGGCTCGAACCGAAAAGAGACGCGATCATCGGTGGCAGAAAGGCTGCGTATAATCCGTAGTAGGCTGGCAGCCCAGCAAGCTGTGCATAGGCCATGGATTGGGGGATGAGCACAAGGGCGACGGTGAGACCAGCGAGGGCATCGCTTCGCAGGTCCGTTACCTTATATTCGTTAAACCAGCCAAGAAAAGGAAAAAGTGTTCGTAGCATGAGAGAAGAGTTGGGACGTTGCTGTGGGTGAGATGGTTTTGCCGACACGGAAGAACGAGCTGCGGTCTATTTCAGCTGTCTTACAGGGTAACAAAAAGGAAAACACTGGGCCTGAAGTGTCAGACGGGTTGATTTTCATGTTATTGTGAAAAGGGACAGAAGAAAGAACAAAAGTTTACAAGTAATAATCATGCTTATCCAGAAGTCAGAGCGTATAATCTTTCACCCTGTATAACTGCCTTTAAGGAGAAAGGCAACTGTAGTTGATGGCAGATCTTATGAAAATTTGACGATGGTGTTATCGTTTTTTTCTTAGAGCAGGCTAAGATCGCCTCGGAAAAGAGGTTAACTTAAAAAATTAACTATTTCTAAAATAATTAAGCTGTTTTTCTTTGTGTCGTGTAGTAATCCGATAATATGTACTTTCTATAAGCTCCGAGGAGATTCAGTTTTTCTGGAGAGGCCTTGCTGTTCATCCTTAATGATAGATTTTTCCGCAAACCATCATGATAGCAGATAGAATTGTCCGCCTATTACAGCAGGCTTTGAACTATAAATACTTGACATTGGTATGTACATTTTTTATTTTCCTCTACCTTTTCAGCCGGCTGAACGCCTACGTCGTCTGATAACGCAACTCAGGTAATGAGGTTGTTTGCAGAGTGGAATTGACCACTTCTAAACTGACAGCCCTTAAGAAATACAACTCAATCTTAAGGAGATCCTGATGCGCCGATTTCTGTTGAGCAGAGCTGTAATACTGACCAGTACAGTTCTGCTGCTGGCTGGAACAGTTTTTGCGAGCGGCACCGTTGAAGGGGTTGGTGAAGCTGTTGCCGCCAGCTCCGGGGGCGGCCATGCCTGGTGGTTTTGGCCAGTTGTCCTTTTCTTTGTGACCTTTGTCATGGGGATCATCGCCGTACTTGGGGGGGTCGGCGGCGGTGTCCTGTTTGTCCCAATCGTTAGCGGTTTTTTCCCTTTTCATCTGGATTTTGTCAGGGGTGCCGGTCTGCTGGTTGCCTTGGCAGGAGCCCTTGCCGCCGGACCAGGCCTGTTACGTTCAGGCCTTGCCAGCCTCCGTCTGGCTATCCCGGTGGGGTTGATCGCCTCAACCTGTGCCATCTTTGGCGCCATGATCGGGCTAGCGTTACCCACCAACGTTGTGCAGCTATGCCTTGGATGCACCATCCTTGGTATCTGTCTGCTGATGCTCACCGCGAAAAAATCGACGGTCCCGGACGTTCCCGAAGCTGACAAGCTTTCCTCCATTCTCAAAATTTATGGGGTGTACCGGGAAGAGAGCACCGGTGAGACGATTAACTGGAAAATTCATCGTACCCCTCTGGGACTGCTTTTGTTTATTGGTATTGGTATCATGGCCGGTATGTTTGGGCTTGGTGCCGGTTGGGCCAATGTGCCGGTGCTTAATCTGCTGATGGGCGCACCGTTGAAAATCAGCGTCGCCACCAGCAAGTTTCTTCTGTCTATCACCGATACTTCAGCAGCCTGGATCTATCTTAACCAGGGCTGTGTGATCCCGATGATGGTCGCCCCGTCGCTGGTGGGTATCATGCTGGGATCCTTTGTCGGTGTTCGTGTCCTGAAAGTGGTGAAGCCGACGTTTATCCGCTGGATGGTCATTGGCATCCTCGCTTTCGCTGGCATCAAGGCTCTGCTCAAAGGGCTAGGCATTGGATAATGTACAACAGCTTTCAGGGAGATAACTTCATGAATACTGATCAGAATATTGGGCCAACAGCGGAACAGGTATTGTATGCCAACATCCTCAATAAGGGTATGCTTATTGGCTTGGGACTTTTGTTGGTGACCTTCGCAATTTACATCTCGGGTATCCTCCCTCCGTATGTCCCGGTGGAGAAACTCTCCGATTACTGGCAGCTGAATGTCCATGACTACCTTGAACAGCTCGGTATTCCTTGCGGCTGGGGCTGGCTACACCTGCTCGGTTATGGCGACTATCTCGATTTTATAGGTATTGCCGTGTTAGCTGGTGTGTCTATCGTCTGTTATATTTCCATTATCCCAGCTTTCTTAAAAGCCGGGGATACTATCTATGTCGTTTTAGTAGTGCTTGAGGTTATCGTGCTGGTAGCGGCAGCCACCGGCCTGATTGCCGGCGGCCACCACTGATGAACAGTTTTTTTTAGGGGTTTTGTTGTGCGATGACCACCTGACATGTGGGGTTACCTTTAACCATATAGCGTAAGTGCGTTACAGGCGTGTTCGTCAAGGGGCCACCCTCCTGGAGGCGGTCGGAGCGGCAGCGATTCAGCCGTCTCCTTGTTGTTTTTTCTGTTTGACACAACACTACTATTGCCAATTACTCACGTCATACTTGGCCTGTAATCTGTTTGAGGTCTCTTTCAGCTTTAAGGTAGAATTATTGGGCAGTAAGAGTGATAATGAGCTTTTCCTCAACTTTTTCTACCGGATAACAGCGAATTGGTCGGGGTGCGGGACCGGCTATCACCTTGCCATCAACAGCAAAGGTTGATTTGCTGACGCTACAGCATTGTAGGGTGGAGGTGCCGGGTACCGGATCAAGGCGTCGATGGCCTAAATGTGTGCATCGGTTGTGATAGGCACGATAGCGCTGATCGTTACCCAGGACCACGAGAATCCGCAGCGGCAGGCCTTTTCCCTCGAGTCGGATAGCGCTTCCGGGCTCGCGCAGTTCGGGGACCTTGAGTAGATCTATAACGAGTTTTCCCTGGTCATGCTGCCAGCACTCTGCCGAGGCGGGCTTCCCGGTTTGCGGTTTTCCCAGCAGTCGTTGTAGCAGGCTTCTTCTGTTTGCTTGCATATGCCTTCTCTTCCCTTTTATGGTCAATTCCATGTGTCTTTCTTTATTTTTTTACCATTTCTGTTCATGACCCGCATCGTTCTTTTCAGGCAGGGGCGTGGTTGAAGGCGACGGACAAGCACAAGTATGCATGGTCTGTTGACAAGGCGTGCAATTCACTCTATACATGGTCTGTTGCAGGGGTGGTGCCGCCTGTAACTATACCCATTGTCGCTGATCTGGGGTCATGCCAGCGGTGGAAATTGCAGTTGCCCGGCTCTGGGTGGGGCACCTCTTCTTGCCATGAAATTCCTGTATATCACCCATTTCAGCCACAGGAGAACCGCCATGTCCTACGCCGCTCAGGCAGCAGAAAATCTTATTCGTATCCGCAGCGAAAAACCTCTTGTGCATAATATCACCAACTTCGTGGTGATGAACTTTACCGCCAATGCCCTGCTGGCCACGGGGGCCTCACCCGTGATGGCGCATGCCGACAATGAAGTGGAAGAGATGGTGGGTTTTGCCGGTGCCCTGGTGCTCAATATCGGGACGTTGACCGATATCTGGGTAGATTCCATGGTGAAGGCCGGTAAAAAGGCGGCCGAATCGGGTACTCCGGTTATCCTTGATCCAGTGGGTGCAGGAGCGACGAGCCTGCGTACTAATGCCTCCAGGCGCCTCCTTGCCGAGATTCCGGTGAAGATTGTCCGGGGGAACAGTTCCGAAATCCTTAGCCTGGGTGGCGGTCAGGCAAATACCAGAGGCGTAGATGCGGGAGATTCAGTGGAGGCCGCTACTGCCGCAGCAGTGAAGCTTGCCGATGAGCTGCAGACGACCCTTGCCGTTACCGGGCCGGAAGACTTGATTACGGACGGATCGCGGGCGCTGCGCGTCGCTAACGGCCACGAGTTCATGCCACTGGTCACCGGTACAGGCTGTGCCGCCACCGCGATCATCGGTGCCTTTGCCGCCGTGGAGCCTGATCCGCTGCTGGCCGCTGCCCAGGCACTGGCCTTCTACGGGCTTGCCGGAGAGCAGGCGGCAGTACGGGCTGACGGGCCCGGCTCCTTCAGCGTCGCGCTGATGGACGCCCTTTATCATCTTTCTCCTGAACAGCTTGCCGAGAGCGCAAGGATCATGGAGGCGCGGATCGGTTGATTGATTATTCCCTGTACCTGGTGACGGACCGGGGACTTTCCCGGGGACGGCGTACTGTCGAGGTGGTTCAGCAGGCTGTTCTTGGCGGCGTCACCTGTGTTCAGCTGCGAGAGAAAAATTGCTCCACCAGGGAGTTCCTCACCGAAGCCAGGGCCTTGCAGACCCTGCTCAAACCCCTGGCGGTCCCGCTGATCGTTAACGATCGTCTCGATATTGCCCTGGCTGTGGATGCCGCAGGGGTGCATCTCGGGCAGAGCGACATGCCCCTGGCTGAGGCCAGGCGGCTCCTGGGTAGTGCCCGGATTATTGGGATCTCGGCGGAGTCCCTTGAAGATGCCCTGGAGGCGGAAGAACAGGGTGCCGATTATATTGGTATCAGCCCGGTATTTGCCACGCCTACCAAGACCGATGCTGCCAGTCCGCACGGGCTTGCCGGCGTTCGTGCTATTCGCCGCCGGGTGCAGTTGCCGCTCGTGGGAATCGGCGGAATAGGCGTGGAAAATGCCGCCGAGGTGATTGCCGCTGGTGCGGACGGGTTGGCCGTGGTCTCGGCGATCATGTCTGCGGATTGTCCGGAAACCGCTGCCAGAGCCTTGCGTCAGGCAGCCTTTGCTTCATCTCTTCCCTAAAGAGGACCATGAAAAAGAGAGCACAGCGGTATACCCGGCTTCTCACTATTGCCGGTTCGGACAGTGGCGGCGGCGCCGGCATCCAGGCAGATCTCAAGACGTTTGCCGCACACCGTTGCTATGGTATGTCGGTGATTACGGCGCTGACCGCACAGAATACCATAGGGGTGTCTGCCATACATCCGGTGCCGGTGGATATTGTCCGCGCCCAGATCGAGGCGGTGCTCGGCGATATCGGTGCGGATGCCATCAAGATCGGTATGCTCTTCTCCTGCGAGTTGATTGAAACTGTTGCCGCTACACTGCGTGATCATGACGTGACCAACATAGTCCTTGATCCGGTGATGGTGGCCCAGAGTGGCGACCGGCTCCTGACTGGCGAGGTGGAGGAGGCCCTGAAAGAACAGCTCCTGCCGGTGGTGGATCTTGTCACGCCCAACCTGCCGGAGGCCTCGGTCCTGCTGGGCCGTTCACTGCTCTCGGCGGGCGAACTTACGGCTGCGGCGCGTGAGATTGCTGCCATGGGGACAGCCAATGTTCTGATCAAGGGTGGCCATCTCGAGGAGGGTGACTGCGATGATCTGTTGTACCTGGGCGGCAAAGATCGCCTTGTGCCGCTTTCGGCTAAGCGGGTCGCCACCCAAAACAATCACGGCACCGGCTGCACCCTGTCTTCGGCTATCGCCTGCGGGCTGGCTCAGGGACAGGACATGGCAGAGGCTGTTCGCCACGCCAAGGCGTACATCACCGGGGCGATCGAGGCGGGTGCCAGCTATCAGTTGGGTAGCGGTCACGGACCGGTTCACCATTTTTATCAATGGGATACGCCGGCAACCGGCAACCAGTGAATCCGGGTTGAACTCACCGGGGAGTTATGAATTTGAAAAGAGATGGCAGGCAACCATATGTTCGGGGGACATTTTTTGCAGCTGTGGCATCTCTTTCCTGCATATATCCATGGCCTCGGTGCATCTTGAGGCAAAGCGGCATCCAGGTGCCGGGTTAACTGCCGTAGGTGGTGCAGACCCCGAAATCTTTGTTTGTATGGGGTTGAGGCCGCCTTTTATCGTCGGCACAGAAGACAAAAGAGCTTTTGTGTAGGGATGAAGGGGTGACTTGAACAGGGCGGACCGGGTGGCTGTTTCCATGAGGACCCCAAGGTACATAACCGCAATATGGTCACAGAGATACTGAACCACTCCAAGGTCGTGGGAAATAAACACGTAAGTAAGTGCAAGTTTTTCTTTGAGTTCCCGGAACAGGTTGAGAAGTTGGGCCTGAATAGCCACGTCAAGAGCAGAGACCGGTTCATCAAGGATGAGCAGTTCCGGATTGCTAGCAAGGGCCCTGGCAATTCCTATCCGTTGCCGTTGTCCCCCTGAAAACTGATGGGGAAAAAGTGACATCTGTTCTCGCCGGAGTCCCACACAGTCAAAGAGGCTCTCTACCCTCTCGAGGTGCTCGGATTTATCAAAAAGTCGCATTCGTTCTAATGGCTCACGGACGATTTCACCAGCCCGTAGCCTCGGATTTAAAGAGGAGTACGGATCCTGAAAAACTACTTGCATATAAGGCCGTATTTTCCTTAAAGCCTGCCCTTCCAGCGTGGTAATATCTTGTCCTTTGAAGAGTATTTTTCCGCCTGTGATGGGGGTGAGGCGAACCATGCCCAGGGCTGCCGTTGTTTTCCCTGATCCTGATTCACCAACAATACCAAAAGCCGATCCTTTAGGTACGTTCAGGTCAATATTATCCACGGCATGGACATAGCTCTGCTTGGCAAACAGGTGTCGTCGTTGCATGGGGAAATGGATGGTCAGACCCGAGGCTTGAACTAATACATTTGTTTGGGTGCGATCCTTATTCGTGGTGGCCGGTACGGCGTTAGTGTTCATTTTATTGTCTTTTCTTTTTTGTCTTCTTCCAGTAGCCAGCAGGCACTTCCATGGTTGCCCGAGATAAGGGTAAATGCTGGTTCCTGCTTATGGCATATATCCATGGCAGACGTGCATCTAGGGGCAAAGGCGCAACGACCGCCGTGGGAGATGGGGGAAGGGACAATCCCCGGGATATCCATCAGTCGAGGCGGAGCCCCTTCAAGAGTAGTATCCATATGGGGAACACAGTTCATGAGCCCCTTTGTGTAAGGGTGGAGGGGATTGTCAATGATATCCCGTACAGACCCCTGTTCCACCTTATAGCCGGCATACATCACAATCACCCGGTGGGCCATGTTGGCAATGGCACCCATATCATGAGTAATAAAAATGATGGAGGTCTCTTTTTTTGTCTGTATGGTTTTAAGTAGTTCGAAAATCTGTGCCTGTACGGTTACGTCAAGAGCGGTAGTTGGTTCGTCGGCAATCAGTAAATCTGGTGAGCAGGCCAGAGCCATGGCAATGGATACTCTTTGCCGCATTCCTCCTGATAACTGATGAGGATACTGCCGTACCACCTGTTCAGGAGAGGGGATAGAAACTTGGCCGAGCATGTCAGTAGCGGTTTCAATGGCTTTTTTTCTGTTCATCCCCTGGTGAAATCGTAAGGTTTCGGCTATCTGTTCCCCTACTGAATAGACCGGGTTTAACGCTGTCATGGGTTCCTGAAAGATCATGGTGATATCATTGCCACGAACCTGTCGTATCCTTCTTTTGCTGACCTTGAGGAGGTCTTCACCTCGGTAAGAAATAGTACCTGATGCAATTTTTCCAGGAGGAACAGGGATCATGCCCAATATTGCCAAAGCTGTCATGCTTTTGCCGCAGCCTGATTCTCCTACAATGCCTAATGTTTCATTTTTCTTTACATGGAAATCAAGATGTTTGATGACCTTTGCAATTCCTTTTTGTACATGAAATTCAACAGTAAGGTTTTTTACATCGAGTAAGATATTGTTTTGTTGTAAATATGATGAATTATTCATTGTTACTTATTACATTTCACGGAGCTTAGGGTTGAATGCATCTGTCAATCCGTCTCCAATCAGGCTGACTGCCAGGACAGTAATGAAAATGGCCAGGCCGGGGAGGGCGATGGCCCACCAGCAGTCGAAAATATATTCCCTGTTGTTACTGATCATCAATCCCCAGCTCATTCGTTCCGGATCCCCTAGACCTAGGTAGCTGAGACCTGCTTCGAAGAGTATGGCGGAACCTATGTTCAAGGTTACGGAAACAAGAAGTGTGGGGATGGCATTGGGGAGAATGACCCGCCAAATAAGGTGCTGGACCCCTGTCCCAATGGAACGAGCAGCGAGGATGAACTCTTCGTTTTTAATCCTGAGAAATTCACCCCGGACAAGCCTGGCTACCCCGGGCCAGCTGGCCAGGCCGATGGCGAGGGAGATGCTGTATAATGACGTCGAAAACAGCGCCACTATCACCATGGCAAACAGTAGGGCTGGCATCACCTGAAAAAATTCGGTGACCCGCATGAGCAGGTTATCAATCCTGCCACCGTAATATCCGGAAAAGGCCCCGATGAGTGTACCGAGTAACATGGTCGTCATCGCCGCAAAGGCACCGACGGTCAATGTGGTTTTGCTGCCATGGATAATGTCGGCCATAACGTCTCGGCCAAGATAATCTGTCCCCATGAAAAAACCGTCTGTTCCGGGAGGAGTAGAAGGGGCGCCTGCCATGGCAAAGGGATCAACCTGGTATAACAGAGGGGCAATAAAGGTAAGAAAAATAACAAAAGCAAAAAGCCAGAGTCCGAACAAGGCTGATTTGTTTTTTTTGTATACCCGCCACATTTCCCTGAGGGGATGTTCGGCAGAAACCATTTCCATGTCCTGATCTGTTCTGCCCGGCGTATCATGAATTTCTTTGGACATAATTTTGCTACATTTTTAGTGAATTGATCGGGGTTAAGACGTGCGGATGCGAGGATCTATGATTCGGTACGCTAAATCTGTCAGCATGTTGGCAACGATCACGATAAGGGTCGCGAAAATGAGAATGCCCATGACAACAGGATAGTCTCGTCGCAAAACCGATTGAAAGGCGAGCTGCCCGAGCCCTGGCCAGCCAAAAACGGCTTCAACCACTACGGCACCTGAAAAAACTTGTCCCAGACGAATGCCCGTGGCTGTGATGACAGGTAGCAAAGCGTTTCTCAGGGCATGTTTAAAGATAATGGTATGCTCGGGAAGCCCTTTTGCCCTTGCGGTGCGGATATAATCTGTTTTCAATACTTCCAGCATGCTTGCCCGGGCCAGTCGGCTGTAATGGGCAAGATAAATCAGGCTGAGGGTCGTTAACGGGAGGATGAGATGCATGGTGATGTCTTTGGTGTATTCCCAGAAAGTTCCACCTTCTGCTGTCAATTTCATCGAAATCATGCCGGAAACGGGAAAAATGGGGATCCATATCCCAAAACAAAGCAACAACAAAATACCCAGCCAGAATGCCGGCGCCGAGTGAGCTGCCAATGAAAAGGTGGTTACTGCGGCGCTGAAGAGTCCGTCGGGTTTTATTGAGGCAAGGTTACCCAGGATTGTTCCCAGTACAGTCGAAATGACAACAGAGAGAATAAAAAGCAGGGCTGTTGCTGGAAATCGCTCCCACAGAACGTTGACCACGTCTTTTTTTATATAAAAAGAATACCCCAAATCGCCATGGGCCGCTTTTTTGAGGTAATGGCCAAGCTGAATTACAACGGGCTTGTCTAAGCCATATTCCTGTTCAAGTTCAACCTTCATTTTTTCGCTGATGCCCCCCATCTCGCCGGCAATCGTATCGACGATACTGCCCGGAGCCATTTGCAGCAGGAAAAAGTTGAGAATTACGACAACCGTTAGCAGGCAGAGTGAGTAGAAGGAGCGTTTTAGAAGAAAGGACAAGATTTTCATGGTTCAAGTAGGTAGATGTGGGATGCAGGTACGTCATTTTCAGGATGGAGGCCTTACACGATGCAAGGCCTCACAATCCCTACAGATCTTGTTGTTATTCTTTGACATACAGCTCATCACCAGGCTGGAAAAATCCCCATGGGCTGGTGACGGGATTGCCGACTTTCTTATTGTATATCAAGTGATAGGGAGTGACTGTCAGGTAAATCAGTGGGCAGTCATCCACGATGATTTCTTGAAATTTAGCGTAAAGGGCTTTCCGTTTGTCCATATCCATTTCCCCTCCGGCTTCGTCGAGAATGTTGTCTATCTCTGGGTTGGAATACTGTGAGGTGTTGGAGTAGGGGGCGCCAGGTTTAATATTGCTGGTTACATAGGTGCGGTGAACACCGATTACGGGATCCCCCCAGTTGAAGACGACGTTGATGGTGGCGTCGTGTTTGCCATTGCTGGTTCGGTCAGCCCAGGTGGCAAAATCTGGAGAGGCCCTTTCAATGACCTTGATCCCCACTTGTTTCAACTGGGCTTTGGCATACTGTTGAAGCAGGTCAGGATGGTTTTCTGCGTCCAGGGTCATTTCAAAGCGGATGCCGTCAGCCTTTTTGGGGTAACCGGCATCGTCCAACATTTTGTTTGCTTTTTTAATATCTAGGTCATACATGGCTACCTTGTCAGAATAAAAGGGAGTGCCCGGCGCAATGGGACCGGTTGCAGGGACAGACATGTTTCTGTACAAGGCCTTTGTGATGAAGTTCTTGTCAAGGGCATAAGCGATGGCCTGACGGACTTCTTTTTTGTTAAAGGGCTCTTTTTTAACATTGAATTCAAGCCATGCCAGGGGGCCGATGAGTGAAAAACCCTCGGGAGTGGTCGTGAGATGGCTTTTTTTCTGCAACCTGAGGATACTGTTGGCGTTATGAATTTCAGGGTACACGTCTGCCTCTTGGTTTTCCATTGCAAGCAACCGGTTTGAGGCGTCCGGGATAATTCGGAAAATAATGCGGTCAAGGTAGGGGCGCTCAGGGATAAAAAAATCTTCATTTTTTTCCAGAACGAGATATTCATCGGCTTTGAACTTGGCCACTTTAAAAGGACCTGATCCTACCGGGTTCAGATTGGCCGGGTTTTTTCGGATATCGCCTTTGCCGTATACGTGCTCGGGGAGGATTGGGCAGAGAGGTGGCGTCAGCGCCATAAGCAGGGCAGGGTGCCTGCGGGAAAGGCGGATAATTGCGGTTCTTGCATCTGGAGTTTCTACCTTTTCCACAGGCTCCAGCATTGTTTTAAAGGGATGCTTGGCCTTGATGGTCATGATTGAAAAGGCCACGTCTTTTGATGTGATGGGTTGACCATCATGGAATCTGGCTTCTTTTAGTTTGAGGGTCAACGAGAGCTTGTCATCGGAAAACTCCCAACTCTCAGCGAGGTAAGGTTGGAATTCATAGTTCATATCCAAACGGACTGGACTGGCAAAGATTTTGGTGGCTGGGTAACCTGTTGTTGTTCCAGATCTAATGGCATTATTCAAATGGGGAATGTGGCTGTTGTGCAGAACTGTTAAGCTCCCGCCATGTTTTGGTTCTGCAAAGGATTGAGACCCTGTGATGAGCGCTAAGATAAAAGATAGACCAAACGCTATCTGCCAGATACGCTTCACTTTCATCATTATTACCTCCGTCTGTTTGAAGATCCGGGCGTGAGATTTCAAGCCCTGAGAGAACAACAGCCACCAACACCTTGTTGGTGACCACACATCGCGGTTTCCTAAAAAATGTTTTCTCCGCCACGAATGGTTTCGCTTATGGCGATATCCTTGATCTTTTCAGGAGAGATGTCTAAGGGATTCTCTTCAAGGATGACTAAATCCGCAAGCTTTCCTGCTTCAAGGCTTCCCTTAATTGCTTCTTCTCCGCATTGATATGCCGCATGCGAAGTGACAGAACGCAATGCGTCTTCAATGGGTATTTTAAGTTCCCCTCCAAGACAGTTTCCACCGTAAGTCTGACGGGTTACTGCGGTCCATACCGAAAGCAAGGGATCTATAGGGGTGATGTATGTGTCATTATGGCAGGTGAAAATCATGCCTCGATCCACAGCACTTTTGCAGGGGCTGATACGCTCAGCCCTTTCGGGTCCGAGAAAGATCTGCTTATGTCGGTCTCCCCAGAAATAGATATGCGTGGCAAAAAAAGAGGGAATAATCCCTAATTGTTGCATCCTGTCCATCTGATCTTCACGAACCGTTTGACAGTGGATGATAATATGACGGTTGTCCTCGCGGGGGCTTTTTTTCTGAGCCTTTTCCAAGCCATTGATGACCTCTTCAATGGCTTGATCTCCATTGGCATGGACGGCAATCTGCCATCCCTGTTTCTGTGCTTCTTCTAAGATATTGTCAAAAATTTCAGGTGGATGTCTGGGCTCTCCTGTGGAGCCCGTTTCAGTGCCTGGCAGATATTTATAGTAGGGTTGACTTAAGTAACCGGAATATCCCTGGATAGAACCATCTTGATAGAGTTTTACGGCACCAAGGCTGAGCATGTAATCCTCGGTGAGTGCCGTGCCTCTTCTTGAAGAAGGATATTTTTTTAGCTCTTCAGGAAAATTCCAATTGGGAAATATCTGGATTCTCGGTTTCAGCAGGTTTTTGGCATTGGCCCGAAGAAGCAGTTCATAATCTCCGGGGTAGGCATCCCCTTCCTGGGCAGTTGTTACACCCTTTGCTGCATAGATGCTTGATGCTCTTTCTACGCCCTTAAGCCAATGTTTCGACGTCCATTGGGGCAGTCGTTCTTCGGCAATGTGCATGGCAGGTTCGCCCTGGAGTAGGCCTGTGGGATTTCCCGAGTCGTCTTTGCAGATTCGCCCTCCTAAGGGACTGGAGGTATCTCTGTTAATATGGAGGATGTCAAGAGCCCTGGTGTTTAAAGCTGCCAGGTGTCCGGATACGTGCCGTATGAAAATAGGATGTTGAAAGCTGGATCTGTCTAGATCCTTGGCCGTTGGATGGCGTTGCTCTTTAAGAAGGGTGTCGTCATACATGTAGCCAAAAATCCAGCTATTTTCAGGAACATTTTTTGCCGATTCCCGAAGTTTATTGATGATCTCGTCGATGGTAGTAATTTTTCCTACAGGTGGGCTGGCGAGGTTGACCACAAACGTGTCGTAAAGGCCGGTACGCATAAAGTGGCTATGTGGATCAATAAAACCGGGTAACACTGTTCGGCCTTGCAAATCGATAATTTGCGTATTTTTTTTGCAGTGGGCGAGTAGTTCTTCTTTCTCGCCAGTGGCATAAATATAGCGGCCATTGAGACCAAGGGCTTTTTTTAGTGAAAAATTTTTATCCATTGTAATAATTGTGCCGTTGATAAAAATTTTTTCCAGAGTAAATTTTGCCATTTCGGCCTCGGTCTTAGTGTTTTTGTCAGCGAGTTGAGCAGCTTAACGGCAGGCCGGTAGACGAAGTCTGCTGAGGCTGACAGGAAGCGCAACTCGCTGTTCCGGCGTGCACAGCACACCGGAACGAACTATTTGCAGGAGTTGTCGAGGTGGCTAAAGCTGTCAGGCCTTACTGCCCAAGGCTTTGATATTCTCCGCCAGGCGTTCATTACTGCCATACATGAAGTGGTTTGCCATATTTTCGGAATAACGGCTTGCCTCGGTGGTGAGACCGACCGCTTCGGCGACCTGGCGAATGAGCATCGGTGAGGCCCCGCAACAAATGCCTAAGTAGTTGACGCCCAGGGCATAGGCTTCTTTGGCAAACGCCTCAATTTCATAGCGATTACAATAGAGCGGATCAAGCGCTGTTGGGAAGGTACGGCCATGCGGTGACGGACAGGTACAGCCGTTATTATCAGACAGGTTAAAAAATGTGGGCTCTTGTTCTGTGGTACGATATGGAATTGGCAAGGCGGCCACATGACATGCTACTGCTTCGCGGATCTGTTTGAGGTACGGCATCATGGTACTGGGCCCTCGGAAACAGTTCATGCCCACCACGTCTGCACCACGCTGTTCCAGTTCTTTACAGGCATCGACAATGCTGACCTCATCCATCATCTTGTTGGCTGCCATCGGGGCGACGGTCAGCACTACTGGTAATCCACTGACCTTGGCGGCAGCCAGAGCCTGATAGGCTTCTTCAGCATAGTAAAATGTTTCACCGATGATCATATCAGCCCCCTCGTCCACAGCCCAGCCAACCATTTCATCAAACATACTGCGGACCTCTTTTTGTCTGACGTTATCAGCAGGTGACCAGTAATTGGTATTGGAGATATTGCCGGCCATCAAGTTTCCCGGTTTTTGCCGGGCGACTTTTTTGGCAATCTGCAATGCTGCACGGTTGAGCGGTTCCAATACATCTTCTTTGCCAATCACCCGCATTTTTTCACGGTGACCGTTATAGGTAAAGGCCTCGACAACATCCGAGCCTGCCCGCTGAAAGTCACGGTGGAGGGCTTCCAAGGCCTCGGGGTCTTCTAAGGCAACTTCGGGGACAAATTCTCCTGCTGTTACATAACCGCGACGCTCAAGCTCAAATAAAAAGCCCTCGGCACAGATGACCGGGCCCTGATCCAGGCGTTCAACTAAACGATTCGACATGCGTGTTACTCCTGAGAAGGTGATGTTTTTGGTTTAAGGTCCCCATATAACCGCTTACGGCTTTGCCATGGAGGCAAAAAATTTCTCTGCCCTTTTTGAAAGCTCTTCTTCGGAGAGTTCTTCAACGCGCTGGCTAAACGACCAGCGGTACCCAAAAGGATCTTTGACCATCGAAGAACGGACACCCCAAAACTGATCTGCTGGTGGGCTTAACGGCTTGGCCCCGGCGTTGACAGCCCGCTCGTAGGCGGCATCACAGTCTTCGCTGGCAATCGAGAACAGGCAGGAGGCGGTGCCGCCTTCCGGCATGGCAAGGGCGTGCCAGGCTTCGGCCTCACCAGAGATGTAAAGAAGCGTATTGCCGATGGTGAACTCGGCATGGGCCACCGTACCATCTGGAGCATTTATCCGAAAGCACTCCTTGGCTCCCAAGGCGGTGCGATAAAACGCCAAGGCCTGTGCGGCATCCTTGACCGTTAGAGAAATAGAAACAGTAGGCTCTTTGGAGGTATCCATAAAGTGACTCCTTTTGATTGAGGTGGATAGTTATCATTCACTGGGCAACGAGGTGGCCAAAAACCGTGTAGGCCGAGAATATCAAGGAGAACTGCCCCTCTTTTCTCGGCTCACCACCTTCTTTGCGAGCATTTTCCTGGAAAAGCCAGTGGTTGGTAACCACCAAAATTTAAGCTACAAAACAGGGGGTACGATGTCAAAGTATTAATTGATATCGCTCTGGATGTCCTGTGCTGCAGCCGTGTTGCCAAACAGCGCGGTTGAGATGGTGCGGTGGGAGTCTTGCGCCAAGAGACTCACTAATTTGGACGGGCAGCAAACGCAGGTCATAGAAGGTTCTTCAAGATCGGGCCAGCCGACCCTGGGAGGAGGGGCTTGCAGGAAGGATGTTGCCGGCAAGCACGCCGCCAGAGAAGCAGGTGAGTGGTCAAGTCTCATCCAGCTGAAGCATCCCCTGAAGCAGGAGCGTGTCGACGCGGTCGGCGAGGAGAACCTCCTCCTCGGATGGAGTCCGATTGTTGTAAAAGAAGAAGGTGCCCTGCTTCCAGCTGAGTGCCTCGTAGAAGGCTTCCCGCGCCTGAATTCTCAGGGCCTCGATCAGTTTGTCGTTTTTGATTAACCCCCGTTCAAGCAGGATATGGCCAAACCGTTTTTCCGGGGCATCGGCGAGCAGGCCCAGTATTTGTTGCAGTTGATTCTCGGTGATGGCCTGTGAACTCACGAGAATTTCACCTATCTTTCGCTGGCTGGAGTGGAGCAGGCCGTAGATGAGGACCCCCTTACGGACGAAAAAACTGCCGGAATTCTTCTCTCCGCAGACTTCGAGTTCCCCGGTGAGTGCGCCGTTGTTCAGGAGTTGAAAGATATCATCGAGCTGGATTTCGGCGATATTACCTTGCAGGGCAACGGTTCTACCATGCTCCTCACGAGGAGGTCGTTTCCCTGGCGGTGCTGCTGATTTTTTTACTTTTCTAAAGAAAAGTCTCATACTTGGTAAGTATCTTGATACGGTTGTACTGGTGCTGTCTAAATTCTCCCATGATTTTAGAGGATGTCAAGCGCTTTGTTGAAAAATAATGGTCAGTTCAGGGGGTGCTTGCCTGCTCGTTTCAAGCTAAAGGGGGACAGGTACTGTTCACCGCTGCCCTGACCTGAGGGGCGATCGGTTTCATCTGTCTGCTTGCACCTGCCTGAACGCTTCTTCTTGTCGCGATGGTTCGGTTCGTGTAGCATGGGAGAAGCAACGGTTGCAGTTGCCCTTGATGTGCTCGTATCTGCCGTTCAGGCAAGGAGGATATGTGAAAATTTCTTTATATTCCTTCGGGTTTAAGCACACTGCCCCCCCTGAGGCAGACCTGGTCTGGGATGTCCGGTTTCTTCCCAACCCTTACTGGGTCCCTGCGCTTAAATCCTTGAACGGCCGGGACCCCCAGGTCGCTCTTCATGTACTGGATAATGAAAGCGGTCGGGAATTCCTTTCCCGGCTCGAGCCCCTGCTCGCGTTTCTCCTTGATCAGTATGAAGAGCAGCAACGGGAGGAGCTGGTCATCGCTGTCGGCTGTACCGGCGGTGTGCACCGCTCTGTGGCGGTAGTCGAGCATCTGCACGGCATACTTGACCGACAGGGGCGTATTGTACGGGTTTCGCACCGGGATATTGCCAAGCAGTAGTGCTGGCTGCCGTTATCCTCTTTACCTCTAAGGAGATTGTCATGAAAGAGCAGATCAAGAATACCGTTTATGCAGGTGTTGGTGCCCTGTTTCTTACCAAGGAAAAACTCAATGAGCTCAAGAATGAGTTCGTGGAAAAGGGAAAGCTCAGCCGGGAGGAGGGGAAACAGTTTGTCGATGAACTGCTCGCCAGGTCCGAGCAGGCCAAGGATCAGGTGAATCTCTGGGTCAACCAGCGTGTCGAGGAGCGCATCCGCGACCTTAACCTGGCCACGGCTGCCGATGTCGCCGATCTCCGCCGCCAGGTCGAAGAGCTGCAGGCAGTGCTTAACCGAGGGAGCGGACAGAAGGAGTAACTGGACGGCATGGTCAGTCTTCGCCGGCTGGGGACGATAAGTCGGACCTATCGCCACCTGGCCAGATATCAGCAGGTCATTCGCATTCTCTTCAAATACGGCTTCAGTGATCTGATCGATCATCTGCACATCGAAAAGTACCTTGAGACGGGGCTGCGTATGATCAACCGGCAGCCGCGGCCGCAGGTTGACCGGCTTTCACGGCCTGAACGACTGCGTATGGCCCTCGAAGAGATGGGGCCTACCTTTATCAAACTGGGGCAGCTACTCTCCACCCGCCCTGACCTGATTCCTCCGGAGTACCTCAACGAACTGACCAAACTCCAGGATAAGGTTCCACCGTTTGCCTACAGCATGCTGTGTGAGATCGTTCGCGACGAGACCAACCGTCTGCCTGAACAGCTCTTTGCCGCCTTTGATGCCGAGCCCCTGGCCGCCGCCTCCATCAGCCAGGTCCACAGGGCTCGGCTCGATAATGGTGAAGAGGTGGTGGTCAAGGTGCGGCGGCCAGCCATTGAGCGAATCATCGCTGTCGATCTCGAGATTCTTGCGCACCTGGCCCAGTTGATGGAGCAGTATCTGGAAGAGCTGCAGGGACATAAGCCGCTGGCCGTGGTCAATGAGTTTGCCCGGAGCCTGTCGCGGGAAATCGATTTCACCTTGGAGCTTTCCTCTATTCAGCGGTTTACCCGGCAATTTCAAGGGAATCCAGACATCTACGTGCCCAGAGTTTATCCAGAGCTCAGCTCAGAGCGGATTCTGGTGATGGAGTGGATTGACGGCATCAAGTCCTCGGATGTCAAGCGCCTGGGCAGCAACGACTATGATCTGCCGCTGATCGCCAGGCGGGGCGCATACCTGATGATGGAGCAGATCTTTGTACACGGGTTTTTCCATGCCGATCCCCATCCGGGTAACCTGTTCATCCTCCCCGGTAATGTCATCTGTTTTATTGATTTCGGCCAGATGGGGCGTCTCAGCCTTGGTGACCGTGAGGATTTTACCAACATGGTGCAGGCGCTGGTGGGTGGTAATGAACGCAAGGTTACCAGTGCCCTGCTGACCATCACCACCCACCAGAAAGAGGTGGACCTGGAGGCGCTGTCACGGGATCTTGCTCAGATGATGGACCTGTATCTCTATCGGCCGCTGGCGGAACTGGAGCTGGCACGGATCCTCCAGGATATCCTTGGCCTGGTCTCCCGTCATGAACTTGCGCTGAAACCTGCCATGTATGTGATGCTCAAGGCCCTGAGCACCGTGGAAGGGGTGGGCTTGATGCTTGATCCTCGCCTCGAGTTGATCACGCTGGCAAAACCCTTTATGCGACGTATCAAAACCGACCGCCTCAAGCCGGGCCGCCTCGCCGCCGAGTTCAGCGATATCAGCAGGGCCTATATGGAGCTGGCCGCTGATTTTCCCGAGAATCTGCAGGCCATTCTCACCCAGCTGCGGCAGGGGAGAACAACGTTGATCTTCGAGGTCAAAGGTGTTGCCGATCTCGGAAAAATTCTCGACCGGATGTCCAACCGCATAAGTTTTTCAATCGTTCTTGCTGCCCTGATTATCGGCTCTTCGCTGGTGGTACTCTCTGATATCCCCCCTCGCTGGAATGATATCCCCATCATTGGTATTATCGGTTTCCTGGTGGCCGGTATCATGGGGTTCTGGCTGCTGCTCTCCATTATTCGCCATGGGCGAATGTGAAGCCAACACGTCTTGCCGCACTTCCCCTGCAAAAGGCCTACTTCTTTTTCCAGACCCCCTCGGTAAGGATGAACTGCCCGGGCGGGGTCTTGGCCATGGCCTTTTTGCCGGCCAGTACTTCTACCTGCTGCAGGGGGAGCTTGTTCTTCTGGGCAATGCTCTGGTAGTGGGCTTTGCGTTTGGCATTGATGGTGTCAACCACCTGCTGGGCCTGGGGATTGCCTGCCGCGACGAGGCCCAGATAGCCGGTCGGGGTCTCGCCGACCAGCCCCTGCTGTTTGGCGGTGTGCAGGTCCAGGGCAAAAAGTGGCTGACAGAGCAGGAGAAGGGTTGTGAGCAGGAAAAGGGTACGGCGTGCCATAATAGCCTCCGTGGCGTCGAAGTTCCGGAGTTGGGCTGTAGTTTTCTCGATGCTGCCAGGTGAGATCCCCGGTTGGTCTCGGTTCAGAACAGCCCGCTTTCCTTGCTGAGCACATCGTCAAGTTCTTTTTCGACCTTGACGCGGATCTCGTGATCGATCTTGACATTCAGGTTGATGGTAATGGGCTTGTCCGGTGGCTCGACCTTGACCTTGGGTGAGCAGCCTCCGGTAATAAGGAGCAAGCAAACGGCGAGCACTGGTAGGGCTCTTGACATAACATCACCTCCGGGTTGCCGCAGGTTGTTGGTATCGCTGTTCCAGGTTGCGATGCAATTCGCGGGTCAGTGTCTTACTATACTGAAGACTCTGGAGCAGGGGAAGAAGATTTTGCTCGGTGTTGATATTGAGATGTACCGGCCGCGACGTCTCCAGACGCGGGCTATGGCCCTGGAGCTGAAAGTTGGCGGTAAGAAGGCCGTCAGGACGATACGAGACCAGGGCCCGGAGCAGATGGTAGTTGAACTCCTCCAAGGCCTTGAGGGTGAACTCGGTGAGCGGCGAGGCGTCGGCCCGGTGAGTATCGGGTGGCGGCTGATAGTGGATAACGCCGTTGGTCCCGTGGAGTTCACCGTTGTTGATGCTTATCTGTTTTCCTTCGATTCGAAGCGGCAGGGTGCCGTCTATCGAGCCGTTGACCTCTACTCCCCGAGACCTGGCAAGTGCGGCGAGAGACCGGAGGCTGATGCGTTCCAGCCTGACAGGGATGGTTGTCGCCGGATGATTGAGGTCGTAGCTGATGTTGGCCGCTGAGATCCTGCCGGCAAAAAGAGCGGCGGAGATCCCGTTGAGCACCACCTGCGGTTTAGGACCAGTTCGTGAAGGTCTGAGCTCATTGCCCATGGTGAGGTCTTTGACAACGATACCGGCGTCAATGTGTTTGCAGTGGAGATGTCCTGGCCTGATGGAGCGTAGTTGTGGAAGAAGGCTCAGGTGCTGCTCCAAAGAGAGGCCATTGAACCGGATATTGTCCCTGCTGCCTGCCCCGTCATCAAGACGGAGATGGACTGTTGCCCCGGCCAGTTTTTTCGCCTGCCAGTCCATCTGAGCGGCGAGATCGAGCCTGCCGTCTTCCAGCTGCAAAGGCAGTTTGGCCAGGGTGCCCAGGTCGTTCAGGGAAGGTGGGCCGTCGAGATCAAGCGGGCCTGTAGTCTTGAACTGCAGTGACCCCGAGCCCCTGGCCAGGTCGTGGGTGAGCTCCGCCTTGAGGTGTCCTGGGATCACTGCAGGGTTGAGCTCAAGGGTGCCGTGGACTGCCCTGGTGTTCAGCTGTGCCTGCAGCTGCAGCCTGGAAAAATTCAGGGAAAGATCTCCGCTGAAGACGGTCGCCAGGTCGGTGGTTGCCCGGAGGGGAAGTGACCAGCCGTTTGTTTCTCTGGTTATGACCAGTGGTTCAATGGTCAGGGGACCGGTGTTCATGTGCAGGTCTTTTCCCTTTTGTAAGGTGAGCGGGGCAAGGGACAGGGGGGTGGTTCGCAGCCACGCTTGGTCTTTCGGCATAATCAGGACTTCAGCCTGGTGCCCCGGTGAGCTGGGGAAACTGATCCCGACATCCATCAGGGTGAGGTCCGCTGCCTGTAGTGATGCCGCCTCTACACGAAAATTCTTGCCCGGCCGGAAAAGAAGATGCCAGCCCTTGATATCGAGCATCAGGTCAGGCCACAGACGCACCTGCGAGAGTTGCCAGGCTGGTCCACTCGCACTGGCTATTGTCCAGGGCCGGCTGTCAAGCTTTACTCGCAATCCTTGTGTCGACCGTGCACCAACGGCCTGCAGCGGTAGTTCCAGGTCGGTGATCTGAACGGGCTCTGTTCCGGTTTTCAGGGTAAGAGCGGTAGCACTTATCAGGGAGTTGCTATCAAGGGTGAGGCGGAACGGCGCAGCATAGAAACTGCCGTTGGCCACCAGACGAGCTTGCCGGAGTTGTGCCCATGGCGTGCGTACCTCCTCCAGGGTCGTGACCAGGTGAAAACGACGATGTCCAGCCTTGAGGTCAAGATGGGCAGTACCTGCCAGCGCTGGTATCTGCCGGCCGAACATTGCCAGCAGTGTTTGGAGTTCGTGCAGTTGCAGGCTCAATGCCGCTTCTGGCTCACCTCTCAGATTCACCGTACCCTCCAACACCCGTTGCTGTGCCCCCAGCGCAAGTGATATGCGATACTGTCCGGGGAAAGCATTGATGACCCTGAGGCTGAGATACTGGCCATCCTCGCGGATCATGGCGAGCAACCGTACCTGACCGCCGCTTCGGTGCAGTTCGATGCGCACAGGATGGGCAAGCACGGCAGTGGTCCCTTTCCAGAAAAGGAGGCGGTCCACCCACAGGGATTCCACCGGTAGGTTGGCAGCCCAATCCTTTTGCAGTGCCTCGAGAAGCGGAGCAATGGTGTCTGCTGTTGTCGCTGTTTTTTCTTGGTGGTCGCCCAGATGTACGCGCAGCTCATCAGCGTGGATAGTCTGCAGTCTGCCGTGCAGTAGTCTTGTCAGGGAAAAGCCAAGGCCCAGATTTCTGACGGAGATGCGGCTCTGTCTATCCGGGAGGGTACAGTCCAGATCTGCGGTTAAGTCTTTTAAGGTGAGGGAGGTAAGATTGAGGCGGACATCGCTGAAGCCTTTTTTTTCCAGGAGAACCGGAACGAGCCATTCTACCAGGGTGTCGTACTGCTGGACACCAGCCGCAAGGAGTACGAGGATGCCGCACAGGGCGGTGAGCAGGAGGCGGCGGCCACGCATCGCTCTTACCCGGAAGTGGTCTGGGGCTTGGCGGCAAGCCAGGAGTCAATGCGGATGCCCAGGGGCCAGACTACGATCATACTGGCAGTTATGGGGTCAGCAAACTGTATATGGTTCTCAATCATTGCGGCAAAGCGAGGAATAGAGCGTGTAATGAGCGAAGTGATAAGCGGTCTTGGTTTGCTGGAGGGTTTAGCGGCAACGTTAAGGCGAGATTTTTTCATGTCTCTCACGGTACGTTGAAGTTCAAAAAGAGAGGCTCCTCTGCTTCGCTCTTTGGTACCACAATGGCCTATCCTATAAGCTTGGGAAAAGTTGCCTCCCTTGCCTTGGCCTCGCGAACATTATCTCATGCCCTGATGAACAGATGAATGACATGAAATCAGTCGGCTGCTGCAGGAGAGGGTGGAAATGTTTCCTTGGCCACACTGAGAAAGACTATGAACATGCCACAAACACTTTTTCATGGGTAGCGACGAGTTGAGCACTTGGTGGCAGACCGGCAACACAACGTCTGCCGCCAAGTGCTCGAAGATTGGTTCCGGCGGGTACAGCCGGCCGGAACAGTTTTATATAGGCTGTTGTTAGCTGGGTCAGATGACCGACTCCACCTCTTTGCCCTGGGCAACATCTTTTAATGCCTGGGCAACAACCTTGCCCAACTCGACTCCTTCAATCAGTTTGTCGTGGTTGGGAACGTATTGCGCCTTGAGCCCTTTGTGGCAGATGGTGAACTTCATTTCAGCCATGGTTTCATTTAACAGTTTCACGGACTCCCCAGACCAGCCAAACGACCCGAAGGCTGCGCCGATTTTATTGCCCGGTCGCAGGCCTTTCATATACATGAGGTAGCCGGCCATTCGAGGCAGCAGGCAATTGTTGAGGGTCGGGCACCCGAGAATGATGGCACTGGCCTCCAGTACCTCTGTCATGATATCACTGCGATGCGTGACCTGCAGGTTCAACATCTTGTAGTTGATCCCCTCTTCCTGGAGCCCTTCGGCTACAGCTTTGGCCAAGGTCTCTGTTGATTTCCACATGGTATCGTAGATGATAAGGGCGTTGCCTTTACCTTCATTGACGGACCAGCGGGAGTAAGCATCAATGATTTTTCCGGGATCCTTGCGCCAGATGACGCCGTGATCCGGGACAATCATCTTGAGGGGCAATTGCATCTCGGTAATTTGCTGTAACAGCTTTTTGACCAACGGCGAAAACGGGGTAAGAATATTGGCGTAGTACTTGGTGGCTTCGTGCATCAGTACACCCTGGTTCACCTCATCGTCGAATCGTTCGCTGGTTGCCAGGTGCTGCCCAAAGGCGTCGGAGGAGAAGAGGATGGCATCATCCTTGACGTAGGTGAACATGGAATCCGGCCAATGGAGCATCCGGGTTTCCAGAAAACTGAGGGTCCGTTGGCCGATGTTCAGCTCCTCGCCACCCTTGACGACGTGGTATGGCCAATCTTCCCGGTGAAAATGCTGAATAAGCGCCTTTTGTCCCATCTTGGAACAGAAAATTTTTTCTGGCTTGATAGCCTCAATCACCTCGGGTATGCAGCCGCTGTGATCCATCTCCACATGATTGACCACCAGGTAATCAATTTTTTGGGGATCGATAATAGAGCGGATTCTATGCATTAATTCACTGTAATATGGCTTTTTTACCGTGTCTATCAGGGTGATCTTTTCATCGATGATGAGAAAGGCGTTATAGGTGGTTCCGCGTTTGGTGGAGTACCCGTGGAAGTCACGGATGCTCCAGTCTATGCCACCGACCCAGTAGATGTTTTCAGCAATTTGTAAAGGTTTCATAGATCCTCCAGGAGGGTTCAGCTAGAAGGTTAAGATGGTGTATCCTTGTTCGATAAAGTCAGCCATGGCTGGGTGACCAGACATGGATCCAGTGAGCTCGATGCCCTCGCTTTCGACAGCTTCCCGTGCCCCCAGTTTTGTGGAGCAGGCCTTGCACGCGCCGATAAAGAGGTTGTTCTCTTTGGCTTGTCGGTAACGCTGGTGGAGAAAATGATCGGGTTTGGCCATCTTTTCCACCAGGTTGATTGCCTCTCCTTCAAGGATGATTCGCCCTTCAAGACCTCTGGCAGCCAGGTCAAGACTGTTGAGTAATACATGAATGAAGCATAAGGGATCACCGCGAAAGGCAAAAAAAACGGTTTTTTGCATGGAGTATCTCCTGGCGATTACGGTGTGCAAATCGCTGCTCTGGCAGGTTGCCCACCCCGGAACAGCCTGATCTATGCAAAATAAACGGCGAAATCCCCTTCGGTTCAACCGAAGGGGATTCCCCTGTCATGCCTCTTCAAAATCGTCCTTTCCGGCTCCACAGATCGGACAGGTCCAGTCGTCAGGCAGGTCTTCAAAGGAGGTTCCCGGCTCAATGTCGTTGTCCGGATCGCCCACCTCAGGGTCATACTCATAGTCACAGATAATACAGCGGTATTTTTTCATGGAGTATTCCTCATGTAAAGTAAATTAGGCCTTCCACAGGCCGTGAAGGTTACAGTACTCTCTTGCGGTAACCTGGTCAGCTTCGATACAGAAAAAAGCCTCGGGGGTGTCGCCGGGATCGAGATCCTGACGATAGACCTTACCATCGGCGATAAGTTCAATAAATTCCACCCAGTGTTTCCCCTCCATGGGGTGCGACGTTGACCCGATGCTTACCTTGTAGCCGTTGGGTAGCTTCTCGATGACAGGAACATGTTTCTCTTGGGCAGCATCCACGGTGTTTTCCGTAAACTTTTTCATGGGTTGATGACAACAAACCAGCTCGCCAGCACCGGCATGCAGTACTTCTATAATGTTACCACAGAGAGGACATTTGTATATTTCGTTTTTCCGGGTCATGGAACGTCTCCTTATGGGGTTTACCCGGAAAGCCGGAAAGGGCCGTGCTCCCGGGTAAACCTGCAGGGTAGAGTATGGAGAAGAAAAAGTAGAGTGGACTCTCTTCTCACATTAATCGTTGTGGTGCGAGAGGTACTCGGCAACGCCTTCGGCTGTGGGGGTCATGGCCTCTTCGCCTTCCTTCCAGTTCGCCGGGCAGACCTCGCCGTGTTTTTCGTGGAACTGGAGTGCATCAAGCATCCGCAGTGCCTCATCAACGTTTCTTCCCAGGGGGAGATCGTTGATAACCGCGTGGCGGACCACGCCTTCACGGTCAATAAGGAAGGTGCCACGCAGGGCCACTCCGGCGTCGAGCAGGACACCATACTCGCGAGAGATGTTTTTATCGAGGTCAGCGACCAGTGGAAACTGGATGTTACCGATGCCTCCTTCATTGACCGGGGTGTTTTTCCATGCAAAATGGGAGAATTGTGAGTCAACGGACACGCCGATGACTTCGCAGTCTCGGTCAGCGAACTTGCTCAGGGCGCGGTCAAAGGCGATAATTTCAGAGGGGCAGACAAAGGTGAAGTCCAGGGGATAGAAGAAGAGAATGACGTATTTCCCCTTGTAGTCAGTCAGGGAAAAATCTTCTTTCATGGAGTTGTCAGGCATAACTGCGGTTGCCGTGAATTCGGGGGCCTTACGAGTAACGAGTGTTGACATGGTAATTCCTCTAGCGTGAAGGTTATCGGATGCTCAGGTAGTTGAGCGCTGTTCTGTCTCTATCGATGGTACGTAGGTACAACCTGGGGCTCTCTATAATTTTTTTACCGCAGAACCAACCTGCTTGGGTTCGAGGCTGATGTTTGCCAGTAGTTGCTTGCCACCACAGGTGGCAGAACTGACGAAAAGGCCTTTGAAACCTGGCGCTGATGATCGGTTAGCGTTGCTGTCAACCCTTTACCTCGATTTTCCGGATGAGACTGGCAGGGAAAATTTTTTCAGGTTCGGCTGTACCGTTGTTGTCGGGCTGGTGCTCGGTAAAAGCCCTCTGCCCGCTCGTCTGCTTCATCCCCTCCAGGATGATCATCGCTCCTCGTGAACTCCTTGGCGAGTCATCCGTGGTGCATTTACCATGAGGGTATGGCTCTTTTTATTAAGTAGTAATCATTATCAAATCAAGGGGAAAATTTTTTCCTCGGGGATGGTTTCGTAGGGAAGGAAAGGGAGAAAATCAGGCCAGCCCGGAGAGGCTGGCCTGTACAGAAAGGTGCTCTTTATTCAATAATGAAGTCATCCCTGCGGTTTTGGGCGAAATCGTCGTCGGTTTGACCAGTGAACAGTGGGCGTTCTTCTCCGTAGCTTATTGTTCTGATACGAGTGGCCTCTATACCAAGTTCCACCAGGTAGTTTTGGGCCACGCGTGCCCTCCGCTCACCCAGTGCCAGGTTGTATTCATTGGTCCCCCGCTGATCACAGTTACCTTCAATGAGAAGCTGCGCAGAAGGGTTGGTACGGAGGTATTCGGCGTTATGCTCGAGCCGAGGAATTTGGTCCTGGTCAATGGAGGCTGAATCGAAATCGAAATAGATGGGCTGCATTTGACTTGACGAGCGTCCGTACATACGTTTGTACTCATCGCTGTTCTGGTCAGCCGTAAGGGAGAAGCTGCCAAGGGCCTCGCCGCCGTTGAGCCCCATTGCGTCAAGTCCCTCTTCGGTGATAGAGCCGCGTTTGTTTGCCTGTCCCGTGTATTCAATGTTTTTGCCTTCTGGCATGTTGGTGCCCGCGTCCGGAGAGTAAGGGGTTACCGCCTTGGGGCCGCACCCCCAGGTAAAAATCATGGTGGCAGCGGTGAGCGTGAGGAGCAGGCGGGTGGAAAGACGTTTCATGGCGATCCTCTTGCGTAGGTTGAGCGGAAAGTATTGTAAAAGGTATACCGGGTTCTCTGTGTAACCGTCAAGAATAATTACGATCCCCTTGCCAGTAATAGACCGGTATAGTGTTGATGGCCAGGGGTATCCTGGGTGACGACAGGGAAGCAGGATGTCTGTGCCCAGGTGATCGCCAGAAAAAAAGTGCTTGCGACAGCTGCGAGGCTGCCCAGGCAACCCCTCTTCGCAACCATTGCATAAAACTGTAAGAGAGTGTAGTGAAAAAAGACATCTTTACACAGCAGACGTCCTCAACCGACTGCCGGGCCCGTCGTGGCCAGGTAACTACACGCCATGGTACTTTCCAGACCCCGGTGTTTATGCCGGTGGGTACCCAGGCCTCGGTCAAGGCCGTTACTCCGGAAAACCTGGTGGAGCTCGGGGCAGAGATTATTCTCGGTAATACGTATCATCTGTTTCTGCGCCCCGGGCATGCGTTGATAGAAACTCTCGGCGGCCTGCACAGCTTTATGCACTGGGAGCGCCCTATCCTCACTGATTCGGGCGGCTTTCAGATTTTCAGCCTGCAGGAGCTTGCCACCATCACAGAGGAGGGGGCTGCCTTCCGTTCTCATCTTGACGGTTCCAGGCTCTTTCTCAGTCCGGAAAGTGCAGTGGCAGTGCAGGAGGCCTTGGGCGCAGATATCATGATGGTGCTCGATACCTGTATACCCTATCCCGCAGACCACGAGGAAGCGGCCCGCGCCACCGCGCTGACCGGTCGCTGGGCAAAACGCTGCCGTCAGGCCCAGCAGCCCACCGGTCAGTTGCTCTTTGGCATCATCCAGGGCGGCATTTACCCCGATCTTCGGCGTGAAGCTGTCAGCGAACTTGTGGACATTGGCTTTGACGGCTATGCCATCGGCGGTCTGAGCGTTGGTGAACCCAAGGAGTTGATGCTGGCCATGCTCGAGGAGACAGTTCCTCATCTGCCTGCCGACCAGCCGGTGTACCTGATGGGGGTTGGTACCCCGGAGGACCTGGTTGAGGGCGTGTACAGGGGGGTGGACATGTTTGATTGTGTCATGCCAACCCGCAACGCTCGTAATGGAATGCTCTTTACTTCCCAGGGGAGAATTGTTATAAAAAATGCTCGCTACCGGGAAGATCAGCGGCCTTTAGATGAGTCTTGTACGTGTTACACGTGCAGAAATTATTCTCGGGCGTATCTGCGCCACCTGTTTCAGAGTCATGAAATTCTGGCGTACCAGTTAAACAGTATACATAACCTGCATTACTACTGCGCACTGATGGCACAGATGCGTACGGCCATTGAAACTGATCGCTTTTCACAGTTCCGTAAGGAGTTTTACGAAAACCGTTTACCCTGAAATAGTTAACTCTTCAACCTGGAGGATCCTTTCATGACTGGAGTCGCGTGGGCCCAGGGCGCAGCCCCGGGCGGAGCCGCTGGCGGTTTAGCCTCGTTTGTGCCGCTTATTCTTATTTTTATCATTTTTTACTTCCTGCTTATTCGGCCCCAGCAGAAAAAGGCCAAAGAGCATCAGGCGCTCTTGAATAACCTTAAAAAAGGGGACAAGATCATCACCGGTGGTGGTATTCATGGCCAGATCACCGGCCTGACCGATACCGTGGTGACCGTGGAGATAGCAGAAAATGTACGAATCAAGGTTAACCGGGGATCTATTCTTGGTTTGGCCGTAACCCCTGAACAGCAACCTGCTCCAGCTAAGGGGGGATGAAGCCTTCGAGGTTGTTGATTCATCGTGCATGAATTGAATGAGCCGACAGGAGAGGGAACTCAACAGTCGGCTTTTTTTGTTTGGGCCTGACGCCGGCTTGAAGCAGGTGAGGCTCAGTATGCAACGTTTGACAGTTCCAGAAAAAAGAAGAAGCTTCCATTGTAGCGAACCGCTTAAAGTCACCACCGGTTTTACCGGTAGTGACTTACTTCCATTTTTAATTTTTCTATTTTTTTCCTAACAGGCTCAGAAAGGTTTAATGTCTTTTGCTCCAAACGCTGCAGGCCATTAGAATATGAATAAGGACATAACGGGTCGATGCTTCGCGGAATATTTAATTTTTTAAGGCTTGCCGGAACCAGTTCTTTAGCTGCATTGTCAGTCAGCCGAGCTCTTGACTGGTTTCTTCCGGTAAACTTTGCCCGCATTTTTGCATATGACAAAATACTCACAGGTGAATCTTTGTGCCCGCCGTAGACACTAAATACAAAATTGCTCTTTCCTGAAAAAATATCTAATTCTGTGATTCCCACCACCATTGTCCTAGGATCTTTTGAAAAATAAGGGGCTATTTTATGTGAAAGCCAATTCATTATTGGGGTTGCATTCCACTGATAACCAGCTCCTTCCATTTCTCTAAAAAGTTGATTTACTGAATTAACAGCCTGTGGGCCTTCTTCTTCAGCTTTTTTCATTATTTCATTTTTGAGCTTTGCTAACGACCAGCCACTAAAATCAGCTTGTTTCTTCCAAATATTTGAAGCAATCTTTTCAAGATAAGGCCTGTAAACAGAACGTTCAGGCTTTGGAGTTGTCCAGCTTACAGGTAGCCTCCTTATAACAACAGGAATTGAGGTGATTTTTTTGTATTTTTCTGCAATGTCATCGAGTAGCCAAGGGTTGCATGGCTCCAAAGGTATAAGGATAACTTTCAGTCCCTGGTCATTGACAGTAAGCAGTGGGTAGGAAGATATTGAAGGAATATCTTTATGTAATATTTTAGCCGCAGCGTCTAGAAGATTTTTTTCTTCTGCGTCCCTTTCAACTATTTTAGCACTTTGGATAGCTTCATCTTTTCCCTTTGTAATAGAGGCATACTCTATTTGTGCATCATATTTTTCAGGATTTGTTTGTAATAATTGCCTGTAGACACTCTTGGCCCGTGGATCATTTTTATTGGCAAGTAATTTGGCGAATTCATGTATAGGGCCTCCCCACCGCCCCATGATAACATTGCCATACTTGAAACATGTATCGTATTGATGCTTTCGTGCCGTTTGCGTGATGTTTTTTATGTAATTTTTATAATCGGCTTTAAACTCGTTAGGTGTTTTATACTTCCAGAAATATACTCCTTCTGGAGTGCCATATAGCAGATTTACCGAACGAGTCCATTGGGTATCATTAACGAGAAAGATTGCAAAAAAATCATTTACAGTAATTATATTTCCGCCCATTTGCCTTATGCTTATATTTATATCTTCACCCATACTCTGGAATACTGCCTGGATAGTGCTGGGTGTTGCTTTGCTGTATTTTAGTATTATTTCATGTTTGGAGGGGTTCTCCCATTGGAGCGAAAATTGTTTTTCTTTTTCTTCATTTTTCCGTAATTTCCATTGGCCCATTCCGTTCGGAAAAATTGTTTCCAGATTTATATCTTCAAAAAATTTTGGAAGATTTTCAGTATTTGAAATAGCGGGTAATAATAAAAATAATAAAAAAATTATCGTTTGAATAATTTTTATTTTTTTTAGGGGCTTAGGAAGCAAAAAGCACAAAAAATGTGTTAAGCTTCTAAAATGCCATTAAAAAATAGATGCCAAAAGTGCAGTAAAATATCAGAGCGAAAA
>PDWJ01001068.1_pt1:5000-39706 | contig 39706 bp, 33 predicted proteins | sample 1430881 | NCBI WGS metagenome assembly PDWJ01 (sample SAMN01162460, study PRJNA174530) | Oral metagenome, whole genome shotgun sequencing project. | biome: Marine environment; feature: Marine mammal; material: Swab sample of the gingival sulcus; isolation source: swab sample of gingival...
TTGAAACAGGGGATTCCTTCTTTGAAAAGGTCTGGGGCCATCTCGGCATGGGGTACGTTCTCCGCCTCAGACAGGTCCAAGGTTCTTGGAACCGTACTGGAAGGCAACAACCCCTTGGAAAGCGTCCTTTCGCCAAACATGGATGCCGCTGCTTTGTATGCCTTTATGGCCTCTTCCTCACCATGGGCCAAGCATGTCGCTTCGAACGCCAGGATTGATTTGGCTGCATTTAGATCCGCGCCCTCAAGGGCATTTACGGTTCGGACTTCCTCCATGGGCAAAAAGGTGAAAATCGCAAGAAAACGGGCCACATCCCGATCATCCGTGTTGATCCAGAATTGGTAATAGTCGTAAGGCGAAGTTCGCACCGGGTCAAGCCAGACAGCACCGGCAGCAGTCTTGCCCATCTTTGCACCGGAACTTGTGGTGATCAGCTTAAAGGTCATCCCGAAAGCCGTTTCGGATCGCATACGGCGGATTAAATCGATACCCATTACGATGTTGCCCCACTGGTCACTGCCCCCCATTTGCAAACAACAACCGAAACGGTCGTGCAACTCAAGGAAGTCATAGGCCTGAAGGATCATATAGTTGAATTCGATAAAACTCAGCCCCTCTTCCGACGCCATTCGAGATCGGCAACTCTCCGCACGCACCATGCGATTTACCGAAAAATGACGCCCGATATCTCTCAAAAACGTTATATAATTGATGCGGGTCAACCAGTCCGCATTGTTGACCAACACAGCGGCACCGTCCTCGAAGTCAATAAAACGGGCCAATTGCTTTTTGATGGCTTCCGCATTTGCGTTGACATCTTCGATAGTGAGCATCTTACGCATTTCGGTCTTTCCACTGGGATCCCCAACCAGACCGGTGCCACCACCGACCAGGGCGATGGGTCTGTGACCGTTTCGTTGCATATGCGCCAGGGACATGATCGTCACCAGGTGCCCTACATGCAAACTTGATGCTGTTGGATCAAAACCGATGTAACAGCTGATGGGACCGGAATCGACGTAAGCATTCAACGCTTCATCATGGGTGGTCTGTTCAATAAAGCCACGTTCTTTCAATAAATCAATCACATTCGGCATTTTACATCCGGCCTTTCAGGAGGTAGGGTTCAATTCTTCCACATCGGAAACCGGCACGATCCCCGGTTATTTGTTCGCATACTCCACCGAGCGGGTTTCACGGATCACGGTCACCTTGATCTGACCCGGAAATGTCAACGAATCTTCGATCTTTTTGGCAATATCACGACTCATCAGGATAGATTCCTCATCGGATACCTTATCGCTTTCCACAATCACCCGAATCTCACGGCCGGCCTGGATCGCGTAGGTGTTGGAGACGCCATTGAAACCGTTGGCGATGCCCTCCAGATCCTCGATGCGTTTGACATAATTTTCAAGCAGTTCTTTTCGTGCACCGGGTCTGGCGCCGGATAAACCATCAGCAGCCTGGACCAACAGCGCATAGACGGAAGAAGGCGGAACATCTTCATGGTGAGCCCCGATGGCATGGACCACCCCGCCTGATTCGCCGAATTTTTTGGCCAGTTTGGATCCAATCACGGCGTGAGGCCCTTCAACCTCGTGGTCAATGGCCTTGCCAATGTCATGGAGCAGGCCCATGCGCCGGGCCAGCTTCTCTTTGAGGCCCAGTTCGGATGCCATGATACCGCACAGGACCCCCACCTCGACAGAGTGTTGCAGCACATTTTGGGCATAGCTGGTGCGGTATTTAAGGCGGCCCAGGTATTTGATCAGCTCACCATGAATCCCATGCACCCCAAGGTCGAAAGCAGCTTGTTCGCCCGCCTCTTTAATGGTCGTATCCACCTCTTGGGTGACCTTCTTGACCACGTCCTCTATCCGGGCAGGATGGATGCGACCGTCAGAAATCAATTTGATCAGGGACAACCTGGCAACCTCGCGACGAACCGGATTAAACCCGGACAAAATTACCGCCTCGGGGGTATCATCGATAATTAAATCAATACCGGTGGCCGCCTCGATAGCCCGGATATTGCGTCCCTCGCGGCCGATAATGCGCCCCTTCATCTCATCTCCGGGCAGTTGGACCACAGAAACGGTACGCTCGGCGACGAAATCCCCGGCATAACGCTGGATCGCCGTGGCCATTATTTTTTTGGCTTTTTTATCCGCCTCCTCTTTGGCCTCATTTTCTATGCGTTTGATCAGTTTGGCGCCTTCATAGCGTGCTTCGTTCTCCATGGCACGAATCAACAGCTCCTTGGCCTGATCGGCGGTCAAGGTCGATATCCGTTCAAGCTGCGTCTTCTGTTCCGCCACAAGCTGATCGTATTTTTTTTCGTTTTCAACAAGTTCCTTGTCACGCACCGCGAGCGCTTTTTCGTTGTCCTCGAGTTCCTTTTTGCGACGTTCGATTTTTTCGGCCTTACGGTCGATGTTTTCCTCTTTGTGAATTAATCGACGTTCTTGCTTTTTCAGTTCCGAACGTGTCTCTTTGGCTTCAACTTCGAAGTCGCTTTTCATCTTGAAAAGGATGTCTTTTGCTTCAATCCCGGCTTCCTTGATCAGATGATCCGATTTCGATTCCGCCTCCCTCAGGATCTGATCAGCCTGGTTTTGGGCATCTTTAATTTTTTTTGAGCCAATCGCAGCCTTGATTACCAACGTTGCTGCGCCGCCGACGATAACCGATACCGCAACGATGATAACGGTATTTATATCCATAGAAGTCTCCGCATGCTAAACGATATATGTATGTAAAGGACCGCCACCCGACGATCGGAGGCTGTCCATGTTCCCGGTGCAAGGGGGGTTGGTACAAAGTTATTGAATGAACCGATCAGGGGCGCGGCGGAAAGGAAAAGAGAGGCTTTAAGGCTGGCGGATCCCCCGCCATTGTGCCGTGTTGGCCGGTCTTTGATCCAAAGGATCAGGTGGGCACCTTGTAGTTTCTTTAGGCTTTTCTGTACAAGCAGAACTTGCTCACCAAAACTAGAGAAGGTTCCCGATAAGTGAGTGTTGGGTCAAAGTTCACCTTCCAATCACGAACACGGCAGGGGTTGATTTCTTTTTCCGTTTCAACCCGGTAGAGCGACCAACAGTCAATCGCTTGCTGGCTTTATAGACCTGGCGACGATGAAAGACGGTTTCACACTGCGAGGCGTTTATCGTATCGCCTTGTCAAGCTCGTCAAGGACCACTGCAGAGGTTTCGGTCATCCGGTCGACAAGAAGATGGTAGCGTTTCTCAAGTTTATGATGTTCGCTGGCAATGTTCAGGCCGGTGAGAATAAGAATCGTTTCTTTGTCCACGTTCACCGGTCTGCCGTCGAACTGCGATTGTACACGCTGTACGGCTTCCTCAAAATGGGCCGCCACTTTCTTGGCATCGGGCATACCGGATTCTGTTTGAAAGGTAAATTGTCTACCGAATATTTGCAGTGTAACCTTTTGTTCCAATTAGCATCCGTTCCGACTCATCCTGCGGGTCGGCTTCCTATTCTTCCGTTGTCCCTTCCAATCGATTGATCAGGCTGTCGATCTTAGATCTGATAAGTGAAGTCAGTTCCTCGTGTTGTCTTTCAGCTTCTACTTTTTGCTGTATAATCGTTTGCAATTCACTGACCCTGCTATTTAGCGATTCATTTTCCTGTTTCAGTTGTTTACGCGCCTGAACAACATGTTCGACTTTTTGCTCAATCAATTCAAATTGTTGTAAAATTGCTTCTATATCCAACATTTTACCTCTTTCTTGGTATATCAGTATAACCAGTCAACAGTTTTCAAGTCAAGTGAATTCAGTGCTTTTACGGGCTTGCCGGCCATGCCCCTGCTTGGCCGGCACTGCTTTACGGCCAGAAAACCGGGTTTGCGGTTTATATGGCAAAAAAGGGGCAAACCGATATCGGTCTACCCCTTTCTGATTTAGCGTGAAAATTGCCTCAATCAGTATCGCACCGACAAGAGGCTTGGTTGGTCAAACTGCAATCAGCGGGTTTCGGCGATTTGTATGCGGCTGACGGCCCTGAGCAAAGCGGCCTTGGCGCGAATAAAATCAAGATCCTTTTCACCGGCCTGAAGCCGTTTTTCCGCTCGCTCGGCAGCATTTTTGGCACGCTGAACATCAATGTCCCGACGCCGCTCCGCCGATTCGGCCAGTACGGTTACCCGATCAGGCAATGCCTCTGCAAAACCGCTGCTCACAAATACAAAGCGCTCTTGCCCACTTTCGTCCGTGTACTTCAGAGCGCCAGTCTTGAGTGTTGTCAAAAACGGGGTATGACCGTTAAGCACGCCGAACTCACCCAGCGAACCAGGCGCCATGACGATCCGGGCATCCTCGCTGACAACAGACTGTTCAGGGGTAACCACTTCAAGTCTTATGTTTTCAGCCATTTGTTGCCTCTTTCTGAGCTTTACGCTTCGGTCATCTCTTCAGCCTCTTCGAGGACTTCCTCGATTCCGCCCTTCATATAGAAGGCCTGCTCGGGAATCCCGTCATGAACACCTTCACAGATCTCCTTGAACGCACGGACCGTATCTTCAACCTTGACATATTTACCGGCCTTACCGGTAAAGGTTTCGGCTACATGGAAAGGCTGGGAGAGGAAGCGCTGAATCTTGCGGGCTCTCTGAACGGTAAGTTTGTCTTCGTCGGAAAGTTCTTCCATACCCAAGATGGCGATGATGTCCTGCAACTCTTTGTATTTTTGCAGCATGTTCTGGACCTGGCGGGCGACCGCATAGTGCTCTTCGCCGATAACCATGGGATCGAGAATACGGGAGCTGGAGTCCAGCGGATCCACTGCCGGGTAGATTCCCAGCTCGGAGATCTGACGGGAAAGCACCACGGTACCATCCAAATGGGCAAAGGTCGTGGCCGGTGCCGGGTCAGTCAAGTCGTCGGCAGGGACGTAAACACATTGTACCGCAGTAATGGAGCCTTTGTCCGTAGAGGTGATGCGCTCTTGAAGGGCACCCAGGTCGACGGCCAATGTGGGCTGGTAACCCACTGCGGAAGGCATGCGGCCGAGAAGGGCCGACACTTCCGATCCCGCCTGGGTGAAGCGGAAAATGTTGTCGATGAAAATCAGCACGTCCTGGCCTTCCTTGTCACGGAAATATTCGGCGCAGGTTAGCGCGGAAAGGGCAACCCGGGCACGGGCTCCCGGCGGTTCGGTCATCTGACCGTAAACCAGGGCAGCCTTGGGAAGTACGCCGGAATCCTTCATTTCGTGATACAGGTCGTTACCTTCGCGGGTACGCTCACCCACGCCGGCAAAAACGGAGATACCACCGTGCTGCATGGCGATGTTGTTGACCATTTCCATCATGATAACGGTTTTGCCGACGCCGGCGCCACCAAACATACCCATTTTGCCGCCACGGGGAAAAGGCACCAACAAATCAATCACCTTTACACCGGTTTCCAGCACACGCACTTCGGTGTCCTGTTCGGTGAAAAGCGGTGCGGGACGGTGGATGGGCAGCATGTTGTCCTGGCTCACCGGACCCAAACCGTCAACGGGGCGTCCGACAACGTTGAGCACGCGTCCCAGGCTGGCTTCGCCCACAGGCATCATGATCGGCGCACCGGTGTCTTTTACCGGCATGCCGCGAACCAGACCGTCGGTAACGTCCATGGCGATGGTACGGACGACGTTGTCACCGAGATGCTGGGCCACTTCGATGACCAGGTTGTCTTCCTCGTCGTTGATTGCCGGGTTGGTCACCAACAGCGCGGTCAGGATGTTCGGCAACTGGCCCTGTTCAAACTCTACGTCGACGACAGGCCCCATAACCTGAGTGATTTTTCCAATGTTCTCTGCCATTTACTGCCTCCTAAATTGTGTATTAACCCTTGAGGGCCTCGGCGCCACCGACGATATCCATCAGATCCGCGGTAATAGCTGCCTGTCGGGCTTTGTTGTAAGCGAGAGTCAAGTTGTCGATCATATCGTTGCACGCCTTGGTGGCGTTGTCCATGGCGCTCATCCGAGCCGCATGTTCGCTGGTCGAGGTCTCCAGCAGTGCCCGGTAAATCTGGACATAAACATTGCGCGGCAACAGATCGCCGAGCAGTTCTTCCGGGGATGGCTCGCAGATATGTTCGGCCTGATATTCCGTGGGTTCGTCCGTTTCAACCTCGTCCTTTTCGATGGGCGGAATGGGCAGCAGTTGCTGAACGACCGGCGGCTGCTTGGCCATGCTCACGAATTCCGCGTAGACGATGTGGACTTCGTCATATTCCCCATCCAAAAAGCCATCCACCAATTTTTTACCGGCGGTCGAAGCGACACTGAAGCCGAACTTGCTGCCCACGACGCCAAGGTGCTCCTCGGCAATTTCGTATCCGCCTTTGCGGGCCCAATCCCGGCCTTTTTTGCCGAAACAGGTAAATGAATATTCGGCATCTTCGACAGCATGATTTTTGATGTAGTTGTTCGCTGTATCCGTCAAATTGATATTGAAACCACCGCACAAGCCCCGGTCCGACGTGCACAGCACGACGTGAATTTTTTTGACCTCCTCTTTGGGGATCAACAATGGGCTGGCTTCCTCTCCGGCCTTTTCCGCCAGGCTGCCAAGGACTTCCGAGAATTTTTCGGCATAGGGGCGAAAACCGTCCATCGCCCCCTGCGCACCGCGCAACCGTGAGGTTGCCACCATGTTCATGGCTTTGGTGATCTGCTTGGTCTTCTTGACACCCTGGATTTTTAACTGGACATCCTTTAATGATGGCATAAAGTTGTCGTCCTTATCGCATGCGTTCTGTTTTCAGCAGGTTACCAAAACCTTATTTGATGGTGTCTTTGAATTCCTCGCCATAGGCATCGAGGGCCTTTTTCAGCAGATCTTCGATTTCGTCGGTGATATCCTGGGCTTCTTCCAATTTGGAGTAGATCTGCGGATAGCGCTCTTCCACGAAACCATAAAGACCGGCTTCATATTTGGCGACCATATCCGCAGGGAAGGCGTCCAGATAACCGCGGGTGGCCGCATACAAAATGGTCACCTGTTTTTCGTGAGACAACGGCTGGTACTGGGGCTGCTTGAGCACCTGGACCAGACGCTCACCGCGGACAAGCTGCTTCTGGGTAGCGGCGTCGAGATCGGATCCGAAGGCGGCAAAGGCCTCCAGCTCACGAAACTGAGCCATATCCAGGCGCAGGGTACCGGCTACCTTTTTCATGGCCTTGGTCTGGGCTGCGCCACCCACGCGGGAAACCGAAAGACCGACATTGATGGCCGGGCGCACGCCGGCGAAGAACAGGCTCGGCTCCAGGTAAATCTGACCGTCGGTAATGGAAATTACGTTGGTCGGGATGTATGCCGACACGTCGCCGGCCTGGGTTTCGATGATCGGCAACGCCGTCAGAGAACCGGCGCCCAGCTCGTCATTCACCTTGGCGGAGCGTTCAAGCAGGCGGGAATGGTTGTAGAAAATGTCACCCGGGAAGGCCTCACGTCCCGGCGGACGTCTGAGCAGCAGGGACACCTGACGATAGGCAGCCGCCTGCTTGGAAAGGTCATCGTAGATGATCAGGGCGTGCTGGCCCCGGTCACGGAAATATTCGCCCATGGCGCAACCGGCGTATGGTGCCAGGTACTGCAAGGTCGCGGGATCGGATGCACAGGCGGAGACGATGGTGGTATATTCCATGGCGCCTTCTCTTTCGAGAACGGCGGCCACCTGGGCAACGGTGGATTTTTTCTGACCGCAGGCCACGTAAATACAGAAAACGTCCGTATTTTTCTGAGCCAGGATGGCATCAATGGCCACGGCGGTTTTACCGATCTGGCGGTCACCGATGATCAACTCACGCTGTCCCCTGCCCACCGGGGTCATGGCGTCGACAGCCTTGAGGCCGGTATAACAGGGCTCGTGCACCGATTTTCTGGCGATAACACCGGGGGCCACGACCTCTACACGGCTGTAGGTCTCGGTTTCGATGGGTCCCTTGCCGTCAAGCGGTTCACCCACACCGGAAACGACACGCCCGAGGACGGGCTCGCCAACGGGTACCTGGGCGATCTTGCCGGTCCGTTTAACCATGTCGCCTTCCTTGATGCCGGTATCGTCACCCATGATGGCAATACCCACGTTGTCTTCTTCCAGGTTGAGTACCAGCCCGAGGATGCCGCCGGGGAACTCTACCAGTTCGAGTGCCATTGCTTTTTCCAGGCCGTAGACACGGGCAATACCGTCACCCACGGAGAGAACGACACCGGTCTCGCTCAATTCGATCTTGTTGTCGTAATCCGTGATCTGCTCTTTGATGATCTGACTTATTTCTTCAGCTCTTAATTCCATTAGACACTCTCACCCCTTTTTAAAGATTCTCGCATATTGAGCAGCTGGGTCCGTACACTTCCATCCAAAACCAGATCGCCGATGCGGGTCACAATGCCGCCGATCAGTTTTGGGTCCTGCTCAACCTCCAGAATGATATCCTTACCCGTCCGTTTGGACAGGACTGACCGAATTTTATCGATGGCCTCGGAGGACAGTTCCGTGGCCGAAACCAGGTTAGCTCGGGCGATGCCTTTGAGTTCGTCGGCAAACTTTTGAAAAAAGTTATTGATATTGCTCAAAAAACCGATCCGCCCCTTGTCGAACAGAAAGAAGAGAAACGTGGTCATCGCTTTGGACAAATCCAGCCTGCCTATCACTTCCGTCAAGACCTTCTTGCGGTCCTCCACATCGTAAAGCGGATTGACCAGTACCTGCTGAAGGCCTTTCTCCTGCTCGATCAGATTCGCGAAAGCACCCAATTCGTCACGGTAGGTATCGATCTGTCCATCTTCTTTACCAATCAGCAGGAGCGCTTTGGCGTACCGCCTTGCAATCGCCAGATTCTTCACTATACCACCACCTTCTCTAAGTATTCATCCACCAGTTTTTCCTGATCGTCCGAATTGATCTGCGCTTTGATGATCGATTCGGCCTTGACCAGCGCCTTTTCCACGATTTCCGCCTTGAGGTCAGCCTTGGCCTGCTGGAATTCATACGCGATATTCTTGCTGGCCTGCGCTTTCAGCTTTTCAGCGGCCTCTTCGGCTTCCTTCAGAATCCTGGCCTTGGCATCTTCACCCTGTTTGATGTATTCTGCCAAAAGCGCCTCGGCCTCCTTGTCCAATTCGGCCAGCTTGGCGTCATAGTCGGCCAGTTTGGCCTCTGCGGCTTTTTTCTGTGCATCAAGTTCCTCCAGCTGCTCTTTGATCCCCTGGATTCGACCGCCCAACGCCTGGGACACCGGTTTTTTGAGGACCCAAAAAAGGCCGATGATCAGCACGGCAAAATTCATGACCCGATAGGTATCCGTGGCCGCCCATCCTTTGGCACCTTCATCACCGTGCCCACCACCGGATGACGCTACGGCTGCAACACTTCCAAACAGAAAAAGCGCGACCAGCATCAACGGGAGAATCCGTTGAATTTTCAGGCCGCGCTTCCTGGAAAAACATGGAACTTTCATTAAGCAACCCTCCCCAATATTTTTTTTCCAATCGCATCTGCGAATGCGTCCACTTCTTCTTCGAGCGTCGCCTTGACAGCCCCTACCTCCTGAGCGATCTTTTCCTTTACCTGCTTGAGTTCGGCCTGGGCAGATTCGTTGATCTTCCTTATGATCGCCTTTTCCTCTTCCGCGGCGGCCTGGAGCAGCGCCTCTTTCTCTTTCTGGCCGACGGCCCGGGCCTGTCGGATACCTTCGGCATATGCATCCTCTCTTGCCCGAACCTGGGCAGCCGAGTCATCGATGGAAGACTGCATGCCTTCGATTTTTCCCTTCCGCTCCAGAAGAATGTTGCGAATGGGCTTGTACACCACCATGTTCATAATCCAGATCAACAACAAAAAATTTACAATCTGAACGACTAACGATCCATCGACGCTTACCATCTAAGGGCCTCCGTTGCAGTAAATTAAATTCAACCCCAAAAACAACATATTGTCTATAAATAATAGAACTTACGACATGAATGAACTCGGCCGGTCTATATCATTCGAATGGTTGAATTGTCAAAGGTTTTTTTATAAGCCCGCCCACCTTGAGGGACTGGCTTACCTGGCTTTTTCTTTCTTTCCGGACCCTTCTTGCCCCAGCGATTCCGGCTTGACCATGCTGCATTTTCCATTGAACTTGACCCCCGTTTCGATGGACACCTCCGGGGCCTGAATATCACCGGTGATTTTTGCCGGAGGGTAGACATCTATGCGCTCTGTGGCCTGAATATGCCCGCTCACCGTCCCTTTGACAATGGCCGTGCCCACCCGAACCTGAGCCTCGATCATGGCCCGCTCGCCGATGATCACCGTGCCCTTTTCCGACTGGATCTGACCGGTGACGGCACCGTCCAGCCGGATGGTGTCTCTAAACGTGAGGGTGCCGTCGATGGCGGTGCCGGCTCCCAGCAAGGTGGAAATGTGGTCGGTATCATCCTTTTTTTTCATCGTTTCTTCCTGTATTTTCGGGTAAACATCTTGTACCTGTTCACGGGACAGAAGCAGCCAATACCTGTAAAGCACAGCCGGTAAGCGTTTGCAGGGCGCCGTAGATGCACGGCTTCGGGCATGCAGACGTATGGAAAGAGTTCAAGTGCTCGGTAACAAAGCAGATGCGGTGCCCTGTGAACGCTTACAATCAAATCGTTTCATAAGGGACAGCTCAACCCCCAATCTGTTTTCAGCATTCCATTCTTGATCGTTTCGTAAAAAGTCACCAGGCATGTCATTCTCAATTTTTTACGGGTTTGTCATTTCTGACGGATTCAAAAAAAACAGACACTGACGAATTTCTTGCCCAATCATTCCACCTATTCGAATTTGAACCTGCGCATACTGACATTCATCAACAATCCAATGCCCACCAGCATGGTGATGATCGATGAGCCGCCGTAACTGATAAAAGGAAGCGTCACACCCACGACCGGCATAAGTCCCATGACCATCGCGATGTTGATCATTACCTGCCAGGCGATCATGGTGGTAACGCCGACGGACAACAAAATACCGAACGGATCCCTGCATCGGCCGGCAATACTCAATCCCCAGGCGATGATGATCAGAAACAAGATGATCACGGTCATCGCTCCCACCGTGCCCCACTCTTCGGCCAGAACCGAGAAAATAAAATCCGTATGCTGTTCCGGCAGAAACGAAAGGGCGTTCTGGGTTCCTTTTAAGAACCCCTTGCCGGTCATCATTCCCGACCCGATGGCAATTTTGGATTGAATGATATGGTATCCGGCCCCCAACGGATCACGATCCGGATTCAAAAAAGTCAGAATACGCTGTTTCTGGTACCCCCGCAGGAAAAACCAGACGATCGGAACGATCATGGTAAACGTGGCCATCAGCCAACTCAGGGTGCGGCGTTCAATCTTGGCGAACAAGGTCATCACGCCGGCAATCAGGGCAATCACCATGGCCGTTCCCAGGTCCGGCTGGCGTACGATCAGGGCGAACGGCAGTGCCGTTAAAAAGGCGGGTACCATCAGATCCCGGAGTGTCATTCCATCCGTGTTGATCAGTTTGGCGAAATAGCGCGCCAGAACGATAATCACCGCTACCTTGGCCATTTCCGAGGGTTGCAGGGAAAAGGGACCCAAGGGCAGCCAGCGCCTGGAACCACCGACAAATTTGCCGAAAAACAAAACCGTCACAAGGGATCCTACCGACAACAGGTAAATGACATTGGCAAAGCGTTCGATCTGCTTATAGTCGAACAGGAAGCAAAAGACCATCGCCACCAGTCCGGCTCCGTACCAGACAATCTGCTTTTTGAACAACAGCAGGTCCGGCTCCGTGGAACCGGCGGACACGGCACTGTATAGGGCCACCAGTCCGGCCGTCCCAATGGCAGCGGTGAGCGCCAATAATCCCCAATCGAAACATTGCACCAATCGTCGATCAAACATGCGGGTTGTTTTCCAAACACCCATCTCCAAATCCAAAACAGACGCTGTGGGCAAGCGACAGGCAAGCCTTGCAAGACGACAAGGCTTGCTGTGTTGAATTTGGGTATTGGGATTTATTTAATTCTGAGTTAAGCCATTCGCAGTTAGTGCCCACCTCAGATTCTGCCCAAAAAACAAGAAAATGGGGTGGATGCGGGTTTCCCGCCATAGATGTCACTTAATTGTCTCCTTGACCCTCGGAGCCGGCCATCAACGGGCCATCCGCTTCCGGGGAATCCTCTCCGGCCTGTTCGCCGGACAGGTAAAATCGAATGATCTCGGAAGCTACTGGCGCAGCGGCAGTGGATCCGTGCTCCCCGTGTTCGATAATCACCGCCACCGCGATGGTGGGGTTTTCGCTGGGCGCATAGCCCACGAACCAGGCGTGGTCCTTAATGGGCTCGCCGCCGTTTTCGGCACGATCATCCTTGCGCCCGATAACCTGGGCCGTTCCGGTTTTGCCACTCATGCTAACGGCGTCCAGGCGACTGCGCCAGGCTGTCCCGCGGTGTTGATTCACCGCCTGGAAAAGCCCCTCCCGGATCAGGGTCAGGGTGCGCTCGGAAACAGGCAGGCGTCCGACGACGGTAGGCGAACTGGCATACACCGTCCTGCCGTCCGCCGTCCGGATGGTTTTGACCATCTGGGGCCGATAGCGCGTACCACCGTTTCCCACGGCAGCCACCACCATGGCCATTTGAAGGGGTGTCGCCAAATTGAACCCCTGTCCGATAACCACGGACAAGGTTTCCCCTTTTTGCCAGGATACGCCGGTGCGCTTCTTTTTCCATCGTGCCGTGGGAATCAGCCCCCCCTCCTCATGGGGCAGGTCAATGCCGGTGGGCTCTCCCAATCCAAACGCCCGTGCATACCAGGCCAGCCGGTCGACCCCCAATTCCATTCCCACCTTATAAAAATAGACATCACAGGATTCGCGCAAGGCTTTTCGGATATCCACCTCTCCGTGCCCCCATTTTTTCCAGCAACGATAGGTCCGGTTGCCAAATTTGAGGGCTCCGGAACAGAAAAAAGTGGTATCGGCATCGATAACCCCTTCTTCCAAACCGGCCGCCGCCGATATAATTTTGTATGTCGATGCCGGAGGGTACTCGGCCTGGATCGCCTTGTTGGAGAGGGGGCGCTGGGGGTCGGATATCAGCGCCTTCCAGGTATCGTGGGACATGCCTGAAATAAAAGCATTCTGGTCGAAAGACGGGCTGGATGCCATGGCAAGAATCTGTCCGTTGGATGGATCGACGGCCACCACCGCCCCGGCCCGATCGGCCAATAAGTGTTCCGCCCGCAATTGAAGCGGCTGGTGAATCGACAAAACGATATTGCGTCCGGGAATCGCATCCACCGTATCCAGCACCCGGACCACCTGGCCGGTGGCGTTGACTTTTACCTGCCGGCCGCCGCGCGTGCCGCGCAACCAGTGTTCACGCGCCCGTTCGATTCCGTATTTACCAATGAAATCACCGGATTTACAATCCTTAAAATCCTCTTTTTTCAGCTCATCGACACTGATCTGCCCCATATAACCAAGAATGTGTGCCGAGCTGGGGCTGAATATGTAATCCCGCCGCGGAGACACGCTGACCACGATACCGGGCAGGTCCCAGCGGTTGACCTCAATGGCGGCCAGGATATCACGGTCTATATCGTTCATCAACACAACCGGCTTATATGCCCGCGTCCCTTTGGCTTTTTCCAGCCGTTCCCGAAACCGGCACTCCTCGATACCGGTGTATCGGGCCAGTTTGGAAATGGTCCGGTCCAGGGGGCGGGCATCTTTGACGATAATACTCAGGTCATAGGCAGGCCGGTTATCGGCCATCAGGCGATTCTGGGCATCGTATATCAACCCGCGCGGCGCATCCACACTTTGCAGGCGAATGCTGTTGATCTCCGACAGTCGGCGAAGCTCCTCTCCCTCAATGACCTGCAGATACAGCAGTCTGGCGACGAGCACCACAAAAGCGGCAATGACCACGGTCATGATCATGCTCAAGCGTTGATTGAACCATTCACTGTCCACATTTTGCAGATAATGGGTCAAGGGCTCCTCAGGCTGTCTTTTTCCGAGAACAAAGCGTTACCCGCCCGCAACACAGCAGCATGACCACGGATGAACCCCACCATCAGGATCGGCCCGGTCAGAGCCCCCCAAAACACCTGGCGGGAAACAATCGGAAACACCGCTTCAACCGGCCAGGGGGCCGAGGATACGACCACCGCGCAAAAGGCCATCACCAAACTTTCAAATGCAATCCCGATGGTCACGAGCAACGTCAGCAGCACAACATTGTCCACATGCAAAAACTGGATGGCCCAGCGCACCCCGATATACAGCCACAGATAGCTGGTCAGATGGATACCGAAAACACCCCCCGACAACCCATCCATGGTCAGCCCACCAACCAGCAAAACGGGAATGGCCTGTTTGGGAACCCGATACACCCCCAGATAGACCACCAGCGGGGCCATCAGATCATACCCGCCCCCAGGCCCGGCAAACGCCGGCAAGGTTGTCTGCACCAGGCACAACAGTAGGCACACGGCTAAATGATAGGCAACGGTCATGATTCCTCAGGCAGGGTTACCGTGCTCGGGGCAATGACGAACACCTCTTCAAGGATTTCGAAATCAACGTAAGGGGTTACCACGACATTCTGAAAGATGCCGGCATTCTGGCGAACGATTTCGGAAACCCGGCCAACGCGCAGCCCTTTAGGGAACACGCCATCCAGACCGGAGGAGACCACCGTATCCCCGACGCTGATTTCGTGTTTGCGCAACACGTAGTTGAAAATACACCGGTCGTCCCCACCGCCTTTGACGATGCCTCTTGCCCGGGTCGTCTGGACCAGCGCATCCACGGCACTGTTGGGGTCGGTAAGCAACAACACTTTGGAAAATCCGGCCGAGGCCTCCACGATCACACCGACAATGCCTTCGGGAATCACCACCGGGCTGCCCTGAATGACATTGTCCCGGATGCCTTTATCGATGATCACGGTCTTGGACCATGGCGACGGGTCCTTGCCCACCACCCGGGCGGCGATCATGGATGGCTGAATGTCGTCTTCGAAGCCCAGCAAATGGCGCAGTCGTTTGTTGGCAAGCTGTGTTTCGCTACAACGATTGAGACGCTGCCGGCTCTCACCGAGGGCCTTTTTGAGGCGACCGTTTTCCTTGGCCGCAGCGACCAGAAAGAAATATTGATTCCAGATATCCTTGATGGATTGAACCTGGGCGGTAAGCTGTTTCTGAAAAGGTGCGACAACCACGAGTACAAATCTGCCGAGGCCGGACGGGGCCTGGGTGTGCTTTCCGGTTATGGTTAAAAGGATGATGTTCACCGCGACCAAGACGATCACGACGGCAATCAGAATCATCCGTTTGGAAAACATGATAAGCTCGCAGATCGTCGCGTTACGGGCGGCGGCCTAAAAAGCCGGCATTTGCGGTTTGCGGATGGCCGCCTGTCGCACATTGGCGGGTGGCGTCGGAAGGCTCACGATACCGCCGAACGCGGATTCGGTTAGAGAATAATTACCTGTTTGAGGATTTCCAGACTGTCCAGGGTTTTGCCGGATCCCAACGCCACCGTGGACAGCGGATCTTCGGTCACGGTGATGGGCAGCCCGCTCTCTTCGCGCAACAGTTTGTCCAGATTCTTGAGCAGGGCGCCCCCGCCGGTCAGAACAATACCCCGATCGACAATATCGGCAGCCAGTTCAGGCGGCGTCTGCTCCAAGGCGATCTTTACCGTTTCCACGATGGCTTCTATCTGTTCGGATATGGCCTCGCGGATCTCTTCGGAATCGATGGCCAAAATTTTGGGGATACCGGTCACCAGGTCCCGGCCCTTGACTTCGATGGTCTCCACTTTGTTGGGATCCGGATAGGCATTGCCGATGGTGGTCTTGATGATCTCCGCAGTACGCTCTCCGATGAGCAGGTTATACTTGCGCTTGACATATTGAATGATGGCTTCGTCCATCTTGTCACCGGCCACCCGCAATGACCGGCTGTAGACGATGCCGGCCAGCGAGATCACGGCGACTTCGGTGGTGCCACCACCGATGTCCACGACCATGTTACAGGTCGGTTCGGTAATCGGCAGATCCGCGCCGATGGCGGCTGCCATCGGCTCTTCGATGAGAAAGACCTCACGTGCACCGGCAGATTCGGCCGATTCGCGTACGGCCCGTTTTTCCACCTGGGTAATGCCCGACGGCACAGCGATGATGATCCGCGGCCGAACAAAGGTTCGGCGGTTGTGAACTTTGTGAATGAAGTGCCGCAGCATGGCCTCGGTCACTTCAAAATCGGCAATCACTCCATCACGCATGGGCCTGATGGCCACGATGTTGCCCGGCGTGCGGCCAAGCATGTTCTTGGCTTCCAGTCCGACGGCAAGCACACGGTTTTTCGTTCGGTTATCCGTTCGCACGGCGACTACGGAAGGCTCGCTGAGCACGATGCCCTTGCCTTTGACGTAAACCAGCGTGTTGGCCGTTCCCAGATCGATCGCCAGATCACTGGAAAAGACACCCAATATGGAATCAATGAAATTCATGCAGCCTCTTTTTTGTTATCAACCCAAACACCGCCGATCCCCACTCAGGTTGCAGATGCCAGCGACTGAGCCAAATTTCCCAATACAGGCGGGTTCATCGAACGGGTACCAGAAACAAAGTGACAATTCAAGACTTAATTTGTTGAAATCAGCTTTAATCCGGATGGTTTTCGATCTGCTTCATGATCCGGTTATGTATCGCCGGACGGAATTGGCGCAGGCGGTCGTTCCATCGGGTGGGATGCACACGGTTGGTGAGCAGAATGATGCAGACATCTTTTTCAAGATCCATCCAGAACGACACACCGGTATACCCCAGGTGTCCGATGGTGCTGGGCGAAAAATATTGGCCGGCACTGGAATTATCGCATGAGGGACGGTCGAATCCCATGGGCAGGGCCTTGGAGTGATTGCCATAAATGACCTCAGCAACCATTCGGCCGGAAAATATCTGCAACGATTCCGGCTGCATCGGATGCCTCACCAGGTAGCGCAGCAGTCTGAATACCGCCTCGGCCGTCCCGAACAATCCGGCGTGACCGTCCACACCGCCGGAATACCAGGCGTTGTCATCATGCACCTCTCCCACCAACAGGCGGTTGCGCACCGGACACAGTTCGGTGGCTGCGAAATTTCCGGCAGGCCGGCCCCCGCCCACAAGATCGACGAAAAACAGCGCCTCGGCCAAACCCAGCGGCCCATATACCCAGGACATCAGATATCGATCCAGCCGGCAACCGGCAACCGTTTCGATCAGCCGGCACAGCAGCATGAACCCAAGATCGCTGTACAGAGTTCGCCGGCCCGGCAAATCGTCCAAGGATGTCTGTAAAAGCAGATCCAACAGGGCGGACCGGCGTAATTTCGGCGTCAGGCGCTTGAGTTGCATATAAAACAATCGGTGGGCGGGCAAACCGCTTTGATGACAGAGCAGTTGCCGCGGTGTGATGACGGCTTTGTCGTTGTGGTCCGGTATCGACAGCTCGTGGCCGATCGGCCGGTCCAGGTCGATCATTCCCCGGCGGACCAGGCTGGCCACGGCAAGTGTGGTGGCCAGCGGTTTGGTGAGAGAAGCCAGATCGAAAACGGTATGAGGGGTCATGGGCCGGCCGGAGAACAGGTCGGCATGTCCATAGGCCTTGAAAAAAAATGGTTCGTTCCCAATGGCTGCCAACAGGACTGCACCGGGAAAGGTCTTTTGGCGCAAGCCCTCATGCATCAAGCGGTCTATGGCGGCATTATCCATCGGCAGGCACCATGGCCGGCCGGCAAAAGCGCAATGTGCCCGTGCGGGCATCCAAGCGGACCACCTCCCCAACCGGCAGGCACCGGTTGCTGCGTGTGTGCCCCACGTCGAATCCTGCCACAATCGGAACATTCAGTTTTCCCAGGCGATCGGTCACAATTCGAAAAACCGCTTCCTCCCCACCACAATCGGAAAACGAACCCAGTACCACACCGGCAAGGCCGTCGAAATATCCGGCCAAGAGCATATGTGTCAACATACGATCAATCCGGTAAGCGGCTTCACCCCGGTCTTCGATGAGCAGAATGCAGCCGTTCAAATCGGGCTGAAAAGGAGTGCCCGTCAGGTGGCACAACAGGGTCAGGTTGCCGGCCAGCAGCATTCCGGTGGCGCTGCCGCCACACAGTTCCCGGGGCCGGTCGGAGATCAGCGTCAGGGGGCCGGCTTGTGTCAGCACTTCATAAAAATGATCCCGGCTGGAACGGTCGGCATCTCCCAGGGTCGTCACCGTGGGACCGTGAAAGGTGGTCATGCCACAATCTTTGACCAGAAAGGTCAGCAAGGCGGTGATATCGCTGAACCCGATGAAAGCCTTGGGATGCCGGGCGATAAGGTTGGCGTCCAGGAGCGGCAGGATTCGCATGGCACCGTACCCGCCGCGGGCACAGATGATGCCGTCGATGGCAGGGTCGGTAAAGAGGCGGTGCAACCGGTCTGCCCGCCCCTCGTCTGTTCCGGCCAGATACCCGTTTCTGCGGAACAGGTCCTCGGCAATGTGAAGATTGAACCCCATGGATTCCAGGACCTTTACACCGGCGCCAAATGATTTTTCATCAAAGGGACTGGCCGGTGCAACGACGCCCAGGGTATCGCCGGGTTTGAGCGCCCGGGGCCGCTTCGACGGATGTGGGATCATGTTATTCATATTTTTGTTTTCGTTCCTTGACACCCCATGACGATGATGATAAATAATTTGTTTCTCGTCGGGGCGTAGCGCAGTCTGGTAGCGCACTTGAATGGGGTTCAAGGGGTCGGAGGTTCAAATCCTCTCGCCCCGACCAGAAATAAAAGAAATAAGGGGTTGCAAACATACCTGCAGCCCCTTTTTCTTTGCAGCTTGCCGATTGGAGACAGGATTCGAAGCGACGTTTTCCTGGAATCGTTTGTTTTTGTTAAGCAAATTTCTGCGAACGCGCCTGGAAGTCACCCAATCGTGTCTGGAACGGTTACGGGGGATCACGACAGGGACCAAGGGACAAAAAAAGCGGTTTGCGACATTTTCATTTTTCGCCGCAACCCGCTGTTTTTATTTATGGTGCCGGAGCTCGGAATCGAACCGAGACGGGGTCGCCCCCGGTGGATTTTGAGTCCACTGCGTCTACCAATTTCACCACTCCGGCATGGGTTCGGTTATATATGCAAAACCGCTGTCAATGTCAATCAATTTACGTTCGATTCGCAGGGAAACCCCATTTTCAGTGAACGGTTATGGGCATCCCCTGGTCAGGCTTGTATCCGCTTACGGACGATGGTTCCCCCGGCGCCCTGTCGACGGGTAAGCGTTTACCGGCTGAGCGTTACAGGGTATCGGGTGCCTCTGCCGGTGCGAATCGTTGCGTCGATGGTCCGGCGATCCACAGCACCCTCTCGCAGGACCCGCACCGGCCGACAGGTAACATCCACAATGGTGGAACCGGGACCGCCCGCCAACGCCCCCGCATCCAGCACCATATCCACCTGACGGCACAGGGCCATATCAATATCGCCCACCCGACTGGCGGCGGGTGCCCCGGACACATTGGCGCTGGTTGCGGTGACGGAACCGCCGAAACGCCGGGTCAGCGCCCTGGCGACCGGATGGGCCGGCAGCCTGATACCGATCTTTCCGGAACCGCCGGTGAGCACCGCGGGCACCGTATCGGCGGCTTCGAAAATCAGGGTCAATCCACCGGGCCACAGATGCATCAGCGGCTCGGCCTGTTCCGGAACGGATCGTACCAGCTTTGGCAGGGTATGGATGTCCGGTATCAACACCAGCAGCGGATTGTGTGCCGGCCGCGATTTAACGACAAACACACGTCCAACGGCCGCTTCGGAAAATGCCCGGGTCCCGATCCCGTACAATCCCGAGGTCGGAAAGATCAGCAGGCCGTCCGCATGCAGACACGCCACGGCGCTCTCGATCGTATCCGGATGCGGTTTGCACGGATCGACCTTGATAATGTTAGCGGTATCCGCCGAGTCGTTCTGCCTTTTTCTCAACCTGTGCAGCCATTTCCGCTTTGAAGGAGGCCAATTGGGCGGTCAGTGATTCATCGAACAGCGCCATCATCTGAACGGCCAGAATGGCCGCATTTTTGGCTCCCGGTTTACCGATGGATACCGTTGCCACGGGAATGCCCGGCGGCATCTGAACGGTGGACAGCAATGCATCCTGGCCAAGCAGGCAGGATGAATCGATGGGCACACCGATCACCGGCAGCGTCGTATGGGCCGCCAGCACCCCCGCCAGGTGGGCGGCGTGCCCGGCACCGGCGATAATCGCCTTGAGCCCCCGCTCCCTTGCCGTCCGGGCGTAAGTTGCCGCTCGCTCTGGGCTGCGGTGCGCGGAGGCCACGGTCACCTCAATGGGAATGCCGAATTTCTTGAATATGCCCAAGGCCGCTTCCATCACGTTCAGATCTGAATCGCTGCCCATGACGATTCCCACACGGGGTGCGGCCTGCATTCTGACCAGGGCTTTTTTACCGATATCCTTGCGAAAATGAACATTCTTCCAATTGATTTTCGATACGGCCCGATAGGCCTTTTTGATGGCCGCGTCCACATTATTGCCAAGGGCCGTAACACCCAGCACCCGTCCGCCCTGGTTCACGATCTTCTTGCCACTGGTACCGGTGCCGGCGTGAAAAACCACCACATCGCGCATCCGGTTGGCAGCATCGATCCCTTTAATCTCCAGGCCTTTTTTAAATTTACCGGGATAACCGCCCGAGGCCATGACCACGCAGACCGATGTCCGCGGATCGATATCCAGCCGACAGGTATCCAGCCGTTCGTCGATGATGGCCTCGAACACGGGTACGATGTCGTTTCTCATACGGATCAGCAGGGGCTGGGCCTCGGGATCGCCAAAGCGACCGTTGAATTCCAGGACCTTGATGGAATCGCCGTCGATCATCAGCCCGGCGTAAAGGACCCCTTTATAGGGACAACCCTCGGCCGCCATGCCCTTGATCATGGGAAGCATCACTTCGTTCATGATGCGCTTGTGCAGATAGCTGTCCACCACCGGTGCCGGCGAATATGCCCCCATCCCGCCGGTATTGAGGCCCTTGTCATCATCGAAAACAGGCTTGTGGTCCTGTGAGGACGGCAGCGGCAAAACGGTTTTACCATCCGTAAATGCCAGAAACGACGCCTCTTCGCCCACCAGGCACTCCTCTACGACCACCTGGCTGCCGGCATCGCCGAAAGCCTTGTCAACCATAATCTGCTTGATGGCATCCAGGGCCATTTTCTCGGTGCTGCACACAATCACCCCTTTTCCGGCAGCCAGGCCGTCGGCCTTGACCACCAGCGGCGCTCCCATCTTTTTCACGTATGCCCGGGCCTGGGCGAAGCGGGTGAAGGTTTGCCCTTTGGCCGTGGGAATGCCGTATTTTTCCATGACGGCTTTGGCAAAGGATTTGCTGGACTCGATGCGGGCGGCTTTTTGACTGGCACCGCAAATACGCATTCCTGCTTCTTCAAACCGATCGACAATCCCCCGGGACAGCGGCTCCTCGGGGCCGACCACGGTGAGGTCGATGCTTTCATCACGGGCGAAAGCGATCAATTTGTCGATGTCATTGGCGGCAATGGAGACGCACTCTGCCAATCGCACCATGCCGGCATTGCCGGGTGCGCAGTATATTTTCTTCACCAAAGGGCTCTGCGCTATTTTCCATACCAGGGCGTGCTCCCTGCCTCCGCCACCGACAACCAACACTTTCATATGCATTCTCCCTTCCTTAATCGTTTGGATCCATCCGACGCCTTCTTCCTTTTAAATCCTGAGCTTTCTTCCCCTTTGGTTTATCAGCGCCATCATCCCTTTGTGGTTCGACGCCGACGTGCATCCATGCCCAGTTCGATGAGCCGATCCAGCAGGGCCCTGAAATCCAGCCCGGCGGCCCGGGCCGACTGCGGATACAGGCTGGTGGCCGTCATTCCGGGTATCGTATTGGTTTCCAGGACGAAAAATTGATTGTCCTTGAGAATCATATCCGTACGACTGTATCCCTGGCAGTACAGGGCCCTGTGCGCGGTCAAGGCATGCGCTTGGGCCAGGGCCGTCAAGGTGTCGCCAATGCGTGCCGGACAGACCTCTTGCGTGGCACCGGGCTGGTACTTGGCTTCATAGTCGAAAAAGTCGTAACCATCGCCGGGGATGATCTCGATCAGCGGCAGGGCCTCGGGATTGTCGCCACCCAATACCCCACAGGTGATTTCCGTGCCGTCGATATAGGCTTCGATCATGACCGTTGCACCGAATTCCCATGCCTTGTCTACGGCAGCGGCCAGGCCGGCGGCCTCGGAAACGATGGTCATGCCCACACTCGATCCGGTTTCCACCGGCTTGACCACCAGGGGCACCCCCAGTTGGTTGACAATCGCATGGACATCAAGTGTTTCGCCACGTCTCACAACCGCGCAGGGCGGAACGGTCAAACCGGCCATTTTGAACAGATGTTTGGACAACAGCTTGTTCATGGCCACGGCGCTTCCCAGAACACCGGTTCCCTGATAAGGAATATCAAGCAGGTCCAGCAACCCCTGGATGGTTCCATCCTCGCCGTAGGGACCGTGCAGGATGATCAAGGCACAGTCTATGCGCCCGGCATCGTCCACCAACCGGGGAATGTCCGTTTTGGGATCATAGCGTAAAATCTCGTATTTATCCTTGTCCAGGGCCTCGTATACTTGCCGTCCACTATTTAAGGAGACCTCCCGTTCGGAAGATATTCCGCCTGAAATCAGTGCGATGCATTTTTTCGACATGGGCGGTTTCCTTTTTGGGTATCGGCGTGCAAGGCCACAAAACGTAAGCGTTCACAGGGCGAACGTATCTGCTTTGTTACCGGTCACTTGAAGTATGCCCCATACGTCTGCGTGCCCGAAGCCGCGCATCTGCGTTTGCCCTGTAAACGCTTACCGGCTGTGCTTTACAGGTATTGGCTGCTTCTACCCCGTGAACAGGTACCACAAAACAAGGCCCCGGGTGTCTGATAGAGAATCTTCCTCAACCGTTCAACAACTGCCGTTTGGCCTGATTGAATTCATCGACGGTAATAAGGCCCTTTTCCAGCAGACGGGCCAGTTCCGCCAATTCGGAAAGATCCCGGCTGGCCGGGGCATCGGGGGCATCAAGACGGGGAAGATCAATGGCGGCATCGTGTTCGATGGCCGGCAATTGATTGGGCTGTCCCAGTTTAACGGTGGCCATACCGCCGAGCAGGCTCACTTCCACGGCCCGGCCCTCGAATGCGGGGTTCCTCAGCATATCACCAAGGGATCGGCCTTCGGCGCGCATCCGCCGTACGAGATAAAAGGCCAAAAGGCCGATCAGAACGACACCACCGGCGAGGATCAAAAGCATGTAGTTGACCACACCACGAAAAAACAGCACGAGGACCGCAATGCCGGCAATCAGCAGAATGTGCAACGCGAGGATGAGATAAGCGACCAATACGCTCTTCACCACGCCGTCGCTTTCCTTATTTTTGTTGAACATGGGCCACCAACTCACGATTCATCGCCCTCGAAGCGTTCGACCATCTCTCCGAAGTAGCGCTGGGGGATATCCAGGGCCGCGTCTGCCTTCCGGGTTGAATTGAGTTTCAGAATCAGAAAATTCAGTTTCTTCAACGTGCGGTATTTCTGGGCGGTATCTGTCATACCGGCCAACATCGCTTCGGTGCTACAGATCTCTTTGCGCAATTGAATTTCCGGAGGCAGGCAATCTGCGTTTTTCAGCACCTTGTGGGCCATACGCAGATCTTCGGGGATGTGTCGATCATCGCTCAGTTCGAGCGGTCGGCCGCTTCCGGGAAGGTTTTCGAAGGCACCGTCTTCCTGGGCTTTTTTAATCCGCGCCTCTATTATTTTTTCGAACCCGGAAAACATAATATTATGCCGGCTGAAAATGATCGAACCGGTTCGTATCTCCTAAAATAAGCGATTGGCTTTTAGCCGTTAGCACTTGGCCCGTTTGTTTCAGATAATTACAAGACATCCAGGTTTAACCCGGCCGGTGGTGTCATGCTTTTCGTTCCGGATGGGCACGAACTATAGTATACCGACATATTCGATTTCAAGGTTTAATCTCAGCGAAATTGAGCCATGGGCAATTCATGGTAATTGATGGCAGTGAGCGGCCACGAGATGGTGGCTGTCCAAAACCAGGCCAATGGGGTTGAGATCAAGGCTTTCACCCGAATTTTTATCTCGGGTTTTACCGCAGGTATATGGTTGATATTCCGAGGATAACATTTTTCGGGCAACGCAGATATCGGGCAAATTGGCCATTTCCGGATGGGCACTACTTACCAACGGGCTGGGTAAGGCTGTCCACATACTGCGCCGCTTTCTCGGCGATGCGGTCCAATGCATCCGTTCTGATCGGTACCATGGAGCGGCAGGCATCATCCAGCACCTGACAATCACTGCCGCCGCCGCTCCCCATACCGGTCTGGACAGCCACATAATCCGCCAGGTGAACGATGTGGGACAATTGGTGGTTGCCGGTGGACGACGGCCGATGGTGATGCCGGATGCCAAAGGCAATGGTGCGCGGAAGATCCCAGGTTTCACACAAAATCGCTGCAATGGTGGCATGATCAAAACCCAGGATGGCCCGCTCGGCATCCTGTATGGGCCGACCGGAATTGCGGCTGCGGTAGTAATCGAACAGCAATTTACGCTGGCAGACATAGGGATCCAGAACCAGCTTGCCGATATCGTGCAGCAAGCCGGCCATGTATGCACTGTCCGACGATTCCGAACCGGTTGCTACGGCAATTTCGGCCGCCATGAACGCCACAGCGATGGAGTGGCGCCACATGTCCCCGGCCTTGAGTGCATAGCCTTCAATGGCATTGCCCATTACGCCGCCGGCGCTCATGGCCGTAATTAATTCGGCCAAACGCCGCGTACCGAAAAGGGTCGATGCATGCAAAATGGTCGACACCTTTCCCCGGAAACCGTAATAGGCAGAATTGGCCACCTTTAGGATACCGGCCACCAAGGCCGGATCAGACTCGACGACCTTGGCCAGTTGAGCCGGTGTGGTCCCATGCAGTCTGACCATATGCTGGACCTTGACCATGACCTGCGGCATGGCCGGCAACGCACCGGTATCCGCAATGATCTTTCGGATCAGTTCGCGCCCGGACAAAAACACCGTTTCGACACCTTCCGAAGTCGTGGGACCGACAGGGGCATCCGCCGCCGGCGAGGCAGACGACGGGTTCTGCTCCAGCGCTTTGCTGAGCCGGGTAAGTTCCATATTGGCCACATCCAGGCGGGTCACGAGTTTATGGATGATGCGATCCTTGAATTTTTCCCGGATGCGTGTGGGCAGAAGTTCGAAGGCCTCCCGCCCGAACTTCAATGCGATCACCGCCTCTCTGGCGATGACGCTGGCCGTCCTTTGGGTGTCGGCCAAAAAAGCCATCTCACCCAGGATATCACCCGGTCCGATGACGGCCAGGACCGTGTCACCGACCCCCTGGACCGTGACACTACCGGAAAGAAGGATAAACAGATTCCGATCGTTCCGGCCTTTGCGGATAAGCAGTTCTCCGGGATGGTAAACGTGCAATCTGGTATCGTCGGACACGATCTGCGCCTTCTCGCCCGCAGTGAACGAACTGAAGAAATCAAGCCGATTAATGATCGGCAATATTTCTTTTAGGGAATCCATCATCAATATGCGTTTTATTCAGTGCCCATCCGGAAATGGCCACTTTGTCCGATATCTGGACAGACACTATTTAACGAAGTGGTTTTTACAACCACGTCTCATTCCATTTATCCTGCCATCCAGGCACCATCGGCATGTGTCCGTATTATCGTATTATCGACCGGTTAAGAATTTTCATGAGCGATCCTTGTACCTTCGCCAAGACGACAAAACGGGTACAAATTCGACTTCTTGCGAAGCAATTGAATTTCTTCCAAAAACAAAAAAACCCCTCGCAAAAGCAAGGGGTTGTTCTCATTTGGTGGCGATGCAGGGACTTGAACCCCGGACTCTGCGGATATGAGCCGCATGCTCTAACCAGCTGAGCTACATCGCCATTGTTTTTCCGCTCCCGGAAAGAACAGCGGACTATTACCAGCTCACTGAACGTTAGTCAAGACGAAACCGGACCATTTTTTAGTGCCCATCCGGAAATGCCCAATTTGCCCGATATCTGCGTTATACAAACATTTTTATCCTAGGAATATCAACCATATGCCTGCGGTAAAACCCGAGATGAAAATCAGGGCGAAAGCCTTGATCTCAACCAAATTTGCCGTACCTGTTCACGGGGTAGAAGCAGCCAATAACTGTAAAGTACAGCCGGTAAGCGTCTGGAGGGCGGCGTAGATGCACGGCTTCGGGCATACAGACGTGTGGGACATACTTCAAGTGACCGGTAACAAAGCAGATACGGTGCCCTGTGAACGCTTATAATTTGCCTATTTTTGGACGGCCACTATTTAAGGGCCGTCGATCCGACGATTTCGATGGTAAACTCTTCGAGTTCGTCGGGCAAACCGGAAAAGACAACCTGGAAGTGGATCGATTTTCCCGGGGCGATTTTCACGTTGCTGCGGTTGTCCCCCAGTCGGTTGGACAGCCTGGCCTTGATTTTGGCCCATTCCAAGTTGGCCAGTTCAAGATCGGACATGACATTGCCGCAGTAAACCTTTTCTTCCTGGACCAACACCTTGCCGGCCGAAAAAATCTTACCCACCAGTCGGATCATACCGCGGTTCTCGGGGTACCCGTTTTTCACCTGGCCGGATATCACGAACAATTTACCCAAATTGGCATTTTCAATGAATTTGCTGTTGATATCGTGGGTATTCAGTTTCAGGTTGCCCGGATCTTTGGCTTTGGGCTTCAGATAGTCGCTGACAAAGGGAATTTCGATGCCGGCCTTGGTCAGATAATACACGACGCCGTATCCACCGCCGACTAAAACAGCCAGAATCAAAACAACAATCAATGGCTTGCTGACACCCTTTTTCCTAACCGGCTTTACCGGTTTGGTAGGTTTGGAAGCCGCAGCCGGTGCCGCCTCGACGACCGGTTCGGGTACGGGTTTCTCCGCTTTTTCCGTTTGAAGCGCCTCCTCCTCGACAACGGCCACGGTCTCTTCCAGACCGTCCGCCTCCCAAGAGTCTTCCGAAGCATCTTCTTCTACCTCGAACTCCAGCTCCATGTCTGCCGGTTCATCATCGTCGGCTTCGGTGGAGATGTCATCTTCGAAATCGGACAGATCGAAATCCAGTTCACTGTCAACTGCCACGGTGTCGCCGGCGGACTCAAATTCATCGCCATCTCCGATATCCAGTTCCAGTTCCGGATCATCAAGGGTTTCATCTTCGGCATCGACATCCACATCGTCGATGGCCTGCTCAAGTTCCGACAGGTCGAATTCCTCGTCCTCAATCAAATTATCGTCAACGGAATCGGACATCCATTTTTCCGTCTCCAAACTGGCTTCTATGTCGAGTTCCAGATCCTGTTCGGGAACACTGCTGAATGAATCACCGGCATCCGGTTCCTCAAGCATCTTTTCGATCTCTGAAAGATCGACATCCTGGTCCAGGTCATCATCGGTGTTCAGGTCAACCGCAACATTTTTTCCATCTGCATCCAGGTCCTGGGACAGATCATCGGGACCGCTGGCTGGGCCTTCAACGGTATCGGATTCCAAGTTCAAATCATCCGCCAGGTCGAGGGACAGATCGGAGGTTTCGCTCTCATTCACGGCGGCCGTTTCGGGTTCTTCACCGCTATCATCATCGGACAGCAGGTTCTCCAGACTGGAAAGATCCAGGTCGTCCTCTAACATGGACGATTCAGCCTCCGCTTCCGCGGGCACATCTTCACGGGGCTCCATGTCCAATGCCAGGGTCAGTTCATCTTCATCAAATCCCTGATCATCGTCCTCTGCGCCTGCATCGACATCGAAATCCAGGCTGAGGTCTTCCAGTGAGGCTTCAAGGCCATCTGCAGGAGGCACATCCTGATCCGCCGTATCGTCCTCGCCGAGGCCAAAATCAAGATCGTCTATATCGTCCAACGAATCGGTCAGTTCACCGTCCAGGGATGAGGAGGGTGCTGCATCGGCTTCGGGTTCAAGTGAGAAATCACCATCCAGATCCAGATCGTCATCCAGATTGGCGATCACCGTGGCCATTTCATCTGTTTCACCGTCCGCAAACGACAAGTCCAGATCTTCGTCCAGGGCCTGGCTTACGGCAGCCTCAATGCCACCGCCGGCGGCATCCGCAGCCGGCTCCAAATCCGGTTCAAGGTCGAGATCCCCGTCGCTGTCAAGCAGGGCCTCTGCCGCGCCCAGGGCGGCTACCGCCCGTTGGTCGGCCGATGTATCTGCAGCAGACGATTCATGATCCGCTTCCGGGTGAACCGACGGTGCTTCGGGCTCGGCCGGTTCTTCGGAAACCGGCACCTGCGGCGGAAACGCGGTGAATACCTTTTTGCACACCGAACACCTGACCTTGGACCCCGTGGGTTTGACCATCTTGTCATCAAGATTGAAACTGGTGTTGCATGCCTCACAGGTGATTATCATGACACCCCTCACTGACTATAATTTCATATGGTATATTTCAGGCAAATTTCTGTAGTCCTCGGCATAATCCAGACCATACCCTACGAGAAACCCCTTTTCCACATCTGTACAAACATAATCCACGTCGATGGGCACCTTTCGCCGTTCCTGCTTGTCGATCATGGCGCAAACCTTGATACTGCGGGGTTTGCGTGCTTCGAGATGATCAATCAGGTATGACAGCGTGAGGCCGGTATCGACAATGTCTTCGACCACCAATACATCTTTGCCGCAAATATCGACATCAATATCCTTTTTGAGTTCGATCTTCTCTGAAGATACTGTATCGGCACCATAACTGGAAGCTTGAAGAAAATCGATCTTGACAGTTTCCAACTCCAGTTGGCGGGCCAGGTCGGCGAGAAAGAGAAAAGCCCCTTTAAGCACACCGATAAGGATCAACTCGCGGCCCTGGTAGTCCGCGGAAATGATGCCTGCAACCCTGGCAATTTGACGTTGAATCTGATCTTTTTGAATGACGGGAGTGAATTCTGGCATATTGGGTCTTTAATTCTTATCGGTCGGCAAGCATTCGGGCAATCAGCAGTAAGGGACTCAGGGGCCATGGCGTTACATATGATGTCGTGCGGGTGTTACTATTGATTGATGAGAACGATTCACATGACGAATCAAGGCGACCGTGAAGCATTGCCATCCACGTCCCCAACTTTGAAAAAACTACCTTACTGCGGGATAGTTGTCAATAAATTTAATTCGTTACAACCCGGTGGCGGCCAGCTTGCGCACCAGTTCTTCCTGCTCGGGTGTCAGTTTTTTGGGAATGTCCACGGAAACAGTCACAAACAGATCGCCCCGGGAATCGCCTCTCATGACCGGCAATCCGTGGCCGGCCAGACGCATTCGGGTTTTATGACGAGTTCCCGGGGGAATTTTGAGGCTCAGCTCACCTCCTTCGACGGTGGGAATGCCGACCTGGGTACCCAAAAGAGAGTCGCTCAGCGGGATCGTGACATGGGTGTTAAGGTCATAGGTGTCAACTGAAAAAGTGGGATCGGCCGCCACCCGGGACTGGATGAAAAGATCACCGGGAGGGCCGCCAAATCCGCTGGGTTCGCCTTTTCCGGCCAGGCGCAGCTTCTTACCCGTAATCATGCCCGGGGGAATTTTAACCGTGATGTTTTCGTTGCGTCCCTGGTGCTGGAAGGAAACGGTCTTGCGGGTCCCGCCGGCGACCTCCTGCAGGGTCAAGGACAGTTCGTAAACCAGATCCGACCCTTTTGCCGGTGCCGGGCGCCGGCGCCCGCCGAAAGGACCGCCGCCAAACGAAAATCGCATCCCCGGGCCGCCGAACCCGAACTCCTTGAGAATATCTCCCAAATCGGCATTTCTGAAAATATCCTCCTGCGAATAGCGCTGATGGAAATCGGTCGATCCAAAGGTGTCGTATTGCTGGCGTTTTTCCTTATCACTCAATACGGCATAAGCCTCGCTGATCTTCTTGAACCGCTCTTCCGATTGCTTATCGCCTTTGGAATGATCCGGATGGTATTTCATGGCCAGTTTGCGGTAGGCCTTTTTTATTTCATCGTCGGTGGCTTTCTTCCCGACGCCCAATGTTTCGTAATAATCTTGTTGCGACATGGTCGGTCCTGGATTGGTTGTTTATCTCTTCACGGTATTGGCGCTTATCCGCTGAAAAAATAAGGTGCCGCCGTTTTGCTGTCAAGCCGAAGCCATGCTGTCCGTCAGGCAATCGGCGTCATCGGCCTTTCAAGATCCGCAGATAAACCATGAGAACGGAAATGGCCGCCGGCGTCATCCCTTCGATGCGCGAGGCCTGGCCCAGCGAAACCGGCCGGATGGCCTCCAGCTTCTCCCTGATCTCGCTGGAAAGGCCCTGGACCGCATCGTAATCGATCGTTTCCGGCAGCATGATCTGTTCGAGATGCCGGAATTTGTCGATCTCCTGGAGTTGCCGCTGGATGTACCCTTCATACTTTATTTCGATCTCCACCTGCCGGGTTACCGCATTCGCCAGGGCGGTCTCGGCCGGGGCCAACGCATCGACGACCGCATAGTCCAGTTCGGCGCGTTTGAGCAACTGGGACAGGTGAATGCCGTTGTCGATGGCCGGGGTTCCCGATTTGGTCAAAACGGCATTCACCTCGGGCAAGGGTTTGATGACCGTTTGCTTGACACGTGCGATTTCGGCCTGGATCCGGCTGCGGCGTTCGCGATTGTCCTTGAGTGTCTCGGCATCCACAAGCCCCAACTGATGTCCGATTTCCGCCAGCCGCAGGTCGGCATTGTCCTCCCGGAGCATGAGCCGGTACTCTGCCCGGGAGGTAAACATGCGGTAAGGCTCTCGGGTTCCCCGGGTCACCAGATCGTCCACCAGTACCGCCATATAGGCCTGACTGCGATCGAGAATGAACGGCGGCCTTTTTTGCACGGCACAGGCGGCGTTGATACCGGCCCACATGCCCTGGGCGGCGGCCTCTTCGTATCCGGAAGTTCCGTTGATCTGACCGGCCAGGTACAGGCCCTGGACGCGTTTGGTCTCCAGCGTGGGGCGCAGTTGAACCGGATTGACGAAATCGTACTCAATGGCGTAGGCCGGACGCATGATCTCGGCTTCCTCCAGGCCGCGCACGCTTCTGACCATGCGGATCTGGACCTCCATGGGTAAGCTGTTGCCCAGGCCGGACGCGTAGATTTCCCGGGTCTCCACCCCTTCGGGTTCGAGGATGATCTGGTGTCGATCACGGTCGGGAAAACGCACGATCTTGTCTTCGAAAGAAGGACAATAGCGGGCCGGAACCCCTTTGATCGTGCCGCCGTGCAGGGCGGACAGGTGCAGATTGTCCCGCACGAGCTGGTGCACCCGCTCACTGGTATGCCCGATGTAGCTGGGCATCCTGGAAAGCGGACTCCCTGTTCCGCAGAAGGAAAAGGGGCGCACCGACCAATCCTGGGGCTGCTCCTCGAAACAGGAAAAATCGATACTGGCCCGATCCAACCGCGGCGGGGTACCGGTTTTCATGCGGCCCAGGGTGAAACCCAGCGCCTCAAGATCCGCCGACAGTCCGTAGGCGGCGAATTCACCGGCCCGGCCGGCTTTGATGGTGTTGAACCCGATGTGCACCAGCCCGGACAAAAAGGTGCCGGTGGCCAGAATCACGCAGGGGGCTTCGAAGGCGAATCCGGTATGGTCTTCGATGCCGCAAACCCGGCTGTCTTCTACGATCAGCCGCTCCACCAGGGCCTGCTTGAGGTCCAGACGGGGCTGCTTTTCCACCACGGCTTTCATGGCCGCATGATAGCGGCTCTTGTCATTCTGGGTCCGGGTGGACTGGACAGCCGGTCCCTTCTTGGTGTTCAGGGTTTTGTACTGGATGGCCGACAGATCGGCGATCCTGGCCATTTCCCCGCCCAGGGCATCGATCTCCTTGACCAGTTGGCCCTTGGCCATGCCGCCGATGGACGGACTGCACGGCATGGCGGCCAGTTTGTCCAGATCAATGGCCAGCAAGAGCACGCGGCACCCCATGCGTGCAGCCGCCAGGGCGCCTTCACATCCGGCGTGTCCGCCGCCAACCACGATGATATCGTATTTTTTCGGATAAGATTTCATTTTTTTTAGTGCTTTACACCTCAGTTTCTGTCAAAAAAAAACAAGAAAACCAATGCCTTCACGATTACACCTTTTCCTTTTTTCCGGCAACCGATATAATGCCGGCCCAATGGGTTGCATATCGGCATTACAAAAAGCCCAATAATCAAGCCAGTGCGGACGCTCCCAATAGACATTGGCGCATATCGGAAAAACCATGACCACCAAACCCTATCGGGACCTGAATACCTATTTTCGATCCATGTTCGGCAGCCGTGTCCACAAGGTCACCGTGGATGCGGGCCTGGACTGTCCCAACCGGGACGGCACCTTGTCCACCGGCGGATGTATCTACTGCAATGCCAAAGGATCGGGCACCGGTGCACACGATGGGGGACTCTCCATCACCGAGCAAATCGAACGCGGCAAGGCCAGGATTGCACGCCGGTTCAAAACCGAGAAACTCCTAGCCTATTTCCAGTCCTTCACCAACACCTATGCGCCGACACATAAGCTCAAGGCGCTTTATGACGAGGCCCTGGCAGTGGAAAATGTCGTTGGTCTGGCCATTGGCACGCGGCCGGATTGCATCGACAGCACCGTTCTCGACCTGCTCCAAAGCTATACAGCCAATCACCTGATCTGGATCGAGTACGGGCTGCAAAGCGCCCATGACCGGACCCTTGCCCTGATCAATCGCGGACACGATGTGGCCTGCTTCGAAAAAGCGGTGGCCGCCACCCGGGGACGCGGTATCAACATCTGCGCCCATGTGATTCTCGGGCTTCCCGGCGAATCGCGGCAGGACATGATCGCCACGGCCGAAACCATCGCCGCCACGGGCATCCATGCCGTCAAGCTCCACCTGCTTTACGTGGTGCGGGGCACGGCCCTGGCGTTGCGCTATCGCGCCGGCGGCTATCGCTGCCTGGAACAGCCGGAATACGCCGAACGGGTCTGTGATTTCATCGAACGCCTGCCGGAGTCGATGATCATCCAGCGTCTCACCGGAGACCCCCATCCAAAGGAACTGGTCGCACCCATGTGGGCCTTGCAGAAAAAGGAAACTCTTGAAATCATACATAATTTATTTGACAAACGGAATACCTGGCAGGGAAAATATTATTCCCGGTCTTGCCACACCGAAACCCCACCCGCCGGGCGGGTGGTTTGATGAAGCACCCTATAAGGGGGCCAGAAGCCAGACCAGTGAACGTCGAGGGTCCAATTTCAAATTTTGAATTTTGTCGATAAGGAAAATAAACTATGGCGGCTACAATAGATTGGTGGCAGCACCTGCCGGAGCATATGGATCCGGTGATTTTCGAGATCGGCAGTTTCCGCCTGCAGTACTATGGCCTGATGTATATCGTGGCTTTTGCCATCACATACGGGCTGGCGGCATATCGTCTTCGCCGGGAAGAAAGGTTTACCATGGACCTGGAACAGCTTCAGGGACTCATCACGGCCCTGATTCTGGGACTGATCATCGGTGGCCGCCTGGGGTATGTGGTGTTTTACAATTTTTCCTACTATCTTGCCCATCCACTGGAGATCATCCTGCCTTTCGAATTTTCGGGAGGCCTCCGCTTCACCGGCATCACCGGTATGTCCTATCATGGCGGTTTGATCGGGGTGATCATCGCCGCCATCTGGTTCGTCCGTAAAAACCAGATGAATTTCTTTCACATGGCCGACCTGGTCGTTCCCTGTATTCCCCTGGGTTATACCTTCGGCCGCCTGGGAAATTTCATCAACGGCGAGTTGTACGGCCGCATCACCACGCATCCCATCGGCATGTTCTTCCCCTTTGCGCCAGGAAACGGCAGGCGGCACCCGTCCCAGCTTTATGAAGCTTTTTTCGAGGGTATCGTGCTATTCACGGTGCTGTGGGTGCTGAAAAATCACGTGAAGATCCGGGGGGCCATGCTGGCGTTTTACCTCATGGGGTACGGCCTGGTTAGGTTTTTCATCGAATTCGCCAGACAACCCGATGCGCACCTGGGCTTTATCGTGTCGTCGCTGTCCATGGGCCAGCTTTTGTGCATGGCCATGATCATCGCCGGCGGCGGATTGCTGCGCTTTTTGATGCGCAGTGGACACGTAGCGGGCAATACGTAAAAAATTATGGCTGTCCCAATTGCTCCCCTCTGGTCGGCGAAGCCTATCAGGATCATACCAGAAGAGTTGGTGGTTTAATGCGATCAATTAGTGCCTTAAAATTCTATTTCTGCTCAAAAAAACAAGAAAAATCATGCTGCATTTTTTAAGAAATTTTCAGTAGATGTAGGGCGGTGGACCCAATTAGGGCCTGCTGAACAATCAATAATTCCTTGAAAAATTTAACCTAAAGTAGGCGATTTGTAAAAGAAAAGAGTCCTCTAAAATTGGATAACGTGTTATAATGCTTGTTAAAAACCGCCAAGTTTACAACAAGTACAAAC